>Ga0272446_1004668_pt1 | contig 15931 bp, 11 predicted proteins | sample YNPCB0061_FD_194587 | JGI IMG/M metagenome (GOLD analysis project Ga0272446, IMG submission 194587) | Hot spring microbial mat communities from Yellowstone National Park, WY, United States - YNP-CB-006-1 | ecosystem: Environmental > Aquatic > Thermal springs > Hot (42-90C) > Sediment | place... | reverse complement strand
TGAAGAACATGCCCAGATGAGTATGTTTGCCACGCTGTTTTTTGGTGTACTCAATCCGGAAACAGGCTGTTTAACTTATATCAACGGTGGCCATGAACCGCTCTATATCCTGCGCCAAGGGGAGGTTGTAGCCACCCTGAACCCCACTGGCCCAGCCGTAGGAATGTTGCCCAATATGCAATTCAAGGTGAAGCAAGTTCACCTGGTGCCGGGTGACACGCTAGTTGGCTATACCGATGGGGTAACGGAGGCCCGTGCCCCTGATCGGGCGCTATTCACCAGCAAGCGGCTCCTGGCTCTGTTGCAACAGCCGATCGCCTCAGCAACAGAATTGATGGAGTTGCTCAAAAACGAATTGTTTACCTATATCAACAACGCCCCCCAATTTGATGACATTACGGTTTTAATGGTGAATCGCCAATAGTTTAACTACTTTCACTCCGGATCAGATGGGTGTAGAGGCCATCAGAACTGTAAAGCTGATCATGAGTGCCGCGTTCTACGACCTGGCCTTGATCGAAGACGATAATTTCATCGCAATCTCGGATGGTGCTAAGCCGATGAGCCACAATGATGCAGGTGCAGCCTCGGCGTCTGAGATTGCGGTTAATCAGTTTTTCAATTTCGGTATCCAACGCACTGGTGGCTTCATCCATTACTAAAATTGAAGGATTATGTACCAGCGCACGGGCAATTTCCAGGCGTTGGCGCTGTCCGCCACTGAGGTTGGCGCCGCCTTCAATCAGTTCAGCATCATACCCTCCTGGAAGTGACAGGATCACATCGTGAATGGCGGCATCACGACAGGCTTGAATTAAGTTGCGATCGCGCACGGTTGGATCCCAAAGGGTCAAATTCTCCCGCACACTTCCCTCAAAGAGCAGTAAGTCTTGTTCAATCAGGGCGATGGAATTCGTGAGAATGGGGCGCGGAATCTCAGATAAGGGGCATCCATCCAGAAGAATTTCGCCGGACCAGGGTTGATAGAGTCCTGTCACCAATTTGATCACGGTGGATTTTCCCGAACCACTGCCACCTACCAGTGCGACCCGTTGCCCAGGCTGAATCTTCAGGTTGAAATTTTCAATGAGGGGGGGATTAATCGGGGCGTAACCAAAGGTGATATGCCGCAATTCAACATAGCCCTGCAACCGCACAGTTGCACGATCGCTGTCTCTCTCCTGAAGCGCTTTTAGTTGGGGATCAGAGAGCAGGTGTTTGGCGGGATCTGTCATTGGCCCCATGAGCGGCTTTGAGCTGGGATCGCCCATCAATTGCAGATGGGGGTCCACTTCATTGTCAAGGACATCTTCCAGGCGACTCAAGTCGCCTTCTAATTCTTGTAACGTACTGCCCAAATTAACCAGCCGCCGAACGGGTTCCAGAAAGCTCAGCATCAAACTTTGAAATGCCACTAACATCCCAATGCTGAGTTCGCCATGCATCACTCGCAAACCACCCACCACCAGCAACAAAACAAAGGCCAACTGCGACAGCAGCGGCGGCAAGGCGCTCAAGGTTTGATTTTGCAGACCTAATTCCTGATAAGAGTTGATCGCTTTCGTGTAATAGCCAGCCCAACGGGCAAAGAAATCGGACTCTAAAGCAGACGATTTCAACGTTTCAATACTTTGTAAACCTGAAATGGCAACCCCTGCTGCTTTACCATTTTCCATGCCCAGTCGTATGTTGGCGTCTTTTCTCTGGCGCGATACCCACTGCAATGCCACCAAATTCATGGCTGCAAATCCCATTCCGATCGCGGTCAAGGTTTTGTCATACTGAAACATCACCAGGGCATAAAACACTATCATCACCAGATCAATTACAGTTGTGGCTAATCGACCTGACAACACATCGGCTACTTTGTCATTTAGGCTAATGCGATTGGCAATTTCACCGGCATACCGTTGAGCATAAAAGCCAGCGGGCAATCGCAAGATATGCCATAAAAATTGGCTGGACATCTTGACCGCCAATTTAATCTTCAGTCGCCGCAAATGTCTGAGTTGGATCCAGGACAGGAAACCTTTCAACACAATGGTGATCAACATGCCCAATAGCAAGGGGCGTAGCCAATCCTGTTGTCCTTGCACCAGAATATTGTCAACAAAGATCTGGGTAAATACGGGGATTGCTACGCCTGGAACAACCAACAACAGCCCAGTTAGTAAACAGTACAGTACGGCCCTCACAGAGCCTTTTAAGCGAGCGACCAGGGCAGGCATCATTTCTGGTTTATGCCCACCGCGGCGAAACTCTGGCCCCGGTTCCATGACCAGAACCACCCCTGTGTAGGCTTCGTCAAATTCCTGAAAAGTTACTGTTCTCGGTCCTGTGGCGGGATCATTGAGGTACACGCGATCTCGGCCCCACCCCTCCACAACCAGAAAATGGTTGAAATTCCAGAACACAATGTAAGGACACCGCAGTTGTTGCAGGGCATTGAGTCCCTTTTTGAAGCCCTTTGCGGTTAATCCGTAGCGTTTAGCTGCTTTGACAAGATTGACCGCTGTGCTCCCATCTCGCGAAACACCGCACTCCTGCCGTAAGGCGGCCAGCGGAACAATCCGACCATAGTAACCGAGGATAATTCCCAAAGCGGCTGCACCACATTCCACAGCTTCCATTTGGAGAACCGTTGGAGTTCTAACCCGCTTACCCACCCACAGATGAAACTGAGTCAGCCACTGGTGAATGTGAATGTTTAACGTATGGATAGTCGCGAAACTGCCCAGCCCCATGTTGAATATCAATTAATGTTGCTAATTGACTTTAAGAGCGGCAAAACAAAGGTGATGGGGGCCTGTTGATCTACCGTAGCCCGGACGGAAGCCGTTGTACCAGGAGAGATTTTAATTTCTGGCCCCTTGGAAGATGACCATTGATATCCAGTAAATGTGGTTGGATCAGGTTTCAGATCTGCCAATACTTCTATTTGCCCTCCCTGAAACATCAGACTGTCTGCCACTTCAGCGTTGCCAACCGTGCTGATCACACTTTGTTTACTGACTGGCAAGGAAGAAACAAATTGCACTTCGCCCACAATGCCACCGAACCGTTCTCGTTTGACGATGTCTGGCGTAATTTGTAACTTGATGCCGGGTTGAATGCGTTTGCCGTCTTTGATCGGAAAATACGCCATGCTGACTAATTGACCAGAGCCTCTAGTGGTTTCAATCACTCCCAACCGCGCCCCCCGACTTAACACATCTCCTGGCTTGACGCTTAACTCAACGATTTTGCCATCGTAATTGCTGGTGATACTGCTACTCTTCTGCAACTCCAGGTTGATTTGAGCAATTTTTTGTTTTACATCCTGGATCCGGTTTGCGCGATCAAGGGCTGGTTCCAGCGATCGCTGAGTCAGACTTTGCTCCTGACTTCGCAGTTCCTGAATTTGAGTCTGCAAGTCGGCTATTTGGTTCAATGTGTTTTGATAGGTCTGCTCGATCCCCAATTCCTTACTTCGTAATTCCTGTAGTTGAGCTTTCAGCGCATCGATTTGTTGCAGGTTTTCCTGATACGCAGTGGTTGCTTCCAGCACCCGATCGGCAGAAATTGCACCTTCTGCTTGCAGTCGCTGACGGCTCTCCAATTGCTGGTTTAGGATAGGAGCCAATGCTTGCTTATTTTGTAAAGTGCGGGTTAGAGTTTGGCGTTGTTTTTGAATCGATAGGAGATCATTTGTTTTGAGCGCAAGGCTGAGAGATTGCTTATCCTGTAATGTTTGTTGTAAAACTTGACGTTTTTGCTTTAGAACTTGAAAATCGGCTGATGTTCGTTGATTGGTCAGGGTGCTGAGTTGTTGATTTTGCTGTTCCAGGGCCTGTAGCTTGAGGGTTTGTTGTTGTAACTCCTGTCGCAAGTCGCTGCGATCCAGCAAGCCAATCACCTCTCCTTGCCGAACCTGATCCCCCAACTTGACCTTCAACAGCTTCAACTGTCCGGCAACGGGCGCCTGCAAGTCTACAGTTCGGTAGGGATAGACCAAAACTCCACGTCCGGCTATCGTGACTGGGATCTTTCCCCAAATACTCCAACCCACGGCGGTCATAACCAGGGCTCCCAAAGCGGTGAGCACAAGCCAGTCCCTCAGCACGACCACCTGCATGAGTTGATCGAGCCGCTCTGGAGATGATAAGTGCACCAATGATTCCTGACGGAATAGTTTTTGCTTTTGGTTCACCATCCCACTCACCCTTTAAAGCTTTCCCGAACCCGTCTTAGAAACCAGTCAAATTTAACTCCTGCCAGCGAAACCTGCTCTAGAGTAGCGATGTCAATCTCATCTTCGTATTCCAGTTCTTCCTCCATGGGTTGGTTGATATCATAGATAAGTTTGCCGTAAACATGCCGGGTTAAACGATCTTGCAATCGGTCTGCTAGTACTGCTGCGATCGCCCGATAAAACCGAGCTGCAAAATGATTGTCCTGCTGCAGTTTTCTACCCAGTTGCAGCCGTGGCAATGCAAGCACCAGGCAATTCTCCACCGCACTGACAGTAGCGGAAGCAGCCTGAGCATCTACAAATGACATTTCCCCCAAAATTTCTCCTGTGGCTAATCGAGCAATTTCCTTGCTCACTGGCACGCTATCCACCTGGGCTGTCACTGATACAGCTAAGGTTCCTTCTAGCAAAATGTAAACGGCATCTAAAGACTGCCCTTCTTGAATCAAGCAGGTTCCGCTGATTAACTTGCGGGCAACTCCTACTTCTACCATCCAATCCAGGTCACGATCGTAAATTTCTGAAAAAACTAGGAAAACTTTTCGCAGTAGTTGTTCGGCCGTTGTCTGACTGCGAACCAGCAGGGTAGAAATTCCACGCAACTGGTTGGAAAGGAATGCAGAAACTGTTTGATAGAATCTTGCGGCAAAGGCCGAATCCTGGCGGAGCTTTGATACCAGCTTGGTGTGAGAAACAACCAACACGCGAGATGGCGCAATCGCGATCGTACTGGTAACTGACGGTCGAGCATTAATAAAGGATAAAAAACCGATCTCTGCACCCGCCCGAAGCTGAGCAATTTCCTGTTCAATCCCGTCCGACCCTGCTACAACCGTTGTGAACAGCCCATCTAAAACCCAATAGATTTCATGAAAGGTTCGACCGGCCTGAATCAAAACAGTCTGTGCTGGTATGTTTTCCACATGACCTGCTTGACTCAGCCAATTAATGTCCTCCTGATGGAAGGCTCCTAGTGGCAGACACAATTGCTCCATACTGAACTTATCCGACCTCTTTCCAGTAATTTACTTTTACGGCTGAAGTTACGGGATGCAATGCCCGAATAGGGCCTTAGGACAGGCTTTTCTGCTATGCCAAAATCTCATGGCGAATATCCCAAGTCTACTGACCGGCAATTGTCTATTGATTATCACCTATATGGCTATCTATAAATAATCAAATGACAACCTAAATATCCACCTGAGTCTGATATTTCCCAATGGTCTACTTACAAGCAAGCATACTATGAAGACTCGGTTTGCCACCATAAATGAGCCGCCTAGACAAGCCTTTGCGTTCCCATTCGATGCAGCATGACGGGCTCAAACCCTTCTTCACAGTTATACGGTTACCCTGTATATTTGAGTTTCACTTCTAATCACTAATATAAAAACTTAACTCTTAAGATATTTAAGTAATTCTTAAAACTAGTGAAATCTATCGACAATTACAAAAGATGGTATGTTACTATGCTGAAGAGTCTTGAAGGATTATTCCTTTTTTCAGCTATTAGCATGTAACAAGAGGTTTGCATGCATAAGTATGATGGCATGGGTGGTGAGTTGAGCACGTTTTCAACTTAAATCGAGTGGAGTAAGCTTATTTTTTGGTACTCCCTTGTAGATACGCCAGTGCCTGTAGCAAGTGGACTGGGTTGGATACTAAATCTGGCTAGATAATTCTTTACCGAGACAAAATTCTACCCGGATGGAATATTTTTAAGGGCGTTTTTGTGTTCGATATTCTTAAATTATTACGTGTTGTAACGAAAGTTTGGCTCGATTGATTTCACTGTCTTGAGATTGTTGTGATGTTGTGCCTGATTTAGAACGATGTTGCATAATGTCTAGCATTCCTAAATTGGCTGCTCAGCATTTGTGAATGCTAAAGGGCTTTGTTTAAGAGTACGTTTTGCAAACAGAAAGGAAGGATGCCTGTGAAAAAGGTTCTGGCCATCTTGTCTGAATGGGGATACTGGGGAGAAGAACTGGTTGGCCCTTATGATGTCTTGATTCAAGCGGGTTACACCATCGATTTTGCAACTCCTAAGGGGCGCAAACCACCTGCTTTGCCCCCTAGCATGGATGAATCCTATGTTGATCCACCCTTGGATAAACATGTCACAGATGCCCACTACGCCAAGCGTACCAAGGAGATTCATGAGTCGGATTTACTAGCAAATCCGATCAACCTTTCTGCTTGGTTTCCGGCAATGCCCTACTTTAATAGTCCCAATTTTGGACATGCCCTGGAAGAGTATTACAACAAGCGAGATCAGGCATGGAAAGACCTGGAGCAGTATGATGCGCTGTTGTTGCCGGGTGGTTCTGGCCCCATGGTAGACATGGTGAACAATGAGCGGGTTCATGATGTCATTTTGGGTTTCCTGGCGCAAGGTAAATTGATTGCGGCCGAGTGTTACTGTGTGACTTGTCTGGCATTTGCCCGCGATTGGACCGATCGTAAGAGCATTATTTGGGGTAAACATATTACCGGACATGCCCGCGAATATGACTATAAGGACGGCACTGGCTTTGCTCAGATGTATGGCTACGATGACCAACCTATGAATACGTCTGCTAATTTTGGCCCCCCGTTCTATCCACTGGAATACATTCTGCGGGATGCTGTTGGCCCAGAGGGGCAGTTTCATGGCGGAGTAGGCCATACTCTGTCTACCATTCTGGATTACCCGTTTTTAACCGGTCGTTCCACCCAGGATTCCAAACTGGTTGGGGAATTGATGATTCAGGCGCTGGAGCATGGGTTGAAGCGTTACGGCTGGTAAATATTTAGATAGATGTCTGAGAAGTAACTCACTAGTTTGTTTGGCGATCGCCCAGCTAATCAGATTATCAGTTTATACTCAACTCCCTACTTAATGCTGTTGCAATCAACCGGTTGTGTATTGACTTAACTGGTTCACCCTCCGGAAAGCAAGCAATATTCCCTGATCTTTCTCCTAAATTTGGGAGAAGGATTAGGGAGTCTCTAGACAAGACTTGCAAAGGAGTGCTTCCCAAAATGCAGTAATTCCAGTACAAGCTGATAATTTGTCATAGCTTTATAACAGTGGATGGATTGGCAGACTGAGAAAGTTAATGTGAAAGTTAATGTGAATGCAAATGGGCGAATAGTTTTGTGTGAGATATCATAGATTTTTTTAGGAGCCAATCTATTCATTCTTCTCCGATTGACCACTCCCCTTCTCCGATTTTTTGTCAGATTAAAATTCTAGGCTGAAGAAATGAACTTTCTGTGATGCAACCAAATGAGTTGGAAAGATTTGCAGAAGTGATTGGATGATCCAGATTGGGTAATTAGCGTTAAGCAGCGAATAAGGAGTTAGGGATGGGTGATAAAACGTACCGTTTTGCAATTATTGAACAATTGCTGGCGGACGGCATTCGCTATATGTTTGGCAACCCTGGGACAGTTGAACAAGGCTTTTTAGATGCACTGTGGGACTATCCCGAGCTGAAATATATTTTGACCTTGCAGGAAACAGTCGCTGTTATGGCGGCAGATGGGTATGCACGGGCGACGGGCAATGTGGCGATCGTCCAGTTGCACAGCACCCCCGGTGTCGGAAATGGCATTGGAGCTCTCTATCAGGCCAAGCGAGGTCATTCTCCCTTGGTCGTCATTGGAGGAGATGCGGGAATTAAATATCAGGGCTTGGATGCCCAAATGGCCGGAGATCTGGTTGCCATGGCAGCGCCCGTTACCAAATGGTCAACAATGGTTGTCGATTCAGCCTCAGTGCTGCGAGTCTTACGACGTGCCATCAAGATTGCTTCGACCCCTCCCCGTGGCCCTGTGTATATATGCTTGCCCCAGGATATCTTAGACAAGCCGGTTGTTGAGCCTGTACGACCTACATCGATTCCATCAACGCGAGTACTGCCAGATGATGAAACATTGAGAGCTGCAGTTTCCTTTCTAGCGCAGGCTCAAAAGCCCATCATTTTTGTAGGGGACGGTGTGGCATTTTCTGGTGCTCAAGCAGAGTTAACCCGTGTTGCCGAACTCTTGGGAGCGGAAGTTTGGGAAGCCGATAATGGTGAACTCAATATCAGCCAATCGCATCCTCTCTATCAGGGCGCAACGGGACACATGTTTGGATTCCAAAGTAAACCCATCTTGTCAAAAGGGGATGTCAATCTGGTTGTTGGCACCTACATTGTTCCGGAGGTGTTTCCTGAATTAGGTGATGTGTTTGCTTCAGGAGCGAAGGTGATTCATATTGATTTGAATGCCTATGAGATTGCTAAAAACCATCCTGTAGACCTTGGCATGGTTAGCGATCCGAAATTAACCTTGGCACGACTGGCGGAGTTGTTAGAAACTGAATTGTCACCTGAGCAAAAGCTTGCGGCAAAACAGCGGTTGGACGAAATTTCTAAAGCTAAGCAAGCCAAGTTGCAGGTGGAACTAGAGCGCGATCGCATGGTTCGTGACGAAGTGCCCTTACATTTATCACGATTTATGGAAGAGTTGGCTGCTTTACTGCCAGAAGATGCCATCATTTTCGATGAGGCATTAACTAATTCCCCTGCCATTCCTCGCTATCTCCCAACTACCCAGCCCAAACATTATTTCCTTACACGGGGGGGATCGCTAGGTGTGGGAATTCCGGGTGCAATTGGGGCAAAGCTGGCAAATCCCGATAAAACTGTAATTGGATTTACGGGAGATGGAGGCGGAATGTATACCATTCAGGCATTGTGGACCGCAGCACGCCATAATGTCGATGCTAAGTTTGTAGTTTGCAACAATCGGTCTTATCGCATTTTGCAATACAACATTCAACAGTATTGGAAAGAGATTGAAGTACCAGAACACGACTTCCCATTGAGCTTTGATTTGTCAAAACCGGAAATTCGGTTTGATGAAATTGCGCGCTCGATGGGTGTTGCTGCGGCCCGTGTTGAAAAGCCGGAAGATATCGTTCCTGCAATTCAGCAAGCTTTATCGCATCAAGGTCCATTCCTGATCGACCTGCTATTAGAAGGCAACGTGCATCCCGAAATGATTGGTGTCCGCTGTGGCCAGTAAGTTGTTTGAAACAATGATTTGAAATGATTGATTGAATTGGAGGACTAAATTGAGTACCACAACTTTAAGTAGCCCAATGAGTACTGACCAAATCAATGCGTTTGTTGCGGCCTGGTATCGAGCACTTGATTTCCATCTTCCAATTGAGGAAGTTTATCCCTACTTGGCGGACGAGGGCTTAAACATTCAGTTCCCGGATGGCGATATACGCGATTTTGCAAGTTTCAAGGTCTGGTATGACCGGGTCACTAACTTGTTTTTTGATGAAAACCACAATGTGGTATCAGTTGATGCCAATGTTTCGGGAGATACGGCAGTTTTGGATATCGTTGTGGCATGGCAGGCAAGCTGGTGGGAGCCTCCGGCCGCCAAGAGTAAGCGCACATCTATGAACGCAACTCAACGTTGGACAGTACGTACATCAAATAAAAACCCTTATGGGTTAGAAATCGTTACTTATAATGCAACGGTTAAACCATTTGAGTATGCTCCTGGGTTTGCTCAACTCTAAGGATGTTATCTCATACAGAATTGTTAGCTAGCCCACTTGCAGGAGTATCTTCATGTTTGGAGCCTTCAAAGATGTCTACCGCATTCTAAATACGGATGTTGGAGACTTACTCTTTCGCAAAACTAAGGTTAGTAGTGAGTTGATCATTGATCACTACGGAGTGAACTCGCCAGAAGCAAAATTGGCAGTTGCGCGTCGTTACTACGAAGAAATTCTTAACGATGCAAAGTTAGAGGTCTGTGATGAACTCATGACTCCTGATTTTATGTTCACTATTCCAACCCATCCTGATCCCTACTATGGTCCAGATGGGTTTAAGAATCTAGTCACAATGTTGCATGGTGCATTTCCAGATGTGCATTTGAAGGTTGAGCACCTGTTCGCGGATGGGGATACGGTTGTTGGACACTGGACTGGCAGTGGCACCCATACAGGTGGACCGTTGCACACTGTAAAGGGGGATATTCCTGCTAGTGGTAAGCATTTCGTGATTGATGGCGTAAGTTGGCTCAAAATTGTAGATGGCAAGATAGTTGAGTCACTGGCAAATGAGGATACCCTCAGTTTGCTGAAGCAAATTGGTGTGATCCCAGTTCCATCTGGTGAATCTGAGGCCAAGCTGAACAAAGAGACTGCTCGCCGCTATTTTGAGGAAATCTTGAATCAGGGGAATTTGAGCTCGGTTCCCGAGATTATCTCTCCAGACTTTGTTTTGCACTTTCCACTGTTGCCGCGTCCAATTCGGGGACAGGAAGGGCTGAAGCAGTTTGTAACTAATCTTCGAATGGCTTTTCCTGATATCTACTACACGATTGACCGTGAAGCTGGGGATCAAGACAAAGCCGCTATACGTTGGAAAATGACTGGCACCCATCAAGGAGAATATCTCAATATTCCGCCGCGCAATATCTCAGTAAACCTGCAAGGTGTTAGCATCTTCCAACTACAGGATGGGCAGATTCTAGAAGTGTGGGTCAACGAAAATGATTTGGGTTTACTCGAACAAATTCGTCCACCAGAATCCTAGGGCAAGGTTTGTATAGGTGCAACAGCTACACTAGCAAATCAATGTCGTTTCCTGTCAATCACAAAGTTTGTTAATAATACCGAGGAGTCCGTAATGGTTAGATGGAGTTCGAAGAAAATTCCTGCGATCGCGTTGATGACATTTGTCAGTTGCTTTGGTATCAGTTGTACCAGCCAGATGGCTGTACAGAGCAAACCTTCTGATAGTCCAGCAGCAACTCAAACATCAACCGGGAATCAAGTTGCAGCAACCACTACCTTTACTCCAGAACAAAATAATGCTATTTGCGTGAAGATGTATAGCGGTGCATGGAACGATGGTAATCTTGCACTCTTGGATGAATACATCGCACCTAATGGTTTAGATCATTCCCCGCTTTCTACAGAAAAGGGAACCGATGGTTTCAAAAAGATCATTATGACTTTCCGCAATGCCATGCCGGGGCTTAAGATGACCATTGAAGATGAAGTCTATGCAAAGGATCGAGTTGTTCACCGATGGAAGGTCCAGGGTAAGCATACAGGAACGCCTCTGTTTGGAGTCCCTGCCTCTGGTAAGGAGATTACGTTGACTGGTATTTCGATTCTCAGAATGGAAAACGGTAAGATCGCGGAGCGTTGGACCAATTTAGACCAGTTCGGCCTGCTGACTCAACTCGGCATAATTCCGCCGCCAAAGGCTCCGGCTCCTGCAACTAAAAACAAATAGGAGGTTGAGATCAAGGTCTTGATCTGAGGAGAGGTTTTAAGAGAAGGAAGCCTTGTGTAAGGGTAGGTTCAGCCAAAATCAAATAATTGTTCAATATTAAGGCTCGTCAAGCCTACCCTTCAGGATCTTTTGTGTAGGAAACTCTCGTTGAAATAGTTCAAATCATAGCCAGAGTGGTTATCATGTTGAAGCCTTCCATGTTTAAGCATCCGCTCACTTGGTTTATTGCCAGTTTAATCATGATTTCTGTTACGTTGTTGCCAGCGGCTTCTGTGCTTGCTGCTGCCATGGACAGTAGTCAACTGTCCCTCTTGGCAAAAGCTGGTGAGCAGCGAGAAATAGTCATTACTCTAGCAAATAAATTTACTGTTTCCAAGGATCAACTAGCCAACTTTTTGGAACGTTGGGATGAAATTGGTAAATATATGAGAAAACAACCCGGCTTTGTTTCTGCCGAGCTTCAAAAAGATATTTTGAATACTAAGGAATGGACAATGTCGGAACAGTGGCGGTCATTAGATGACTATAAGCATGCGGTTTCGACTCAAGAATTTCAAGCGATTCTTCAAGATTTTCCTGCCAAAGCAACCTGGTTTGCCAAAGACTTATTTCCCAGTCGTTAGCGTCAATCCCGCTTGATCTGTTGAAGCCGAAGTTGCGAAGCGTAATTGGAATGCTTTTTTTACTGCGCACCTCCTTCCTAGACTGCTCCTTTGCTAGTGCATTAACAGCTCTAGTAGGTTGTTTGTCGGTTTATGCCCTACCAACTCTCGCAATTGACACCACGCCTGTTTCGACATCGCCTACTTCTGAGATTTCCGCTACTCCTGAATCTAAGTTTCAGGAATGTGCTACTGCTGAGTCCTGGACGGATAGTCAAAATCAACATTGTCAGACTTTTGAGCTTTGGCAACAACCATTGTTGCGATCGGATGTAGATTTTGCAGAACCTTTGGAGGTGTCGGATCCCTTCCTTTCTCCACCTCTGATTTCCTACGCTGCTGCTGATTTAGGAGGAGAGGTGGCTGTTGATTGGACGACGGCGCAACAGCCATCCGCCCCCCCCGCCACAACGCAACCTGCACCGCAGCCACCCTCAGATGCGTTGAATTTACCTGTCTTGCGATCGCTGAAAAAGCCGGTTGCCCGGAAGGTTCTGGATACGGGGGTATTGATCAATGGGATTGAACCGAAAGATACATCTGGCAACTTCTGGAAACAAGACTTTTTTACCGGAAATTGGGGTGGATCTCGGGATCATCTCTTGAAGCAGGGCATTGACTTCTACCTGGCAAATTTTTCGGATATTTACTCCAATGTAGGAGGTGGAAAAAGTCAGAACACTGCTTATAGCAACGTAGTTTTAGCTGGTCTCGATCTATACACCTCAAAACTCGGGTGGTGGAAGGACGGCCAAATTCATGTAACTGCGGTAAATATTAGCGGAGTCAGCGTGGCGCGAGACTATGTTGGCGCCCTGAATACGGTCTATTTTGTAGATCCACCTGAGCGGAGTACTAGGCTGTTTGAAATATGGTACGGCCAGAAATTTGGTAGCCAGAGTGAATACGAAGTACGAATAGGAAAAATCTTTCCCTTTGTCAGAATTGCAGCCTCTCAAACATTTGGAATTTTCACGAATACCTCTTTTCAATACCCCACCTATCTGGGCGTTGCATCTAACACTGGGATGGTTATTCCGTTCGCATCGGCCCCCCTGGGGATTCAGATGAGTTACACGCCTGGAAGCCAATGGTTGTTTCTGGGTCAACTTCAGGATGGGTTTGATGATCCAACTGGTGGTTTTAATAACCACGATGGCCTGAATACTGGTATCAATGCCAGAGAAGGAATTGAAGGGCTGTTTGAAATCGTCTATCGGGCCAATCAAGAACGTGGTTCTACCGGGTTGCCAGGCTACTATCGCTTGGGGTTTCAGTTTCACTCCGGGATGTTTCAAAGTCAAAGCGAGAATACAAAGGGGCAATCATTGGCCTTATTTGGTGGTGCTCCAAAAGAAGAATGGGGAAATTACGGGTTTTGGTTTATAGTGGACCAGATGATCTATCGGGAATCGCCAGATCCCCGCGATCGCACCCAGGGGTTAAATATCATCTTCAAGACAGTATTTGCACCTAGACAAGATATCAATACCATTTCATTTAATATCGCCGGTGGTTTGGCCTACGAAGGACTGTTTCCTGGGCGCAAGCGCGATGTTTTGGCAATCGGTGCATCTTACACTCGCTTCAGTGATGGCGTTCGCACTTTCGATCAGGACAGCCAATCGATCAACCCTTCTGGAGTTGTGCGAGATGGTGAAACGGTTCTTGAATTGTTATATCTAGCTGAAATCACTCCTTGGTGGTCTTTGATTGGCAGTGTTCAACGGATTTTTCAGCCTGGTGGCACTGGCAGTATTCCTGATGCAACCGTGATTGGAGTTAGTAGTCGGATTGCTTTTTAAAGCAGGTTATTTCACCGTTCAATGAAAGGAGCTATTCATGATTTTGGTATCTGGAGCAACGGGGACAAATGGCAGCGAAATTGTCAGACTCCTTTCATCTGCAGGAGTGCCGGTGCGAGCCTTGGTGCGCAGCCAGGCTAAGGCGTCGGCAATTGCCAGCCTACCTGGGGTTGAATTGGTAGAAGGCGACTTTGATAACCCTGCTTCTTTAGAAGCTGCACTGCAGGGCATTGAGAAAGCCTTTATGCTGCCGCCCTTTGTCAATAACATGGTGGAGTTGCAGCATAATTTCATTGAAGCGGCAAAACGGGCTGGAACCAAGCACATTGTGAAGTTGTCCGCTTTTGGAGCTGATCCAAACTCTCCCATCATGCTGGGACGGTGGCATGGGCAGAGCGAAAAAGAACTGGAGGCGTCAGGGCTGGATTATACCCACTTACAGCCAAACGGGTTTTTGCAGAACTTGTTGGCCTTTGGGCCAGCGATCGCGACTCAAGGCAGCTTCTTTCAGCCGGCTGCCGATGCCAAAATCAGTAATGTGGATGCTCGAGATATTGCGGCAGTAGCAGCAGCAGTGCTCAAAGAAGATGGGCACGCAGGTAAAACATACTTAATTACTGGACCGGAAGCCCTCTCTTTTTACGAGGTAGCAGACATCTTCACTAAGGTTTTAGGGAAAAAAGTCACCTACGTGGATATTTCACCCGAAGATTTCAAAGCGACGCTGCTGCAATGGGGACAACCTGAATGGCTGGCTGATGCCTTAAATGAATTATTTGGGATTTATCGGGCTGGATACGGCGCTGTTGTAACTACTGTAGTGGCAGATGTTGCGAAGAAAACACCAATCACCGTTGAGCAATTTGTCCGCGATTACGCCACTGTTTTCCAAACAACGTAATCATCTCTAACTATGAGTTTAAATACTTCAATTTAGAAAATGCAAATGACAGTTGCAAGGTATGACTACATCATCGTTGGCAGTGGGGCCGCGGGCGGCGTTGCGGCGCACTATCTCAGTGCAAATGCAAATTTGCAAATCCTGGTGCTAGAAGCTGGGGATAGGGATACGGATCCAGACATTCATCAGATTGGCAGTTTTGTCAAACTCTGGGGATCTGACTATGACTGGAAATTACTGACAGAACCGCAAGCTGGCTTAGCAGGGCGTCAGATTGTCATCAACCAGGGCAAGGTCGTTGGGGGTGGTTCTTCGGTCAATGCATTAATGTATGTGCGCGGTAATCCAAAGAACTTTGATGAGTGGAGTGCCGCAGGCGCAACAGGCTGGAGTTACCGCGAACTACTCCCTGGCTTCAAAGCACTTGAAGACTTTGAAGGTGGTGCTTCGGAGTATCACGGTGTGGGTGGTCCCCTGAAAGTGCGGGATTGCCCGGAAGCCGCGATGCGCTCTGAAGAGTTTTTGGTGGGTGCAACAGAACTTGGCTATGACGGGCCTCATTGGGATTACAACGGTGCTCGTCAGGAGAATGGAGCAGGTTATCTGCAATTTCATATCGATGACAAAGGTGAGCGTGTTAGTAGTGCAACTGCATTTCTCACACCAGCCCTGGAGCGTCCAAACTTAACATTAGAAGTGCGGGCTGAAGTTACACGACTGTTAATCGACCAGACAAAAGTTGTCGGTGTGGAGTATGTGCAAGACGGTGAAGTTAAGCAGGTTCAGGTAGAACGGGAAGTGATTATCAGCGCTGGGGCGCTGCAATCACCCAAACTATTGATGCTTTCAGGGATTGGTGCGGCTGATCACTTGGGATCATTAGGCATTCCCGTTGTGGTTGATTTGCCCGGCGTGGGTCAAAATTTGCAAGATCATCTACAATTGCCGATTGTCTTCCGAACAAAGGAAGATCGTCCTAAGCCATTGTTGTTAACCGGGAATGCATTATTTGTCAATACCCGCAGCAG
>Ga0272446_1004667_pt1 | contig 15934 bp, 13 predicted proteins | sample YNPCB0061_FD_194587 | JGI IMG/M metagenome (GOLD analysis project Ga0272446, IMG submission 194587) | Hot spring microbial mat communities from Yellowstone National Park, WY, United States - YNP-CB-006-1 | ecosystem: Environmental > Aquatic > Thermal springs > Hot (42-90C) > Sediment | place... | reverse complement strand
ATGAGTGGCCCTCTGTGCTAAGCGTCTCTGTCGTGTAGCCAGTGTATCTGGAGTCCATTCTTCAGCCAATATATCTTGTGTTAGTTTGTACACACTCTGCTGATAAGCTTCTCGCTTAATTGGATAAAACTCATTGCCGACTTGGCGATTGAGAGACGGTTCTAAAGGCGTTAAATTTCCAACGCGATACACCATTTCTTCTATCTGGCTATCAGTAAAGTTTTGTCGCCATTCACTATTGGGTGATTCAGGTAAGATGTGCTCGATAGAAAAACTATCTTCATTCACTTCTATACCTGATGCATCTGCCTCTAGCTTGCACAAGATATATCGTGCTAATTTCTTTTTCTGCCCTCTTGTGGAAATTGAGAGTAAAGCAAAGTCCTGGAGGAATTTCTCGTCTGAAACATATGCTGAGCGAAGATGATCAAACACCTGTCTGGGGTTAGTGATTTCACCCTTTGCGATCGCGATTGCCACCTTGTTATAAAGTGTTTCCAATTCATTAGGATTCAGACTACTAACAACGGTGTAGCGAAAGGAAAGGATACCTACAAGTTTTAATAAGCGAGTAAAGTCTTCAGGTGAGAACTTCCCATATGCAGCAAATAAAGCTGGATAAGCTTGCTTCACTCGAAATAACTCAAGCTCGCGAATATATGGTCGATTTTCTGGAAAATCTCGCCAGAATTCATCATTAGAGTTGCCGAGAGCAATAAAAAGACTACTGTAATTTTCGAGTTGATCAAGTAACTCAAACGCTTGTTGGGCATCCTTTACAGATTCACGAACTATTTTAAATAGTCTTTCCCGTCTTACCCTAGTGTGTTTGAGACTAAGATAATAGCGGAGAAATTCAGGAAACTTCTCCATTTGAACTGTATTAATGATTCTTCTCCACTGCCTCTGCGCTTCTTGTAAATCATCTGGTCCTTGAAAGAGAGAAAATAAGTAATTCTTCAGCAAATCTGTTGAACTTAGCTCTATGCCCCTAACATTCAATGTTTCAAACACAGTATAAGCATTTAATTCATCCTCAACATTAATCTGAATAAAAAGCAGTCTCCGAGCAATAGTATCTGTCAGGAATTCAGCTAGTTTCTCACCACTTTGAATAACAGCTTTAAGCTCTTCTAAATGATTTGAAAAATACTGAAAAGCTTGCCAGAGTAATTGATTAGATTTTGAAAGAGATCGAATATTGAGAGGTCTTCTAAGGTTAATCAAATTGCTCTGATAGAAATCATTATTGTTTTCATTCAAAATAATCTTGCTTGAATAACGAAGAGAGCGTGGATCTTTATCACTTAGATAAGTGCGCTTTAAAATTTCTTGTCGCTCCTGATTGGCTTGCTTTTCCTCTTCTTGGTCTACTAATTTTTGAATCTTCTCAATGACAGCGATCGCAATAATACTGAGAGTGGCTAGCCGTTGTTGCCCGTCAATAATTGTAAACTCTTTCTCTGAAGTGCTAGAGCTTTGTAGAACGAGTGCTCCCATATAATGGCTGGAATCAGAGTGGGTGTGAAGCACCAGAATATCCTGCCACAGATCTTCCCAATTTTCCTCATCCCAAGAGTAATCACGCTGGAAAGGCGGTACTCGGTAAATCTTGCCATTACCAATTAAGTCGCCAAAACTAGTCGTGCGCGTATCTAGCAGATTAATCCGGGCCATCAATTAAAACGAATAAACGAGTGATAACCTCTAAGGTATCAGGAGCCTGCCTATTTAGTGTCGCTGAACCCCAGCAAGCGAAAACAGCCTCGAGCCGACCGTCGAGAGGTTATCGGTGAGTATTCGAGCTTGTCTATGTCGGCTCAACTGGGTCAATGGGCTGAAGCGAGGGAAATCAATGCGGGTCAGTTACCGACCCGTCTGCGTCGAATTTTGATGCTCCAACTCTAAACGCATCTGCTCTTGATGATGAGCGATCGCCTCCTGATGCGCCTGATCTCCCGCACTCCCTGCTTTTCGAGAATCTAACTCACTAAAGGCATCCAGGCGACCATACAAAATCACCACATCTCCAGGATGAATCACCGTCGAACCCTGAGGTGCCCCAATGTATGCTCCATCAGACCGCTGAATTCCCAGCACCAGCATCCCTTCCTGATACAGATCCGTTTCCTGCAGCGGCTTGTCTGCCAGCCAATCGTCGGGGTCAATTTGCAATTCCATCACCCCATAATCTTCCGCAAGACGCAGCAGGCTGGCATAATCTCGTGCGTCTAGGTGAGTCCAGCGCCGCAGTGCCCACTCCACCCAATGCGAGAGCAAACGACTGACCCAGCGATTCGTTGCCAGCACCCACAGCACCGCAATTCCCAGCAAAAGCAACCCCAGCCGAGGCAGCCACTCTTGCGGCCCCGCCACATTAATAAACGTCAACACCAGCGAAGAAATCACCGTAATCAGCCCAGCATTACCCAGCAACATCAGCCACATCAAAATACGGCGGCGTACAGGGTGAGCAACCACCAACTCAGATTCACTTGTAGTGAAACCCGAACCTGTGATGGCAGAATGGGCTTGAAATTTAGCCGCCTCACGAGATAGCCCAGTCAAGGTCAATGCTTCAGCGGCAATCCGAGTGATCAATAGCGACAGAGTAATGGTCAGTAAAACAGATATCAACGCTGCCAAGCAAAACACCTCCTAACTGGGTAGAGGACTCCATAACCTGAAATTTCACCACAGAGATACAGAGCTACTCCTCCATGCCCTCAGTGTCTCTGTGGTCCTAAGCCACAATCCTTAGCATACGCTGGGATAGCTTGTAGTCGGCACTTCAGTGCTAAAGTATGGAAGAAAAACCCGCCCATTCCAGGAGCAACATGTTGTCTGAGGATCGGTTTCATCTTCAGAAACGATTGGTGAATATGGGATTGCTCGTTGCGATTTTGCTTCTGGGCAGTACCGGCGTTGTGGCCCTCCTCAATGCCCGCGAGTGGCAAGCCACCCAAAAACAAGTGCAACATACTTACAACCTGTTGCTGACCCTGGAGCAGACAAAAACCAACCTGAACGGCACAGCGAAAGCGCAGCGAGGCTATCAGTTGACCCAGGGCATCGAGCCTGACTCTAAGATCTTTTTGCAAGACTATCAAACCAGTGTGCAACAGACGCAGCAAGCCCTGGCGCAACTCCAGCAGTTGACGGCAGACAACCCTACCCAGCAAACTCGCCTGCAAGAAATCAACACTCTCTGGCAGCAGTATCAGGCCCTCCATCAATCTCAGGTGGAGCCATTCCTAACGGAGAATCAACCCAAAGGGTACATCTCGCCAAGGCTGCAAACGCCCAATCGCTCTCTGAGCGGTGCGGAGCACTATCGCCTCCAGCGACAAATCTTTGCCCTGCTCAACCAAATAGCAGCCACTGAGCAACAATTGCTGGAACAACGCACCACTACCACTGCCCGCCTGACGCGCACGGCAAACCATATTCTGGCGATCGCCTATGGCTTAAGTCTGGTATCCTTGGCGACCATCTATGCCCTACTGCGACGGGAAGCCAGAAAACGACACCAAGCTGAAGCCAATCTCCGCCGCCGCGAACACAAGTTTCAGTCTGTGTTTGATGAACTCGACGAATTTGCCGGACTGTTGACACCTGACGGTATCCTCATTGAAGTTAATCAAGCCCCCCTCATCTTCGCTCAAGTGACACGGGAAGATATACTGGGCAAGCCTTTCTGGGAATTCCCCCTCTGGCAGCAAAGTTCAGAATTAACTGAAATTGCCAAAACAGCAGTCAGTCGGGCATCGGCGGGGCACTTCTGTCGCACTGAAGCCACCTTCAACAGTGCCACCGGGCAGCCCCATACCTTTGATGTGTCAGTGAAACCCATCTACCAATCTCAATCAAAACAGGTGATGTGGTTAATTGCCGAAGGACGAGATATTACCACTCAGGTGCAATTGCGGGATGCACTGCGGCAGGAACGCGATCGCTCGCTTCATCTCATTAACAGCAGTGTAGACGGCATTGCTGCGTTTGATGAAACGGGTATCTGCACCGTCTGGAATCCCGCAATGGAAACTCTAACGGGCATTCCCCGCGATCGCGCCATTGGGCAATGTGGGATGGATCTCTTCCGTTCCCTTGTTCCAGACGCGACCCTTCAGCACCTGCCTCTGGGCACGGCAGATATAGTGACGGCGTTCGACTTTTCCTGCTCCCATCCCCAAACCGGGCAAATTCGATTTCTTGAAGCCCACTACTCGCCCTTACACAACGGCAGCACAACCGTAGCTGGGGGATTAGTCGTGCTACGGGATGTTACCCGGCAGCGAGAATTGGAGCGACTCAAGCGAGAATTTACCTCCATTATCAGCCACGAAATTCGTACACCACTGTCTTCAATTCGCGGCGCTTTGGGATTAGTTGCCGAAGGCATCTTGGACGATGATCCCCAAACTGCTAAGGAGATGGTAAGCATTGCCAATAGCAACATCGAGCGGTTAGTGAGACTGGTCAACGACATTCTGGCACTCAATCGTCTGGAATCGGGACAGGTGGATTTGAAATATCAGTGGTGTCCGGCGGTTTCCCTGGTGCAGCAAGCCTTTTCCAGCGTTGAAGCCCTCGCTACTGCCCACCAGATTCGCCTGGAGGCAACCGTACCTGACGATCTCTGGGTCTGGGCTGACCCCGATTGGCTAGTGCAGGTTCTGGTCAACTTGGTCAACAATGCCATCAAGTTCTCTCCTCCCCAAACAGCGATCGCCGTCACCGCAGAGGCGATCGCCTCCGAGTCCATCATCCAGTTTTCAGTCACCGATCAGGGGCGCGGCATCCCAGCAGACAAGTTACAAGCCATCTTTGGCCGCTTCCAGCAGGTTGATGCCTCCGACTCTCGCCAAAAAGGCGGAACCGGACTGGGACTGGCCATCTGCCGCCGGATTGTGCAGCAACATGGCGGGCGCATCTGGGCAGAAAGCGAACTCGACAAAGGCAGCACCTTTTATTTCACGTTGCCCCATCCAGAACAGCAGCAGGAAGCGGGAAGAGAAGAAAAAAGAGAGAAGGTTCTTTAAGGTAGAACGATCAGTGCTCCAAGGGATTTGAATCTCGATGCGGAATGCAATCGGTTTAGGAGCCTGGCGTGAAATACGCTCTATTTTGTCAAGAATGCCGTATTTTCAAAAGATTTCACTGCCTGCCAAGATAAAAACTTGGAGTGATGCCCGTTTCGTGACTCAGGTTTGATCAATCAGGAGTGCGACAGGGCTGCCATTGTTCATTGCAATTGCGTTTAGATTAAACGCCTGGGTGCAGCACTTCAGCCCAGACGTGGCAGGAATCCGTAGCACGTTGCCGACAACGTGGTGCCGACAACGATCGTGCAACCCGTTGAGGTCGATCGCTTCAGTTTCCACCCTGTCATGCGTATGGGCAACACTCCGCCTATCCTCAAAGCAATATCTTTAACTCTTATGTCTAATTTCAACCCCAATCGCTGCATCTTATTGATTGATGATGAACCCGATCTCTGTCGCATTGTCAAAGTCACCCTAGAACGCCTTAAGGACTGGACAATCTTGACCGCTCATACCGGACAGGACGGCTTTACCATCGCCCAAACCCAGCCACTGGATCTGATCCTACTCGACCTGAGCCTACCCGATGGCAATGGTTTGGCGTGGTTACAAACTCTGAAAACCAATTCAGCCACCCAATCGATTCCCGTGATTCTCTTCACAGCCAGTGACCCCACCTCCACAGATGCGTTAGGGGGCGATAGCACCGACATTACAGGAGTCATCCTCAAACCCTTCAGCGTCCTGCAACTCGCCGATCAAATTATCACCCAACTCCACTGGTAAAAGAGTTCGTAGCAAACCATCCCTGTCTCCGCAAAATGCAGTATACTCCCCGACACAATCAGTCAGCCTGAAACCTGAACTCCCTCAGCATTTCCTTAGAATTTTGGCTTTCAATAAGGAGCAAAACCTGCACTGATTGCTGTCTATCGTCCAGGGTGCTTAGCCCCTCTCCCCGAACCTTAGCCTACTTGGGGAGAGGTTGCTCGTAGAGTGCTTCATCCCCCTTCCGGGCAGGCCAAATCGTTTAAGACGTACTAAAAGAGAAAGCTAAAATTGATACACTTAAACGCCTAGGTCAGTATTACAACTTATCAGTTTCAACCTGAAGAGAAGCTGGCACAACATCTCTCAGCGTAGGAGTGTAGTGGTGTTCTCAAATCTCAGATCGATGCGGCAACAACCAATGATTGACTCGTCGGCAAAAAATAGTCTAACCACACGACGCATTTTGTTTGTGGATGATGAGTTTGACGTGCGGCGCGTTGTGCAAACCTGTCTGGAAAAAATTGCTCACTGGACAGTGATTGTGGCAGAGTCTGGAGAAGAGGGACTACGGAAAGCTAGAACAGAGCATCCCGATGCGATCGTTCTGGATGTGATGATGCCAGGAATGGACGGCTACCAGTTTCTCAATGCTCTGCTGCTTCAGCCAGAAACGCGATCGATTCCCGTGGTTTTATTAACGGCTAAAGCCGACTCTTTGGATGTTAAGCAGTACGAAGTGATGGGAATCAAAGGCTTGATTGGTAAACCCTTTAACCCGTTGACCTTGCATCGAGAAATTGCAGCTTGCTTGAATTGGATTATTTAATGCCATTATTGGCGTTGCTGATTCTGGGAATGAATTTAGAGTTGAATGAATTAGAACTTCGTTCCAATTTATTCTGCTATTCAGCAACACCCATTCCTAAAACTCGACATAGTGCGATCGCTCCTCCTCCACTTCTGCCTGCATTTGTTGCCGCAAGCTTAATGGAGCAATCACTTCCCCCTGCGGTCGCCAGTCCCGCAGCCGCATGATGACATTAATATCGCCTACCCGCACCCACGCCTGATAGTAGGCATCATCGGGTGATTTCTGTTGCAAAATCTGCAACACGGCTTGTCGTTCTTGCCGATTGGCGATCTGTTGCTCAATTAAGGGAAACAATTGGGCATAGGAAATTTTACGAAACGTGGAATGGCGTACCGTATCATCCACGTAATCTTTAGCGAACAGAACTGGGAACCGCAAAATCAACAACGCCTTAGGCAAATAAAAGTTAAAACCCCAGGCTTCCTCCAGTTGTTGTTCAATCCATTCGGGGGTGGGTAGGGTTCCGGTCTTTCGTTGTTGCTTCAGGCTGGCAGGCACTTCAGGATCGCCCCAAGGCAAAACCCGTAAACGCTGGGAACGAATGCGATCGAGCCGGTAGTTATGCCAGGCAACCTGACCAAAGGGATCAGTGCCATAAGCACTGAGGTACTTGGCTCGACGGGCATAGTGCAAACACACCGGATAGACTGTGACATGGGCAAGCCGCTGTTCTTTTGCCACCCACGTCTCAAACTGAATCACCCCGCCATCTGGGGTTTGCCAGAGGGATTCGATTTGTTGTTGTAAATCGTCCACCTGTTCCTGGGCTTCCAGCGACAAAATGTAGTCCAAGTGCAGAAAAATGCGGCGGCTGGGGGATTGACTCCGTTGGGTTGGGGAGGAGTGCAACTGCCCCACCTGTTCCCAGAGGGTATTGATCACCACATCCAAATTGGGCTGCACAAAGGCAATGGATTCTAGAAGATGCAGCAGTTGCCCGGTTTGAGTGGGGGATAAGCCCGACCCGTCGAGTGTTGGGACTGCTTCGGCTGGGGGCTTGGGCCACTGGGAGGCGGGCAGACAGATATAGCCACGGTGAGGAACCTGCCCCAGCCAGCCTTGGTGGACGAGTAGCGCTAAGTCTTGACGGAGAGAGCGGTGGGTGACGGCAAAGGGCGCTTGATCGAGGCAGGCTGCGATGGCTACGGGTGCTAAGCCGGTTCGTTGAGCGGTTTCGGTGATCCACTCTGGGATCGATTGTGAGCAGGAGTCATCGGTCAATAGAGAACGCAGCGATCGCTGGCACACACACTCCGTTCCCCGACAGGCTGCAACAATAGTCGCAACCGAAAGAGCTTCGGATTGGGGATGGCTGGGGGCAAACAGGCGATCGCGCAGAGCCCCATAGCGAAAGGGTTGCACCAACTCCGTTGCCCAGTGGCACTCTGCCCCATAGAGCCGATGCAAGAGCCACCAAAGTCGCAGCGAGCGCAACAATCGACTGGCAAACGGCCCCCCACTGAGCCATTGCAAAATTCCTGGACGGGGTGGATAGGTAAACATCGCTGAATTTTGAAGCCCCCCTTTCAAAGCCAATGCTATAACAGCGTAGAGAATTGACCACCCAGAACAATGCAGTCGCCGCCGCCTATTCGCCTTAGCCTCAGCCAGCCTCGTTCCTGGCAAACCTTAAGCTATCAATTACTTGAAATTGAACTCACGACGACAGACCGCCTAGTAGAGCCAGGGCACTTGAACGACTTGGAACTGCCCCCCGGCATCGATACCCGTGGTGGGGTGGTGCTCTCCGGGCGTGCGCCCATCTGGCTCTATGCCTACCTGGTTCATGAACTGCACCCCACTGCCTGGGTCGCCTGTTACGATCCCCGCTTGGGAGCGATCGTCGTTGCCACCCACTCTCGCCAAACCCAGGTGGGACAGGTGTTGCCGATTGATCTCAAGGGCAATCCCCGTCCACGTCTTTGCCCTGCGGTGATGGTCGTCGGGCCGCCAGATAGCGGTAAGTCCGTGTTTTCCCATGCGCTATTTACCACCCTGCTGCCCACCTGTCCCGATATTTACCTGCAACGCGCCCACTGGGATGGCGAAGGCAACTGGATTCTAGAACTGGACGAAACCGCGACCGATGCCGATCGGGAAGCCCACAAACTAGCGAACAAGGGCGGCCTGACCGATCGCTTTTTTCCGCACCATGCCCAAGCGATTCTGAGCTTGCGTCGCCAAAAGCAACTGGTGATTGTCGATGTTGGCGGCAAGGTGCAAACCGAAAAGGTGCCCCTGCTAGAGGCCTGCACCCATTACATCATCATCAGCGCCAAACCAGAAGAAATTGCCCCTTGGCACGAGTTTTGTAGCGATCGCGGCAACCTCAAGTGCTTGGCCGTGATCCATAGTTCCCTAGAGTCGTGCGAAATGCTCCACAAACGAGAACCCTGGTTAGAAGTGACCTGCGGCCCCTGGATGCAGGGCAATCCTGGTGCGGTTCCGTCTGGACTGCTGGAGCGAGTACAGGCTCTCTTACCGCGATCGAGTTGAAGCTTGCCAAAGTCCAAGATGTCCTCTTAACCCCACTTCAGAATCATCACCTATGCTATCTATTACCGATGAGAGCAACCAGCAAGTCATCACCGCCATTGCCTGGTGTCTGGCCTGGGGCGATGGACTGGAGCCCCGTGTTGACCTTGAGGTTCTCAAGCAGATGCGGGAGGCCATGCTGGGTCAGGGGCAGATACCAGAATCAGTGCAGCCTTTTGTGAGTCAGGCCCAAGTCCTACAGGCTATTCCTGATGACTATTTCCCCGAAAAACTGGCGCAACTGCGGGAAGATTATTCAACTCTTTGGCATGAACCGACCCAGATCGGCTTAGTCTACGGAGGGGCCACCAAAATTAAGCAGTATGTGTTTGAGTCTGCCAAACTGCAAGACATTCGAGGCGCATCAGCTTTACTAGACCGCATTAACCTGGTTGACTTGCCGGCCTTCTTTCACGGTGAAACATCAGAACGATTTGAGCAATGTCATCAGTCTTCAGATTATTGTCACCATGTTCGAGAAGCATGGCTAGATCAGCCGGAGAATTTTCCGAGGCTTGCCCAGGCTTTGATTCCTGAACTGATTATCTATTCCACCGGGGGCAATATCCTCGCCTTTTGTCCAGCGGCCTATGTGCATCAACTGGCCAATGCCATTGAGAAGCGTTATACCTCTGAAACCCTAACCGCCAACTCCTGTGCGGTGGGTGACACCTTCCGTCTGTTGGAACTGCGGTTTGGTCTTCTACAACAAAACATTGAAACAACCAACTGGCTTGATTGGTATCAAAAGAATCAAGACCAACCTATCGTCCAATCTTACTTTGGCAACGAGGGCACTGCTACTGAACGCTTTCGTAACCGCAAAAGCTTTAACGAATTAGCAACGAAATTAGCGATTCGATTTAACCAGCGGCGGGCCGGGCAGGATATTCCTGGTGAGGAACGCCCTAGCCGTTGCTATCCCCCCATGTTTGAAACCCATCCCTACCTGCGTCGAGATGAGAGTGAACGGCGATCGGCGGTACATCAGGCTGAACAATTGCCCGGTCAGCCTTGGTTTTCTGACACATTGGCGCGTAAGCGCATTGCAGGACAAAAATCGAAACGAGATAGCCAGAGTACGACTTGGTTTGATCAAGCAACCTGGTTGGATGCCTGGAACCCAGGAACATTGACCAGTTGGGTGAGTAAGTTTGAAAATTTCCTGCTTGACCATCCAGACCTGAACTACTGTCAAGATCCTCACTATCCTGATCTAGAAGAGAAGCATCGAGAAGCGCGATCGCTGCGGGAAATTGGCAACGCCAGTAAAGGTTTTGTGGCCTACATTTACGCCGATGGCAATAACATGGGGGGCTATATTCAGAACAAGATTAGTACCCCAGGCGCGTATCAGAGGTTTAGTGATGCCGTTTCCAAAGCAACGGAACAATCCGTCTACCGGGCATTAGCCAAGCACCTTTCACCCCATCAACTACAGGGGATCGATGATGCTGAAACAACTGGGCGAAACGGACAATATATTCATCCATTTGAAATTCTGACCATCGGTGGCGATGATGTCTTACTGGTTGTTCCCGCGAATAAAGCGTTGGCGATCGCCCAAACCCTCAGTGAGCAATTCGAGCAGAGTTTGCTGGAAGATAGGAATTTTGCAATTCAACCTGAAGAGTCGCGCCCCTCAAGCAATATCCATCGTTATCGGCTTGGCGAAGCCCCCGTCTCTCGCTGCCAGCTCAGTATGTCAGTAGGGGTCTTGATCACAGCCGAAGATACCCCCATCTACTATGCCGAAAAGCTGGTGAGCCAATTACTCAAGTCTGCCAAGAAGAAGGCGAAGCAACTCAAACAAGACTCGAAGTACTACGGCGGCACCATCGACTTTTTGGTGATGAAGTCAGTCACTATGCTGTCTTCTAGTATTGAGGAGTTCCGTCAATCGGGGTTGGTCATCCAAGGTAAGCCCAAGCTCAAGCTCTACGGGGCACCCTATACGCTGCACGAAATCGGTGGACTAATTGAGACAGCCCAGGCATTGAAGGCGGTAGATTTTCCGCGATCGCAGCTTTACCAAATCCGCAGCTTACTAGAGCGAGGTAAACGTACCGCCATGCTCAATTACCGTTACTTCCGGGTGCGATTAGGAAAAGACAAACAGCACTTACTCGAAGAGACTTTTGAAAACGCCTGGTGCCAACCCAAAGACAGCGAAAACGGTGGTAATCTCGCCCCCTGGATGTCCCTCAAGGAAGACGCAGGCACAACTTACGAAACCATCTGGCGTGAGCTAGTAGACCTCTATCCCTTTATTGACGAACAAGAATCAACCCCTGCCATGTCTACACCAGCAAACAGGGAGGAGCAGTAATGGTACAGTTACACGAGTTGCCTCAAACCTCCCAAAATTCCCTATCGCTAACCGCTCTGATTGACAGTGCTCTCTGTGTCGGAGCAGGCGGTTCTACCGGCTCACTGGCCGATAAACCCATTGTTCGCTTGGCGGATGGGCGGTTGCTGATTCCTGGCTCGCAACTGAAAGGTCGCCTGCGTCATGAGTGCGAAAAACTGGCGCGCGCCTTGGGCTGGCCCGTCTGCGAATCTCCCGTGGCAGAAACCATGTGTCCCCAAATTGGGCGAGATAACCCAGCGTTTCAGCGAGCAGAGTATGACATCGGCAAGCAATTTGCCGATGAAACGACTCAGCATCACTGCCTGGTGTGCCAAATCTTCGGCAACCCGGCTTTACCCTCCCGCATTGTGGTGGATGATTTGATTTGCCAGGAAGCTCCAGAAAACTTACCAGAAGTCCTGCGGCCCGGTGTCACCATCAACCGTCGCCGTGGTACCGCTGAAGACCAGAAGCTCTACTTTCTGGAAACCTCACCGGTCAATGTGCAGTTGCCCTTTGAAGGACGCATTTATTTAGAACCGAATTGTCCAGATTATGCCAAAGCACTCATTCTGTCAGCATTGCAGCACATTCATGCCTTGGGTGGCAGCAAGTCGGCTGGTTTGGGCTGGCTGACGTGGAAAATTGGTGACACTGAAATTGAGCCGAAGGCCTGGGAATTGCTCAAGGTAGGGGATGCTTCATGAAAGAGATTCAGTTAACCATCCAAGCGTTATCGCCGCTGGCAATCGGGACGCGCAAGCCGGGTGGTTCCGTGAGTGAGGCTCAGGACTACATTCCGGGTTCGGTGATTCGGGGGGCGATCGCCGCTCAGATTTTGCAATATCCCAGCGTAGATCAAGCTCAACCCGGTGGGGACTTTCAACGGTTATTCCTAGACGACGGTGCGGCTATTTTCAGCAACGCCTACCCCACCATCAAAAATCACCAAGGAGACCTCTTACCGGTTCGTCTTCTGCCAGCCACTGCCGTCAGTTCCAAGAGCAACCCAGGATTCCGTACTGGCAATTCAGAAAGTCATGGCGTGTTTGACACCCTAATTGATCGCTTTTGTGCCGAAGGACATCACCACTTATATGACCCCAACTGCCCCCAGGATGGTGGACGGGTTGAACCCTATGGTGGCTTCTACACCGTTGCAACAGGTAGCGATGGAAAAACGATATACTCCTCTCAGAAAGTGGAGACCCGACTGCTAACTCGCGTTGGCATTAACCGAAGACGAGCCACCGCTCAGGAAAATATCCTTTACAGCATCGAAGTCATCAGCGAAACTCGGCAAAAAGGCGCACAAGATACGCTCTTCTCTGGTACTGCTCGCCTCGCAGACGAAACGTTAGCCAGTGTACTGACGGATTTCATCAATGCTCGACCTCAGTCTTTGAGACTGGGCGGCTCTGCCTCCAGAGGCTTGGGCAAAGTGGAGATAACTGCCCAATTGCAGGACTGCACTGTTGAGGTTGAACATCGTATTGAGCAATTCAATCAACAGTTGCATAAGCGCTGGCACGCATGGGACGTATTCGGCAAACCCCAAAATTCCCCGTTGGAAAATCGCCATTTCTTCAGCCTCGATCTGCAATCAGACGGAATTTTGACGGATCAGTGGCGGCGCACAATGGTCATCTCTCCAGAGATGCTCTGTCAGGAAACGGGGGTAACTGATCCTGACTTAGAACTCCATGCTAGCTACAGCAGTTACGACTATCATTCTGGCTGGAATGCGGCCTGGGGCTTGATGAAAGATGTGGAATTGGTGACTAAGCGTGGATCGGTCTACCTATTCAGCACACCCCAGATTGATCAATGGCTACCGGCCCTGGAGCACCTAGAGCAACGGGGTGTGGGCGATCGCACCTGCGAAGGCTTTGGACAAATCCGCGTTTGCGATGAATTTCACACTATTTTTCGGGAGGAAGCCGTATGACAACTGATGTAGACACTAAAGTTCAGCTACAAGTCCAAAAAGAGATTCGTCAAGCCGAAGATAACTTGGTGAATTGGATTCAAGATGCCCTGGATCAAACCAATTATGGAAAGTCTGGAAAAGACAAACTTGAAGAATCCCAATTTCGTAATCTAGTACGCGTTTCTGATACGACTGAAAGTCCAGAAGTGATTAAGAACTTTTTGCGCTATCAGGTAGGGCGAGAACAAAAGTGGGGACGAGGCGAAAGATCCTTGGCTGAGCGCATTATTAGCGATATTGATGGAAATATCAAAACAGCAGCAGATGCGATCGCCAAAAAAACTGGAAGCCAGGACGGCAGGGGAATTTGGATCGAACTCATCCGGCGTTATTTGGGGTATGGCGCTCGTTATTTGAAGTATCTTAATGACGGTCGTTAAATAGGTAGTTGGTTAGTAGGTAATAGTAGAAACCAGGGAGAACTTGGATGAGAAATACTTTGATCTGCACGGTAGGCACTAGTTTGTTCAACAATCTAAAACACTCTCAAGACAATGACATTCAACAAGCTTTTGAGCAAAGGAATATACAGAAGTTATCTTTGTTGCTGCTTACTTACAAAAATACAGACCGTCTTTGTGGGGCTGAAATTAATTCCATCGTAAGCATTTGTAACAAAGGATTTTTACAGGATTACATTCGATTGATCTTCTTAGTATCAGATACACCTGACGGTCAAGGAATTGGGAATTTACTGAAACTATATTATGAAAATTCGAGTAACGAAATCAAATTCGGCAGTGTTGAGGTTCGAGTTCTTCAAGGACTTCGAGATGATGACGTTTTAGCATTTAAACAACAAGGACTGAAAAATTTAGTTCGTGAAATCAGTACGGAGGTCAGGAAGTTTTCGTCAGCAACAGTTGCCATCAATGCTACGGGTGGCTATAAGGCTCAAATTTCCTTTGCTGGAATGATTGGACAGGCATTAGAAATTCCCGTTTACTATTTGTTTGAGAAATTTTCGGAAGTAATTGAGCTACCACCTCAACCGGTATCTCTTGATCTTGGTCTCTGGCTAGATAATTATGTTCTTTTCGAGCAACTGGAATCTGAGCAAACTTCTGAAAAAGCACAGATCGAAGCTGAACATGATCTATCCAGTGAGTATCTCAAGACATTGATTGATGAAGAAGAAATTGATGGAACTCAATACATTACTCTTTCTGCTATGGGGATATTGTTTAATGAACGATCACGACTACAGTTTGAAAAACAAGAGACAGCAATACTATCTTTAATCCCTCAAGATGATACGCCTCCAGAGAAGAAACAGATCCATTTGAGAGACGATCATGGGAAGGATGTGCTACAAGAATTTTCTGAGAGAATTTGTCAGTCTCCCTATGTGAAATCAGTTGTAAACTCTCTTCCATATAATCCTAGACAGACTGAGCCAATCCGCCGAACCTACTCTAATGGCAAAGTCGAATTTGTTTTGACTTGGACAGATAGAGGATTAGGTGTCTGCATTCAAACCACTGGCAGAAATATAGCTGAAACTAATAGTATAGCTTTGTACCTAAAGAAGAAGTTTGGACAATAGATAGAGTTAATTTCACTCTTTCTTTCTAGAAGAACGGTACATATTTACCTGATTATTTTGAAGCAATTTTATCCCAACCTGGAGACTATGTATATGGTTTCATTCCATCAGCATACACAAACACTCTACTTAGATGCCGAGGGACGATTGACTTTGCCGGATCAAGTTCGCCAAGAATTAGGTTTGACTGAGGGCGATCGCTTCATTCTCACTGTCTCAGAGACAGGCGTTCTACAACTGGCAAGCCTGAAGCAGCAAGTCCATAACCTACGCGGAATTCTAACGAATCCAACGCCAGAACGAAGCGTCGTGGATGAGTTGATTCAAGAGCGTCGTCGGAGTTCTGCAAATGAGTAAGGTAGTGCTAGATGCTTCAGCAATGCTGGCTTATCTTTTTGATGAAGATGGAGCCGACTTCGTTGAAACAGCACTCAACGATGATGCCTGTATGGGTGCTATAAACTGGGCTGAAGTTCTTTCAAAGGTTGAAGATAAAGGACATTCGTCTAATAACTTAACCAGGACTCTGACAGAACAAGGACTCCTCGGTAATAGCTTAACTATTCTGTACACAACGGAAAACGACGCTCAGCTTATTGCTCAGTTAAGACTTCAAACAAAGCAACTTGGTCTTTCACTCGGCGATCGCGCTTGTTTAGCATTGGGCATGAGATTGAAAATTCCCATATTAACCGCAGATACAGTCTGGAATGATTTAAGTCTGGATCTATTAATTCAACAGATTCGTTAATTTCTAAGTAGGTGATGAAATTATGTTCGATGTATTCAGGAATAGGCTGGAAATTAGCGGAGTTTTGACAACTGT
>Ga0272446_1004665_pt1 | contig 15941 bp, 12 predicted proteins | sample YNPCB0061_FD_194587 | JGI IMG/M metagenome (GOLD analysis project Ga0272446, IMG submission 194587) | Hot spring microbial mat communities from Yellowstone National Park, WY, United States - YNP-CB-006-1 | ecosystem: Environmental > Aquatic > Thermal springs > Hot (42-90C) > Sediment | place... | reverse complement strand
AGATGGGGGAACTGATTAGTCGCCCAATAGGAGAAATAGAAAGAATTGCCAGTACAGACTTGATTGACCTTATCACCGAAGTTAGAGCGCTGGAAAAAATCGCCCAGCAGGAACAGGAACGGCAGAGGGAAGAACAGGAGAAACTACGGCGGGAGAGACCCCCTTCCAAGAGAAAAGATACCACCAAAAAATCAAGGAAAGATAGAAACACCCTCGAATTGGAATTGGAGTAAACTACTCCCAAATAAAGCAATCTGTGAGGACAAGATTTATGGAAAACCAAATCACATTTCGTGCGGAGCAAAAGTTACTGGATCAAGTTTTGGCTAGGACAAACGCCGAGTCTCGATCTGAAATCGCCCGACGGGATTTGAGTAGGTATTACCGTTTGTTAGAGGGAGCAATGCCAGAGTTATCAGAAGCAGAATTTAGCTTTTTGTGCGATCTATGCAATGGCACATTTTTTGGGGAGTTTGAATTATCTCCAAGTAAGACGCTGTTAGTCGAGTTACAGGACGGGGCATATCTGGCTAGTAAGTGGGGTGTGGATTACGGTCAACTATTAGCAAAAGTCCAGCGGTGGGCAGATTGGGAAGCGTCCGCCGTGGTGGATAGGATGGAGCGGTTTTGGAGGGGGCAGTAATCTACCTTACGCTTGGGGGTAATCCATGCTAAAAACCACAACTCCAGAAACCGAGGCTCTAATTATACGGTTACACTGTCAGGGGAAGAATATCACTCAAATTGCCAGCGAAACGGGTATCCATCGTAGCGTAGTCACCCAATTCCTGCTAGTGAATTGTCCTGAAACCCGTACTTCAGCTAAAAATGCTCTAATCGATCATATCAAGGCGGTTGGTGTTGATAGTACAGCTTCGCTCACTGCCAATGCCAAACGGTTTAATACAGATGTTTTAACGATGAAGGCGGTTTTCCATGATTTGGGATTGCCTATCCCGCCACAAAACACTAGAAAGACGGAACTAGAGCAAAAAGTCTTAGAACTGCGTCAATCAGGACTAAGCTACCGTGCCATAAGCGAACAACTCGGCTGTATCAGCTACGAACGGGTACGCCAAATCCTGCAACGCGGTGGGGATAAGGATACGCCAAAACGGGAAGAACAGGAAAAACTACAGTGGGAGCAGAATGCCCCCAAAAAATCAAAAGGACATAGAAACGCCCTCGAACTCGAATTAGATTGATGTACCCCACAGGTAAAGTCGGGGGGATTCCTACGCGGTCCACAAACGGATGCGTACAGGCTTTGTCAAAACCCAATCGCCTACCCGCAGACCCCTTGCGACTTTGCCGTCTTTGTTCCGATCTCTAAAACGCAGGTGCATTTTCCTTCGGATGTACTGAAAATCCTTAGCTATCCCTCTGTGTCTATATCTATACAACTTCGTCCATCGTCCAAATCTGCCTGAAGATAGCTTGTAGTCTCGGTTTCGGGTGGACGACGGTTTCGTCCATTTTGTCGTCCACTTCGTCCACTGGTAGATTCCCTCTCTGGAACGAGATCAGCCAAAGGAACACGGTAGGTGCAAACCCATTTGGGCGACTTGATGTAGGCACTTTCACCGTCAAGGCTGACTATGTGCAGACCCTCACGGCGGGCGTGACCGCACTGTAGTCGTAATGTTTGATCTTTTCCCTTGTACTTGACCCAATCGCCTACCCGCAGACCCCTTGCGACTTTGCCGTCTTTGTTCCGATCTCTAAAATCAAGTGCGTCAGGTGCATCTTGGGCAACGGTTTTGTCCTCTGGCAAATCTGCTGAATCATTTAAGTTTCGTCCATCGTCCAAACCTACCTGAATATGGCTTGTAGTCTCGGTTTCGGGTGGACGACGGTTTCGTCCATTTTGTCGTCCACTTCGTCCACTGGCAGATTCCCTCTCTGGAGGTTGGACGAAATTGGACAAACTTTGGGCGACGGTTTCGTCCACTGCAAAATCAGATGCAGTAAGGGGTTCAGATGGAGATTGGACGAAATTGGACGAACTTTGGACGACGGTTTCGTCCACTGGAAAGCCAGATGCAGTAAGAGGTTTAGAGATTTTGGACGATGGACGAACAATCTTAACTAAGAAATTTGGTTGATCTGGTGTTCCTTTCTCTATTGCCCCGTATCCCAATGCCACCAAGTTAGCAAGCCAAGCCCTACATTCAGGACGGGTCGGTTTTTGCTTGGTAGGCCACCAACTGCGTACTGTATTTCCCGTGACGGTTTTTCCTGAGAACCGTTGGACAAACCGAGCTATGCGTTGGGCTTCGGGGTTTTCGGTGTATCCGCAATCGGCATAGACTGTCCTAGTTTGTTTGAGCGTCCACCAGACAAAGGCAATTGCCCCTTTGAGGGTGTGCGGTGGGATAACTTCCTCTGGACGCTCTTTTCTAAAAGCGCTGTTTAGGCAATGAACCGTCAAGGCTACCCGACCTGCTCTCTCCAAAGTCTTGGGGTAGATTGCCTTCAAGAAGGGGTTTAGTTCCTCCTCGTGGAGCGAGCGTATTCTATCCCACCATTGCTCCCATAGGAGTTTCCCTTGTGGGCAGAGCCTGAACGATCTACTTACCTCCGCCTGTTGATCCAATTGCTGATATATCCCTGCAATCAGCTCAGTTATATCTACAGAAGGGGACTTCCTAGGACAGGGAGGCATACGGTTAGGGACTTCGACCCACATGAACCGTGCCCAAAAACCATCTACCATTGCCCCATCCGCGCTGATTAAACGCTGGAGGATTGAGGGCTGTATGCCCCCCAAAATACTGAGACTGGCTTCAGGGATATGCAAATTTTTGGTAGTCCTTAAAATGTCGATTGCCTTTCCGTTGTAGACGGTCAACCATCTTTGCCGATCATTTCCACCCCGTGCTTTATATTGGTTTTGCCCTAAGACGAAACCTGCTAACTCGTCCGAGAGAATCAGGCAATGACTGCGGGCTTCTAAGGCCGTGCCAATCGACTCCCATGTGAAGTCTTGCAAATAGAAAAATCTGCGATTAGGGGGGGATGGTTTATCTTTTATGTCCTTGTTTTCTAGAGCTTGCCTGTAGGCTTCCGTCGCCAATTTGTAACGCTCATGGGCTTCCTTTTGAAACTTGCCTAGAGGGTCAGTAAATAAACTGATCACCGGTGATTTGCCAGTGCCACTATCACCCACCAAACCAATCCACAAGACGGAAGGGATATGATAATCATCCTCCAAGGATAATTTGTGGGGAACGAGGCTACTGGCAGTCGCCAAAAAAGCGGACAACAGGGTTTCCGCAGGCCAGTCAAAAGTTTTGGCTTTGCAGGTAATAGCATCGGCTAACTCAGCGGGGATAAGCTGATAAATGTCAAATCTAGTTTGCGAATCAGCCAGTATCTGATCCACGACTTCAGTGGTAACTTCTTCCGCTTCGTTCTGAACGGCTTTGATCTGCTTGGTATCAGTACCCGAAACGACCGTCGTTCCCCGCCGTGGGACAATCGCCTCCATCAGCCGTGCTTGGATAGAGGCAGAATCTAACCCTTGTTTGCGTAAATCAGCAATCCAATCGCCAATGTCATAGCCGTCGCTTGGTTTATCCCACTGGTCAGCAGACCCAGCGTAGAGCCATTGTGTAACCCCGAACGCCTGTGCCACCTGGTCGGCATAGGCAAGCCCCTTTTCATCCCGATCAGGACAAATAACCAGACTGCCTCCGACCACATCCTGACCATAGTCCCCGTACCTAGTGAAACCACCGCTACCGCCTATAGAAGTGGTAGCAGGGAGACCAATTTCCCAGAGCGTATCGGCGGTGGATTCCCCTTCCACCCATAGAATAGTCTTTCCCTGTGCAATGGCTTCCTTGACATCCTTATATCGATAGACAGGGATAAGGGAGCGGTTTAATCCGCCTAGTTTTGTCTGCCATCTTTTGCCGTCCCAGCGTTCTTGGCTAAAAGTTTTTGTCCCGTCCCCCCGATCTATGCGTTTGACGCGGACCAGTGGATTGCCATTGCGGTCGTGGTAGTAAAAGAATTTTTCGGACTTGGGGCGGAGCGGTTTTTGCCAGCGAGGGGATAGTGGCTCATGCACTTTGAAAATACCCCACCCTGCGCCATTAGTGGTAGTGCCAACACAAGCCCATTCTTGTCCGTCTGCACCCCGTACTGTTTCACCAGTCTTGTAGTGCTGATGGGTGTGGCAGAATACTCTCCCATCCCCAGTTAAACGGCAATCCCCGTCTTTGGTACGCCCACAAACAGGGCAGGGATTTTTGGGGCTAGAAACGGTAAATCGTACCCCGTTGTTTACTACATGGTTTAAGATAGACATGATAAACTTCCTTTTAATTGAATTTTTTACATCCTCCCGACACCCCCGTTGGGGGGATATTTTTATTCTGTACTAACTTTGTTTTTGTAGCCTTGTCCGCCGTTTTTTCGGGACAGTCAAGCAAGGAGAACGATCCGATGCTGTCGGGTCAGCCTTGTCGTTGTTCCCCTGCGATTGACCCAACAATTCCCGTTGAGCGGCCTCGCAAATTACCCGCCTCAGCCACGCGGCTTGTTCTGGTAATGCACGGATAGCATTGTCCGCCTCCTCTGTCACCTTCACAGCCAAAGGTTTTTTGGCTAACTTTATCCCAGATGGTATTTCGCCTTGGGGCTTGAACCGAGTTGCCACCCCGTACTTGCAGATGTCCACTCTTGGCATTTTTTTTGTCTCCTTTTGTCCAGTAAAACGGGCATAAGTCCATACTATCATAAGCCTAAAAAAACTGTCAATAATATCAACCAGTAAAAGTAGCTAGATGCACTGGTTATGCTAAGGCTATGAAAGGTTAAGCCAATAAGGAAAAAAACTAGATGGATGAAATTGAGATGGACGAAATTGAGTGGGAACAGGAACAATTTGCCCGCATCAAGGAAGAGCAGGAAGTGGAAGACCGACTGATTGAGATGATGGCGGATTGGTACGAACAACAAGAAGCAGACGACGATCAATAAGTACAATGCCTCTTCAAATTCCCAGAGCGTCGACCAACACCTGTAAATCTTGGCAAATCTTCATGCTCCTATACATTTGGGTTTTTTTCCGTGCCTGCTCCCATGGGGAAATGCCAAGAAGCATTAACCGCTGACAATCTCGCGATTTACTGAAACAAACGACTGGCAAACCCTTTTCTTTGGCAAACGCCTTTAGGTTCTCGACCAGCGTTGCTTCTTGTCGCAGTTGATCACTTAAAATGCGTACAACCAAATTAGAAATAAAACTTTCAATCTCATTCAGAACTAAAACTTTAGGGATTTTCCCCAACCCTGCGTCTTGATAATCTTGGAGCATTTCTTCCAACCGTCCGTCTTCTGTTCCGCCGACTCGATGGGGAATTGCAATTATATCGCAGGTTGACAAAATCCCCCCAATGGCATTAACGCCTCTGGGTGGAACATCAATGATAATTAGGTCAATTTGGTCTGGGTTAAATTGTTTAACCGTCTTGTTTTCACGGTCAAAATCCGCACCCTTAACCACTACGAACGGGCAGGGGAGTTCTAGCTTTTTTCGTTTCTGTTGGAATTTGAGACAATCGCCCCAAGGGTCGACATCAACCAATACGACTCGTTTAGCTAAACCATCTTCTCTACCGCCCGACCAAAAAGCACACAAAACAGACAAGGTAGATTTGCCGACACCTCCCTTCACTGAATGAAAACCGATAATTTTAGTTGCCATTGCTTAGCCAGTTCTCCTATTTTAGGTTATCCTCTGTATTCTCTGATTTAGTTGCTGAGGGTTGATTCTCTGCTTTATTCTTTTTCCCTACTCCCAAGAAGCCATTGAGTCTTTTGACCGATATGGTAAATCCGCAATCTTGGCTCAAAATTTCGCAGACTCTCTTTTTGCTAACTCCTTGACTCAAAAGGTTTATTACCAGCTCTCTTCTCGACTCTAGGTAGTCTGCCAACGGAGTTCTGTCTCTCCTGATTTTTTGCAGTTCTAGTTCTGCTAACTTTTTCAACTTTTCCAAATCGCCCTTAGCGACAAAAGTTTTGGTTAGCGTTCCTTCCATTTCTTCTACTCCTAATGCCCAAGTTATTAGTCGTATTTTACCCTCTGTGTGCAAATACTGCCAGAGGGTCTTGTCCGTCCGCCCAAGCAGTGTTGCCTCCAACCACGCTCCCATTACAATTAGTGCTTTTGTCCGTGCTTGTCTCCTGCTTATTTCCCTCCTCTCTTTCTCAGGCAGTTCCCTAATCTCTGCAATTTTTTTTTGTTCTTTTTTTTCTAGCTGTTTCCTTCTCTGTTCAATCTCTAACCCCACTGCTATTGCAAACCCCCAATCCTAACTTATAGTCTCCTTTATTTTATGACAGACTAACAGTCTCCTCTATATAGGCTACCCTCCACTCTTATTTAGGCTGTCCTCCACTCTATGAGGTTAGTGCTATAATTTTTAGGTTAGATTAGCAACGCAATACGCAAACGGCTGTTTGCAATTGCGACAGGGGAGACCCCCTGTACCCCCTAAAGGCAGAGGTTAAGGGAGATGAGCATAAATTTTTTACGGTTAAATTCGTTGGGCAGGTCGCAAGGGCGGAACATAGCGGCCGCTTTAGCTTATTTGACAAGGGAGGAGTTAGAGGATAGGCGGACAGGGTTGGTCTATGATTATGAGAAGCGGGGTGGGTTAATAGGGAAGGGGACACTTTTTCCCGAACTAGAAAAGGGGGGATGGACAGTTAGGGAAAAAACATTTTCTCGGCAGGAGAAGGAAGAATTTTGCTTTGCAGTCGAGGTAAAAGAAACAAGGAAGAACGGACGGTTAGCGAAGGAAGTGTTAGTAGCTATTCCCGTGGAATTGGACAGGGAGAAGCAAATAGAACTAGCACGGAATTTTGCAGAGAAATTGGTGGAGCGCTATCGGGTGGGGGCATTTTGGGCAATCCATGAGCCACCGAAAGGAGGAGATAGTCGGAATATCCACTTGCATATATTACTGACTACGAGGGTGATAGAAGCGAACGGCAGTTTAGGGGAAAAGGTAAGGGCATTAGATGCCAAATCGGAAATGGAGTGCATGAAAAAGATTTGGAAGGAACTAGCAAACGAAATGCTACCAGAGGAGAAAAAACTGGTAGAGGTAAAGAAAGACCCATTAGCAGAACCTAAACTACCACACTTGGGTAGAAAGGCGACTTGGTACGAACGGCAAACAGGGCAAAAGAGCAGGAAGCGAATGGAATATGAAGCACTGGTAGAGAAGTGGCAGACCTGCATCTCAGAGTTGAAGGAATTGAAACGGCAAAGGCAAGAATTAGAACGACAGTGGGCAGAACAGAAACTAAAGCAAGAACAAGAAGAATACAAAGAAAAGTATCAGGTTTTCTCTGCTATGAAAGAAATGATCAATCATGTGGACAATCCACTGATAGGGATAGGAACGGAAAAGGAGATTATCCTACCAGACAAGACCCTAACACTGGGAGAATTGAGACAGTATTCTTTGAAAATTTTAGAGCAGAATTTTGTAGCGGTTTGCAGGCAGATTGGGGAAGATTTGAATAGGAGAATCAGTGAGTTACCGCCAGAGATGGGGGAACTGATTAGTCGCCCAATAGGAGAAATAGAAAGAATTGCCAGTACAGACTTGATTGACCTTATCACCGAAGTTAGAGCGCTGGAAAAAGTCGCCCAGCAGGAACAGGAACGGCAGAGGGAAGAACAGGAGAAACTACGGCGGGAGAGACCCCCCTCCAAGAGAAAAGATACCCCCAAAAAATCAAGGAAAGATAGAAACGCCCTCGAACTGGAATTAGAGTGATCAACAAATTGGAGGTAATTTATGTTGAAAACAACAACTCCAGAAACCGAGGCTCTAATTATACGGTTACACTCTGAGGGGAAGAATATCAGTCAAATTGCTAGTGAGACGGGTATCAATCGTAGCGTAGTCACCCAATTCCTGCTAGTGCATTGTCCTGAAACCCGTACTAAAGATAAAACCGCATTGATCAATCAGATCAAGGCGGTTGGTATTGATAGTACAGCTTCACTCACTGCCAATGCCCGTCGGTTTAATACCGATGTCCTGACGATCAAGGCGGTTTTCCATGACTTGGGATTACCTATCCCGCCACAAAACACTAGAAAGACGGAACTAGAGCAAAAAGTCTTAGAACTGCGTCAATCAGGACTAAGCTACCGTGCCATAAGCGAACGACTCGGCTGTATCAGCTACGAACGGGTACGCCAAATCCTGCAACGCTGTGGGGATAAGGATACGGCAAAACGGGAAGAACAGGAAAAACCACGGCGGGAGAGAACCCACTCCAAGAAAAAAGATACCCCCCAAAAATCAAGGGGACAGAGAAACGCCCTCGAATTGGAATTAGATTGACATAGATCACCAGTGCATTAGGTGCATCTTGGTTGACAGTTTTGTCCACTGGCTAACTTTCTAAATTATCAAAACTTCGTCCATCGTCCAAATCTACCCGAAGATGGCTTGCAGTCTCGGTTTCGGGTGGACGACGGTTTCGTCCATTTTGTCGTCCACTTCGTCCACTGGTAGATTCCCCTTCTGGAACGAGATCAGCCAAAGGAACACGATAGGAGCAAACCCATTTGGGCGACTTGATGTAGGCACTTTCACCGTCAAGGCTGACGATCCGCAGACCCTCACGGCGGGCATGACTACACTGCAAACGAAGAGTTTGATCGTTTCCTTTGTACTTGACCCAATCCCCTACCCGCAGACCCCTTGCGACTTTGCCGTCTTTGTTCTGATCTCTAAACTCAGGTACATTAGGTACATTTTGCTGGAATTGGCTACCAGTCATGGTTTCGGGTGTACCTGTAGTAGGTACATCCACAGGTACAAAGGTACATTCTTCCACCGCCGTACCTTCACCGTCCCTGTCCCTATCTCTAAACTCAGGTACATTAGGTACATTTTGCTGGAATTGGCTACCAGTCATGGTTTCGGGTGTACCTGTAGTAGGTACATCCACAGGTACAAAGGTACATTCTTTTGGTACAGGTTCCGTAGGATGTACCTGTGTACCTAAAAATGTACCTGATGTAGGTACACGGGAAATGCAGTCAGAGAGAGAGTTTTGGGCAGATGTACCTGATGTACCTTCAGTAAGTAAATTTACAGCTACAGGTTCCGTAGGATGTACCTGTGTACCTAAAAATGTACCTGATGTAGGTACACGGGAAATGCAGTCAGAGAGAGAGTTTTGGGCAGATGTACCTGATGTACCTTTAATCCTTACAGTAAAATCTGGTTTATCTGGGGTACTGTTAATAACTTCTGCGTAACCAAGTGCAACCAGATCAGCAAGCCATTGGCGGGACTGCATAGCGGATGGTTTTTTGCTCCCAGTCCACCATTCCGTTACCCTCCGTCCCGTGACTGTTTTTCCTGAGAAGCGTTGGACAAATCTGGCTATGCGTTGTGCTTCGGGATTTTTAGCGTGTCCACAGTCTCCATAGACAGTCCTAGCTTGTTGGAGCGTCCACCGCACAAAGGCAATTGCCCCTTTGAGGATTTGCGGTGGGATAACTTCATCTGGGCGCTCCTTCCTAAAGGCACTATTTAGGCAATGGGCAGTCAGGGCTACCCGACCCGCTCTCTCTAACGCCTTGGGGTAGATTGCCTTCAAGAAGGGGTTTAGTTCCTCATCCCTAACGGCTTCGACTTCATCCCACCATTGCTTCCATAGCCGTTTCCCCTGGGGGCAGAGCCTAAACGATCTACTTACTTCCGCCTGTTGATCCAATTCCCGATATATCCCTGCAATTAGCTCAGTTATATCTACGGACGGGGAATCAATAGGACAGGGAAGCCTGCGGTCAGGAATTTCGACCCACATAAACCTTGCCCAAAACCCATCCACTGTTGCTCCATCTGCGCTGATTAAACGCTGGAGGATTGAAGGCTGTATGCCCCCCAAAATGCTGAGACTGGCATTAGAGGTGTAGAAATTTCTGGCAGTCCGCAAGACATTTATTGCCTTTCCGTTGTAGGCGGTCAGCCAGCGTTGCCGATCATTCCCCCCCCGTGCCTTGTATTGGTTTTGCCCTAACACGAAACCTGCCAACTCGTCCACACAAATTAGGCAATGATTGCGAGCTTTTAGAGCTATGCCAATCGACTCCCAAGTAAAATCTTGCACGAAATAATACCTGCAATGAGGGAGGGAGGGTTTATCTTTGTTCTCCTTGTCCTCTAGGGCTTTCTTGTAGGCTTCCATCTCCAACTCATAACGCTCACAGGCAGATGTTTGGAATGTGACTAAGGGGTCTATAAACGAGTTGATCACCGGTGATTTGCCCGTGCCACTTTCGCCCACCAAACCGAGCCACAAAATAGACGGGATACGATAACGCTCAGTGAAAAATAATTTATGGGGGATTAGGCTACTGGCAGTCGCCAAAAAAACGGCTAATAGCGTTTCCGCAGACACGGCAAAGGTTTTGGCTTCGCAGGCAATAGCGTCAGCCAACTCGGCGGGGACTAACTGATAGATGTCAAATCTAGTTTGCGAATCAGCCAGTATTTGCTCCACGACTTCAGGGGTAACTTCTTCTACCTCGTTCTGAACGGCTTTGACCTGCTGGGTGTCAATGCCAGAAACGACCGTCGTTCCCCGCCGTGGGACAATCGCCTCCATCAGCCGTGCTTGGATAGAGGCAGAATCTAACCCTTGTTTGCGTAAATCAGTAATCCAATCGCCAATGTCATAGCCGTCGCTTGGTTTATCCCACTGGTCAGCAGACCCAGCGTAGAGCCAGCGGGTGATGCCAAATGCCTGCGCCACCTGATCCGCATAGGCAAGCCCCTTTTCATCCCGATCAGGACAAATAACCAGACTAGCATTAGCTACATCTTGCCCATAGTCCCCGTACCTAGTGAAACCACCGCTACCGCCTATAGAAGTGGTAGCAGGGAGACCAATTTCCCAGAGTGCCTCGGCGGTGGATTCCCCTTCCACCCATAGAATAGTCTTTCCCTGGTCAATGGCTTCCTTGACTTCCTTGTATCGATAGACAGGGATAAGGGAGCGGTTTAATCCGCTTAGTTTGGTCTGCCATCTTTTGCCGTCCCAGCGTTCTTGACTAAAGGTCTTTGTCCCATCCCCCCGATCAATGCGTTTGACGCGGACCAGTGGATTGCCATTGCGGTCGTGGTAGTAGAAGAATTTTTCGGACTTGGGGCGGAGCGGTTTTTGCCAGCGTTCCCGCTTTTCCAGCGGCTCGTGAACCTTAAATACTCCCCACCCTGCGCCATTGGTGGTGTTGCCAATGCAAGCCCACTCTTGTCCGTCTGCCCCCCGTACTGTTTCGCCAGTCTTGTAGTGCTGATAGGTGTGGCAGAATACCCTCCCATCACTGGTGAATCTGCAATCCCCGTCTTTGGTACGCCCACAAACAGGGCAGGGTTTTTTGGGGCTGGAAACGGTAAACTTTTTGTCAACGGGAAATCGTCCCGCATGGTGAGCATCATATACAATAGTCATGTTACTTTTTTCCATTTTTTTGATTAAGTGGACATTTCCCCCGAAGGCGGTTTGGGGGATATTTTTTATTTTGGACTAACTTTGTTTTTTTGGCCTTGTCCGCCGTTTTTTCGGGACAGTCAAGCAAGGGGGGTTATCTGGTGGTAGCGGGTCTGCCTTGTCCCCCTGCGACTGCCCTAGCAATTCCCGTTGAACTGCCTCACAAATCACCCGCCTCAGCCACGCGGCTTGTTCTGGTAATGCACGGATAGCATTGTCCGCCTCCTCTGTCACCTTCACAGCCAAAGGTTTCTTGGCTAACTTTGTCCCCTCTGGCATCTCGCCTTGGGGCTTGAACCGAGTTGCCACCCCGTACTTGTAAATGTCCATTCTTGCCATTTTTTCTCCTTTTGTCCAGTAAAACGGTCATAAGCCCATGCTATCATAAACCCAAAAAAACTGTCAATAATATCAACCAGTAAGGTAGCTAGATGTGCTTGATGATTAGTTGATGCACTGGTTATATTAGGGGGGGTGAAACAATAGGGAAACTATGGATGAAATTGAGATGGACGAAATTGAGTGGGAACAGGAACAATTTGCCCGCATCAAGGAAGAGCAGGAAGTGGAAGACCGACTGATTGAGATGATGGCGGATTGGTACGAACAACAAGAAGCAGACGACGATCAATAAGTACAATGCCTCTTCAAATTCCCAGAGCGTCGACCAACACCTGTAAATCTTGGCAAATCTTCATGCTCCTATACATTTGGGTTTTTTTCCGTGCCTGCTCCCATGGGGAAATGCCAAGAAGCATTAACCGCTGACAATCTCGCGATTTACTGAAACAAACGACTGGCAAACCCTTTTCTTTGGCAAACGCCTTTAGGTTCTCGACCAGCGTTGCTTCTTGTCGCAGTTGATCACTTAAAATGCGTACAACCAAATTAGAAATAAAACTTTCAATCTCATTCAGAACTAAAACTTTAGGGATTTTCCCCAACCCTGCGTCTTGATAATCTTGGAGCATTTCTTCCAACCGTCCGTCTTCTGTTCCGCCGACTCGATGGGGAATTGCAATTATATCGCAGGTTGACAAAATCCCCCCAATGGCATTAACGCCTCTGGGTGGAACATCAATGATAATTAGGTCAATTTGGTCTGGGTTAAATTGTTTAACCGTCTTGTTTTCACGGTCAAAATCCGCACCCTTAACCACTACGAACGGGCAGGGGAGTTCTAGCTTTTTTCGTTTCTGTTGGAATTTGAGACAATCGCCCCAAGGGTCGACATCAACCAATACGACTCGTTTAGCTAAACCATCTTCTCTACCGCCCGACCAAAAAGCACACAAAACAGACAAGGTAGATTTGCCGACACCTCCCTTCACTGAATGAAAACCGATAATTTTAGTTGCCATTGCTTAGCCAGTTCTCCTATTTTAGGTTATCCTCTGTATTCTCTGATTTAGTTGCTGAGGGTTGATTCTCTGCTTTATTCTTTTTCCCTACTCCCAAGAAGCCATTGAGTCTTTTGACCGATATGGTAAATCCGCAATCTTGGCTCAAAATTTCGCAGACTCTCTTTTTGCTAACTCCTTGACTCAAAAGGTTTATTACCAGCTCTCTTCTCGACTCTAGGTAGTCTGCCAACGGAGTTCTGTCTCTCCTGATTTTTTGCAGTTCTAGTTCTGCTAACTTTTTCAACTTTTCCAAATCGCCCTTAGCGACAAAAGTTTTGGTTAGCGTTCCTTCCATTTCTTCTACTCCTAATGCCCAAGTTATTAGTCGTATTTTACCCTCTGTGTGCAAATACTGCCAGAGGGTCTTGTCCGTCCGCCCAAGCAGTGTTGCCTCCAACCACGCTCCCATTACAATTAGTGCTTTTGTCCGTGCTTGTCTCCTGCTTATTTCCCTCCTCTCTTTCTCAGGCAGTTCCCTAATCTCTGCAATTTTTTTTTGTTCTTTTTTTTCTAGCTGTTTCCTTCTCTGTTCAATCTCTAACCCCACTGCTATTGCAAACCCCCAATCCTAACTTATAGTCTCCTTTATTTTATGACAGACTAACAGTCTCCTCTATATAGGCTACCCTCCACTCTTATTTAGGCTGTCCTCCACTCTATGAGGTTAGTGCTATAATTTTTAGGTTAGATTAGCAACGCAATACGCAAACGGCTGTTTGCAATTGCGACAGGGGAGACCCCCTGTACCCCCTAAAGGCAGAGGTTAAGGGAGATGAGCATAAATTTTTTACGGTTAAATTCGTTGGGCAGGTCGCAAGGGCGGAACATAGCGGCCGCTTTAGCTTATTTGACAAGGGAGGAGTTAGAGGATAGGCGGACAGGGTTGGTCTATGATTATGAGAAGCGGGGTGGGTTAATAGGGAAGGGGACACTTTTTCCCGAACTAGAAAAGGGGGGATGGACAGTTAGGGAAAAAACATTTTCTCGGCAGGAGAAGGAAGAATTTTGCTTTGCAGTCGAGGTAAAAGAAACAAGGAAGAACGGACGGTTAGCGAAGGAAGTGTTAGTAGCTATTCCCGTGGAATTGGACAGGGAGAAGCAAATAGAACTAGCACGGAATTTTGCAGAGAAATTGGTGGAGCGCTATCGGGTGGGGGCATTTTGGGCAATCCATGAGCCACCGAAAGGAGGAGATAGTCGGAATATCCACTTGCATATATTACTGACTACGAGGGTGATAGAAGCGAACGGCAGTTTAGGGGAAAAGGTAAGGGCATTAGATGCCAAATCGGAAATGGAGTGCATGAAAAAGATTTGGAAGGAACTAGCAAACGAAATGCTACCAGAGGAGAAAAAACTGGTAGAGGTAAAGAAAGACCCATTAGCAGAACCTAAACTACCACACTTGGGTAGAAAGGCGACTTGGTACGAACGGCAAACAGGGCAAAAGAGCAGGAAGCGAATGGAATATGAAGCACTGGTAGAGAAGTGGCAGACCTGCATCTCAGAGTTGAAGGAATTGAAACGGCAAAGGCAAGAATTAGAACGACAGTGGGCAGAACAGAAACTAAAGCAAGAACAAGAAGAATACAAAGAAAAGTATCAGGTTTTCTCTGCTATGAAAGAAATGATCAATCATGTGGACAATCCACTGATAGGGATAGGAACGGAAAAGGAGATTATCCTACCAGACAAGACCCTAACACTGGGAGAATTGAGACAGTATTCTTTGAAAATTTTAGAGCAGAATTTTGTAGCGGTTTGCAGGCAGATTGGGGAAGATTTGAATAGGAGAATCAGTGAGTTACCGCCAGAGATGGGGGAACTGATTAGTCGCCCAATAGGAGAAATAGAAAGAATTGCCAGTACAGACTTGATTGACCTTATCACCGAAGTTAGAGCGCTGGAAAAAGTCGCCCAGCAGGAACAGGAACGGCAGAGGGAAGAACAGGAGAAACTACGGCGGGAGAGACCCCCCTCCAAGAGAAAAGATACCCCCAAAAAATCAAGGAAAGATAGAAACGCCCTCGAACTGGAATTAGAGTGATCAACAAATTGGAGGTAATTTATGTTGAAAACAACAACTCCAGAAACCGAGGCTCTAATTATACGGTTACACTCTGAGGGGAAGAATATCAGTCAAATTGCTAGTGAGACGGGTATCAATCGTAGCGTAGTCACCCAATTCCTGCTAGTGCATTGTCCTGAAACCCGTACTAAAGATAAAACCGCATTGATCAATCAGATCAAGGCGGTTGGTATTGATAGTACAGCTTCACTCACTGCCAATGCCCGTCGGTTTAATACCGATGTCCTGACGATCAAGGCGGTTTTCCATGACTTGGGATTACCTATCCCGCCACAAAACACTAGAAAGACGGAACTAGAGCAAAAAGTCTTAGAACTGCGTCAATCAGGACTAAGCTACCGTGCCATAAGCGAACGACTCGGCTGTATCAGCTACGAACGGGTACGCCAAATCCTGCAACGCTATGGGGATAAGGATACGGCAAAACGGGAAGAACAGGAAAAAACACGGCGGGAGCAGAATGCCCCCAAAAAATCAAAGGGACAGAGAAACGCCCTCGAATTGGAATTGGAGTAAACTACCCCACACCTTTACGCAGACCCCCCTGCGACTTTACCATCTTTATCCTTATCTCTAAACTTAGGTGCATTAGGTGCATCCCCCCTGAAATTGGCTGTCAGTCTTAGTTTTGGGCGCACCTATGGCAGGTGCAAACAGAGGTGCATTAGGTGCATCTTTCCGCCTATGCGGTGGGGTACTTGACACTACCTGCGTACCAAAACCAGATCAGACAAAGGAACCTGATAACTGCAAACCCATTGAGGCGACTTGATGTGGGCACTTTCACCGTCAAGGCTGACGATCCGCAGACCCTCACGGCGGGCATGACTACACTGCAAACGAAGAGTTTGATCGTTTCCTTTGTACTTGACCCAATCCCCTACCCGCAGACCCCTTGCGAC
>Ga0272446_1004664_pt1 | contig 15942 bp, 8 predicted proteins | sample YNPCB0061_FD_194587 | JGI IMG/M metagenome (GOLD analysis project Ga0272446, IMG submission 194587) | Hot spring microbial mat communities from Yellowstone National Park, WY, United States - YNP-CB-006-1 | ecosystem: Environmental > Aquatic > Thermal springs > Hot (42-90C) > Sediment | place... | reverse complement strand
GTATGTGTGGCATTTTTGGGTATGTGGGATTCCGTCCTGCCGCCAGGATTCTGCTCAATGGTCTGCGCAAATTAGAGTACCGGGGCTATGACTCTGCTGGCTTGGCGGTGATTGACACCATTGGTTCGACTCAAGCTGTCCTGCATCGCATCCGCGCCAAGGGCAAGCTCCACAACCTTGAGCACCGGGTTACCGCCCATTTTCCTCCGGCTACAGTAGGGATTAGCCACACCCGTTGGGCCACCCACGGCAAAGCGGAAGAACATAATGCCCATCCCCATCTGGATTACACTGGCCGGGTGGCGGTGATCCAAAATGGCATTGTGGAAAACTACCGGCTCCTCCGGCAGCAGTTGCAAGCAGCCGGTGTGGTCTTTGCCTCCGACACCGACACCGAAGTCATCCCCCACCTCATCCGCCACTGGCTCAACCAAGGCTACGACCTCCTGCCTGCTGTGCAAGCAACGGTGAATCAACTGGAGGGTTCCTTTGCCCTAGCGGTGATCAGCGCCGACCATCCCCAGGAAGTGATCGCCGCCCGTCACCATGCCCCTCTAGCCATTGGCTATGGCCAGGGCGAGTCTTTTTTAGCCTCGGATGTCTGCGCTTTTCTTGATGTCACCAACCGCGCTCTGGTTTTGGAGAATGGCGAACTGGCCCGCCTCACCCCCGCCGGGGTGGAGATCTTCACCTTTGCGGGACAGCCCGTGAAGCGCACCCCCCTAGTCCTGGACTGGAATCCCGTCATGGTGGAAAAACAAGGTTACCGCCACTTCATGCTCAAAGAAATTTACGAGCAGCCCGCCACCCTCCGGGCCGGCTTGGTGGATCGCATCCAACCGGGATCCCCAAAACTGGTTAACCTGGGCCTGAGTGATCACCTTTTGACCCAGACCCGACAGATCCATATCGTGGCTTGTGGCACCAGTTGGCACGCCGCCTTGGTGGGCAAGTTTCTTCTGGAGCAATGGGCCCAGATTCCCACCCAGGTGCACTATGCCTCTGAATATCGCTACAGTCCGCCGCCACCCCAGCCGGGATCTTTGCTGATTGGGGTTACCCAGTCTGGGGAAACCGCCGATACCCTCGCTGCTTTGCATCTTGGTCAGCAACGGGGGGACTACTTACTTGGGATCACCAATCGCCGCGAAAGCTCTGTGGGACGGCTCGTCCATGAATGCCTCGATCTCCGTGCTGGCGTCGAAATTGGCGTAGCCGCCACCAAAACCTTCACAGCCCAGCTCCTTGCCTTTTATCTTTTGTCCCTAGAATTTTGCCAGCACCGCCAGACCATGCCCCTGGAATATCGGGAAGCCATTGTCCAGGGACTACAACAACTGCCCGCCCTGATGGAGGGGATCCTGGAGAGCCAAGCCCGTGCCATCGAGGAACTGGCCCACCGCTACACCGACACCCGGGATTTTATTTATTTGGGGCGGGGGATCAATTATCCCATTGCCCTAGAAGGGGCCCTTAAGCTCAAAGAAATTAGTTATATTCATGCCGAGGGTTATCCCGCCGGAGAAATGAAACATGGCCCCATTGCCCTGTTGGATCGCCACGTGCCAGTGGTGGCCATTGCGGTGCCCGGTGGTGTCTATGAAAAAGTCTTATCCAATGCCCAAGAGGCCAAAGCCAGGGATGCCCAGTTGGTGGGTGTCGTTGCCGCTGACGATTACAGTGCTACGGAAATCTTTGATATTTGCTTACCTGTGCCCACGGTTCCTGAAATTCTCTCTCCCTTTGTCACCGTCATGCCCTTGCAATTACTGGCTTATGCTGTAGCTGCCCTCAAGGGTCTCGATGTGGATCAACCCCGTAATCTCGCCAAATCCGTGACAGTAGAATAAGACATCTTAAAAGCAAGAGAAAGCAAGAGAATGAATATCAAGAACTAGGGATCCCTGAATACTGGGTTGTAGATCCTGATGAACAAAAAGTTACCGTTTTCCTTTTACAGGGTAGAGGGATTTACCAGGCTACTGAGTTCAAAGGCATCGATAGGATCGAATCACGCTATTTCTCGGAGCTAGATCTGCAAGCTGGTTCTATTTTCAGAAATTTATCCCCAGAAGGGGTGGCGGGAGCTTTACGAATTGGCCTGGGAAAATTCACCACTGATGATCAAGAAGTGGAGTGTGCAGCAGATTCGGCACATTTTGCAGGGTGGGTAAAGCTTCCTAGGGGACATACATCCACAGGGGGATCCCCTGGGTCTGGGCATGAAACTCAAGGGTGTGGAGGAGACGGGATCCCGGAATCAAGCGCCCCAAGGACATCCGCTGCCGTCCAAACTCCACAAAGCTAGCATCCTTATCCAGCCCTGCCAATTCTATGGCCCAGCGGCGGGCCTCTTCTTCCGACCCCAGGCGGTCTACCATGCCCAAGCCTAAGGCTTGTTCTCCGCTGAAGATTCGTCCATCAGCAAAGCTGCGCACCCGCTCAGGGGAGAGGCGGCGGGCTGTGGCAACGGTATGGACAAATTGTTCATAGGTGGTGTCAATGAGGTCTTGGAGGATTTGCTCCTCGGCAGGGCTGAGCTCCCGGTCAAAGGCGAGAATATCCTTGTAGGGACCGGATTTAATCACCTTGAACGACACCCCCACTTTATCGAGAAGCCGCTCCAGGTTGTTGCCCCGCAAAATCACACCAATGCTACCGGTGATGGTGCCAGGATTGGCCATAATGTGCTGCGCTCCCATGGCGATATAAACACCCCCGGAAGCAGCAATAGTGCCAAGGCTAGCGACGATCGTGATATTTTTGGCCTGGAGTTTGACCAAGGCATCATAGATTTCTTGGGAGTCCACCACGGTTCCCCCAGGACTGTCAATTCTTAGGACAAGAGCCGTGAGCTTGCTTTTTTCAATTTCCTGGAGAGCCTTGAGGATCCGGGTTCTGGCTTTGCTGTCAATCGCTCCGGAAACCTCCAGGCGGGCAAGACGTTTGCTCTGACTAATAAAGGGATTACGGAACATGGGATCACATGGTTTATCTCGGTTTGGGCGGCTGGGATTGACCCCGAAGACACTGCCCTGCTTCTGGCTCAACCTGATGTTAAGAGTAGCTTAAGTTGCACAGGAAGACAGCCCAATCATGGTCAGAAGAGCCCTACGAGAGACTTTCCCCTGGGCCTGGCGAGGGAGCGCTGCCACAGGAAACCAGCTTTTAGGACATTTATAAGGGGCGAGGTGATCCCGGACGTAAGCTGTCAGCCGCGGGATGGTATCCCCACTCCCCACATAAACAGCAATCAAACGCTCCCCCCATTCGGGATCCGGGATCCCGCCCACCCAAATATCCTCAACCAGACCGCTCTCCCAGATCACAGCTTCTACTTCGTTGGGAATAACTTTTTCGCCGCCAGTATTGACACAGGCACTCCGCCGTCCCTGCCACAGCAAGCGCCCTTGGGGATCCCAAGCGCCTTGGTCATCGGTGATATGGATCCCCCCCGGAATAGCATCACTGCAAAGCATAATCCGGCCTGCGGGATCCAGTGCCGCCTTGATGTGGGGCAGCAGGGTATAGCCCTCTTGCTCCATCTCCTGGGTGGGAATAACAGCAGCAGCAGCGGCAGTTTCGGTCATACCGTAGCTGAGGGCGATCGGGATCCCCAGACCCAAACACTGCTGCCGCAGGCTAGGCCACAAAGGTGCTCCCCCGATGAGGATCATCTCAGCGCCACGCAACAGCGAGACCCATTCGGGATCCCGAATCAACCGCTGGAGCTGGGTGGGCACTAGAGAGAGGATCGCTCCCTCCAGACTGGGGGGAGAGGCTTGAAAAGCTGACCAAGACAGGACAGTCAGGGATCCCTGGTTAACGAGGGCACGGAACAGGGGCATGAGACCGCTGACATGGTAGGGCGGGAGGACGACCACACTGTGGCAGTGGGGATACCAGGACTGAAAGCCCCGAGCAGCCGTGAAGAGGGTAGCAAGGGTATGAGGGATCCAGGTCAGAGAACCGCTTGTTCCCCCCGTGGGGATGAAAATCGTGGCTGGGCAGTTACAGGTTGGATCGGTGGCATCGCTCAGCGCCAGCCTCCCTAAAAAAGCTTGTAACTGCTGCTGTTCCTTGTCTTGCCAATCAGGGTTAGCCAGGACAAGACTGATCTGGGCTTGGATCCCAGCCAGCACCTTGAGCAGGAAGATTTCCGGATCCCGGTCTTGGATCACCTGGATGGGGGTGTGGATCCCAGTTTTTAGGACATTGAGCCGTTGCTGCACCTGGGTGGGGGAACAGCCATTGATAGCCGGCAGGAGACTGGCCTCAAGCATCAGCAAGCAACCACCCAGATAGGCACACTGGGATCTCATGATAATCTCCCTTGACAGGGACAAAACTGTCACAGCCCCAAGCCTGGCCCCGTTCTTGCTTCCCTATGATGAAAACAATTCCAGCCACGGATCCCGGAGTGATTCTATGACCCTGACTGTCCCCCCTTTGACCACAGGTTTTAGCTTTGCCAGCCTTTGGCACGAACTGATCCAAAAACACGGCGACCGCATTGCCCTGCGGGATCCCCACGCCGAACCGACCCTAGAATTGACCTACCGCCAGGTTTACGAACAGATCACGAATTTTGCTGGTGGTCTGCAAGCCCTAGGAGTCAGCATTGGGGATCGGGTCGCCATCATTGCCGATAATTCCCCCCGCTGGCTGGTGGCAGACATGGGATCATTGCTCATGGGGGCGGTGAATGTGCCCCGCAGTGCCGTTGCTGACCCCCAAGAACTGGCCTACGTGATTCGCCATAGCGGCAGCCGCACCTTGATTGTGGAAAACCTAAAAACTTGGCAGCGTCTCGCTCCCCACATCCAAGACCTCGAGATCACCGCAACTATTCTTTTGTCCTCAGAATCTTCCCCAGGCTGTCTTGCCTTCAAGGACATCCTCAAAAAAGGTCAGGATCACGGTTTTACAGCCCCTGTTTTACCCCTAGATCACCTTGCCACCCTGATTTATACCTCCGGCACCACCGGGCAACCCAAAGGCGTAATGCTCACCCACGGCAATCTCCTCCATCAGGTGGAATATTTAGATGTAGTTGTTCAGCCCCAACCCGGCGACAAAGTCCTGACCATCTTGCCCACCTGGCACTCCTACGAGCGGGCTTGTGAATACTTTTTGCTCAGCCGCGCCTGTACCTTGATCTATACCAATCCCAAGCTACTCAAAAAAGATCTCACCAGCGAAAATCCCCATTTTCTGATTGCCGTCCCCCGCATTTGGGAAAGCGTCTATGAAGGCATCTTCCGACAATTCAAAGACAAATCGCCGCGTCAACAAAAACTCATTCACTTTCTCCTGTCCCAAAGCGAAACCTACATCCTCAACAAACGAATTGTGACTGGGCAATCCATCCGCCATCTCCACAGTGGTCTTGGCGCCAAAATCGCGGCGGCCACCCAGATGAGCCTCAGCTTTCCCTTTCACCGCCTTGCCCAGGCCCTCATTTTCAAGAAAGTCCGCGCCGCCATCGGCACCAACTTCAAGCAAGCCATCAGCGGCGGCGGTTCCCTCCCCGATCACATCGATACCTTCTTTGAAATGGCCGGCATTTGTATCCTCAACGGCTATGGTCTGACCGAAACCTCCCCCGTCCTCACAGCCCGTCGTCCCACCGACAACATCCGCGGCACCATTGGTCGTCCCATCCCCAAAACCGAAATCCAAATTCGGGATCCCGAAACCCAGCAGCCCCTCTCCCCTGAGCAAAAAGGGGTGATCTGGGCGCGGGGCCCCCAGGTGATGAAAGGCTACTACAACAATCCCGAAGCCACCGCCAAAGTCATCGACCCCCAAGGCTGGTTTAACACCGGCGACCTAGGCTGGCTTACCCCCACTGGGCACCTTGTGATCACCGGCCGCGCCAAAGACACCATCGTCCTGCGCAACGGCGAAAACATCGAACCCCAACCCATCGAAGATGCCTGCCTGCAGTCCCCCTACATCAGCCAGATCATCGTCGTCGGGCAGGATCAAAAACGACTCGCCGCCCTGATTTATCCTCATCTCGATGAACTCAACGCCTGGGCCGAATCCCAAGGGATCCCGGAACGGGATCAGGCCCTGCTCGCCACCAGTGCCGTCAAAGAACTCATCCTCAAAGACTTACAGCCTCGGATTAAACAACGCTTTGGCTACCGTCCCGACGATCAGATCAGCGACTTTCGTTTTATTCCCGAACCCTGCACCGTCGAAAACGGTCTCATGACCCAGACCCTCAAACTCCGCCGCAACCTGATCAGCGAACGCTACGCCGACCTGATAGCCCCCCTCTTCGACGAGAAATAACCCCCATGCAGACCGTCCAACCGGCTCTCACCTTCATGGAGCCAAACTTCAACCCCTGGATCTACCGCCTCGTTCGCTTGGGACTCCCCTGGTGGTTGCGCTACACCCAAGGGATCCCAGAGATCACCCTGAATCGGGGCGAAATCCTTGCCACCCAGCTCAGCCAATTTCAGCAGGGTCAGATCCGCCTGCTTTTGGCCTATCGCCATCCCACCACCGCCGATCCCCCCTGTCTCATTCATACCCTCAGCAATCTTGTTCCCAAAATTGCCAAAGCAGCCCAAATTCCCCTCAAACAACCCGTCCACGCCCATTTTATGTATGACCGCGGCATCCCCCTTTGGGCTGGCCCTGGAGCCGCCTGGCTCCTACCCCGCCTAGGAGCCACCTCCATCCTGCGAGGGCGTCTAGATCGCCAGGGCCTCAAATCCGCCCGTACCCTCCTCCTCGACGGCCCCTTTCCCCTTGCCGCCGCCCCCGAAGGCGGAGCCAACGGCCACAGCGACATCCTCAACCCCCTCGAACCCGGCCTGGCGCAACTCAGCTTTTGGTGTCAAGAAGACCTTCACAAAGCCAACCGCCCCGAACACGTCGTCATCCTCCCCATCCACACCAGCTACCACTACCTTGGAGATCCCGAACCCGCCATCCGCGCCCTTCTCACCCGCCTCGAACAAGACTGTGGACTAACCCCAGCCCCCACCCAAAGCATCAGCCAGCGGTTAGCCCATCTCGGCGAACACCTCCTCCCCCAGATGGAACGCTTCTACAGCCAGTTTTTCCCCAAACCCATCACCCAAGCCCTCAAGACCACCGCGCCCCCCCCCGAGCAAGACCTCCCCGACCGCCTCAGCCGCCTCCTCGACATTGCCCTACAAGTCGCCGAATTCAACCTCAACCTCCAACCCCAGGGATCCCTGATCGAGCGTCGCCACCGCATCGAACAAGCCGCCTGGGATCGCATCTACTGCCTCGACGAAACCCACGACAGCCAAAGTCCCATTGAACGAGGACTCGCCAATCGCATCGCCCAAGAAGCCCATCTCCATCTCTGGCACATGCGCCTTGTTGAAACCTTCATTGCCATGACCCATCCCCCCCACCCCCCCGCCCCCACCCCCACCTGGGCAGCCGAAAGTACCCTACGTTTTTGGTCCGTCATCACCCGTCTCAAAGGTCACGATCCCCTCAGACTCCCCCAGCCTCACCTGGGATCCCGCCGTGCCAGCTTCACCATCGGGGATCCCATAGCTGTCACCCCCCGCTGGAGCGCCTACCAAACCAACCGCCGCCAGGCCATCCAGACCCTCACCGACGACCTGCAAACCGCCCTCATGCAATTGATGCACCCCCCTCAATCTATCCAGCCCATAGAAACAGAGAAACAAACATGAAAACCCCCAAAAAGCAAGAGAGGCTGCCTTCAGCAACCTCTTTGATCTATTTAATATGCGATTCAACCAACCAAAAATTAAACCTGGCACCGAGCTATCTTCCCAGGGGGCTACCCCCAAAGTATTGTCGCCGCAGCAGTGTTTAACAGCCGAGTTCGGGATGGATCGGAGTGGTTCCACTGCGCCATTGGCACCAGGAGTACCGTCAGGACTGAAACAATCAGAACCCTGAAGGCTGCATAGCAACAATCAAGCGTAAGTCCCCCATACTGCACAAACACCCGTTGAGGTCAAGCCAACGACCAATTAGTACTCCTCAGCTTCGCACATTACTGCACTTCCACCTAGAGCCTATCACCAGGTATTCTTCCTGAGGTCTTCAGAGAACACTCATCTTGAGGTGGGCTTCCCACTTAGATGCTTTCAGCGGTTATCCGCTCCGCACATGGCTACCCAGCGTCTACCCTTGGCAGGATAACTGGTATACCAGCGGTGCGTCCCTCCCGGTCCTCTCGTACTAGGGAGAGCTCCTCTCAATGTTCTTACGCCTGCACCGGATATGGACCGAACTGTCTCACGCATGATAACCCCGTATTACTACGAGCATGGACTATATCTTCATCCTGATTCTCGCCAAATCGAATTCAGGAGCCGACATTTGAACACCCTGACATACTCAGGGCTTCTCAGCTTACGCTTGGTCGCTACCCAAGCCTAGGCATCAGTCTCTACGGGATCAAGAGTTGTTGTGCTCGCAAATAGCCCTCAACCTGATCAGAGCGAATTGACCGCTTCCTTGAAAAATTCAGGTCAATAAACTGATCCACCTTTCGGGCCAGCTCAAGAAAATCTCCAGGCGCCAATCGCCTTGATTGAGATAGCTCCTGAGCAACCGAAATCGTCAAATCACACTGCTTTGTTTTCAGACGGACATAAGGCCTCAACTGACTCAGCACCTTCAGCACCGAATCCACCTCAACAATGGCGTACTCACTGACCCCATCCTTCCTATCGCGGATAAAACCAACTCCTAGAGTTGACTTCAACCACTCAAGAAGAAATCGGTTGATTGTACTCTGAAAAAAAGTCACACTCGGTCTAATTTGATAGCCGAGCTTATAATCTTTTCTTCTGACAATCTGGAGATTGATACAGCCATCCCCATCCAAAAAACCAGCAATGTAACTCAAAATCTCAGGACTTGTCACAAGAACTCCGCTTACCCTCGGTATGGCCTCATTTGACAGTTCGCATCAAACAAGGTTTTACCGATTTTAGTCGGTTGACTGCCACACATTACTGTATGGTGACGCAATGATTTACGTTCTGAACCCAGCTCACGTACCGCTTTAATCGGCGAACAGCCGAACCCTTGGGACGTACTACCGCCCCAGGTTGCGATGAGCCGACATCGAGGTGCCAAACCTCCCCGTCGATGTGAACTCTTGGGGGAGATCAGCCTGTTATCCCTAGAGTAACTTTTATCCGTTGAGCGACGGCCCTTCCACACAGCGCCGTCGGATCACTAAGGCCGACTTTCGTCTCTGCTCGACTTGTAGGTCTTGCAGTCAAGCTCCCTTATGCCTTTGCACTCTACGACTGATTTCCAACCAGCCTGAGGGAACCTTTGCGCGCCTCCGTTACCTTTTAGGAGGCGACCGCCCCAGTCAAACTGCCCACCTGAAACTGTCTCTCCACCGGTTCACGGCCAGAGGTTAGAATTCTAGCTTCGCCAGAGTGGTATCTCACCGTCGGCTCCGTTCCCCCCACAAGAAGAACATCACAGCCTCCCACCTATCCTGCGCAAGCAAAGCCCGAACCCCATTCCAGGCTACAGTAAAGCTTCATAGGGTCTTTCTGTCCAGGTGCAGGTAGTCCGCATCTTCACAGACATGTCTATTTCACCGAGTCTCTCTCCGAGACAGCGCCCAGATCATTACGCCTTTCGTGCGGGTCGGAACTTACCCGACAAGGAATTTCGCTCAGTTAACCTCTATTATTTCTAGTAGAGCTGGACTTTATCTTGTACGACCACAATTGATCTCCGATGCAATCTTTTGGATCACATCAATACCATCCATCGTTAAATGTTTACCCGCAACACACATCAAAACAATATCTCTAAACTTGAGAAAGTCGATGTGCTTACTGGTTTTCAACGGATGCTCCATAAAAAATGGCACAACGATTTGTGATAGATGTTTAATACTTCTAACCCGATACGCCATCCGGTCACCGTGGTTCACGCGAACCACACCACAACCAAAATAAGCTTTGAGGGCATGAAGCACCTTAACATCTCGTTTATGTTGAACGACAGTAAACTCAGGTAAAACCTGATACTCGGTTGTCATCTCTCTGTGAGAATTAACACTCACGTGAAAACAACCTTCGCCATCAACAAAACCCACAACCCACTGCGTTTCAAGATTCATGAGCCGTACCTGAACATTAAGTCTCTGGGGATCCCTAGAAGAATTCACCTCTAGGTCTTTCCTGCGGATTGTCCCCCTGTCTTGTCTATTTTGACTGCACAGCATAACAACGTGACTTAGACCCACTGGTCTCACGTCTAGCTGAACGAGTAAGCACAAGTTTTTGAGGATTTTCCCGCATATGGTTCAGTTTTACTAAGGCTAGCTTTCATTAACCTTAGGACCGTTATAGTTACGGCCGCCGTTCACCGGGGCTTCGGTCGCCAGCTTCACTTGCGCTGACCAGCTTCCTTAACCTTCCGGCACTGGGCAGGCGTCAGCCCCTATACATCGTCTTACGACTTAGCAGAGACCTGTGTTTTTGGTAAACAGTTGCCTGGGCCATTTCACTGCGACCCCCTCGCGGGGGCACCCCTTCTTCCGAAGTTACGGGGCTATTTTGCCGAGTTCCTTAGAGAGAGTTATCTCGCGCCCCTTGGTATCCTCTACCAACCCACCTGTGTCGGTTTCGGGTACGGGTATCAGTCTTCATCGCCTACGAGCTTTTCTCGGCACTAGGTTATCCCAACGGAGTCCGTAGACTCCTCCCAATCCAATAAGGGCAGGGTTTATGTTCGTGCGTCCCTCTTCAGCTCCAACTGATAGTTGAGGAATATCAACCTCATGTCCATCGACTACGCCTTTCGGCCTCGCCTTAGGTCCCGACTAACTCCCCGCGGACGAGCCTTCCGGGGAAACCCTTGGGTTTTCGGGGCATTGGATTCTCACCAATGTTTGCGCTACTTAAGCCAACATTCTCACTTCTGCTTCGTCCACACCTGCTCACGCTAGTGCTTCAACCTACAACAGAACGCTCCCCTACCATAAATCCACAGCTTCGGCGCATCACTTAGTCCCGTTCATTTTCGGCGCAAAGGCGCTAAATCAGTAAGCTATTACGCACTTTTTAAAGGGTGGCTGCTTCTAAGCCAACCTCCTGATTGTCTGCGCACCTCCACCTCCTTTACCACTTAGTGATGGCTTTGGGGCCTTAGCTGGTGGTCTGGGCTGTTTCCCTCTCGACCATGGAGCTTATCCCCCACAGTCTCACTGCCAACTAACGCCAGGGTATTCGGAGTTTGGTTCGATTTGGTACAGCTCTCGCCGCCCGCACCGATTCAGTGCTCTACCCCCCTGACTACCTATTGACGCTGCGCCTCAACGCATTTCGGGGAGAACCAGCTAGCTCCAGGTTCGATTGGAATTTCTCCCCTAGCCACAGCTCATCCGATGATTTTTCAACATCACCCGGTTCGGACCTCCACTTAGTGTTACCCAAGCTTCATCCTGGCCATGGCTAGATCACCTGGGTTCGGGTCTACAACATACGACTAACGCCCTATTCAGACTCGCTTTCGCTTTGGCTTCGGCATTTTCGCCTTAACCTGCCGTATCCTGTAACTCGCTGGCTCATTCTTCAACAGGCACACGGTCAGCCGTTTAATCGGCCTCCCATTGCTTGAAAGCACACGGTTTCATGTTCTTTTCACTCCCCTCCCGGGGTTCTTTTCACCTTTCCCTCACGGTACTAGTTCACTATCGGTCACACAGGAGTATTTAGCCTTACGAGATGGTCCTCGCAGATTCACACGGGATTCCACGTGCCCCGTGCTACTCGGGATCCGACTAGAGCACTTATGTTTTCAGCTACAGGACTCTCACCTCCTCTGGTGCGGTACTCAGCCGCTTCGCTTAACAACCATGCTTCACGTTGTCGTCCCACAACCCCAAAACGCCGTAGCATTCTGGTTTAGGCTGTTTCCCTTTCGCTCGCCGCTACTCAGGAAATCGAATTTCTTTCTCTTCCTACAGCTACTAAGATGTTTCAATTCGCTGCGTTCGCCCTATTTGCCTATGGATTCAGCAAATAGTGACAGGTGGTTAAACCTGCCGGGTTGCCCCATTCGGGTACCTGCGGATCAAAGCTTCTATCCAGCTCCCCGCAGCGTTTCGTCGGTAACACGCCCTTCTTCGCCTCTGTGTGCCTAGGTATCCACCGTGCGCCATAAGTATCTTGACCACAACATTGGTGTTCTACCTGCAATACAAGTTTTTGACTCACATTGATTACAGTTGCTATGCAGTTTTCAAGGTTCTCGCTGAGATCACCTCAGCAGCTTGGGCTAATCCTAAACCAAGGTGCAAAGGTGATATGACTGCAATATCCGTTCGCTGAGAAGTGAGAAACATGAGTGCTGGTGGAGGTAAGCGGACTCGAACCGCTGACTTCCTGCGTGCAAAGCAGGCGCTCTACCAACTGAGCTATACCCCCAAGTGACCTTAGATGACCTTGACAGGTATCGTCTCAAGTGGGCCATCCTGGACTCGAACCAGGGACCTCACCCTTATCAGGGGTGCGCTCTAACCACCTGAGCTAATAGCCCGCTTTGTTTCTCGGCTGCCCCGGCGAACAGCGCAGAATTTCAAACAGCCCAACGACCCTAGACCTAGGATGACCCAACCCATTTCGTGAAAAACCAATATGAACTCGGTCTGGTTGAGTAGGTCTCCCTAAAAGGAGGTGATCCAGCCGCACCTTCCGGTACGGCTACCTTGTTACGACTTCACCCCAGTCACCAGCCCTGCCTTAGGCGCCCTCCTCCTTACGGTTGGAGTAACGACTTCGGGCGTGACCAGCTCCCATGGTGTGACGGGCGGTGTGTACAAGGCCCGGGAACGTATTCACCGCAGTATGCTGACCTGCGATTACTAGCGATTCCGCCTTCACGTAGGCGAGTTGCAGCCTACGATCTGAACTGAGACGTAGTTTAGGGATTATCCCTCTGTCTACGCCATTGTAGTACGTGTGTAGCCCAGGACGTAAGGGGCATGCTGACTTGACGTCATCCTCACCTTCCTCACGGTTTGTCACCGGCAGTCTCCCTAGAGTGCCCAACTGAATGATGGCAACTAAGGACGAGGGTTGCGCTCGTTGCGGGACTTAACCCAACATCTCACGACACGAGCTGACGACAGCCATGCACCACCTGTGTTCGCGCTCCTTGCGGCACTCCCAGGTTTCCCCAGGATTCGCGACATGTCAAGCCCTGGTAAGGTTCTTCGCGTTGCATCGAATTAAACCACATACTCCACCGCTTGTGCGGGCCCCCGTCAATTCCTTTGAGTTTCACACTTGCGTGCATACTCCCCAGGCGGGACACTTAACGCGTTAGCTACGACACTGCCCGGGTCTATACGGGCAACATCTAGTGTCCATCGTTTACGGCTAGGACTACAGGGGTATCTAATCCCTTTTGCTCCCCTAGCTTTCGTACCTCAGCGTCAGTCATGGTCCAGTAGCGCGCTTTCGCCACAGGTGTTCTTCCTGATCTCTACGCATTTCACCGCTACACCAGGAATTCCCGCTACCCCTACCACACTCCAGCAAGCCAGTTTCCAAGGCCGATCCGCAGTTAAGCTGCGGGATTTAACCCGGGACTTGACAAGCCGCCTACGTACTCTTTACGCCCAATAATTCCGGATAACGCTTGCATCCTTCGTCTTACCGCGGCTGCTGGCACGAAGTTAGCCGATGCTTATTCCTCAGGTACCGTCAAAATTCTTCCCTGAGAAAAGAGGTTTACAACCCAAGGGCCTTCCTCCCTCACGCGGCGTTGCTCCGTCAGGCTTTCGCCCATTGCGGAAAATTCCCCACTGCTGCCTCCCGTAGGAGTCTGGGCCGTGTCTCAGTCCCAGTGTGGCTGATCGTCCTCTCAGACCAGCTACTGATCGTCGCCTTGGTAGGCCATTACCCCACCAACTAGCTAATCAGACGCAGGCTCATCCACAGGCGAAATTCTTTTCAGCTCGCGCCCTATGGGGTATTAGCAGTCGTTTCCAACTGTTGTCCCCCTCCTGTGGGTAGATTCCTACGTGTTACTCACCCGTCCGCCACTAGATCCGAAGATCCCGTTCGACTTGCATGTGTTAAGCACGCCGCCAGCGTTCATCCTGAGCCAGGATCAAACTCTCCGAAGAAAAGTTTGCTAGTTAGCTCTGTTGTTTTTTGCCTGTTGGTCATGTACAGTCTTGGTAGACCGCAATAACCCGTCGGCTTAAGGATTTTACGAGGCCGTTGTTATTTGGCTGTTTGAAATCTTTGCTTTTCAAGGTTCGCTGCGTTTCGGTTCGGCGCTCTTTCGATTCGCTGTCCCTCAACCGCTTAACCAACATAGCGTGAGTTTTCTGAAGAAGTCAACCCCTTGGCTGGTTTTTTGGGAAGATTTTTTGGGAAGGGGGCTAAGGCTTTGTCTGCTCTGGGTTTGGGGGTTTTCTGCTAGAGTGCTGGGGCAGGGTGGTGAGGTGGTAGATGTATACCCGGCCGTTGGCGAGGTTGATTGAGGAGTTGCAGCGGTTGCCGGGGATTGGGGCGAAGTCGGCGCTACGGTTGGCGCTGCATCTGTTGAATCGGCCGCGGCAGGAGGTGGAGGCCCTGGCGGAGGCGTTGCTGGCGGCCAAGCGGGAGGTGAGGCATTGTTCGGTTTGTTTTAATTGGTCGGAGGTGGATCCCTGTGAGATTTGTGCTTCGCCGAGGCGGGAGCGGGGGCTGATCTGTGTGGTGGCAGATGTGAGGGATTTGTTGGCGCTGGAGCGGACGCAGGAGTACCGGGGGCTCTATCACGTGTTGGGGGGGGTGATCTCGCCGATGAATGGGATCGGGCTGGAGCAACTGCACGGACGGGAGTTGTTGGCGCGGGTGGGGAAAGAACGGCCGGAGGAGGTGATTTTTGCCATTGGCCCGACGGTGGAGGGGGAGGTGACGGTGCAGGTGTTGGCTCGCTATGTGCGGGAAGTGGCGCCGGAGGTGAAGGTGACGCAGTTGGCTTTTGGGCTGCCGGTGGGGGCGGAGTTGGAGTTTGCCGATGAGGTGACGCTGGCGCGGGCGCTGGAGGGCAGACGGGGGGTGTGAGGACTGCCTGGAAACTGTGTTAGGATAAACTCATAATGACTTCGCTTTTCTAAGAGGTTCTGGGCTGCTTGTGGGGTTGGGGATCTTGAGGGAGAGTGGAGGGGATCTGGTAGGAGATTGATAAGGAGATGGTTATGGTGACGATGCGGGATCGGGTGGTGCTTTATGAGAGTCATATTGATTTTGATCAAACTCAGCGGCAGGGGCTGGTGGCGATGTTGAATCAGCAGTTGGTGGATACGTTGGATCTGAAGATGCAGGTGAAGCAGGCCCATTGGAATGTGAAGGGGATGCAGTTTATTGCTTTGCATGAGTTGTTTGATGGGTTGGCGACGACGTTGGAGGGGTTTAGTGATCTGGTGGCGGAACGGGTGGCGGCTTTAGGTGGCATGGCGGTGGGGACGGCGCGGGCGGTGGCCGAGGGATCCCAGTTGCCGGAGTATGATTTGCAGGCGGTGAATGGGCAGGAGCATTTGAGGGCTTTGGTGGGTCGCTATAGCCAGTATGGGGCGCAGACGCGGGCGAATATTGACCGGGCGACGGCGTTGGGGGATGCGGATACGGCGGATCTGTTTACGGAGATCTCGCGGCAGGTTGATAAGGATCTGTGGTTTTTGGAAGCCCATTTGCAGGGGTAGGGATGCTCTTGCTGGGGGTGTTGGGGGATCCTGTGGCCCATTCGTTGTCGCCGGTGATGCACCAAGCGGCGCTGCGGGAGTTGGGGATCTCTGGTACGTATCTGCCGCTGCGGGTAGCTAGTGGGGATCTGGGGGTGGCGCTGGCGGGGCTGGGGGTGCTGGGCTGGGGGGGACTGAATGTGACCATTCCCCATAAAGAGGCGGTGATCCCTTTTGTGAGTCAG
>Ga0272446_1004662_pt1 | contig 15944 bp, 14 predicted proteins | sample YNPCB0061_FD_194587 | JGI IMG/M metagenome (GOLD analysis project Ga0272446, IMG submission 194587) | Hot spring microbial mat communities from Yellowstone National Park, WY, United States - YNP-CB-006-1 | ecosystem: Environmental > Aquatic > Thermal springs > Hot (42-90C) > Sediment | place... | reverse complement strand
TGATTTTTCTCGGACACCCTCCCTCTCCCCCACCCCTCCCCCCGAGGGGGAGGGGCGTTATTCAGCACTTCCAAAGAGCGCGGGATTATGCTCAGCGACCCTATGTATGTCAATGAATGCAAGAGGGAAATGTGGGTGGAAACGCCGGTGGAAAAGCGCTGGCCTGCACATCCATTAATAAACCATATCGCGCCAACAGTTGAATTTATCCTACTAAATCACTATGGTATTAGCCAGGCGCGGAATAAGGCGCCTTTTCTTGGAAGATGTATATAAGCAAATCGTTATTTAATGAAGGAGAGTGCGATGTCTGCCTTGATCAGTGGATTCAATACCGACGGCGTAGTGACCATCAACCGGGTGATCCTCAAGCCCGAATACTCCACGGACGATCTGGAAATGCGGGTGGCCGAGTTGTGCGAGAACGTGAAGACCTACCACTCGGATACCGGTTTCGTGGGGGGCTTCGTGGCCATGAATTCGGGCCAGGTCTCCAACGAGGGCTCCACCGTGGGCCAGGCCGTGGCAAACCCCCTGCAGGACAAGGAGGCCTTGATCGTGACTTTCTGGCAGTCCTTCGAGGACCACGAGCGCAGCCATCGCTCGGACACCTTCCAGCCCCTGTTCAAGCGGGTGCTGGAACTGTGCGAAAACGGCAACGAGGAGATCGCCTACCGCATGCTGTGGTCGGGCAAGGCTTACAGCGCGGAGGAGGCCCAGCAGGCCCGCGCCGCCAAGGAACGCTACCTCAAGGCCGCCTGACAGGCGCCTAGGGAAACGCTGATTTATTGCCCCCTCTCCCGCGGGGAGAGGGTGGGGAGAGGGCAACTGATTGATTTTTCTCGGACACCCTCCCTCTCCCCCACCCCTCCCCCCGAGGGGGAGAGGTGTTATTCAGCACTTCCCTAGGGCAGCCGGATGGTGGCCGGCTGCCCCGGCATGAGGCCATGCTGCCGGGGCACGGCCACTTCCAGACGGTATTTGCCGTCGTCCCGGAGGCTGATGCCCCGTATTTCTCCCTGGAAGCTGTGCCCACCGGCCAGTACCTCCGCCTTGCGGCCGGGTGACTGGCGGGCGACTTGGTCTGGCTGCAGGACAGCGTAGGCCATGAGTTCGTCGGCCCGTGCCACGGTGAACAAGGGAGTGGGTTGGCAGGCATTGGCGATCGCCAGCCCCGGCTCCGCCATGCGCGCCAAGACAATGGCGTCGAAAGGGGCGTGCAGTTCGGACTCTTCCAACTGACGACGGGCCTTTTCAAGGCGTGCCTGGGCGCCCGCCAGGGTGGCTGCGGCCCGGTCGGCGCGCAACTGCGCCGCATCCAGCTCCGTGGTGGCGGATACAGTACGGGCATAGAGCTCCTTCACCCGCGCCAGATCTCTCTGGGCATCGGCCTGCTCCAGGATCAGGCGGTCCACGTCGGCCTTGGCCTCGGCCACGCCGGCCTTGAAGGCGGATGGATTGAGGGCAGCCATCAGGTCGCCCTTATTCAGGCGCTGGCCGGCTTGGGCCGTGACGGTTTCCACCACGCCGGGGACAGGCATGGCCAGGGAGACCCGGCCCGACCAGCTCAACTCGGCGGCATGATCGGCGGCCTGGGCCGTCGACCCAGCGGCCAGGGCCAGGCCGCCCATGAACAAGATGGATTTCATGACTTGTCCTTCGTCTTCACATCGGCAAGGGGGGTGCCCAGCAGGGCCTCCAGACGCGCCCAGGCCAGGGCCAGGCGGTATTCCACGGCCCGGCTCCGCAGCTGGGCCGCCTGGGTTTCCGCCATGCTGGTACCCAGGTTGGTTTTGAGTTCCATTTCATACTCGGCCCGGGCCTTTTCCAGGGCCAGGTCGCGGTAGTGCAGCTGGGCCTGGGCACTCCGCCGTTCGCTGCCCAGATATTGGATCTCCTCCCAGACCGAGAGCAGGGACTCCCGTAGCTGCATGGCGAGTTTTTCCTGCTGGACCTGGAGTTCCGTGATGCGGGCCTGCTCCCGGGCCAGACCTGCATCCACCCGGTCACCCTGCCAGAGGGGCATGACGAAATTCAGGCCGGCGCGCACATCATCCCGGGTGGCGGACTGCCGGCTCCAGGCGGCGGCTTCCGCCTCGAACTCCAGGCTGGGCCGGTACGTGGCGCGCACGGCCTCGCGCCGCGCTTGGGCGGCAGCCAGCAATTTGGCCTGCGCCTGAAGCCCCGGATTGTGGGCGAGCGCATGATCGATGAGGATATCCAGCCCGGGCAATTCTCGGGCGTTGTCCGCCAGAGGGGGGTCCACCAAGTCCTCCAGGACCGGATCCCGACGGTTCATGGCCAAGGCCAGCTGCATGCGCTTTTCCCGCAGCAGGCGGCGGGTGTCGTTGCGCTGCGCCAGGGCAGCCTGGTAGCGGGACTCCAGTTCCGCCAGCCGCCACTGGGGAATCTGGCCCAGGGCATGGCGGTCCTTGTTGTTGTCCCAGTCCACATAGGCCACGGCCATGAATTCCGTGTCGGCGTTGTAACGCATGTCCGCCAGGAGGACGTCGAAATAGCGCGCCATGAGGGTCAGACGGCGCTGGGCCCGGGCATCCATGACCTGCAGGCTGCGGGCATCGGCCTCTTCCCGCGCGGCAGCCATGGCGATATCGCTCAGGCCGCCGTCATAGAGGTTCTTGCGGGCCACCAGCCGGGCCTGGTGATCCGGGTGGTAGCGGTCGTGATAAGACTCGTTGCGCCCACTGCGCAGGGCGCCTTCCACAGACACCCGGAAGTCATTGAGACTGGCCGCCAGGCGGGTCTCGGCCTCAGCTCCCTCCGCCCTGGCCCTAGCCAGGTCCAGATCGGGATGGGCGGCGTCCGCCAGGGCCAGTACGGCATCCAGGGTGAGCTTGGGCGTGTCCGCTGCCTGGGCGGCGCCCAGGCAGCACAGCATGGCCGCTGCCCACAGCCGCAGCCAAACATCCCTCACTTTCATCGCGCTGTCTGTTGCCGCTTGTAGACATTGAACGGCATGGTCTTGTACACGCCTTCCACCACGTACCGGCCCAGCAGCAGGAACTCATCCGCCGTCTGGGTTGCCCCGGTGAAGCGGGTGACCGGCTTGCCCTCCAGGTCAAAGAACACGAAGGTGGGCGTGGCGCGGGCCCGGTGCTCCAGGGCGAAAGCCTTTTCCGTGGTGTCCTTGCCCTGGAAGTCGGTCATGGGGGCATCGCCCTTCACGTCCATGGCATAGATGAGAAAGTGCTTGCGGAACCAGTCCTGCACCTGGGACTGGTTCAGGACCGTGGTCTTCATGCGGTAGCAGAAGGGGCAGTCCTCCATCTCGAACATGATCAGCACACCCTGCTTGCCCTCGCTCTTGGCCACCCGCAGTTCTTCCTTGAAATCCCCCAGCTTGGGCATGAAGAAATGGGCTTGGGGATCCCGCACCTCGGCATGGGCGGAGAAGAACCACAGGGAGAAACACAAGACCAACCAACGCATGGCGACTCCTCTCATTTCTTTTTGGCGATGTAGTTTTCCACGGCCTGCCGGGTCAGGGCCCCGACGTTGTAGGCCACCATTTTGCCTTGTGGATTGTAAAGATAAGTGGTGGGCAACCCCGTGAGTCTGCCAATCTGGGCAGCCGTGGCGCTGTCTCCCAGAATGATGGGGTAACTCACCATCATCTGCTCGGCGAACTGGAGCACGGTCTTGGGATCCCTGTAATCCATGGCAACGCCCAGCACCACCAGGTTGTTCTTCTTGTTTTCATGCAAGGCAATCAAGTCCGGGATCTCTTCCAGACAGGGCGGGCACCAGGTGGCCCAGAAATTCACCAACACCCACTTGCCCTTGTACTGGGCCAGGGTATGGGTCTTGCCATTGCTGTCCACCAGGGTGAAGGCCTGGGCACCGTGGGCCCAGAGGAATGCGGCGATAAAGAGCGTGATCAGGCGTGTCATGAGCGGTGTGTCGGTTGCGTTCCATGGGGTGAAGTATGACCCGATATCATCCGCCGGGTTCATGGTCGTCCAAATGTACCGCCCCATGGGAAGATCTGTCTCGAGCGCTTGCAAGGACAAGGCGATCCGGCCGAACAACTCAAGAAATGTAGCAGCCCGATATGTCGCAGCCTGGGATGGGTGTGATTAAAATCACGCGACCCGATAATGAAGCAGGAACGGAGCCAGGAGCCATGCAGCCCAGATATGTCCTACCCGCCAGGGAGCCGGCGCGCAATGTAAACCTGGAGACGAAACCCAAGCAAGTCGAGGCCTGGCTGGCCAACCTGCCCCTCTCCAACCCCACCGAAGCCGCCGAGGAGTTGGCCGATTATCTGGCTGCCCTGAACGGCATCGACCTGACCCATGACGCCCGCATCAAAGTCGTGGACCGGCTGGGTTCGGTCCTGGAAGACGTGGTCGCCAGCCTTTATGAACAATATGGCGCGGCGCCGCTGCCGCTGCCGCCCAAGCAACAGCGTAACGCCGAACTGGCCCAGCGTCTGCTGCTGGAAATGGCCATGGCCTACAAGATCCTGTTGCACGAATGGCTGAAGCGCCGCTTCCATTTGTTTGGCGGCAATCCCGTTCCCCTTTATCTGCAGCGCATCCTGCTGGCCCTGCAGGCAGTGGCCGAGGTGAGTTTCGAGACACACCAACCCACACCGGAGGGCATCTGGTTCGACCTGCACCAGACCTACAACTATGCCCTGCGCAACGGCCTCAAGGACGTGATTCCGGAGGGGGGCAGCAAGATGCTGTCCCTGGAGCAGATCTACAAGGCCACCCTGCTGATGGCCCTGGCGGACCCCTACCATTTTCCCCAGGTGGAATTGCCCTGGGCCAAGGACATCATCGCCCGCTTCTCCAACCTGGCCAGCCTCTTTCCCGCCGAGGAAACCATCAAAGGTCAGGCGGGCCTGTTCATCGTGGACGTCAGCGTCGACGCCGCACCCAAGCCTCTGGCCCGGGAAGCCCACCCCATGAATCCCCGCTGGGACCTGATATTGAACACCACGGCCCTGGCCAAGCATCTGGCCCTGGTGGCCAACCATCTGCGCAGTCCGGATGATCGCTCAAAGCTGGGGCTGCCCGAGGCGGCCATCGATCCGGCCTATGCGTCCATGCTCAAACGCCTGCGCCTGAACTGGGGCGCGTCGGTCCAGCGCCAATCCCCACGGCGGCGTCACCAGCAAGGCAAGGAAATGGATGTCTGCATCGGCTTCAAGGCCATGTACCGACTTCTGTCCCCAAGCGAAAGAAACCAGACCATCCACTACGGTATCGTGGACAACGACCCGCCCCCCATCGTGCTCAAATGCAAGACCCTCAATGACAGCATGGGCGGACTGGCCTTGAGCAAATCACAGGCCGGCGCCATGCAGATACGCGTAGGGGATATCGCCGGGGTACGGCAGGCAAATGGCCATTGGGGCCTGGGCATCGTGCGCTGGTTCCGCATCCCCCAGAGGGGAGAAGTATCCTTCGGCATCCAGTTGCTGGCGCCCCATGCCCTGGCGGTGCAGATCCGCCGCAAGGATACGGGCCGGCAATGGCCTGGATTGATGCTGCACCCCAGTGCCGTGAACAAGCAGCCCCCCATGCTGGCCGCCCTGCCCGGTTGTTTCGCCCCGGACCTGGAGGTGGAGGTGCGAACCCCCAAGGAGACCCAGGTCATGCGGCTGGATAAACGTCTGGAGTCCTCCCCCAGCCTGGATCTGCTCCGCTTTCAGACTGAACCCGTGCCCGCCACGGCAAGCGCTTAGCGGGCCGCCGGCGGCGCCGCAGGGCTGGGAGACGGGGCCGGGGCATCCTGTAATGATATTTCCCGCACCGGTCCTTCCACCTCGTTCAGGATCAGCACGTTGACGCGTCGGTTGCGCATGCGCCCTTCCGGCGTCGTGTTGGTATCCACAGGACGGTTGTCGGCATAGCCGATGGCCACCATACGCCCCGCCGGCACCCCCATTTCCGTGAACAGGCGCACCACGCTACCCGCCCGGGCGGAAGAAAGTTCCCAGTTGGATGGGTAAAGTGGACTCTTGATAGGAATGTTGTCCGTATGCCCCTCCACCTGGATGGGGTTGTCCGTGGTGGCCAGCACCCGGGCCACGGCGGACAGGGTGTCAACGGACTTGGGCTGTAACACGGCATCACCGCTGTTGAACAGCGTGCTGGCATTGATCTCCACGGTCACGCCTTTGGGCGACTGGGTCACCCGTACTTGACCGCTCTTGATCAGGGGCTGCATGGCATCCAGCACATTCTTGGCCACCCGCTTCATTTTTTCGGCGGCGGCTCGGCGTTCCGGCGTTTCCCCACCGGGGGGCTGAATCACGGACTTGCCGACGGGACGCCCGGTGCCTTCCAGTATCTCCGGATACTTGGACTTCATCTCGATCATTTTTTCCGAAGACGGAGGTTGCTGGAAAGCGCTCACCAGGGAATCGGACAGCACCCGGTACTTGCCTTCGTTGATGGAGGAGATGGCGTACATCACCACGAAAAACGCGAACAGCAGGGTGATGAAATCCGCGTAGGACACCAGCCAGCGTTCGTGATTTTCATGCTCCTCGGGCGGTTTCTTGCGCGCCATGCCACCTCCCTGTCAATCGCACCCGACCGGCAACGCGGTCATGACAGGTAACCTTGCAACTTGGCGTCGATGATGCGCGGATTTTGCCTCCGGCCGACGCTGTGCGCCTTAACCCCCGCTACGCGGGCATTAGCCTCCGCCGAAATCCGCGCAGTGACCGTTTCACATAGGCGAAGCCGAGCGGTCATGACAGGTATCCCTGCAACTTGGCGTCGATGATGCGCGGATTTTCCCCATTGGCGATGGCGACGATGCCTTGGATGAACATTTCCTTGTTCGCCACCTGGCGGCCGATCAGATAGCGCAACTTGTTGGCGATGGGAATGTAGAGCAGGTTGGCGCTGCCCACGCCATAAATGGTGGCGACGAAGGCCACGGCGATGCCGGCCCCCAGCTTGGAGGGGTCGGAGAGATTCTCCATGACGTGGATAAGCCCCATGACCGCGCCCAGGATGCCGATGGTGGGCGCATACCCCCCCGCCGCCATCCAGATCTTGGCGGCTTCGATATGGTGCTGCTCGTAGGCCTGGAGATCCAGTTCCAGGGTGTCCCGCAGCACTTCCGGCTCGGCACCGTCCACCAGCATCTGCAGGCCGCGACGGTGGAACAGGTCCGGCTGCTGCTCGATGAACGGCTCCAGGGCCAGCAGGCCGCCGCGCCGGGCCTGCTGGCTCCATTCCAGGAGCATCTGCAGGGTCTCGCCTGGCACGATGCGGGGCGGCTTGAACACCCATTTCAGCATGTTCAGTCCATCCAGAAACACGCGCAGGCTGGATTGCAGCATGACGGCCCCCAGTGTGCCGCCCACCACGATCATGAAGGCCGTGAGTTGCAGGAGGGAACCGATATGTCCCCCTTCCAGGAACTGCCCCAGCAGGATGGCCGCCAGGCCGATGATGATGCCGATGATGCTGACGATATCCACGGGACTCGGTGCTTATTTCTTGTCGCTGGACCAGTCCCGCAGCTTCCCGCGCAGGCGGGCGATGGCCTGGCTGTGCAGCTGGCATACCCGGGACTCGGAGACCCCCAGCACGGCGCCGATCTCCTTGAAGTTCATCTCCTGTTCGTAATACATCCCCATGAGCATCTTTTCCCGATCCGGCAAGATGCCGACAGCCTGGGCCAGAGCCCCCTTGAAATGGCGGGAGGCCAGGATGTCGAAAGGGCCGCGGGTCGTGTCGTCCGCGAAACGTTCCAGGAAGTCTTCGCCATCCGCCTCCTGCAAGTCTTCGTAGTAGACCAGGTGGGCGCCCCGGGCATCGTTGAGCAATTCGAAATAGGCCTGCAGCTCCAGTCCCATCTCCTCGGCGATCTCCTGTTCGGAGGGGGGCCGCTGGTGTCGCTGCTGCAGGGCGTGGATGGCGTTCTCGATCTGCCTGCCGGCACGGCGCACATTGCGGGACGCCCAGTCCGCCTCCCGCAGTTCGTCCAGCATGGCGCCCCGCACCCGCTGGGTGGCATAGGTCTCGAAATGAGCCCCCTGCGCGTCATCGAACCGTTCCACCGCGTCCATCAGCCCGATCAGGCCGGCCTGGATGAGGTCGTCCACCTCCACGCTGGCGGGTAGGCGGGTCATCATGTGATAAGCGATGCGTTTGACCATGGGCAGGTATTCCCGCACCAAGGCATCCTTATCCTGGGCGACGCTCAGCATGTCTGCCCTTTCTTGCGACGGAGTCCAATGCCATGCGGCTGAACAACCACATGCGTTGCCAATATTGCTCGAAATGGATGGGCTGCGCGGCCTGCACGGCCTGGAGCGATTCGGCCAGCAGGCCGCCATGGATGCCCGCCTCCCCCTGCCTGGATTTGGCGGCGGGCAGGCACCCCAGGTAGGCGGGCGCGAACCCCAGGAAGCGCACGGCGGTTCCCTTCAGGGAGTTGTACAGGGGCAGGGCACGCTCTGGATCGCCCCCCTCCACCAACACCATCCAGCTCCCTCCTGACCAAGCCCCGTGGGCGGTTTTCAGGATCGCATAGGCCTCAGCCAGCCAGCCCTTGTCCGCCGGCAAAACCAGAATCCGGATTTCGGCGGTGGTGGCCAGAATGCCGTCGCCCTGGTGGGCGCCGCCGTTCAGCAGCATCCATTCCGGCGCATCACCCCAATGCTCGGCCATTTCCATGAGGGACTGCTCGCTCAGTCCGGCCAGGATACGCATGCCATCGGGGGCCGCCAGCAGGTGAATGCCCGGGCCGGCCTCCAAGGCGGCCTCGGCAAGCCGAAGCCTGGGCATATCCGCCAGGGTATGTCGCGCCAACAGTCCCCACATACCGCCAACGTTATAGGGAGGGCGCGCTTCATCCAGCACCAGTACCTGATCGCCCCGGCGACTGAGCCCCTGGGCCAGTTCGGCACAGACCAGGGCATTGCGCCGCGCGTCCGGCCCCAGCACGCCCACGGCGCGGAACATCCGACTTGCCGCAAACAGGCGCCGCAGGCCGGTAGCCTGGTCCATGGGCTCAGCCAGCCGCACCGATCACTCCCGCCGCCAGATCCTCCACCGACATTTGCGCCTGGCTGGCTGCCATGAGAATGGGATAGTCGCCGTCTGCCTGGGTGAAGGGGGATTCCGTTTTCTGGGTGCCCCGGAAGGCCCGGTCCGCCAGATATGTGGCGTTGGCCATATGCAGATCTTCCGGCACCCGCTGGCCGTTGGTGACGAAGTGCACCGGCAATTCATGGCGAATGGCCACGTCCAGCACGGGCCCGAAGGTCAGGGCTTCGTCGATCTTGGTCAGCACACAGCCCAGCAAACCGGGACCGGCATAGGCCCGGGCCACCTCCTCCAGGGTAATGCCCTGGCTGGGGGCGCCCAGCAGCAGCAGGCGGTTCACCTCGCGGCCGTCGCCGCATAGCAGGGCCACCTGCTCCGCCACCCGTTTGTCCCGCTGGCTCATGCCCACGGTATCGATCAGCACCAGAAAGCGGCTGTGCAGGTCCGAGAGGGTGAGTTCCAGGTCGTTCTCGTCCCGCACGGCGAACACCGGGGTACCCAGGATGCGACCGTAGATGCGCAACTGGTCCTGGGCACCGATCCGGTAGGTGTCGGTGGTCACCAGGGCCACCCGATCGGCGCCGTGACGCAGCACGGCCCGGGCAGCGATCTTGGCCACGGTGGTGGTCTTGCCCACACCCGTGGGGCCCACCAGGGCATAAACACCGCCCTTTTCGATGATGTCGTCCTCGGCCCGGGTCACCTTGATGTTGTGGGCGATGGTGTGTTTGAGCCACTTCAGGGCCTGATCCAGGTCCGACTCGCCAGCCGGCAGCATTTCCAAAAGCTGGCGGGAGAAGCCTGCGGAGAAGCCTGCGGCCAGGAGCCGCTTCATGGCCTCCACCCGCATGGGATCACGGTGGGTCAGATCATTCCAGGCAAAGCCGGCCAACTGGCCTTCCACCATGCCCCGCAGCAGGCGCATCTCCCGCGCCAGCTCATCCACGCCGGCGGCGATGGCGGACGTGGCTGGCGCCGGCGCGACATCGGCGTGGACCTCCGCTGCGGGCTTCGCGGCAGGGGATGGGCCTGCCTGCTGCCTCGCCGGAGAAGGCCTGATGGTGGTGGTGCCGGCATCCGGCGTCGCCGCCCCGGCGCCTTGCCGCTGGGCCAGGTAATCCGTCAGGGTGGTGAGCTGGGGTGCCGCGTCCTCCTGGCGGATGCCAGGCTGGGGACGGAGGGGCTCCGGTGCACGGGGCTTGGCGGTCGCCGGCTTGGGCTGGTTGGCCGCCGCCCACAGCGCTGGTTCGGCCTGGGCGGTCAGGGCGGCCATGTCCAGGTCCGCCACGGCGATGATCTCGACACCACCGGCCACCTGCCGGTTGGAAAGGATGATGGCGCTGGCGCCCAAGGCATCCCGGACCTGGCGCAAGGCATCACGTGTGGTCTGGGCGTGGAATTTTTTGATCATGCGCCGCTACCGATGAGGCTGATGATGCGAATGGACTTGCCATCCGGCACTTCAGCGTGGGACAGCACTTTCAGGGATGGCGCCGAGCGGCGTAGGAAGCGGGCCAATACGGGGCGGATGGCGGGCGGGGACAGCAAGACGGCGGGTTGGCCCGCATTCTCCTGGCGTTCCACGGCCTGGACCGTCTCCCGCACCAGCCGTTCGGCCAGGCCGGGTTCCAATCCGGCGCCCGCTTCGCCGCGGGCTGCCATGGCCTGCATCAGGATGTGCTCGAGGTTTGGCTCCAAAGCCATCACCTGCAATTCCTGCGCTCCTCCAAAGGTTTCGTGGATGATAGCACGGCCCAGGGCCACGCGGACGGCCGCCGTGAGGTCGTCCGGGTCCTGGGTTTTCGGCGCATGTTCCGCCAAGGTTTCCAGGATGGTGCGCATGTCGCGGATGTGGACCTGCTCTTCCAGCAGGTTCTGCAGAACTTTTTGCACCGTGCCGATGGGCAGGGCCTTGGGCACCAGGTCTTCCACCAGCTTGGGATACTGCTTGGCGATGTGATCCAGGAGCTGTTGGGTCTCTTCCCGGCCCAGCAGTTCCGGCGCGTGCTCGTTGATGATCTTGGTGATATGGGTGGCCACCACGGTACCGGCGTCCACCACCGTGTAGCCGTAGGTCTGGGCCAGATCCCGCTGGGCGGCGTCGATCCATACCGCCGGCAGCCCGTAGGCCGGGTCCGTGGTGGTCTGGCCGGTGACGGTGCCCATCACCCGTCCGGGATTGATGGCCAGATACTTGCCCACCATGGCTTCCCCTTCCGCCACCGTGACGCCCTTCAGGGTGATGCGGTAGCCGTTGGGCTTGAGTTGCAGGTTGTCGCGGATGTGCACGGCGGGCACCAGGTAGCCCAGGTCCTGGGCGATCTTCTTGCGGATACCGCGGATGCGGCGCAACAGCTCGCCGTCCTGGTTGCGGTCCACCAGGGGCACCAGGCGGTAGCCCACCTCCAGGCCCAGACGGTCCACTGTGGCCACGTCATGCCAACCCACTTCCAGTGGCTCCTCCGCCGCGGCCGGTGGCGGTGTTTCCTCCTGGACGCGGGCCGCTGACCGCGCCTGCTGCATCAGCCAGTAACCCGCGCCGGCCAGCAGACCGCCCATGAGCAGGAAGGCCACGTGGGGCATGCCCGGGATCAGGCCCAGGATGGAAAGGATGCCGCTGGTGAGGAACAGGGCCTGGGGCCGTCCGAATACCTGGCCCACCACCTGCTGGTTCAGGTCCTGCTCGCTGGATACCCGGGTGACCACGATGCCGGCGGCGGTGGAGATCACCAGGGCGGGAATCTGGGCCACCAGGCCGTCGCCGATGGTGAGGAGGGTGTATTTGCTGGCAGCGGTGGCCAGATCCAGACCGTGCTGGGCCACGCCGATGATGAGGCCGCCAAAGATGTTGATGACCATGATGATGATGCCGGCCACGGCGTCGCCCCGCACGAACTTGGAGGCACCGTCCATGGAGCCGTAGAAGTCCGCCTCCTGGGCGATCTCGGCGCGGCGGCGGCGAGCCTCGTCCTCGCCGATGAGGCCCGCATTGAGGTCGGCGTCGATGGCCATCTGCTTGCCGGGCATGGCATCCAGGGTAAAGCGGGCGCTCACCTCGGCGATACGGCCGGCCCCCTTGGTGATCACCACGAAGTTGATGAGCACGAGGATGATGAACACCACCAGCCCCACGGCATAGTTGCCCCCCACCAGGAAATGGCCGAAGGCCTCGATCACCTTGCCTGCGGCGTCGGCGCTGCCGTGGCCATGCAGCAACACGATGCGGGTGGACGCCACGTTCAAAGAGAGGCGCAACAGGGTGGTCAGCAGCAGCACCGTGGGAAACACCGAGAACTCCAGCGGCTTCAGGGTGTACAGGCTGATGAGCAGCACGATCATCGCCAGGGCGATATTGAAGGTGAACAAGATGTCCAGCAGGAAGGGCGGCAACGGCAGGATCATCATCGCCAGGATCATGATCACCAACAGCGGCGCCGCCAGTTTCTGCCATTGCAGACCCGGGGTGGCGCCGAGGGCGGGCACGGCCTGGGCCATCAAGCCGCCCCCGCGGACGTGGCCTCAGCCGTCACCCGGTTGGCCGGGTCCAGATCCGGGGGCACCTGCCAATCCGTAGGCAGGACCGGGTTCATGGACTGGTTGAGCTGATAGACATAGGCCAGCACCTGGGCCACGGCGGTGAACAGGGCGCCGGGAATGGTATCGCCCACTTCCACGTGGCGGTGCAGGGCCCGGGCCAGGGGCGGCGCTTCCACCACCGGCACCTTGTGCGCCCGGGCGATCTCCTTGATGCGCTCCGCCACCAGCTGGCTGCCCTTGGCGATGACCTGGGGCGCGGCCATGCGCTGCTGGTCGTACTTCATGGCCACGGCGAAATGCATGGGGTTGGTCACCACCACGTCGGCCTTGGGTACCTGCTGCATCATGCGCCGGCGGGCCACTTCCTTCTGCATGGAACGGATGCGCGCCTTGATCTGGGGGTCGCCCTCCATTTCCTTGTGCTCCTGGCGCACCTCCTCCTTGGTCATGCGCATCTGGCGCTGGTAGTTCCAGAGCTGGAAGGGTACGTCCATGACAACGATGAGGGCGTAGGCCGCCGCCGCCGCCAGGAAGGTCAAAAGGGTGATCTGGCCGAAATGCGCCATGGCCGAGTCCAGGGGTTCCGCCGCCAGGGACAGGATGCCATCCCGCTGGCGCCAGATCATCCAGCCCGCCACGCCGGCAATCAGCATCCCTTTGAGTACCGCCTTCACCAGTTCCACCAGAGACTGCCAGGAGAACATGCGCGCCAAGCCGGACAGGGGATTGAGCTTGCCGAAATCGGGCTCCAGGGCCTTGGTGGAAAACACCCACCCGGACACCATGACATTGGAGGCAATAGCCACCACCACCACCGCGGCGGCCAGGGGCAGCAGCAACAGCACGCCTTCCAGGCCCGCATCCATCAGATTGCGCCCCATCATGAGCGGACTGGAAATGTCCGCGAGGTCAAAGGACAGGGAACCGCGCATGATGTTGCCCAGCCCCTGGAACATGAACATGCCGAGGAACGCGATCACGCCGGTGCTGGCCAGCAGCACCGCGAAGGTGGCCAATTCGCGGGAACGGGGCACATTGCCCTTTTCCCTGGCCTGGTCCAGCCGTCTTGCCGACGCTGGTTCCGTGCGTTCGAGATCACTGTCTTCCGCCATCCCCGGGTCCGGAATCGAGCCGGCTCAAGGCTATATAAATGCGCGAAATATTAGCATGGGGGGTATGGGCCAATGCCTCGCGCCAAAAAGAAAAACGGCCGGGTGCGCCGGCCGTTTCGGGGACGTGGAAAACCGTTCAGTGGGCCTGCACGCCGGGACCGTAGAAGCGGTAGCCCGCACGCAACTGGCGACTGAGCTCGAAGCGCTTTTTCTCCACGCCGTCGGCAAAGCTGGGGGCGATGCGCTTGTAGGCCTGCTCGGCCCATGCGCCATCCAGCAGCAGGTCGGCCACGCCCTCGGCCCAGCGCAGCTTGTCGTGATTGCTGCCCAGCCTGGCGCCGCAGCTGTCCATCAAAGGGGCGATCTCGGACACGGGCAGGGCGTAGGATTTCAGGCGGGAAGCCAGCTGTACGCAGGCATCGCCGCTGGGGCAGGCCTCCACCGCCTTGGCGAACAGGGCATTGGCGCTGGCGTTGTCGCCGATGTCCCGATACAGCTTGGCCACATGGGCCAAGGCAAAGTGGTCCTTGGCACGTGCGGCCCCGTCGGCCAACAGCTTGGCGGCCAGAGCGGCGTCTCCCAAGCCCTCCGCGGCCAGCTCGGCCATCTTGGTGTAGTCGTAGACATTGTCGCCCAGCGTGCGGCCGTCCATGTAGGCCTTGGCGCGGGCCTTGCCGAATTCGCTGTCTCTCAACTCCCGGGCGCAGGCCAGGATGATTTCGCGGAACCAGACGAAGTCGTCGCCGGTGCTGGACACACTCTCATCCAGCAGCCTGCCCAGCCAGTCCTTGTCGCCCAGGCGGTCCACCGCCAGGATCAGTGGCTTGAAGCGGCCGAAGTGGAAGCCATCCTCCCGCAACCGGGCCTCGGCGATGCCCAGCATCTTGGCTGCATAAGATTTGTCCTCCAGTTCCGCCAGGATACGGTCGGCCAGGGCAATGATCTGCTTGACCGTGGTGCACTTGGCTTCCTCGTTCTGGATCTCCACGTACTTGGCCTGGTTGGCCTCCCGCTTGGCCAGCTTTTCGGACACGCGGGCCACCCGGGCCGCATCACCGGAGGCATGTTTGTTCACCGCCTCCACCACCTTGCGCATCTCGTCCAGGTTGGCCACGGATTCCTCAGCCTTGGTGAGCATGTCGGTGACGCCGGTGACATCGCCGATGCCCGCGTAGGCATCCGCCAGCTGGAGCAGCTCGCCGGAGACGGTGGCCACGGCGCCGGCCTTGCTCAATACGGCCTTGGTGAATTCGGCGTTGCCGGCGGCGGCGGCCAGCACCTGCATCAAGGCGGTGAAATCCTTGGCGGAATCCAGGGCCTTGTCATACAAGGCGCCTGCGGCGGCGGGGTCGATCTCGCCCATGGCGCCGGACAGCACGATGAGGTCGGCCGGGCTGCCATACTTGCCCGCGCCTTCATTGATGATCTCCACGGCCTTGGCTTTGTCCCCGGCTGAGGCCAGCAGCTTGGCCAGGCGGGCGAAGTCGCCGGCGCGGCCGGCCTTGGCCTTGATCTTGTCGGCGATCTGGCCGAACAGCTCGGCGTTGTTCAGCTCAGCCACCACGGCGGCCAGGCCGTACAACTCCTCGGTGGCGGACACTTCCTTGAGGGCGCCGGCCAGGGCCTTGGCGGCGGCGGCTGCATCCGCCAGGGCCAGCCACTGGCCCATGCCCACAGCCACCTTCTCGCCGCCATCCATGGCGAAGTCGGCGCCCTGACCCAGCATATCCCGGGCCTTGTCGGTGTCGCCCAGGGCCGCGTAGCCGATGGCCAGGGTGACGAAGTCCTTGGTGAACATGGCGTCGCCCGCCACCTTGTCCAGAACGGCCCTGGCGTCGGCGGCACCGGTGAAGGCGGCCGAGGTCAGGATATCCTTGGCGTAGGCCATGTCCGCGGGCGCGTCGAAACATTCGCGGGCCAGGGCAAAGAGGTCGGCAGCACTGCCGGCGGCGGCGACTTTGGGCTCGAGGGTGGAACGGTTGGCCATGGAAATCTCCAGAAAAATCAGGGGGAAACGAAAGGTATGAAACTTTACCGGCCCTGGGCCTCGACGGGTCTAGGGTTTTTTTATTGACCGATAAAGGATTTTATCTTTTCGAGCGCCCCATGTTTTTCCGGGATGATCCTAAAAACCTCAGTTGAACGCGTCCGAAGGCCGGACCAGGCAGGTGTCTGGCGCGAAGCGACGACGCCGCAGGGTCGTTCCCTGCAAGGAGGAGCGACCAGCCCGTAGGGCGCAGGACAGCACGCA
>Ga0272446_1004661_pt1 | contig 15945 bp, 13 predicted proteins | sample YNPCB0061_FD_194587 | JGI IMG/M metagenome (GOLD analysis project Ga0272446, IMG submission 194587) | Hot spring microbial mat communities from Yellowstone National Park, WY, United States - YNP-CB-006-1 | ecosystem: Environmental > Aquatic > Thermal springs > Hot (42-90C) > Sediment | place... | reverse complement strand
AGCAAGTCAAAATTTGGCGACGCAGCTACGATGTGCCGCCGCCGAAAGACAAAACCGACCTCAATCCCGAAGGCATCAGCGAAAGCCTAAAAGACACCGCCGCCCGCACACTGCCGTATTTCAACGAGGTGATTTTGCCCGAAGTCCATAACGGGAAAAACGTGCTGGTCGTTGCACACGGCAATAGCCTTCGCTCCATTGTGATGAGCTTAGACAATCTGACGCGCGATGAAGTCTTGGAACTGAACATTCCAACAGGTAGCCCAATCATTTATGAGTATCTCGGCGAGAAAATCCTAACTAAAACGATGCCATAGCCAAAGTTGTTAATGCCGAGCGGAGGCTTGTAAGGGATTCATCTAATCTTGACCAAATACCTGAATTTGAAAAACAGTCGGTTTTATGATTGCTTGTCGCAAGGCGTTAGGACGCCGTCGTTTGCGTTTTGGTGGCACATGCCGCTCGATGCCAATCGTCTTGCATGGATGGTAGCAAGAGCCGTTGCGGTTGTCTCTTTGGCGCAGAGTTTAGCGTTGGGGAGACTTGCTGCACAACCCTCCGACTCTGCCGCCCGCTACAACTTTATTCGCTACGACCTGAACGAGATTGAATTTTTCGGCGACCACAAAAAAAGCCAATTCAAAAGATTTTTCGCGGCCATCGACAGCGTCGCCGCTGGGCGGAAGCGACAAGTCAAGATGCTTCACATCGGCGGCTCGCACATACAAGCGGACGTATGGTCGGGGCAATTACGCACGCGGTTGTATGAGTGGTTCCCAAAGAGCGGCGGCGCGCGCGGCTTTATCTTTCCGCAAAAACTGCGTCACTCCAATGGCTCACCGACCTTTCGAGTCAATTACACAGGAGAATGGAGCGGCGCAAAATGCACGGTCGCAAACGACACCATCCCGCTCGGATTGGCAGGTGTGTCCGCTACCACCACCGACAGCCTCGCCACACTCGAGATTATTTTAGTCGATGACATCGCGCACGCGCATGCCCAAAGCCGTTTTACATTCACGCGCGCGAAAATTTTTCACAATCGCGGCCGCTATTGTCACCGAGTTTTACTTGCAGACTCAACCCTGCGCGCCGTTCAAACGGCGCTGCCCGATTCGGGATATACCGAATTTCGATTTGAAAAGCCGATGACGCAGTTAGCCGTGCAGTTTCTCAAAACCGACTCGAGCGCGGGCGTCTTTACGCTCTATGGGATTGATTTACAAAACGACGAATCGGGCTTTGTCTATCACGCTGTCGGCGTGAACGGCGCGAAAGTCTCGTCGTATTTGAACTGCGAGTTATTGCCCGATCATGTCAGAGCGCTGGCCCCCGATTTAATTACGCTTTCCGTTGGCTTGAACGACGCATCAAGCACAGAGTTCGATGCGCGAAAGTTTGAACGCGAGTACGATGAGTTGATCAAAACGCTTCGCCGCGCTGCGCCCAACGCCGCTATTTTATTCACGACGGTTACAGACAACTACAAGCGCCGCCGCACATTAAACCGAAACACAGTTGCTGTGCGTGAGGTCTTTTTTTCCCTTGCCAAAAAACATCACGCCGCCGTTTGGGACTTGTTCTCAATTATGGGCGGATTGGAATCGATACTCCATTGGAAAGCGGCTGGGCTGGCAAAGCGCGACCGCGTGCATTTCACACCGGTCGGATATAAACTCATCGGCGATTTAGAGTTTGACGCTCTCATGAAAGCCTATCACGATAAACGATACGCCTCGACCAATTAACCGCTGTGTGCAATGGACGCCGTCTCAAAAATTTTCCTTTACTCCGAACACTCGCCGCTCATTTTCACGCAGGCGTATTTTTGGGGATTCTTCGCGGCGGTCTTGGCAGGCTACTCGGCTATCTATAAAAACAACGGGCTGCGTCATGCCTATCTTTTTTTCGTCAGCGTGTTTTTTTACTACAAAACGGCGGGACTGTTTTGTCTGTTTTTGTTCGCCTCCACGCTCGTTAATTTTTTCATTGCGCTTGCCATAGGCGGACTCTCAAACGAGTGGGCGCGGAAAGCGTTGATAACGCTCAGCATCACGCTCAACCTTAGCGTTCTGGCGTATTTTAAATACGCTTATTTTTTCACCGATTCCTACAACGCGCTGTTTCATACCAACAATGCGGTCTTTAACTACCTTGCGCATTGGGCAAACACTGCGGTTGGAACAACATTCGACGTGTCAAAAATTATTCTTCCGGTTGGCTTGTCGTTCTACACATTTCAGAAAATTAGTTATATGGTCGATGTGTATCGGCGCGACCTTAAGCCGCTCGATAATTTTCTCGATTTTGGGTTTTTTGTGTTTTTCTTTCCGCAGCTCGTTGCTGGACCGATTGTTCGTGCAACTGATTTTCTACCGCAGCTCTCCAAACCCTACACGCTCACCAAAGAGGAATTCGGCTTGGCGACGTTTTGGATTTTGAACGGGCTGATAAAAAAAATGCTCGTCTCCGATTACATCTCGGTCAATTTCATCGACCGCGTGTTTGAAAATCCAGCGCTCTACGGCGGTGCGGAATCGCTCCTAGCATGCTACGGGTATTCGCTGCAAGTCTATTGCGATTTTTCAGGATACACCGACATCGCCATCGGGCTGTCGCTCTTGATGGGATTTCGACTGCCGATGAACTTCAATCAGCCGCACAAAGCCGCAAATGTGGCGGAGTTCTGGCAACGCTGGCACATATCGCTCTCGAGCTGGCTTCGCGATTACCTGTATATTCCGCTCGGCGGCAATCGACACGGCGAGACTCGCACAAATATCAACCTTATGGTAACCATGCTCTTAGGCGGTCTGTGGCACGGTGCGAGCTGGCAATTCATCATCTGGGGCGGCTTAAACGGACTGGCACTGCTGGTTTATCGATATTGGCGCCGAGCTATGTCATCTCGCATTACCCCAACAGTCGTCGGATACATTGGCTCGATTGCCCTAACGTTTTCTTTTATTTCCTTCACGCGCATTTTCTTCCGCTCTGAAACGCTCGATGTCTCGCTTCAAGTGATGTCAAACATTGCAACGCAGTTCCACATAGGAGCGCTGGCAAGTGTGGCGGGGTCGTATAAGACGGTCTGTGCGGTAATGCTGTTTGGGTTCGTGGGACAGTGGTTGCCGAGTGCGTGGAAAGCGTTGCTCCGAACTGCGTTCATTAATGCCCCTTCAACGGCGCAGGCAGCGATTGCGGTTGTCGTCGTCTTTGTGATTTACCAAGCAGTTTCTTCCGACGTGCAGCCGTTTATTTATTTTCAGTTTTGATAGGTGCGCGTTTGATGCTGCGCAGCGACGCGACAGTCGCCGCGCGTTTTTCGGGCGTGAAATCGTTGCCGTAGAAACGCAAAAACAACGCAACGCGCTGTTCCGTCTCGTCTAAGTCGGGCGGGAACGACGCCAACGCCATTGCTCGGGCGACGTTAAACGAGCGCAGCCCCATCATAAACCGCTCTTCATTGGAGCATTCCATCAACTTGTCGCGATAGAGTTTTTGCATCGCAGGCGTTGTGTTCATCATTGTTTCACATCGTTGAAGCAGGGCATCGACGCCAAGTTTTTCCGCCCAGAACTGAACATAAATTTCATCGTAAGGGAGATTGACAAGATGTTGAACGTCGCGCCGTTGTTGCGGCGATTCCGACGCTTTGAACCACAAGAGTTTGGCTAAAATCAAATCTTCTTTTGAAATCGCCCAAATCATAAAGCCGTCCGCTTTAAGCCGTCGCCGCCGCTCAAAAGCAACCAGCGAATACTCGTCGGTCTTTCTGATGATAAAATCAACCTTTCTGCCACGTCTTGCAAGACGTCCAACTCTGCGTGCATTGGTCAATCTCCGAACTCCATCAAATAACGCTGAATGAAGTCATCAAGGTCGCCGTCCATTACGATTTCAACGTCGAAGCGTTCATAGTTTGTGCGGTGGTCTTTGACGCGGCGGTCGTCGAAGATGTAGCTGCGAATTTGGCTGCCCCATTCGATTTTCTTTTTCTTGCCCTCGATTTCGCGCCGCTTGGCGTCTTCTTCTTCGCGTTTGAGTTGATACAGCCGCGATTTAAGCATCTTCATTGCTCGCTCACGGTTTTGAAACTGCGAGCGCTCTTCTTGGCACGCCACGACGATGCCCGTCGGCACGTGCGTGATGCGCACGGCGGTTTCGACTTTATTGACATTTTGTCCGCCTTTGCCGCCGCTTCGATAAGTATCGATTTGCAAGTCGTCTTTTCGAATTTCAATTGGCACGTCTTCGGGTGCTTCGGGATAAGTGAAGACGCTGGCGAAGGACGTGTGCCGTCGAGCATTGGAATCAAAGGGCGAGACGCGCACCAAGCGATGCACGCCGTTTTCAGCTTTGAGGTATCCGTAAGCGTATTCACCGATAACCTCGAGCGTTGCGGTTTTAATGCCTGCGCCGTCGCCTTCTTGGTAATCGTCCGTAAAGACCTTGAAGCCTTTGCGTTCCGCCCAGCGCATATACATTCGGTAGAGCATTTCTGCCCAGTCTTGCGCTTCGGTGCCGCCCGCGCCAGCGTGAATGGTGATAATCGCATTGCGTTTGTCATCGATGCCAGAGAGCATGTTTCGAAACTCCAGCTTGGCAATATCGGCTTGAAGCGCGGCAATGTTTTTAGCAGCTTCGGCTTGATAGGCGTCTTCGCCTAATTCTTCCGCCACGTCAATGGAGTCCTTTTCGCTTTGCGCGCGTTTTTCCAGCGCAGCATAAGCCTCCGTCCAAGATTTGATGTCGGCAATGTCTTTCAGGATTTTTTGCGCAGCGACATTATCGCTCCAAAAGTCGCTCTCGGTAGTTTTTGCTTCGAGCGCAGAAATTTGCGTCAGTTTTTCATCGACGTCAAAGAAACCTCCGCAGTTGAGAGAGGCGTTCAAAAGCGTTGGCGAGTTCTATTTTTTCAAGTTCGAACATGGTCGTAAAAGAGTTGTGTCAAAAAAAAATTCGGGTGCAAAGGTAGCAAAATGTGGCGGGCTTGAAAAAAGCAGTCGTGATTGAGAACTGTGCGTTGAGTGTGTTAAATAAAAACGGAGACGATTGTGGTCAATTGCAATGGATTCCTCGCTTATGCTCGGAGCAGCACTTCTGTAAAATCTATAAGTGATGGGCGACGCAGGCGCGTGATTGTGATGCTACCAAATTCGGCTGATGCCGTATAAATCGAGAGCGACATCACGGCTGATGAATGAGAAGTTCAAACGAAGCGACTGTGCGACAAGCAGTCGGTCAAACGGGTTGGTATGATGAAACGGCATTGCGGAAAGCAAAAGTAAATCGTCAGGGTGAATATGGAGCAGTTCAAATTCAATTGTCGCGAGCTGCTTGAACACATCCGCAAGCGAGTGTGCAAGCGTAAGTTTTCCAATGCTGACCTTGATGGCCATTTCCCACAGTGAAACAATACTGACGGCGAGCAGCGCGTCGGTTTGTTGGATTGCCTTGCGAGCTGTGTCGGAAAGCCGCGTATCGGATTCAAGAAACCAAATAAGCGCATGGGTATCGAGCAGAAGTTTCACGGCAGATAGTCTTTGAAGTGGTCAAGCGGTGCGTCGAAATCGTTGGACATTGTAAATGACCCTTTAAGCAATCCGTAAGCCTCGCGTAAGGGAATTTTTTGGGGAGCCTGTTGTAACGGTGCGGTCTCTGGTTGGTGATGCTCACGAACCGCACTCAACGCCAAAGCAAGTTCCGCATCGGAAAGTTTGGCAAGTTCATTTATCATTTCTTGTCGGCTCATACGTCTGCAACTTGGTATGGTTTCAATTTCAAATGTCATTTCAAAGGTCGTGTATCAACGTGGTTTTGACGCTCAAACACTGCCATCATGGCTGAACAATGGATTGCGTCGCTTCGCTCGCAATGACGCCATCCAGACGAGCTAAAAAGAGCAACACGCACAAGTTTAATTCGCGACCCGTTTCAAAATAAGGAGAATCAACAATGACTAAAAAATTCGGGTGCAAAGGTAGCAAAATGTGGCGGGCTTGAAAAAAGCGAGAGCCAAGAATGGGGGTAGCTATTCCCGTCAGGTTTTCTTACCTTGATCGCGCTCAATGAGCCTTCAGCTTAACCAACCAATAATGTCTCTATGCTCAAAAATATTGTTCTCCTTTCACTGCTGCTTGTGTCTGTTTTATCTGCGGGATGTAACAGTAGTTCATCATCGGAACCAAGCCCGACTACGGCGAAGGTTTCCGTCTTTCATACTGGCGCCGACGCGCCAACGGTGAACATTACGGTTGACGGTCAAGTCGCAATCAACAATCTGACATTTTCAAACGGCGTTTCCGCCGACGTGCAAGCTGGGGCGCGCCAATTGGGCGTTCAAGTGAGCGGTCTGACAATTCTGCAAAGCTCGCTTAATGCAGTCGCGGGTCAGAACTATTCTGTCTTTGCGGTCGACACGATTGGCACTGGCGTTGCGCCCGGTCGTCTGTCGTTGTTAGTTACAACAGATAACCTGTCGTCGCCGCCGTCGGGTCAAGCCGCGATTCGATTTCTCCACCTGTCGCCCGATGCGCCTGCCGTTGATTTTGTAACATTCGCTGGCGGAACCGCCGCACTACCAACTGGTGTGCAACCAATTTCAGGGTTCAGCAATGTGTCAAGTGTTTCGGGCAGAGGCGCGGCGAATCCATCTGCACCTAACGGCGGCAACTTTGTAACAATTCCAGCAGGGGCGCGAGTCGGCGTCCGATTGGCGGGAACGACTGGGTCGCTCATTGCTGAGTTTGCGCTGCCGGGTCAAGGCGCAACTGCGGGGGTCGCGGCTGGTAAAATCTACACGGCAACGGTTCAAGGATTTTTGACACCGCCAGCTCGCGTTGGTTCGCTCACACCTGCTCGGACGCTCCAAACCGTTACCTACGCGAACAACTAACTGACGCTTTGCGACTCTCAGTCCCGCCGTGCTGCGGGACTTTTTTGTTCGACCGTATTTTCGACCGTGTTCGCCATTGCACTTCTTAACATCGAGAGAAGGGCATCCTTATCTTTGAGAATGGATTTGCCGATGAAAATTAACTTGCCGCAGCTCTGTTCCTTGTCATCGTAATCTTCAATCGTATAACGACCATACGCATAGTTCAGAATAAAATGGCCGGGCTGGTCTGAAAGTTGAATCACGCCTTTGAGCCGCCACAGATGTGCAGGCAGGGTCTCGAGCGCAGCTTGAAGGGCGGTCAGCTCAAACGGCATCGGCGCCGTAAAGCAAAAGGTTTCAATGCCGTCGTCAGTAATGTGGTGGTGGTAGCGATGGTGAAAATCTTCAAAATGAGGTTCAGGCAGTCGATGATAATACGTCCCGAAAATCAAATCGAGCGCCACAGCCCCCTTGATGAACACATGGGCTTTGGGATTATAGGTTTTCACGTAATCGAGAACGGCGTCAAGGTCGAGCGCATCGGCAATATCGCTTTTGGTAATTAGCACCACATCGGCGGCGTGAAGTTGCTCTTCAGCGACATCGGTTTCATTGATGAGCCTGAGAAAATTCTGGGCGTCAATCACCGTAATCACCGCGTCCAAAACGAGGTTCGGATTCAGGAGCGAGTAGATGATGGACATCGGATTGGCAACCCCTGTGGTCTCGATGACGATGATGTCGGGCGAATAGGTCTCGGCAATTTCATCCATCACCTCGACAAAGTTCTCATTGACCGTGCAGCAAATACAGCCATCGTTGAGTTCAAACATCTGCACCGAATAGCCAGATAAGAGTTTGGCGTCAATGGAAATTTCGCCGATTTCATTCATCAGCACGGCGATTTTTTTGCGTCCCTGATTTTCCGCCAAGAGCTGTTTCAAGAGCGTGGTTTTGCCGCTGCCTAAAAAGCCTGTTAGGATATTGACCGGAATTTTTTTCATAACGTTCTATCCAAGTTCGTTAGTTACAATTTCCGTATTTTCTTCTAAAAGTTACGATAAATCCTGCATACCGACTATGCGAATCGGAATCGGCATTGACATTCACCCGCTCGTCGCAGGGCGCAAACTCATCATCGGCGGCGTCGATATTCCACACGACAAAGGCTTGGACGGACACTCCGACGCCGACGTGCTGCTCCACGCGATTTCAGACGCTTTGCTCGGCGCCGCAGCACTTGGCGACATAGGCAAACACTTTCCGAACACCAATCCCGCCTATAAAGACATCGACAGCCAATACTTGCTCAAAAAAGTGCGGCAGTTATTAGAGCGCCAGAATTACAAACCCGTCAATGTAGATGCCATGCTGCTGCTTGAAAAGCCGAAAGTTGCGCCTCATATCTTGCAGATGCGAAAAAACATCGCCAAATGCCTACAGCTCGAGCTCGACGCCATTTCGGTGAAAGCCACAACATCGGAGCAATTGGGATTTGTCGGCAAAGGGGAGGGCGCGGTTGCCCACGCCGTTTGTTTGATTGAGAAAATTAACCCAACATAGACCATGACCACATCGGCAATGCAATCGGCGGCGGAGCGGTATATTGACGCCTACAATCGACTCGATATTGACGGCATGCTCGCCGAACTGCATGAGCGCGTCGTCTTTCGAAACTTTTCTAACGACGAACTGACGTGCCAAACCGAAGGCAAGACGGCGTTTCGCGCACAGGCAGAACAGGCAAAGGCGCTCTTCAAAACGCGGGAGCAAAAAATTCTCAGTGCGACAGAGCGCGACGGAAAACTGCGCATTGAGATACGCTACACGGGCATTTTAGGGAGCGATTTGCCCAATGGCTGGAAAGCCGACCAACGCATCGAGATGAGCGGATATTCTATATTCGGCTTCGAGGACGGAAAAATTATTTCCCTCGATGATGTCGCCTAATGCTGCGTGCCTCGGATTAGCCCGTGTTTCTAATGCCAGCGGCGATGCTGTTGACGCTGTTTCGCAGCAGCATCAGCAGGGCAGCGCGCTCTTCTTCCGAAATATCTGCGCGCCGAAATTTTTTCAGGGCAATGACTTGAATGTAGCTCAGTGGGTCGATATACGGCTCGCGCGCCGATAAAGACTTTTGCAGCGATGGGTTGTTATCAAGCAGATTTTTTTGCCCTGTGATGTTCAATATCACCTCGACCGTTTGTTGGAATTTGGTGTCGATGATGTCAAAAATTTGGCTGCCGGTCGACGAATTGGCGACGAGTTTGGCATATTCGCGCGCCACGCGCATATCGCTTTTGCACAGCGACATTTGAACGCTGTCAAGCAAGGTGGTAAAGAATCTCCACGACTGATACATCTCGCGCAGTGTCTCCATCGTGAAATCCGTTTGCAGCGCGGCGTGAATGCCGTCGGAAAGTCCATACCAACTCGGCAGCGACGCGCGATTTTGTGTCCATGCAAAGACCCACGGAATCGCACGCAGTTCCTCGATTCGCCCTGTGTTTCTGCGCTTCGACGGGCGGGAGCCGATTTTCATTTGCTCAATGATGTCAATTGGCGTCGCTTCGCGGAAGAACTCGGCAAAGCCGTCGGTTTCATAGACCAATTCTCGAAAGGAGCGTTGCGAGTGTTCAGAGATGGTTTTCATGCAGGCAGTCCACTCTGCTTTCAAGGGCGCGTCGCTTGCAGACGCTATTGAGGCGAGCATCACCGCTGAGGTTGCCAATTCGAGATTGCGCATGGCAATGGGCGGCACAGAATACTTTGCGGAAATAATTTCGCCCTGTTCAGTGATTTTGATTTTTCCATCGACGGTGCCTTTGGGCTGCGCCAGAATGGCTTGATGCGCCGGTGCGCCGCCGCCGCGCCCAACGGTGCCGCCGCGCCCATGAAAGAGCTTCAAACTAACGCCGTGCCGCTCCGCAGAGGCTTTGAGCGACACCTGCGCGTTGTATAGTTCCCAATTCGATGTCGCAAGCCCGCCGTCTTTTCCCGAATCGGAATAGCCGAGCATAATTTCCTGTAAGCCTCGCCGCGCGCGAAGTTGCTTTTGATAAATGGGCAATCGATACAGCGTCTCCATCAATCCTGTGCCTCGATGCAGGTCTTGAATGGTCTCGAAGAGCGGCACGATGTCGATGTCACTGCGAAGCTCATCGTCGTCGGTGTGGTAAATCAAGCCGCCTTCTTTGGCAAGCAGCATCACTTCCAACACATGGCTTGCCGACGCTGTCATGCTGATGATGTAGGTTTGAATCGCCCTTTTGCTAATCGATACAAGCGAGCGTCGGATTTGGCGAAAGGTTTGAATTGTCTCGTTGGTTTCATCGGAAAAATCGAGCGCGTGCGGAATCATCGGGCGGCGACTTTGCAGTTCGCTTGATAGCCATGCCATGCGCTCTTCTTCCGACATATCGCGGTATGGTTTTGGCAGCAGCCGCAGGCGTTCGGTGATGTCGTCAATCGCAGCAGTGTGCCGCGAGCTATGTTGGCGAATGTCGAGCATCACGAATGAAAATCCGAACACATCGACCTGACGAATCAACTGTCGCAGTCCTGCTTTCGCCAAGCGTTCTCCTTTATTTTCCATCAAACTTCGCTCAATGACGCGCAAATCAAGCAGCAAGTCTTCTTCACGCGCGTAGCGATGTGGCGCAGGACGTTCAGGATGTAGCACTTCGGCGAGCGTTTGCTGCAATCGGAAATAAACATACCGCAATTTGATTCGATAAGGCTCAACATCGTTCTTTCCAGCCCACTCTGCCTCAATGACGGTGCGCCCGATGGTCTCGTCGTCGCGTTTGATAGAGGCAAGCAGCGCTGATGACACGCGCACGCGGTTGAGCGACGCGCTAAGTTCTACCAACACCGACTCGACGGCGACGAGATATTTTCTCAGAATGCGCTCCTTGAGCAAGAGCAGCGTGTCGCGCGTAACGGTGTAAGTAACGAGCGGGTGTCCGTCGCGGTCGCCGCCTGTCCATGAATGAAGTTTCAAAAACGATGGCACGCGGAATGAAGCGTGCGGATAATGCGCCTGAAGCGCGTCTTCGAGTTCGCGGTAAATGTCGGGCAAGACATCGAAAAACACATTCTCGAGGTAGTAAAGTTGATAGCGCACTTCGTCAGCAACAGCAAGCGAGCCTTGTCGGACATCGTCGGTCTGCCAGAGCGCTGTAATCTCACTGCCGAGCCGCTCAATGATATGCTGACGCTCTTTTTCGGTCAGATGCGAGCGGTCTAAGTCGGCAAGTGCGGTGGCAATGCGCTGGCGTTTGAGCAAGACCGTTTGTCGGACTGCTTCGGTCGGGTGGGCAGTCAGCGTCGGTTCAATAGTGAGCGTGTCGAGCAAGGCTTGAATGGTCTCGGCGGAAACGCCTTGTGCAGCAAATGTTTGAATCGCGCTTTCAATCGTGCCGTCAAGCGCATGGCTGACACCTGCATCGGTAAGCGCGCGCCGCGTGAGTTTCTCTTTCCGAATTTGGTGGAACTGGTCGGCGACATTGGCAAGGTGAAAAAACGAGCCAAATGCCCTAACCAAATTACTTGCGTCGTTAATAGACAGCGATTCTATCGTCTGGAGTAACTCGTCGTGCAGATTGCTCTTTTTGTTTTGCCGAATATCTTTGCAGAGCAATCGGATTTTTTCCTCGAGCTCGAGAAAGGCTCTGCTTTCCTGTTCAATCAATACATTGCCGAGCAAATTGCCGAGCATTTTGATGTCGCGCTGCAAGAGTTCATCGCCCTCGCGCAACATCGTTCTCGATACGGTTTCGGCGTCCAAAACTTTCAGCATCGTTCATACTCCTTTCTTTAATGTGCTGACAGAAGATTTTTGTGTAGCTTTGGCATTGAATTTACGGTTTTCAACTATCCTTTCAAGGACGTCAATTTTTCATGCAAGCAGAGATTCTTTCCATCGGCGATGAATTGCTCATTGGTCAAGTCGTCAATACCAATGCGAGCGTCATTGCTGAGCAGTTGGGGCGCATCGGCATCTCGACGCGCCGTGTGATTACCGTTGGCGATAGAAAAGCTGACATTCAACAGGCGATTCATCTGGCACTCTCCGACTCTGACCTCTTACTCATTACGGGCGGCTTAGGTCCGACGCACGACGACATCACGAAAGCCGCCGTCGGCGAAATGTTCAATTTGGGCATGGAGTTTAACGAGCAAGCCTATCAAAACTGCTTGAACATTTTCGAGCGGCGCGGCGTCAAAATGCCCGACTCAAATCGCTCGCAGGCAGAAGTGTTTGTGGGTTGCACCGTCTTTCAAAACACAAAAGGCACGGCGCCGGGAATGCTGCTGAAAAGCCCGACCGGTTACGACGGAAAATACCTTGTCATTATGCCCGGTGTGCCGTCGGAAATGCAAGAGATGATGCGCGTATCGGTTATTCCCTATTTCGCGCCGCTTTCCAACGAGTTCATCAAACATACCACGCTGATGACAAGCGGCGTCGGCGAGTCGCGCCTTGCCGAGTTCATCGGCAATGAACAAGAATTTCTGACCGACAGCTCGACGCTGGCGTATCTGCCGCACTCGACAGGCGTGCGCTTGCGTGTCAGCACGCGCGGACGCAATCAGGCCGACGTTGAGCAAGAGAATGCGTCCATCGTCAAGACAATTTCGGCGCGCATTCAAAGATTTCTCTACGCGACCGACGAGATGTCGATTGAAGAATACATCGGCAAGTTGCTGCGTGAGCGCGGCTTAACGATTGCAACGGCGGAATCCTGCACTGGCGGACTTATTGCGCACCGATTGACCAATGTGGCGGGCTCGTCGGCGTATTTCAAACAAAGTTTTGTGCTCTATAACAACGAGTCGAAGGAACACACCTTAGGCGTGCGGCGCGAGACGCTGGAAAAATTCGGCGCCGTCAGCGAAGAAGTCGCACAAGAAATGGCAGCACGTTGTCTGGAAAAAGCAGGGTCAGACATTGCAGTCGCCTCGACGGGCATTGCTGGACCAGGCGGCGGCTCTGAGGCAAAGCCTGTCGGTATGCTCTGCGTCTCGATTGTAACCGGCGAAAAACTGCATCACGCCAGCAAAACGCGCACCTTGACCTTCACCAAAGATCGCCTGCGCAACAAGGAACTCTTCAGCCAAGCCGCACTCGATTTGGTCAGGCAACTGTTGATGCCTACCCCTGATTAAGCACACCTGCCACAACGTCCTGTATTCAACTTGCGCTTCATGGCATCACATACAATGACGACCGTTGGTCGAGTGAGCAAGTGCGGAATGGAAAAACGCTTGTCGTTGCGAAAAACAGCGCTTGTCATTCTGAACGAAGTGAAGAATCCACTTTTGCAACGACAAAGAATGTCGTGGATTCCTCGCTGGCGCTCGGAATGACAGACAAAGTGTGTATGGATTCCTCGCTCTGGCTCGGAATGACGACCGTTGGTCGAGTGAGCAAGTGCGGAATGGAAAAACGCTTGTCGTTGCGAAAAACAGCGCTTGTCATTCTGAACGAAGTGAAGAATCCACTTTTGCAACGACAAAGAATGTCGTGGATTCCTCGCTGGCGCTCGGAATGACAGACAAAGTGTGTATGGATTCTCGCTCTGGCTCGGAATGACACAACCTCAACCTTGATGGACAACCGAATTGCGCTGCACTCGTTGCCGTTTTACTCTTTTGCGGGGACGAGCGAGGCATAAAACTTTCGATACGCGACGGCGAGAATGGCAAGCAAACACGCGCCGTTGAATGCGAGCGCAACTGTAACGCCAAAGGTTTCCGCCAGCGTCCCCGTCAGAAGGCTGCCGAGCGGCAAGCCGCCTCGAAACGCCAACGCATAAATGCTAATGACTCGCCCGCGCAACTCATCGGGGACGCCCGCTTGCATAATTGTATTGCCAACTGAGCCGCAACTGACAAACGCATATCCCGCCAGAAATACCAAAACGAGCGAGAGCGCAAACACCGTTGAAACCGCAACAACAATTACCATAACGGCAAGTATAGCAGCGGCGATAAAAACAATTTGATGTCGATTGGCGTCCGATTTCAGCGACGCCACGCGCACCGCACCGACCACCGCGCCCGCCCCAAACATCGAGAGCAACGTGCTAAACCCGCCCGCCTCAGCGTTTAAGTTTTCTTTGGCGACGACAGACACAAAATTCAGCAACGGTCCAGCAAAAAAACTCACAAAGAAGACAATGACCACGACGGCGAATAAATCAGGTCTCGTCCAAACCGTTGTAACGCCTTCCGTAATGCTCTTCGTTATGGAATGCTGACGCGCCTCGCCAGTCGATTGCGCCGGAAATTGCACTAAATAAAACGCGGTGAAGAGTCCTGCAAACGAGAGCGCGTTTAAGCCGAAACACCACGCCGCGCCAAGCGACGCAATCACAATGCCGCCAATAGCCGGACCAATAAACCGCGACACATTAAACTGCAACGAGTTGAGCGCAATCGCATTCGTCAAATGCTCTTTGCTGACGAGCGACGGCAGCACAGCCAAATACGCCGGCGTGGAAATCGATTGCACGGTGCCGACGATGAACGAAATGACAAGAATCATCCACACGTCGATTTTTCCTGTGAAGGTCAGAACTGCCAACGCCGCCGCGCCCAAAAATTGAACCGTGTTAGAGAAAATAAGAATGTCTCTGCGGTTGAATCGGTCGGAAATCGCACCGCCGAACAAAAGAAAAATCAAGAGCGGGGCGTCTTGCATAAATCCGTCTAAGCCGAGCAAAAACGACGAGCCAGTCAGGCTTAATATCAGCCAAGGCTGCGCGACCTTTTGAATCCATGTGCCGATATTGGAAATAATCGCGCCTATCCACAGCAAGCGGTAGTTCGGGTGCGTGAGCGCGGAGAACGTGGTTGCAACAAATGCAGCAATGCCGACGGCTTGGTCTGGTTCAGAAGTGGTCGATGTCGTCGGCTCTTGATTCATTAAAACGTTGCAGACTTTTTCGGGAAGATACACAAAGTTCGGCAGTCTTATCCGCCGGTCGCGCAAGTTGAAAACAAACCCGCGTCGTAAGTTGCAGGTCTTGAACGCACCGCGCCAAGAACATAAAAATGATTGATTTTAAGTCAAACATTTGCGTAAATTCATTGAGAACAGCCCAGCACCCAAACATCTATACTCACGCTTGTGGCTGGAAGGGAACACAACCAATTACAAGCATTATGAAAAAGAAAAATACTGTTTCGGTGCCGGAAAAAAACACGCCAAAAACTGCTGGGAAAAAGCCGCGCTCATCTAACGCTGCAACGCCCGCCGCCAAAAGGTCGCTAAAAAAGAAGGCAATCCCATTCAACGCCGAAGCCGTGCTTGACGGCATCAGCGACGGGTTTTTTCATCTCGACGCACACTGGCGGTTTAGCTATGCAAACCCATTCGTATCCAAATTCTTTGGCGAGCAAGCACGTCGCCTTATCGGAAAGGTTATTTGGGAACAGTTCCCGCAGCTTGCCCAAGAACAACGCCCAATTTTTTCTGAATGCCGCGCCGCCGTCGCCGACCAGCAGGTAAAGACATTCAACGACTTTTCAGAGCCGCTCCAACGCTGGTTCGCCTTCCGAGCCTATCCTGTACCCGATGGTCTGGCAGTGCATTTCCAAGATGCGACGGAAAAAATAGCGTTGGAAAATCACTTCCTGCTTCAAAGCCGCGCCTTGAACGCCACTGCCGAGGGCATCATCATCACCGACGCGCGGCAGAAAAATAATCCAATCGTGTTCGTCAACGACGCCGTCCTGATGATGACTGGCTACGATGAGAAAGATTTTCTCGGAAAAAATTGCCGCTTCTTGCAAAATGGCGACCGCGACCAACCCGAATTGGAAAAAGTCCGCACGGCAATCCGCACTGGAACATCGTGCGTGGCGCGCCTGCGAAACTACCGTAAAGACGGCAGCTTCTTTTGGAACGAACTCTCGCTCTCGCCCATCTTCGATGCCAAGGGCGACCTCACGCACTTCATTGGCATTCAAAACGATGTAACCGCGAAAGTGGAAGCGGAAGCAGCACTGAGCCAGAGCCAAGCCTATTTTGAAACGGTGTTCAACGAATCCACCGA
>Ga0272446_1004659_pt1 | contig 15953 bp, 10 predicted proteins | sample YNPCB0061_FD_194587 | JGI IMG/M metagenome (GOLD analysis project Ga0272446, IMG submission 194587) | Hot spring microbial mat communities from Yellowstone National Park, WY, United States - YNP-CB-006-1 | ecosystem: Environmental > Aquatic > Thermal springs > Hot (42-90C) > Sediment | place... | reverse complement strand
CCGTGCGAGCAACGTTCCGGACGTCGTGACCGCCGGCGGGCCGACCGTGGGGCTGCGCTGCCCCGCTCACCCCATCGCGCTGGCGCTCCTGGACGCGACGGGCGCTCCCGTCGCCGCCCCGAGCGCGAACCGCTCCTCCCGGCTCTCGCCGACGACCGCGGAGCACGTGCTTCGCGGGCTCGAGGGCCGGATCGACCTCGTCCTGGATGCCGGCCCGTGCCCGGGCGGCCTCGAGTCCACCGTCGTGGACGTCACCGTTCAGCCGCCACGCGTGCTCCGGCCCGGCCCCGTGACGCCCGCCCAGATCGCCGAGGTCGCGGGCGGCGTCCAGGTGGACGGCGCGCTCGAGCCAGAGGCGGGTCCGGCGCGCTCGCCGGGCCTCCTCACGCGGCACTACGCGCCGCGCGCCACGCTCGAGTGCCTGCAAAGCCATAGCGCGGCGCGCGTTCGCGCTCTGGCGGAGGGCGGGGTTCGCGTGGGATGGCTGGCGCTCGGGGAGGCGGACGCGCCGCCGGCGCTCGCGGGCATGGTCGCCATCGTCCGGATGCCGCGGGAGGCCCGCGCCTACGCGCGCCGGCTCTACGCCGCGCTCCACGAGCTGGACGAAGTGGGCGTCGCGCGGATCGTGGCCGACCTGCCGCCCGACACGGAGGAGTGGCTCGCGGTGCGGGACCGGCTGCGGCGAGCCGCCGCCAGGATCTGATCGGCCATCGGAGGGCAGGAAACCTCCCCATCGCTGCCGAACCCTCGCGCGCCCATGAGCACCCTCGCCATCAACCGGACACCTCGCACGGCGCGCTTCCTTCGCGTGGCGCTCGTCTACGCCGCCCTCGTGGCGCTCGGCGCCCTCTTCTTCGCGCCGTTCGTCTGGCTGCTCATGACCTCGTTCAAACCCGAGGCCGACATCTTCCAGACGGTGCTGCCGCGACGGTGGGTGCTTGACAACTACGCGCGTGGGCTCACGCACTTTCCCTTCCCGCTCTACCTCCGCAACACGCTCGTCATCTGCACGGCGAACGTGGTGGGGGTGGTGATCTCGAGCTCGCTCGTCGCCTACGGACTGGCGCGAATCCCCTGGCGCGGTGCCCCGATCCTCTTCGCGCTCCTGCTCTCGACGATGATGCTGCCCGCCCAGGTGACGATGGTGCCGCTCTTCTCCATCTTCAAGTGGCTGGGGTGGATCGACACCTTCCTGCCGCTCACCGTCCCGGCCTTCCTGGGCAACGCCTTCTTCATCTTCCTGCTGCGGCAGTTTTTCCTGACCATCCCGGCCGATCTGACGGACGCCGCCCGCCTGGACGGGTGCACGGAGTTCGATATCCACCGGCGGGTCATCGTGCCGCTCGCCACACCGGCGCTGGCGACGGTCGCTCTCTTCACGTTCATGAACACGTGGAACGACTTCCTCGGTCCCCTCATCTACCTGTATGACGACCGCAAGTTCACGCTGTCGCTCGGCCTTGCCATGTTCACCAGCCAGTACGGCTCGTTCTGGGGACAGCTGATGGCCGTCTCCACGGTGATGACCGCACCGATCCTGGTGCTCTTCTTCTTCACGCAGCGCACCTTCATCCAGGGCATCACCATGACGGGGCTGAAGGGGTAGAGCGCCGGCCCCCGCGCACCATCCGGAGGAGAGGCTATCGTGAGCGCACCGCATCTGGGTTCGCATGCCGGTCTGGACCACTCCATCGCCAAGGCGCTGACGCGGCTCGTCGAAGCCTCGCGCCGTGGCGGCGACGTCACTCAGGAGTGCCTGGCGGTGGAGGCGGCAATCCGGCGAGTCCTCGAGCACCGCGAGGCAGGTCCGACCGACCTGCGCGCCCTGAGCACGCAGCCGCCGGTCCAACTGCCGGACGCCATCGGCGAGCCCATCCCCCGCCGGGATGTGCCTCCTCCGCGCGAAGTGTGACCCTCGCCTCTGGAGGACAGGAGCCGAACCGTGCCGGCGACCCCTTGGTCGCTGCGGGCGCTGTCGCTGCAGGCCGCCGACCGCCACACGCTCGCGCGCCGAGGGCCGTCCCCCTATCCGGAGGGCGGCCCTCTGCGGTGCGACGGCACGGCCGGGCTCCCTAGCGCTGGGTCTGCGTGCGCAGCGCTTCCAGCGCCGCGCCAAGGTCCTGCAGCGCCCGGTCGTAGGCCTGCTGGCTCTGGCGCGCCCGTCGCAGGGCCGCGGTCGCCCGGTCGAGGAGCTGGGCGGGGGTACCCGCCGCGGCGCCTGTGGGAGAAGCGGCCGGCGCGGCGCCAGACGGCGGCGACCCGGGCGCAGGGCCCTCTGCGGTGACCGGACCACCCGAGGCGAGAGCGGCGATCGCCGACTCCAGCGTCGATCGCATCGCGATCCGGTTCCCCGTCACGACGATCACCTGGCGGATCTGCGGAATCTCGATGCCGGCATCGGCCGCCTGCACGTAGAGCGGCACCACGAACAGAAGCGACTGTCCGATCGGAATCACCAGGAGGTTTCCGTAGATCACGCGCGAGCCACGCTGGCCCAGCAGCGTCTGGTACTGCGACACGGACGGGTCCGCCTTGATCTGCGACATCACGTTCTGCGGCCCGTTCATCCCGTTTCCCTTGGGGAACCGGTAGACGACGATGGAGCCGTAGTCCTCCGGGTCGCACTTCGCGCACATCCACGCCGCCAGGTTGGGCCGGGCGAGCGGCGTGAACGGCGTCATCATGAGGAACTCCTCGCGGTCGGACTCGGGCGTCCGCATGACGACGTAGTAGGGCATCATGCGGCGCGAGCGCGTGGCGGTTTCCTCGTCGATGGTCGGGTCGTCGGGCACGGCCCACTGGTCTTCCTTGCCGTAGAAGACGCGCGGGTCCTCCACGTGGTAGGTGGAGTACATGTCGCGCTGAATGCGGAAGAGGTCCTCAGGGTACCGCAGGTGCGCGCGCAGGCTGGCCGGCATCGCGTCGAGCGGCGTGAAGAGCTTCGGGAAGAGGCGCTGGTACGTCCGGATCAGCGGGTCGGCGGGGTCCGCCACGTAGAGCGTGACCGTGCCGTGATAGGCGTCCACCACCGCCTTCACCGCGTTGCGGATGTAGTTAAACTGCTGGTCCACCGTGCCGTAGCCGGTGCTGATCGCATAGGGCCGCGAGTACGGGTAGCGGTGGGTGGCCGTATAGCCGTCGATGACCCAGACCAGCCTGCCATCGTGGACGACCAGATACGGGTCGTTGTCCCAGTTCAGCACCGGGACGAGCGTCTGTACGCGCTCCCGGACGTTGCGGCGGAAGAGGATGCGGCTCTTCGGGGTGAGGTCCGTGGAGAGCAGCATGTTGGCATCGCCGAGCCTGGCGGACCAGGCCAGCCGGGAGAGGGCGCCCCCGAGCGGAATGCCGCCGGTCCCGGCATAGCGCGTCTCCTGGTTGCCCGTCTTCGCCGGGTAGTCGAACTCGTTCTGCCGCGCGCCCACGAACACGTAGCTCGTCGTCAGCTCGCCGTAGTAGATCTGCGGGACCTTCACCTCGACCTCGGGAACCGCGGAGCGCACCGGGATGTCGCTCAGGAAGTACTCCGGCAGGCCGTCGGAGTCGACGCGGTTCACCGGGCTCATCACCGCCCCGTAGCCGTGGGTGTAGACGAGCCGCTCGTTCTGCCAGGTGCGCGCCTGCTGGGGCAGGTCCTCGGTGTACAGCTCGCGCGCGGCGAGCATCACTTGCCGCATGCGCCCGCCGATCTGGTAGCGATCGACGTCGATATTGTACTCGCCCACCGTCACCGGCGAGGTCGGGGGCAGCGTGAAGCGATAGTAGGTGGCGAGCGCTTCCTTCGCCTTGTACACGGCCCCAAGCTGTGGCCAGTCCCAGAGCCGCACGTTCTCGATGGTGGCGCGGTTCTGCGCGACCTCGTCGGCTTTGACCTCCATCTCTGGGCTGGCCTGAACCACCCGCGCCTTGTCGAGACCGTAGGCCTTGCGGGTCGCGGCGATGTCGCGGGCGATGAAGGGCCGCTCCTTGCCGAACTGGTTCGGGACCACCGAGATGCGCTGGACCAGTGACGGCCACACGCCGCCGGTCAGGACCACCAGCGCCAACCACGCGATGACGCCCACCACCGGCGCTCGGAAGGGTCGCTCGCTGCGCAGCACGAGCAGGCACAGCAGGCCTACCACGAACATCGCCGCCGCCTGCGCCGTGAGGCCCGGCAGCCGTGCGTGGAGGTCGGCGTACCCGGCGCCGAAGAAGACCTTGTTGTCGCTGAAGAGCAGCTCGTAGCGAGAGAGCCACTGTCCCCAGGCGATCGCAAACGCCACTCCAGCGAGCAAAACGAGCAGATGCCGGCGCACATGCGGCGCGACGATCGCCCGGCCGGTGGAGAGCACGTCGATGCCCTGGTCGGCGTAGTAGAAGGCCGCCACCGCCACCGCCGTAAAGCCGAGCGCGAAGAGGAGGAGGCTCTGAAGGTAGCTCAGCATCGGCAGGCGGAACACGTAGAAGCCGATGTCGCGCCCGAACACCGGGTCCGCCTCGCCGAAGGTCACTCCATGCGTGAAGAGCAGATAGTCGGACCAGTGCGTGGCGGCGTTCCCTCCCACCAGGAAGCCCATCACCAGCGCAAGGGCCAGCGCGCCCCACTTCGCCACGCGGCGGACGATCTGTGTGAACTGCTCCCGCTCGAAGTCCACGATGCGCGGTCGCGGCTTGCCGGCGTTCAGTCGCTGGGCGAGCCAGAGGTTCGCGTAGCACACGAGGAAGAACAGCAGACCGAAGCCCGCGAAGAGCGTGACGCGGCTCCACACGATGGTGGAGAAGACGCCCGTCTGCTTCATCTCCCCGAACCACAGCCAGTCGGTGTAGAGCCGCGTGACCTGGTAGCCGAACAGGATCGTGCCGAGCACGACGGCCAGAAAGAGGTAGCGCAAGAGGCGCAACCAGAGCGGGGCGGGGCGCGCGGGCATCGAGGCGGGCATGAAACGCTCCTTCTCCGCCGGCGGGCGGGCCGGTCACCAGTATACACGATCCGGTCGACCGGAGCCCCGGAAAGCCCGGCGGGTACAATGGTCGGCGTTGGGCGCGATGCGGAGCGCCCGTGCTACGGACGAGCGCCGCGCCTCCGCGGGTTCACGGGGAGCCGGCGGTCGGCGGCCACCATGCTACTTTCCGTCAGCGGCATCGAGAAGGCATACGGCGCGGAGACCCTGCTCTCCGACGTCTCCTTTCGGCTCGCCTGGCGGCAGAAGGTCGGTCTCGTCGGGCGGAACGGCACTGGCAAGACGACGCTCCTGCGCATCATCGCGGGACAGATCGAGCCGGACCGCGGCGCCGTGCGCTTCACGCGCGGCGTGCGGTTCGGCTACCTGCGGCAGGAGCAGATGGTCGAGCATGGCTGGACCGTGCGACAGGAGGCAGAGGACGCGTTTGCGCCCGTCCTCGCCATGGAGCGTCGCCTGCGTGAGCTCGAGGACGCGATGGCCGCGACGCACGGGCAGGCGCTCGAGGGCGTCCTCGAGGAGTACGGCCTCCTCCACGACCGCTTCGAGGCGATGGGCGGCTACGAGAGCCTGCGCGACATCCCGCTCGTCCTCCGACGCCTGGGGTTCAGCGAGGCGGACCTCGACAAGCCCACCGCTCGCCTCTCGGGCGGCGAGAAGACGCGCCTGGCGCTGGCGAAGCTGCTGCTCTCCGGACCCGACGTCCTGCTGCTCGACGAGCCGACGAACCACCTGGACCTCGACGCGACGGAATGGCTGGAGGGCTTCCTTCACGACTTCGGCGGAGCGGTGCTGCTCGTCTCGCACGACCGCGTCATTCTCGATCGGGTGGTGACGTCCGTCGCGGAGCTGGAGCACGGGCGCCTCACCATGTACCACGGCGACTTCTCCGCCTACTGGCGCCAGAAGCAGGAGCGGCTGGAACGGCAAGCGACGGTCTACGAGCGCGAGCAACGGGAGATCGCGCGTCTCACCGAGTTCTACGAGAAGTGGAAGAACACGCCCACGAAGCGCTCGCAGGCGTTCATGCGGCTGCGATGGGCCGAGCGCATCCGCGCCAGCGCCACCGAGCGGCCAATGGCGGCCGGTCGCGCGATGAAGGCGGGCCTCCGCGCGTCCTTGCGGAGCGGCGATGAGGCGTTGATTGTGGAGAACCTCGCGAAGCGCTTTGGCGAGCGGACCCTCTTCCAGGGGCTCTCGTTCCTGCTTCGACGAGGAGAGCGGATGGGTGTCGTCGGGCCGAACGGCGCCGGCAAGTCGACGTTCGTCAACATCCTGCTGGGCAAGGAGCGGCCCACGGAGGGCAGCGCGCGCTTCGGCGCCAACGTGACGGTGGGCACGTTCGCTCAGGAGGCGTCCGATCTCGATCTCGACGCGAGCGTACTGGAGAACATGCTGGAGGTCGCGGAGATGCGGCCGGAGGAAGCGCGCGGCCACCTCGGCAAGTTCCTGTTCTCCGGAGACGACGTGTTCCGGCCCGTCCACACGCTCTCGGGCGGAGAGAAGAACAAGCTCGCGCTGGCGCAGCTCACCTATCTGCGACCCAACCTGTTGATCCTGGACGAGCCGACGAACCATCTGGACCTCGACTCGCGCGAGGCGCTCACCGCCATGCTGCGGCAGTATGACGGCACCATTCTGCTCGTGTCGCACGATCGTTACCTGTTGGACGCCGTGACGACCCGGACACTCGCCATCGCGGAGGGAACCGCCACGCTGTTCGATGGTTCCTTCAGCGCCTACCGGCAGTCCCGAGGCGCCCAGCCCTCCTCCGAGGCTCTGCCAGCCCGGCGGCGCGTGGAAGAGACGAACCCGCTCACCGCCGGCATGAACTCGCACGAGCTCTCGAAGGAGCGCCGCAGGGCCGTCAAGAACGTCGGGCTCTGCGAGAAGCGCGTCGCGGAGGCGGAGGACTGGGTTCGCAGAATCGAGGAAGCGCTCTCCTCACCCATGCCGGGCGACGACATGGTGCGGCTCTCGAAGGACTACGAGCGCTCACAGGCCGAGCTTGCGGAGGCGATGGCGGCGTGGGAGGCCGCGGTCGGGTACGCTCAGCAGATCGGCGCGGCGGTCTGACCGGGATCGCGCCAGCCGCCCATCGCGTAAAGTCGGAAGGAGGCCGGCACCCTTGGCGCGCCGGCGTGCGACAGGAGCCAGAGACGGATGACCGCAGTCAAGGAGAGGGGAGCACCCCCGCCGATCGATGTCGAGTTGCCCGACGATGTGCTGGCCCTCTGGGCGGAGGCGGAGCCGGCCGTCGTGAAGTACCCTGCGCCGGTGCTGCGTCAGGTGGCGAAGCCGATCGAGCGTCCCGGTCGCGAGACGCGCGCGCTCGCGGAGCGCATGAAGGCGGTGATGCTGCGCGCGAACGGCATCGGCCTGGCGGCGCCGCAGATCGGCGTCTCGGAGCGGCTCATCGTCTACCGGCTGATGGAAGAGAACTCGCCGGTGCGCGCGATCGTGAACCCGAAGCTCGTGTCGCGCAAGGGCGAGCAGATCGGACCGGAGGGATGTTTGTCGCTGCCCATGCTGCACGGCGACGTAAAGCGGGCGCAGGAGATCGTCGTCAAGGGCATGGACCTCTCGGGTAGACCGTTCCGCCGTCGCGCGACGGACCTGGAGGCGCGCGTCATCCTGCACGAGATGGACCATCTCGACGGGGTGCTCTTCATTGATCGTGCCGAGCCCGAGACGCTCCATTGGGTGATGCCGGGCGAGGAGAGCGACGACGACGAAGGCCCGGTCCCGTAGCCGGCCGACGGCGCCGTGCGGAGGGGGTCCGTCATGGACGCCGGCGAGTTCGTCGAGCTTCTGCGCACGGCCCCGGGCTACGCCGGGCAGATCGTTCATGCGCGCGTTGACCCTCCGCGCGCCGCTTCCTTTGCGGACCCTGCTGCACCTCTCCACCCGAACGTCGAGCGCGCGCTGACGGCCCGCGGCATCGGCAGGCTGTGGTCGCACCAAGCGGAGGCGATCGACCGAGCGCGCGCTGGCCAGGACATCCTGCTCGTCACCGGGCCGGCGTCCGGCAAGTCGCTCTGCTACACCGTTCCTCTCCTCGAAGCCCTGCTGGCTCAGCCGGACGCCACCGCTCTGCTCCTCTACCCCACGAAGGCGCTCTGCCAGGACCAGTTCCAGAAGCTCCGCGCGCTCCTGGAGGACGCCGGCCTTGGCGACCGGCTAGCGGGCGTCTACGACGGCGACACGCCGCCAGCGCTGCGGCGCCGGCTTCGAGACGAGGCCCGGGTGCTCTTTACGAATCCCGACATGCTGCACGCCGGCATCCTGCCGCAGCACGCTCGATGGGCGCCCTTCCTGTCGCGCCTCCGGCTCGTCGTGGTCGATGAGCTGCACGCCTACCACGGCATGTTCGGGTCGCATGCCGGCAACCTTTTCCGCCGCCTGTGGCGGCTGACGGCGCACTACGGTACGACCCCGCGCGTAACGGCCTGCTCCGCCACCGTCGGCAACCCGGAGGAGCTGGCCCGGCGCGTGCTGCGCCGGCGCCCCGCGATCATCGAGCGAGACGGCAGCCCGCGAGGGCGGCGCGCCTGGGTGCTCTGGAACCCGCCGCGCGTGCGCGGTACCTTGCGTCGCTCGCGCCGGAGCGCCAACGTCGAGGCGCACGAGATCGCGGCACGGCTCATCGAACGCGGCGCGCCGACCATCGTCTTCAGCAAGGCCAAGATGACGGCCGAGATGATCCGCCGCTATCTCGTGGAGACGCTGCAGGACTGCGCGCCTCACCTCGCGCCGCGAGTCACCTCCTACCGGGGCGGCTATCTGCCGGAAGAGCGCCGAGAGATCGAGCGGAGGCTGTTCAGCGGCGAGCTTGTCGGAGTGAGCACGACGCCCGCCCTCGAGCTGGGCATCGACGTTGGCGGGCTCGACGCGTCCGTCATCGTCGGCTACCCGGGAACGCTCGCCTCCTTCTTCCAGCAGGCGGGTAGGGCAGGGCGAGGAGAGCGCGACTCGGTGGCGATCCTCGTCGGGCTGGACACGCCGACGAACCAGTTCGTCCTGCGTCGCCCGGAGTACCTGTTCGGCCGGCCCATCGAGCAGGTGGTCGTGGACCCGGACAGCCCGTTCGTCCTGCTCGGTCAGCTTCGCTGCGCGGTGCACGAGGCGCCAATCGCCGAGGGCGAGGAGCCGTGGTTCGGACCCCACGCGCCCACCGTGCTCCGCGTGCTGGAGAGAAACCACAAGGTGCGGCGCGTTCGGGGCGCGTGGTACCACGCGGCGTCGGAGACGCCCCAGCACGAAGTGTCGCTCCGCGACTTCTCCGACGGCACCGTGATGATCGAGGACGCCGACACCGGCGCCGTCATCGGCCAGCTCGACCGCTACGACGCGGAGCCGATCGTGCACCCCGGCGCCGTCTACATGCACCAGGGCGACACCTACCTCACGCTGTCGCTCGACATGGAGCGCAACCGCGCCCTGGTCCGCCGCGAGGAAGTGGACTACTACACGCAGCCCAGCGGCGGCACCGACGTTCACCACATCGACCGCTGCCTGCGCGAGAAGCCGTTCGGCACCGGTTGCGCTTACTGGGGCGAGGTGACGGCCATCTTCCGCACGGTGGGCTACGAGAAGATCCACTTCTACACGCTGGACGCCGTCTCGTGGCACGGGGTGGACCTGCCCGAGCTGCTGCTCGAGACGATGGCCTTCTGGGTCGTCCCGCCCGAGGAGCTCCTCAGCGGAATCCGCAAGACCGGCATGGACCCCATCGCAGGCCTGCGCGGCATCGGGTACGCCACACGGTCGATGCTGCCGCTCTTCGTGACCTGCGACACAGCGGACTTCTCGCACACCGTGGGGGCGGTGAACGCCCCGTGGAGCGCGGTCTTCGTCTACGAGCGGAGCCAGCACGGCCTCGGGTTCACCGAGCGCGCCTACGACCGGCTGCACGAGATTCTGCCCGCGGTGCTGGCACACATCGAGGCCTGCCCGTGCCGCGACGGGTGCCCGTGCTGCGTGGGCAAGCCGCTGCGCCAGTTCACCACGTGGAACGTCGAGCGCGGCGAGGGGTCGGTGCCGAGCCGGCGCGCTGCGGTCGCCATTCTGCGGGGCCTGCTGCAGGGCAGCCTCCTCGAGCCGGACGCGCGGACGACGATCGGGACGGACGAGGGCGCCGCCGCGCGCGTGGAGCAGGCGCTGACGCGCCGGCTGGAGCGGATGCGGGAGCCGATGGTGCGCCACCCGATCGAGCCGAGGCCGCCCGACGAGTACCCGGCCCCCGAGCCCGAAGCAACGCTGAGCACGCCCGATGTCGAGCGGCGGCGCGCCCGCCGCTCTGCGTTCGAACGCGAGGTTCGCCGCCGGGCGGCCGAGCTGGCGGAGCGCGCGGCGGTAGCGAGGAGCCCGGCGCCCACGCCAGAGGAGCCAGGGGGCGCCGGTCCCGACGCGGCGGCGGAGACTCCCTCCAGCCCCACGCCCATCGCTCTCGGCGACCCTCTCGCGACGCGCGTGCGGCGCAGGATGCGCGCCGGCTCCGGAGAGCCTCCCGCCGAGTAAGCCGCCTGCGCTACCGGAGCAGGGCGATCGCGGCGCGCACCGAGTCGAAGCTCAGCTCCTCCGGCGCGACGTCGCGCGGCTGGCGCCATTCGGTGGCGGTCACTTCGTCGCGCGCGGTTACTGCCGAGAGGTCGCTCGCCCGGCAGTCGAACACCAGGTCCAGCGTATAGTAGAGCACGCCCGCATAGCGGTACCGGTTCGGGAAGGTGGCTAGAAAGCGCGCCTCCTCGATGCGCAGTCCGACCTCCTCCAGCACCTCGCGCCGCAACGCGCTCTCCGCCGACTCGCCGGGGTCCACGAACCCGCCCGGCAGGTCGAGTTTGCCCTGCGCGGGGGGACGGGCGCGGCGCGCGAAGAGCACGGCGCCGTCCGGCCGGCGCACCACCGCGATGACGGCCGCTGCCGCGTTCTGGAAGTACTCGAAACCGCAGGCGCGGCAAGCATAGCGCTTCACGCTGGTCGGCCCGCCCTGCTCCGAGCCGCAGGCCGGGCAGCGCCGGAAGACGTTCAAGGGACTGTCAGCGAGGCTCACTTTCGTGCTCCTGCCCGCGCGCGCCGCCTTTACCGAGGGCTCCGACCCCGCGCGCCGAGCGCCCCGTCACGGCGCCGGGCTCAGATGGGCCACGCGTAGGACGGCGCGTTCGCGTAGCGGTCCACGCTCAAGCGCAACTGGCCGCCGCACCCCGGCCCGATCTCCACCGAGAGCGGCTCCGCCCCATCGAGCGGTACGGGTCCGTCGCCGGCGTTCACGTCCCGGAAACGGTGCTCGCCGAAGAGCCCCGCGTGCAGCGCCACCCGCTTGGAGCGCAGCAGGTCCAGGTTCACCAGGTCGAGCGTGAAGCCCGTGTCGTCCACCGAGCTCACCAATGCGCCCACGCCTTGCGGCAGGCCGGTCCAGCCGGTCTCATGGTCGAAGGTGCGGAGGCGCGCGTGCAGCAGGCCGCCGTGGTAGATGGCGTTGGGCGCGCCCATCGTGAGCTGCACGAGTCCTTCGCACACGACCGGGTTCAGGTCCTGCCAGTGGTGCACGTCCCACTGCTCCGGGTCGCCGTCGTCGTGCCGCATCGCGTCGAGGCGGCGCTGCACCTCCGCCAGGTTCGTGCGCAGGATGGCGGAAGGGTACTCCGGCAGGCGGTCCCTGGCCCACGCGAACCACGGCAGGGTGTGCAGGTCGTCGCCCTTCCCGCGACCGGCCGCGACGTGCCCCGGGTCGGCTCTCCCGCGCCAAGTCTCGACGCGCTCCGCGTCCTCCGGCTCCTGCGACAGGTTCCACAGGTGGATCGCCCACTGCGGGTCGGGCGCGCGGAAGTCGTACCAGCCCGAGTCGCCATGGCGGTGCGGCGTCCGCGCCACCCCTCCTTCCCGACGTCGCGCGCCCCAGACCGCGTCCAGCAGCCTCCGGGGGAGGGCAAGGTGCTCGCGATCGCCCGTCAGGAGCAGAGCGTTCGCCGCGCCAATGAGCGCCGGCTGGATGAGGTTCAGGAAGCCGTGCGGCCAGCGCCAGCCGTAGTAGCCGCCCCACCATTTGCCGTCGAAGCACTCGCCGACCTGCCCCGACGGGCCCACGTTGTCCGGCAGAACGCCGCCGTTCGCGTCGGCGCGCTCCGTCCAGGCGCGCACGTAGTCGGCGACCCACTCGCTGTACGCGGGCTCGCCGGTATGCAGGTAGGCGTGCGCCACCAGGCTCGTCGCGGTAAGGTTGAGCGGCACGTCGCCCTGCATCATGCGCTCGTTCATTCGGCGCAGGATCTCCGCGAAGACAGCGTCGTCGTTCCAGTTGGCCGGCTGGCCCGGCACGGCGCCGGGCAGGTCCTCGAAGGGCGGCGGGTAGTGCGCCAGGACGGGCCGGTGCGTCACCCAGTCCTCCGCGGAGTTCTCGAACCGCGGCCCGCGGCTTCCGTTGATGGGCGACCGGATCATGCGGCGGTCGGGGTCCCAGTTCGGCGCTTCCGGGTCGGACCCCGTGTACATGGCGGCGAAGCGGCGGGCGCGCCCCACCCAGCGCGGCTCAGCGGGCCCGGTCAGCCCCAGGTAGTAGAGCAGGAGGCTGCTTTCGCCATGATGCATCCAGTCGTAGTACCCGTCGAACTCGCGCCACACCTGGCCGTAGCCGGTGAACTGTCGGGTCACCGCCTCCCACTGGCGGCGCGCCAGCGAGTCGAGATCCCTGTCTCCCGCGATCGACGCGAGAAGGGGGAAGTTCGCGAAGCTCTCGTAGCCGTCGTCGGAACCGTCCATCCCGGGCCATTCGTCGCGCCACACGAGGGTCCCGTCCTGCCTGCAGTACCGCTCGACGAACTCCCGCGCCGCCCGGCACATCGTGTCGATCAGCAGCCGCTCCAGCAGGGCCCATTCTGGCGGCGAAACGGGGCAGCGCAACCGTACCCGCATGGCCTCCTCCCTCGCCAGCGGGTGTCACACGCCGCTGGCGTGACCTGCTTCCGCATGGCTGGCGCGATCTCCTCGCATGGCGCGGCCGTTCGAAGCGAGCGATCATCTATAATGGACACGGAGGCGGCGCGGCGAGGAGGAATCTTTAGGGTCGGTAACGAATATCCGCGCCGACCGTTATCGGAAAAGGATGCCGAGGGAACGGATGTACCGATCGGCTTTTGACGCGCATCGCGCGGAGAGCGCTCGACGCAATGGCGCCGGAGGTCGTCGCGGCGGCCCCACGGTTCGCGTCGGCCTGCTCGAGCCCAACCAGCTCCTGCGCGAGGGGCTCATCGCCTTGATCGATGCCACCCCCAACCTGCACCTCGCCGGCGCCTGGGGGACGGCGGAAGCGTTGCTGGACGAGGTACCCCGCGCGGCCGCCGACGTTCTGCTCATCGACGTCAAGCTGCCGGAGCGCGCCAGCTTCGCGGTTCTCAAGGCATTGCCGGCCGCGTCGCCATCTTCGCGGGTCATCGTCATGGTGGACTGCCCGGAGGAGCGCTGCGCGGTGCTCAGCGCCCAGGTCGCTGGCGCGCGCGAGCGCGCCGTGCGCATGCCCGCGGCGTCGTTCTCCGGCCCGGACGACTGCCTCCAGACCGCTCTGAAGCTCGGCGCCCAGGGCGTGCTGCGCAAGAACTGCGCGTTCGCCGACGTGGTGCAGGCGATCCGGGCCGTGCACAGCGGCCAGTGCTGGATGGAGCTCTCCACCGCGACCCGTCTGGCCCAGCAGTATCTGCTCACGCTCCGCCCCAACCGGCGCGCGGCCACGGAGGCCGGGACGGCGCTCACCGTGCGCGAGCGACAGGTGGTCTCCCTCATCAGCCACGGGCGCTCCAACAAGGAGATCGCGCGGGAGCTGCAGCTCGGCTACTCGACCGTGAAGAACTACGTGAGCAACATCCTCGAGAAGCTCGGGCTCAACGATCGCACGCAGATCGCGCTCTATGCCATCGGGAAGGGGCCCCGGGACGGGTCGTAGAGAACCACCCGCCATCTCTTGTGCCGTGTGACCTCGGTACCGGTACAGGTTTCTTTCTTCCTCGTTGACGGCGCGCCGCCGGTCGGGTACCAAAGGAGCGGGCGCCGTACGTGCGGTTCCCCAAGTGGCGCCCGCCGAGCGGCCAGCGCGGACCGCCGGCGCCGGCTCCACCGCGCCGGCTGCTGGTGGCAGCCGGCCGTCCGCTGAAAGTCCCCGCGCCTAGAGGAGGATGCTCGTGAAGCTCGTACACCTCGCGGCGGCCGGTACGATCGCCGTTCTCGGCGTTGCCGCACTCGCCAAGCCCGAGATGGTCGCGCCCTTCAATGCGCACTACAAGATCAAGCCGGAGTCGAACCTGGGCAAGCTCCACTGCGTGGTGTGCCATCTGCCCGGCGGCACGAAGCTCGGCCCCTACGGCGCGGACATGAAGAAGGCCATGGCCGCTCTCAAGGCGAAGACGCTGACCCCGGCCGTCCTGAAGAAGCTGGAAGCGCTCGACTCCGACAAGGACGGCGTAAAGAACCTGGCCGAGATCAAGGCCGACTCGAACCCGAACGACGCCAAGGTTAAGCCGGCCAAGAAGAAGTAGGGACCACGCCGGGCCCGCTCGCCGGCCACGGTGGCGCGGGCCCCTCTCGCCATGACCAGTCCCCGCATCCGCATCGCAGCGCTCGGCGCCGTCGCCGCCCTGGCGTCGGTGGCGTTGATGCTGCTGGCCGCCCGCGGGCAGAACCCCGACGGTCCGGCCGTCGAGGCACCGGAATCGCGGTCGTGCCTCGCGTGCCACGCTCAGGAGGTCTCCGGCCGCCGCGCGGTCGACTCGCGCGCTCTGGCCGCAGGTCCGCATCGCCAATGGTCGTGCCAGAGCTGCCACAGCTCCATCACCGCCGTGCCCCACACGCCGGAGATGATGAAGACGAGGGCCTCATGCGCGCCGTGCCATGCCGATGCCGCGGAGGCCTACCGCCGCAGCGCCCATGCGCGAGCCGACAAGGTCGCGGGCGACCATCCGACCTGCGTCTCCTGCCATGCCCCGTCGGGCGACCCGCATGGCGTCCTGCGCCCCGCCAAGGGTGACCGGCGCGCTATGGCGGCCCTCTGCGGGAACTGCCATCGCCAGACGGATCGGATGTCCCGCTACGGCGTCGACCCCGACGCCACACTCTCTTACGAGGAGAGCTTCCACGGAAAGGCGCTCCTGCGCTTCGGTATGGGCGGCGCCGCCGCCTGCGCGGACTGCCACCGCCACCACGATGTGCTCTCGCCCACGGACCCTGCCGCTCCCACGCACCGATCCAACGCCGCGGCCACGTGCGCCCAGAGCGGGTGCCACCCGGGCGCCAGGGTCAACTTCGCCATGTCTGGCGCGAACCACCTTCGGCTGAAGGTAAAGCAGTCGGCGGTCCTGCGTGTCGAGTCGGCGTTCTTCCGCTATCTGACGCTCGGCACCATTCTGCTTCTTCTGGCCGGCGTCGCGCTCGACCTGCGCACGAAGGTCTTCCCCCGTGGGCCAGGCCCGGCGTCGGGCAGGCTCGTCGCCAGCCTCATCGCCGCAAGCTTCCTGCTGCTGGTGGTGGCGCTTGCCTCGGCTTACCTGGGCATCCAGAAGGGGCTCTGGAGCGGGGTCGCGGCCGTGGTGCTGATGGGGCTGGCCATCGGGGCCTATCTGATGCGGCCACGACGTCGCGCGGAGCCAGCAGGGCCTCCCGTCCAGCGGCTCACGCTGGCCCAGCGGGCACAGCACGCTGCGCTCGTCGTCAGTTTCACGCTGCTGGTGCTCACCGGAATGCCCCTCCGGTTCGCCCACGTCGAGTGGCTGCACCCGCTGTATGCCGCGTTCGGCGGGATCGGAGGGGCGCGCGTCACGCACCGCGTCGCCGCAGTGGTGATGATCGTGACCTGGGTGTGGCACACCCTCTACCTGCTGTGGCGATGGCGCCAGGCCGGCTGGAGCCTCCGTTCGTGGAGCATGTTCCCCACCCGGAAGGACTTTGCGGACTTCTGGCACGTGTGTCGCTACTACCTCGGGTTCGATCGCGAGGGACCGAAGTACGACCGTTTCGAGTTCCGCAACA
>Ga0272446_1004658_pt1 | contig 15953 bp, 16 predicted proteins | sample YNPCB0061_FD_194587 | JGI IMG/M metagenome (GOLD analysis project Ga0272446, IMG submission 194587) | Hot spring microbial mat communities from Yellowstone National Park, WY, United States - YNP-CB-006-1 | ecosystem: Environmental > Aquatic > Thermal springs > Hot (42-90C) > Sediment | place... | reverse complement strand
CGCCGCCGCCGTCGTGGACCGGCGTCGGGAACAACTGCTGTTGATGCACACCGGCCTTGTTCAGGGCGAACTTCCAGTTGGGCGCGGTGATGCCGGTGGCCTGCCACTGAATGCGGAACACCGAACCCGGCACCAAGCGGTCACTGGCAGTCGGACGCAAAATCACCACTGACGGTGGAGGGCCGATGCAAAACAGATCCGAGTGGTCGTCGGTCCCTGTCGAGTCATCCTTGACCCAGAGGTCGTAGTCGCAGGCCGTGGCGGCGGCCGGGACGGTGAGGTCGGCGTGCCAGGCGCCGCCGCCGTCGTGGACCGGCGTCGGGAACAACTGCTGTTGATGCACACCGGCCTTGTTCAGGGCGAACTTCCAGTTGGGCGCGGTGATGCCGGTGGCCTGCCACTGAATGCGGAACACCGAACCGCTCGTTAGCCGGTCGGTCGAGTTTGGTCGAGTAATGACGATCGATGGTTGGGCGAACGTCAGATAAGTTGCCCAAATGAATGCGATCGTGCCTGCAAGTCGTGCTTTCATTTTTTGTGCGTTTCGTTTGGCGTGTTGATCCGAAAAGAGCGATTACCCGTTTAGACCCCAAGGAACTGTCGAGGTCTTATTCCCGCTGGATTTATTCTGTCAACCGAATTTTCAGTGTCTTTCCAGTTGTCGGAGCATTTAGGTTTTTGGGCAAACCGTACCAAAGCTGGGCGCAATGTGCGTGCGTGGCCGCTGGGTCGGCGGAGCGGACCGGGCAAAGCCGGGGGCGTCGCTCGGGCCGGCGTTGCCGCGCCGGCCGTTGTATTGGCAGCCGGGGGCGTTACAATTAAGGGGCAAGGCCGGGCGTTACGCGACAAGACTGCCCCGGCCGGTGGTTATGCGATTGTCCGAATCGGATTTGCGGTTTGTGGTGGAGACGGTGGCGCCGGAGCGGCGCGACCCGGAGCGGGTGGTGGCGTTGCTCCGGGACAAGGAGGACTTGCAGGCGCCGCTGCTGGAAGACCCGCGGCTGGCCGAGCGGCTGCTGAATGAGCGCGAGGTGTTGGTGCGGGTCAGCCCGTACCTGCTCTTTGCGGTGTTGCTGCGGCGGTTGCGGCGGGATTTGGAGTCGCGGGCGTTTGTCCTCGAGGCGGACGCGCAGGGCCGGCGGCTGCCGGTGTTTGCGGCGCGCGAGGCGGCGTCGCTGCTGGATGCCCCGGAGTTGCGCGAGTATTTGGTGGAGATGCTGTGCTCGTTTGTGCGCACGCACTCGGGCACGTTGTACTGGCGCGAGCGGGGCCTGTGGCGCAAACGCCGGTTCAGCGACCTGAACCTCGATGACCTCATTGCGCTGTGCCAACTGGTCGAGGCGCCGTTGCGGCCGCCCTTGTACAAACGGGCGGCGGACCTGGCGTTGTTCCTGGCCGGGGTGTACCCGGACTACGGCACGCTGCGGCGGCCGGTGCGGCGCTTGACGTCCGGTGGGCGCACGTTGCCCGAGTACGAGCAGGAGGGACGGCGGTTTTACGCGCTGGCGGCGCGCGAGCCGGCCCGGCCCTGGCCGGCCTCGGTGTTCGAGGCGATGGCCGAGCGGTTCACGTTGGCGCGCGAGGTGTTGAACACCCTGAGCGAGCACTACCTCAAGCCGCTGCGGGAGCAGTGCTTCGGCGGGTCGCCGAATTGAGGCCGCCGACGCGAATCTCGAACTCGGCGCGGTCGGGCGCGCCGGTTTGCTTGGACCCGGGAACCCGGCTGGGAAATCCGCAGTGGACGCCGCAATGCTGCCTTCGGTCCGTCGGGCGGCCGACCCTGGCCAGACTGCCGGGACCCGAAAACTCGCGCGATCGCGCCCGTTCAGGGCGTGACCGGCGCAGGCGCGCCCAGGCCGGGCGGGAGTTTGGGCGGGACCGGTTTGGGCACTTCGGGCAACGGCGTGGCGGCCTGCGCGCCGGTGGCCGGACCGCTGGCCGGCGGCGGCGTGGGCGGGGTGAGCTTGCCGGTCTGCACGATTTCGCGCACCTGGTTGCCGTCGAGCGTTTCGTACTCGAGCAGCGCGTTGGCGATGAGTTCGAGCTTGTCGCGGTGTTCGAGGATCAACTGCCGGGCGCGTTCGTAGTTTTCGGTGATGATGCGCTTGACCTCGGTGTCAATGGCCTCGGCGGTTTGCTCGCTGTAATCCTTGGCGCGCATCATGTCGCGGCCCAGGAAGACGTACTCGGGGCTGTCGCCGTACTGGACCATGCCCAGCTTGTCGCTCATGCCCCAGTGCATGACCATGGCCTTGGCCATCTGCGTGGCCTGCTGAATGTCCCCGGCGGCCCCGGAGGAAATGTCGTCGGTGATCATTTCTTCGGCGATGCGGCCGGCCATGGTGACGGCGATGAGGTCGTTGAGCTCCTTGCGGCGGCGGCTCAAGAGGTCCTTTTCCGGCAACCACATCGTGGCGCCCAGGGCCTGGCCGCGCGGGATGATGGTGACCTTGTGCAGCGGGTGGGCATGGGGCAGGAGCACGTTGACCAGGGCATGGCCGGCCTCGTGCCAGGCGGTGGCGCGCTTTTCCTCGTCGGTCATGGCCAGGCTGCGGCGCTCGCGGCCCCAGCGGACCTTGTCGCGGGCCTCTTCGAGTTCGGCCATGGTGATGGCCTTTTTGTTCATGCGGGCGGCCAGCAGGGCGGCCTCGTTGAGCAGGTTGGCCAGTTCGGCGCCGGAGAAGCCGGGGGTGCCGCGGGCGATTACCGCCAGGTCCACCTCCGGGGCGAGCTTCACGTTTTTGGCGTGGACCTTGAGGATGGCTTCGCGGCCGCGCACGTCCGGGAGGTTGACGGTGATCTGCCGGTCGAAGCGCCCCGGCCGCAGCAAGGCGGGGTCCAGGACGTCGGGCCGGTTGGTGGCGGCGATGATGATGATGCCCTCGGTGGTGTCGAAGCCGTCCATTTCGACCAGCAGGGCGTTGAGGGTCTGTTCGCGCTCGTCGTTGCCGCCGCCCAGGCCGTGTCCGCGGCTGCGGCCCACGGCGTCAATCTCGTCAATGAACACCAGGCAGGGCGTGTTCTTGCGCGCCTGCTCGAACATGTCGCGCACGCGGCTGGCGCCCACGCCGACGAACATCTCGACGAAGTCCGACCCGCTGATGCTGTAAAAAGCGGCGTCGGCCTCGCCGGCAATGGCCTTGGCCAGGAGCGTCTTGCCCGTGCCGGGCGGGCCGACCAGCAGGATGCCCTTGGGGATGCGGCCGCCCAGGCGCTGGAACTTCTTGGGGTCCTTGAGAAACTCGACCAGCTCCTGCACCTCCTCGCGGGCCTCGTCCACGCCGGCCACGTCCTTGAAGGTGGTGCGGTTGCGCTCCTTGCTGAGCATCCGGGCGCGGCTCTTGCCGAAGCTCAGCGCGCCTTTGCCGGCCATTTTGATCTGGCGGAAGATGAAGAAGTACACCAACAGCGCCAGGAGCAGGAAGGGCAACATGCTGTAGAGGAAGCTCAAAAACAGCGTGTTGGGCTCCGCCACCTTGAACTTGCCCGAGTTGAGCAACTGCTCCTCCAACGACTCGCTCACCCGCGTTTCCAACCGGAAGGGCGGTCCCACCCGGCCCGTCTCCGGGTCCACCAGCTTGCCGGTGATTTCCCGCAACGGCGACTGGACGTTGTAATGGATCACGCCCTCGGCGATCTGGTTGTTGCGAAACAACTCCAGAAACTCCGTGTGCGTGAGCTGCCGGTAACGCGGCTCGGCGCGGTCCTTGAAAAAGACCAGCAGCGGGATGACGCTCAGAATCGCCAGCCACAGCAGCCAGGCGCGCGGCGGCACCCGGCCCTCGCCCCCCTTGCGGTCGCCGCGCCGCGGTTCGTTGTTGCGCTCTTCAGACATGCAAATCCGATGTGGCGCGAAGCTACCATGCGCTTCTGGCCGACGCAACCGCCGCCCCGCGCCCGGCTTCCGTCGCGGCCGGCGCGCGCCGCCAGCGCCATTCCAACACGCGCCGCGTGGCGGAAGTCACCCGCGCCGCTTCGCCGGGCCGGAGCCCTTCCACCCAGAAAATCCGCCCGTCCGCCCCGGCGGCCACGACCCGCCGGTGGCGCTCCCCGCGCGGCACCTTGGCGTTGGTGAACAGGTCCTGGAGTTTGGCCGGGCCCGCCAGTCCCAGCGGTTGAAACCGGTCCCCGGGCCGCCAATGCCGCAACACCACGTCCGCCCCCACGCGGTCCGCGTCCAAGCGCTCCCGCCCGGGCCGGGGCTCGAGGCGCACCGCCCGGCCGGGACGGCGCGCCCGGATGCGCCAGGCCAAGCGCACGCCGGCAAATTCCACCGTGCCCGCGGGCGCGTCCAGGACCACGCGCCGTTCGGCGTCCGAAAAGCCGGTGCCGGCGGCCGGCACCACGCTCACGCGGCCGTCGGCCTCGCGTTGCACGCGCACGTTGCCCGGAGCCGTCACGGGCCGGCCGGGCGTGGTGCGCAAGGACTCGATTAATTCCCAGCCCGGCTCGAGGCCGTGCTCGCGCAGTTGCAACAGCACCACCCGCCGCTGCACCGCCGGGTGCAGTCGGGCAAAAGCCGGCTGCCGGTGGCGCAACCATTGCCGCGCCACGGCGAGCAAATAGTCCGCTTCGTCGCCCAACACGGCCATCAGGCGCGGCACGGTGACCGCGAGGGCCGGCTGCAGGCGGCGCAGCACGGGCACCACGCGCCGCCGCAGCACGTTGCGGACGGCCTCGAGCCGGCGGTTGCTGGCGTCCTCGCGGTAAGCCACGCCGGCCGCCGCGGCGTAGGCGGCGAGCGTGGCGCGCGGCTCGCCCAGCAACGGGCGGATCAACCGGCGGGTCGGGTCGGCCGGGCTGGGCGCCTGCCACTTCATGCCGGCCAGGCCTTCGCTGCCGCTGCCCCGGACCAGGCGCAGGAGCAGGGTTTCCACCTGGTCATCGGCGTGGTGGGCCAGGGCGATTTTTTCCACGCCCAGGTCGCGGGCGGCGGCGGCCAAAAAAGCGTGGCGCAACTCGCGCGCGGCCATCTCGAGGGAGAGTCCGCGGGCGCGGGCGTGGGCGCGCACATCGCCCTCGCCCACGCGACACACCAGGCCCAGGCGACGGGCGGTGCGCTCGACCAGGGCCTGGTCGGCCCGGCTGGCGCGGCCGCGGAGGCGGTGGTTGAAGTGGGCCACGCTCAAGCGCCAACGCTCCGTGGTCGCCAGGCGGTGGAGCACGTCCAGGAGCACCATCGAATCACACCCGCCCGACACCGCCACCAGCACCGGTTCCCCGGGCCGCAACAGGTCGTGTTCGCGGACGGCGGCCAGGACGCGTTCGGGCAGCTCGGCCATGCGGCGACGCTAGCGGTTCGGGCGGGCCGCGGGCAAGGCCGGCGGACTCAGCGCGGCCAGCCCACGGCCTGGGCCAGAATGATCTGCTGCCCGTCGCGCAGATGCAGGGCCCGGGCCAGCGGGGCGCGGTTCAATTCATGCACCACCGTGGCCAGGCCTTCGGAGGCGGCGAAGAGGTACACGTTTTGACTGATGCACCCGGCGTCGAACGCCGCGTACATCCGGGCGGTGGCCTCCGGGGTGTCCGAGAACTTCGCGAGGTCCGCCACGAAAACCAGCGTCACGGGCGCTGTGGCGGCGAAGTCCTGGTCGCCGGTAAGCCGGCGCAGGTCGCCGGAGGCAATCCGGCGCAGCCGGTGTGGGCCGGGCTCGAACAGGAACGCGCCGTCGGCCCGGACCACGTACAGCTCGATCTCCTGGGCGTTTTTGGCCGAAGGCGCGGTGCGGTGGCCACTGGCGGGGCGGTTGACGCCGAAGGCGGCCCAGAGCAGATCGGAGAGTTGGCCGGGCGTGAGCGGATCGGGTTTGAATTCGCGCCGGGTCTGGCGCTCGGCCAGGGCCTGGAGGAGCGGTTTGCCCCCGGTGGTGCGCGGGGCCGGCAGGACTTCCAAGTCATCGGTCGGGTCGGCGAGGGCCAACCGGGCCAGGCATTCGCCGAGGACGAGGGCGCGCAAAGCGAGGCGTTTCACGGGCGCAGTCAAGCCCGGCCGGGCGCGGCCTGTCACGCGCGTTTGCGCCGGGGCGGGCGGGCGTGGTGCGGCTTGCCGGGGGCGGGCCGCCGGGCGCAGAGTCGGGGCATGAACAGCCGCGAACGTGTGCTCGCCCACCTGGCGGGTCAGCCGGTGGACCGGCTCCCGCTGATGCCCATCACGATGATGTTCGCCGCGGACCAGATCGGCGCCCGGTACGGGGATTACGCGCGCGACCACCGGGTGTTGGTCGAGGCGCAGCTCCGGACGGCCGAGCGGTTCGAGTTCGATTACGTTTCGGTGATCTCCGACCCCGCGCGCGAGGCGGCGGACTGCGGCGCGCGGGTCGCGTTTTTCCCTGATCAGCCGCCGGCCATTGTCGAGACCGAGGCGCGGCTGGCGGACAAGACCGAGCTGGCGCGGCTGCGTGTGCCCGACCCGCTGGGCGGAGGCCGTATGACCGACCGCGTGCAGGGCGTGGCGTTGCTGCGCGAGCGCGTGCGCGGCGACAAGCTCATCGAGGGCTGGATCGAAGGCCCGTGCGCCGAGGCAGCGGACCTGCGCGGCATCAACACGCTGATGCTGGATTTTTTCGACGACCCCGGGTTCGTGCGCGACTTGTTCGCGTTTGTGGTGGAGATGGAGCTGCGGTTTGCGCGCGCGCAGGTCGAGGCGGGGATTGACCTGATGGGCGTGGGCGACGCCGCGGCCTCGCTGGTGGGGCCGGACCTTTACGAGGAATTCGTCTGGCCGTTCGAGAAGAAGCTGGTGGACGGCTTGCATGCCCTGGGCACGCGCGTCCGCCTGCACATCTGCGGCAACACCCGGCGCATCCTGGGCGGGATGGGGCGGCTGGTATGTGAAATCGTGGACCTCGATTACCCCGCGCCGTTGAGCGAGGGGCGGGCGGCAATGGGGCCGCAACAGGTGCTACTGGGCAACCTGCACCCGGTGCAGATGCTCCGGGACGGCACGCCGGAGATGGTCACGGCCGCCGTCGCCGAGTGCCATCGCCAGGCGGGCAGCCGGTACATCGTGGGGGCGGGCTGCGAAATCCCGCGCGGCACACCCGCGGCAAATGTGGAGGCGCTGACCCGATACGCGCAGAGCCATCGGCCCTGAGCCGGGGCGTTTCGGGGGATTCCGGATGGCGCGGTCAACCTGGCCGAGGTCGGCCGGCCAACCGGTCGGCGGGCGGCAACTTGCCGCTGGCTTCGGGGCTTTCAGCCGCCAGCCCAAGGGTGAGTCCGTCCCGCAACTGGAGTCCGACCCGCAACTGGGGTAGGGCCGGGCTGCGTCCCGGCCGGTGGCGGCGCTGATAAAGCGGCGCCCGACCAATCACCCGCCGCACCGGGCCAATGACCCGTTCCAACCTCGGGCTGGGCCGCATCGTTCCGGCGCCGCGAAGCGGCGCAAAAAAAAAGCGACCGGGCGAATACCCGGTCGCCGGAAAAGCCCTTCGGCCGGCACCACGCCGGCGGGGTGTTACTTGGCCTTTTTCTCGGGCGCCGGCTTGCCCTTGGGGGCTTCGGTTTTCGCCGGGGCCGCGGGCTTTTCGGGCTTGGCGGCGGCTTCGGGTTTGGCGGCGGGTTTGCCGGCCTTGGCTGTCTCGCCGCCGCGGGCGCCGCGACGGGCCCGTCCTTCGGCCGCTTGAGCGGCGGCCAGTTCCTCGGGTGTGGGCAACGGGGTGCTGCTTTCGATGAGTACCTTCAGGCGAGCGGTCACGTCCGGATGGAGGCGCAGCTCGACCTCGTGCTCGCCCAGCGAGCGCAAGGGGTTTTCGAGGTGAATTTTCTTCCGGTCCAGCGCGATGGCGAACTGGTTTTTGAGTTCGTCGGCGATGGTGCCGGAGGTGACGGCGCCGAACATCTTGCCGTCCTCGCCGGTCTTGACGGTGATTTTGCAGACCAGCTTGCCGATCGAGGCCGCCAGTTCGGTCATGGCGTTGAGTTCCTGGGCCTCGCGTTCGGCGCGGCGTTTGCGCAGGGCCTCGAGGCGCTTCTTGTTGGCAGCGGAAAGCGGGATGGCGAAGCCCTGGGGGATGAGGTAATTGCGGGCGTAGCCGGCGGCAACGGTGACCTGGTCGGATTCGGCGCCCAGGCCGACGATGTTTTTGAGGAGGATGACTTCAGTTTTGGCCATAGGAACGGAGGTTGCGAAAGCGGGCGAGGCCGTGACTTAGAACGGCACGTCGTCTTCTTCGGTGGGGGGGATTTCAGGTTCGGCGGCGGCAGCGGCCGCAGCGGCCGGCGCGGTGGCGGCCGGCCGACCGGGGGCAGGGGCTGCACCAGCTTCGGGGCCACCGCGCGGGGCGCCCAGGAACTGGATGTATTCGGCCACGACCGAGAGCTTGCTGCGTTTCTGGCTGGTTTGTTTGTCTTCCCAAGTTTCCAGGCGCAGGCGCCCTTCGATCAGCAGCGGACTGCCCTTGCGGAGGTATTGGCCCACGTTTTCGGCGGTGCGACCAAAGACATCCACGTCCACGAAGGTGGTTTCTTCCTTCTTTTCGCCGGTTTCGCTGGTCCAGGTGCGGTTGACCGCAACCCCCAGCTTGGCGATGGCGTTCCCCTTGGCCGAGTAGCGCAACTCGGGGTCGCGCGTCAGGTTGCCCACCAGGATGACCTTGTTGAAGCTGGCCATGTTCGGGGAGGCGCGGCTCAGGCGGCGGGTTTTTCCGCGGGGAGCGGCGTGGCCGGGGCCAGGGTGAACAGGACCCGGAATACGTCGGGGTTGAGGGCAAAGCGGCTGCGCAGTTGGGCCATCACCGCCGGCTCGGCCTGGAAGATGAAGTTCACGTAGTAACCGCTGGGGTGCCGGCGGTCGGCCACGCGGGCGAAGGGTCTTTTGTCCATCTTCTGCGTGGTCTCGAGGCGGCAGCCGGCGGCGGTGAGCTCGGCGGCGATTTTGTCAATGATCTCGCGCACCCCCTCCTCGCGGCCGGAGGTGTCCAGGATAAACAGACCTTCGTAGCGTTTCACTCGGCTTGTGTTGGTTCGGGGCCCGTGACGGCCCGGTTAAAACGATTCATCGCGGTTTGGACGCCGTCCGTCAACCAGCATTCCACGGCGGCGGCGGCGTGGTCGAGCACCGGTTCAAACTGCCGCCATTCCTCGGGCGCAAAGGCGCCCAGGACGTGCCCGGTGATTTCCCGCTGGCCCGGGCGGCGTCCGATGCCCAGCCGGAGCCGGGCATAAGCTCGCGTGCCCAGCTCGCGTTCGATGGACTCCAGTCCGTGGTGACCGCCGCTGCTGCCCGCGGGCCGCAGTCGCACCGCGCCCAGCGGCAGGTCGGCGTCGTCCACGATCACCAGCAGCCGCTCGGGCGGCACGCGGTAAAACCGCGCCACGGGGGCCACGGCCTGGCCGCTGGCGTTCATGTACGTCAACGGCTGGCACAGCCAGCCCGCGCGTCCGCCCCGGGTGAAGCGTCCCAAGCGGGCGTTGAAGCGGCGCTCGGGGCGCAGCGCCACTTGCCAGCGCTCGGCCAGGCGCTCGACCACCATAAAACCGGCGTTGTGCCGGGACCGGGCATATTCCGGTCCGGGATTGCCCAACCCCGCGATGAGAAAGAGCGTTTCCATGCCTCCCGGGGAGGCAGCCACGGCCGGTGGTTTCCGCCGCAGCGACCGAGACTATTTTTTCTTCTCGGTCTTCTCGGCCTTTTCGCCTTTGGCGGCTTCGGCCCCCTCGGCGGACGCTTCTTCCTTCTTCTCCCGGATGACCTCGGGTTCGGCCACGGCGGTTTCGGCGGCGGCAGCTTCGGCGGCCTTTTCTTCCTCTTCGGTCACCGGGGCGGCCACGGCCACGACGGAAAGGGTCTTGTCGCCCAAGATTTCACAACCGGCCGGGGCGGGGATTTCTCCCAGGTGAATGGCCTTGCCGATGTCCAGGCCCGAGACGTCCAGGGTGAGGACTTCCGGCAGGTCCTTGGGCAGGCCGCGGACCTTGAGTTTGTGCAAGAGCACTTCGAGCACGCCGCCGGCCTTGACGCCGACCGGCTCGCCGACGGTTTGGACGGGCACCTGAATGACCACGCGCTCGTCCGCGCCGACCTCGTGGAAGTCCACGTGCAACGGGCGTCCGGTCAGGGGGTGGTGCTGCACCTCTTGGAGCAACGCCAGCCGGCCGGGTTGGGGGTCGCCCTCGATCTTCAGGTCCACCAAGATGGTCTCCGAGGCGGCGTGGTGGATCAGGTCCTCCAGGGCCTTGAGCTGCAGCTCGAGGTTCTGGGGCTGGCGCTGGCGGCCATAGATGACGGCGGGCACGCGCTGGGCGGCCCGGAGTTTTTTGACCGCGGCCCGGCGCACGGCCGTCCGCGGGTAGGCGGTCAAGGGCACTGATTTCATGTCCGGCGTTAAAAAACTGCGCGGGCGGCGGGCGCGCTAGGCGGTCCGACCACCCTTGAACTGGAAAAGCGAAGTCACCGACGAATTGGTGTGGATGCGTCGGATCGCTTCGCCCAGCAACCCCGCCACCGAGAGCGTGGTGATCTTCACGCCCGGAGTCGGCGGGCGGGCAACCGTATCAGTCGTGATCAGTTCGTCAATACAGGATTTGCGGAGCCGCTCGATGGCCAGGTCGCTCAGCACCGCGTGGGACACGCACGCCAGGATGCGCCGGGCCCCGCGTCGCTTGAGCAACTCGGCCGCCGAGGTCAGCGTGCCGGCCGTTTCGGTCAGGTCGTCCACCATCAACACGTTCTTGCCGCGGACCTCGCCGATGACGGTGTCGTGCTCGACCTCGCTGGCGCTTTTGCGGCGCTTGGCCACGATGGCCAGGCCGGCCTCCAGGACCTGCGAGTAGGCGTGGGCCATCTTGAGGCCGCCCACGTCCGGGCTGACCACCACCAGGTTCGGCAGTTTCTTGGACCGCAGGTAATCGAACATCACCGGGGCCGCGTACAGGTGGTCCACCGGGATGTCGAAGAAGCCCTGAATCTGCTGGGCGTGGAGGTCCATCGTGAGCACGCGGTGGGCCCCGGCGGCCACGAGCAGGTTGGCCACCAGCTTGGCGGTGATGGGCACCCGGGGCTGGTCCTTGCGGTCCTGGCGGGCGTAGCCGTAAAAGGGGATGACCGCCGTGATGCGCGAGGCGCTGGCCCGCCGCAGGGCGTCCATCATGATGAACAACTCCATCAAGTTGTGGTTGGTGGGCGGGCTGGTGGACTGGACCACAAACGTGTCCACGCCCCGGACGTTCTCATCAATCTTGACGAACGTCTCCCCGTCCGGGAACTGCGACACCGTGCAGTTGCCCAGCGGGATGCCCAGCGAGCGGCAGATGGCCTCGGCCAGGGGACGGTTGGAATTGCCACTGAATATTTTCACAAATGCCACAAAAGCAGTTCCCCCCGGCACGAAAACGGCGGCGGGGTTGCCCGGTTGAACTCTCGGAAGCCGCGACGCTAACAACCACCCCGGCCCGCGCAAGCGGGAAGTATGCCCGGCGGACCTCCCGCTTCTTACCCGCCCGGCGCGCCAGCCTTCACCGCCCGGGTCGGCGCTTCGCGCGCCTCCCCCAGGGCCGGCGTGCCCCTCCCCGCAACCCGCCCCGGTGGCTGACGAGCCCGGGGTTTCCGGCCGGCGCCGCTTTTCCCTGGCCGGGCAAGAAGTCTGGCGACTGCCGGGCGCAAAACGTGGTCCTTCGGGGCCAACCGCGGGCAAGCGCGCCGTTCGCCCGGGGAAAATGCTGCTTGCTATCGGGGCCGAAAGGTCCAGCTTCCTACCCATGAACAAAAACTGGTTTCGGAAACTTTTCCCCCGCCTCCAACCCGCGGCCGCCCCCCGTACCCGCGCCCTGGCCGAGGCCGGGGACCGCGAGGCGCAGTTCGCGCTGGGCATGACCTACGGCGCGGGGCCGGACGGCTTGCGCGACCTGCCCCGCGCGCGGGCGTGGCTGGAGCGGGCAGCCGGTCAGGAACACGTGCTGGCGCAGTTCAATCTGGCCCAGATGTACGCCGGCGGGCAGGGCGGCGAGCCCGACCCCGCCGCGGCCGAACACTGGTTGCGCCGCGCCGCCGCCCACGGCGACCCCGGGGCCCAGTACCAACTGGGCCTGCGTTGCCAACGGGCCGGCTTCCAAACCGACCTGCCGGCCGCGACCGAGGCCCGGATCGAGGCGTTCAAGTGGTTCGAGCTGGCGGCCGACCAGGGTTACGGCCCGGCGGCAAGCGCGCGGGAAACGCTCAATCTGAGCCTCAACCGCGCCGAACTGGCCGAGGCCCGGCGGCGCGCGGCGGCGTTCGCGGTTGAGGTCGCGGCTTGAATTTCCGGCCCCGTTGCCCCGTCATTGGGCCTGTCGTTTATGCGTAGTACCTCGCCCTTCTCGCGCCGCCGTTTCTTGGGCGGCCTGCTCACGGCCGCCGCCGCGCCCCACCTCCTGCCTGCCCGTGTCTGGGCGGCCACGGGCGACACCGCGCCCAACGCCCGCCTCACGCTCGGGTTCATCGGCGTGGGCAAGCAGGGCCGGCACCTGATCCAAAGTTTCCTGCCGCACCCGAACGTGCAGATCGTGGCGGTCAACGACGTGGACACCACCCGCCGCCTGCACCACAAGAAGCTGGTCGAGGATTTCTACACGACCAAACAGGACAAGGACTTCAAGGGCTGCGCCGAGTACAAGGACTTCCGCGAACTGATCGCCCGCAAGGACATTGACGCGGTGGTGATCGCCACGCCCGACCACTGGCACGCCTACCCGGCGGTGCTCGCGGCCCGGGCGGGCAAGGACATTTACTGCGAAAAGCCGCTCTCGCTCACCATCCACGAGGCGCGGGCCATGGTGAACGCCGTGCGCGAAAACCAGCGCGTCTTCCAGACCGGCTCGATGCAACGCTCGGACAGCGCTTTTTGGAAGGGCTGCATGCTCGTGCGCAACGGCGCCATCGGCGAGGTCAAGGAGGTGTACGTCTCCGTCGGCGGCCCCAGCAAATGGTGCGACCTGCCCGAAGAGCCGATGGAACCCGGCCTGGACTGGGACTTCTGGCTGGGCCCCGCCCCGCTGCGCCCCTACAACTCGGTGCTCAGCCCCCGCGGCGTGCACGACCACTTCCCCAACTGGCGCAACTACCGCGAGTACTCCGGCGGCATGATGACCGACTGGGGCGCCCACCACTTCGACATCGCCCAATGGGGCCTGGGCATGGACGAAAGCGGCCCGGTCGAAATCATCCCGCCCAACGGCCGCGACGTGAAACGCCTCACCTACAAGTACGCCAACGGCGTGGTCATGTACCACGGCGGCCTCGAGGGCTACAACTTCGGCGTCGTCTTCGTCGGCACCAAGGGCAAGGTCTGCGTGGACCGCGGCCGCTTCAAGGCCGAGCCCGAAAGCCTGATGAACGAAAAGTTCGACGCCCTGCCCGTCCAGCTTTACCGCAGCACCAATCACTACAAGGACTTCGTGGACTGCGTGCGCAGCCGCAAAAAACCCATCTGCGACGTCGAAATCGGCGCCCGCTCCGTGACCGTGTGTCACCTGGGCAACCTCGCCTACTGGCACGACCGCAAACTGCGCTGGGACCCGGCCAAGGAGCAATTCATCGGCGACGCCGAAGCCAACACCTGGTTGGACCGCGAGAAACGCGGCCCTTGGAAGGTCTAGCCCGCCCGCCGGCCCCTGTTTGTTTCACGCGCCCGGTCCTGCGACCGGGCGATTTTTTTTTGCCGCGTCCCACCGGGCCGGGCGGGGAATGGCTTTGGCGACGCCCATCGGTCGGGCACCGGGGCTCGGCCGCGCTCAATCTTCGCGCACCAGATCGCCCACGTCCGCCTCGCCCGCCATCACGTCCGCCGCCACCCGGGTTCCGTCGGCGGGGCCGCTGATGCGCACCTCGCCCACCCGCCGCCCGGCGCGGAACACGCCCAGGCGTTGCCCGAGCCGGGGCATCTGGTGGAAGGCAAAATCCACAATCACAAAGCGCAGCTTGGGATTCAAAAACACCACCCGCCCCTGCACCGGCGTCACCGGCGTCACCTCCGGGTAGCGCGCCGGCGCCCCGCCTTCCCCGGCCGTCAGCGCGGGCGCGTTTGTCCCCCCGGCCGGGACCGGGCCGGAGCGCGCGGCGGGCGGCCGGGCGTCGCGGGCGCAGGACACGACCAGGCCCACCACACCCATCCACGCCATGATCGTGACGACGCGCATGGGGCCAATCTCCGAGCATGCCGTCCGGCCGTCAATCCGCGGCCAACCCGCACATGGCGCGCGCCACGCCCGGGGACTTTGGGCTGTTGTCGCGCGGCCGGGCCGGCTAGGCTGGCGGCAGTGAAGCTCTCGGTTAAGAGCGATTACGCCGCCCGGGCCGTGCTGGGTCTGGCCCGGGCCTACGCTTCCGGCGCCGCTTGCAAGGTCGAGGAACTGGCCGCCGCCCAGGGCATCCCGGCCAATTACCTGGTCCAGATTCTCATCGAGCTGAAGGCGCAACAGTTGGTGCGCAGTCGGCGCGGCAAGGACGGCGGCTACCTCCTGGCCCGGCCGCCGCGCGAGATCACCCTGGGCGACGTGCTCCGCGCCGTGCACGGCGAACTGCTCGAATCCCCGGCGCGCAACGATCCGGCCTGTCCGCCCGAACTGCGCGAGGCCTGGGCCCGCCTGCAACAGACCGCCAACGCCGCCGCCGACAGTATCAACTTCCAGGACCTCCTGGACCGTGCGGCCGAGAACAGCAAGATGTACTACATCTGACCCGCCGGCCGGCCCGGCCCGGCCGCCGGCCCTGCTCCCGTGCCGACCGTTACCGACATCCTCCGGGCGGAAATCGCCGCCGCCGGGCCCGTTTCCTGCGCGCGTTTCATGGACGCTGCCTTGTACACCCCCGGCTTGGGCTACTACGAACTCCAGCCCGGGCGCATCGGCCGGGCGGGGGATTATTTCACCAGCGTAAGCGTCGGCCCGGTCTTCGGCCAATGCCTGGCCGCGCGGTACGCCACCTGGTTGAACGCACTGGAGGCCGACCGCCCGCGGCAATTGGTCGAACTCGGCCCGCACGACGGCCGCCTGGCCCGGGACCTCCTGGACGCCCTTGCCACCGTCGCGCCGCCGTCCGGCTTGGCCCGCCTCGATTACGTGCTGGTGGACCCCTCGCCGGCGCGCCGCGCCTGGCAAGCCGAAAGGCTCGCGCCTCACCGCGACCGCGTGCGCTGGGTGGCGGACCTGGCCGAGCTGGCGCCCGGCTCGGTAAACGGCGTCATCTTCGGCAACGAGTTTTTCGACGCCCTGCCGGTGCACCGCCTGGGTTGGGACGCCGCGGCGCGGGATTGGTTCGAATGGCGCGTGGGCTGGGACGGCGCGCGGTTCTGCTGGGTCCGCTCCCGGCCGGGCGGGACGCGGGATTTGCCCGCCGCCGAACTGCGCGCGGCGCTGGCCGCCGAATACCCGGCGCTGAGCGACCCGGCCGTGCAGACCGCCCTGCCGGACGGGTTCACCGTCGAAGTTTGTCCCGCTGCCCGCGCGCTCTGGACCGCGGCCGCGCGCGCGCTGGGGACCGGCTGGCTCGTGGCGTTGGATTACGGGCCGGACCGCGAGGCCCTGCGGCCGGAGCAACCCGCGGGCACGTTGCGCGCCTTCACCCGCCATCATCAGACCGCGGACGTGCTGGCCGTGCCTGGGGAGCAGGACCTGACCGCGGACGTGAATTTCCCCGCGCTGGCGGCGGCGGGCGAACGGGCGGGCCTGCAAACCGTGACGTTCTGCGCGCAGGGCCGGTTCCTGGTCGAAGCCCTGCGCGAGCAACCGCTGGCCGCCGGCTGGAGCGCGGCGCAACGGCGGCAGTTCCAAACCTTGATCCACCCGCAGCATCTGGGCGAGCGGTTCAAGGTGCTGGTGCAAACCCGCCGGCCCACCCGGAGATGAACACCTCGGCCGAGCGCGTCCTGGTCTGCTTTGCCCTGCCCGGGGAAGCCCGGCCGTTTCGGCGCCGGGCCGGCGCGCGGCCGCACGTGCGCGTGTGGGTCACCGGCATGGGCCGGGACAACGCCCGGCGGGCG
>Ga0272446_1004657_pt1 | contig 15958 bp, 10 predicted proteins | sample YNPCB0061_FD_194587 | JGI IMG/M metagenome (GOLD analysis project Ga0272446, IMG submission 194587) | Hot spring microbial mat communities from Yellowstone National Park, WY, United States - YNP-CB-006-1 | ecosystem: Environmental > Aquatic > Thermal springs > Hot (42-90C) > Sediment | place... | reverse complement strand
CCTAAGGATATCGGACGGATGCAACCGCCATTTGATTTCAGGATTCCTCGCCAGCGTGCCCGTACCCGAGCAGGGGGCGTCGAGCAAAATGCGGTCGAATCGGCGAGAGAAGGGCAGGGGAGAAGTACCGTCCGCCGCCACCAGGTCCGCTCCGAGGCCCCGGAGCGCTGAAAGCCGCCGGAGATTCACGTCGCAGGCCACCGCGCGGACGCCCATTTCCAACGCCTGGGCAGTCTTGTTTCCCGGCGCTGCGCACAGGTCCAGAAAGCTCTGGCCCGGGTGAAGGTCCAGCAACGGCACGATCGCCTGCGACCCGATGTCCTGCACCCGGTCTCCGCGCACATGCTTGCCCGGGGGTCGTAAGCCCGCCGCGGCAATGGCCTGGGCCAGTGTAGAACCGAATTCCCGCTCCCAGCGCTCCAGCAGCCAGCCGGGATGGGACCACCGGATTTCCGGTGACGGCCAGTCGACCGGCTCCCGGCCAACCTTCCTCAGCACGGCGTTCACCAGACCGGCAGCCGAATGCTTGCGGGCCCGCTTCACCAGCCCTACGCTCTCGCTCACTGCGGCATGGGGCGGCACTCGCTCCAGGTAACGCAACTGGTAGATCCCGATTCGGAGGACCGTGCGCACCTCCGGGTCCAGCCGGGCCGCCGGACGGCCTGCGTAGTGTTCGATCAGGTAGTCGATCTGCGCCCGGTAACGCAGGACGCCGAAAACGATTTCCGAGGCAAGCCCGGCATCGCGGCTGTCCAGCCGGGCGCAATTCACCAGCAGCAGGTCGGAGGCGTATCCGCCCTTTTCAACGCCGCTCAGCGTGTCGAACGCGACTGTGCGTGCCGGGGACACTCTCCATCGTCGCAATCCGCCACGATGCCTGGCAAGACGCTTCTGATAGGCTGAAAGCAGGTGCCCACTTACGACGCGATCCTGTTCGATTTTGATGGCGTGCTCGCCGACACCGAGCCGTTGCACTGGGAATGCTGGGCCAGCGTCCTCAAACCCCTTGGCATTCACCTGGACTGGAAAACGTATGAGCCCAACTGCGTCGGAATTGCGGACAGGGAACTGTTGGAATTCTTCGCGTCCCTGGCGCCGGCTCGTCCCTCCAGTGAAGCGATGGCGCAAGCCTACGATCAGAAAACTGCGGAGTACCGGAGAATCTCGGGCCAGCGCAGGATTCTGCTGCCGGAAATATGCGATTTTATTAACTCACTTACAGACTACAAGTTAGCGCTTGTAACGTCGAGTAAGCTCGCAGATATCGGGCCTATCCTGGAACGCGCCGGAATCGCCCCCCGGTTCGGAGCGGTTGTGGGCGCGGATCAGGTCTTGCGGCGCAAGCCGGCTCCTGATCCTTATCTGTTAGCAGCTAGTATTTTACAGGCACAATCTCCACTTGTTGTTGAGGATTCAGATGCAGGCGTGGCGAGCGCCCGGGCGGCAGGCTTTGACGTGCTTCGGATCCCCCATCCGTCCATGCTGGTGGAGACGGTCGGGACGTACCTCAAGAATCACCGACCAAATTTCCCATAACGCATATTATGTAAACTTACTTGGCGGACCGCCAAAGTGACCAAAAAAAGGCCCGGCCGATGTCTACCGTCCGACTCGACCGGGCCTGAGGGAAGAAGCAGGCCAAGACAGAATTCGTTTCCGATTGGCAGGTTAGCGGCTGCGGCCGCCGCGGCCACCTCCGCCGCCGACCCGCCCGGCGCCTTCGCCCCCGCTGCGGCTGACACCGCCCCCGCCCCGGCTCATACCGGCGTCCCCGCGAGGCATGCTGCCGCCGCCGCTGATGCGGCCGCCTGTCTCGCCGCGAAACACCCGGCCGCCACCACCCGGGTCGGAGCGGAAGTCCGGAGAGCGCCCGAACGGCTCGCTACGCTCCATGCGGGGAGCAGACCGCTCGCGTACCAGCGGCGGATTGATCCGAATCGATTCCGGACTCCGGCCACCGGAGGACCGGTCCATCCCGCCCCCGCGGCCGCTGTCGGGACTGGGTTCGAAGCGCTGCCAGCGATCCGTGGATTCCCTGCCGATCCGGCTGCCGGGATCGCGGCCGGCGCCCCGATCCTGTGGTTGCACGTCGTTGGTTCGGCCGCCTGTTCGCGCCCCGGCATCCGGCGGTGTCGCGTCGCCGAACCGCCGCCAGGACCTGCCGCTGTCCCCAGCAGATTCATTGCGGACCGTGCCCCGGTCCGGACTCGCGCCGGAAGGCTCGCCGAAGCGCCGCCAGTTACGGTCCGCACCGCTTTCACGGTTGATCCGCCCGGTTGCGCCGGGACCGGCGGAATCGCGCGCAGCGCGTCCTGTTTCGCTCATCGAGGAGCGTCCGGCCGGCTCCCCGAAGCGGCGCCAGCCGCTCTCGCCGCCAGCGGGATCGCTCCGCACTCGATCCGCCCCTCCAGCGGAAGGTTCGCCCACGCGTCTCCAGCCGCGTTCCGCACCCGCAGCCTGCCCGGAACCCGCTGCGCGATCCTGCCGCGCCGTCTCACCACCCCGCGGGATGGGCCCCTCTGCCGTGCGTTCCCCAGTCTGCCCGCCCACAGCCCGGCGGCTCATCTCTTCCATTCCGCGACGTTGCTGCTCGAATGGAACCCGGTCCACCGATGCCGGTTGCCTTCTGCTAAAGAAGCGGCCGTCGTCGCTGCTCCGCGCCAATCCGGCCTGCCGGACCTGGCGGTCGGAGTAGCGCAGGCTGTCCTGCGACGGCGTCACCGGCAGCGCGCCGCGCACCAACCCGGCACGCTCGATGTGCTGGCGGTCGACCGGGACGAAGCGTCCAGTCCGGCCCGAGACGAAATCATCCGCGCCTACCGCCGTAATTCCGTCGCGAACCCGTGCATTTCGGTAGATGTTGGTGATATTTACGTTGGTGATGTTAATGCTGTTGTTGATATAGTTTCCGCTCCGGAACCCGCCATAGTAGTGCCGCCCATACCAGGGATGGTAGGGTTCGTATGGCGCCAGGGGGACCCAACCGACATTGCCGAACCCAATGCCGACGTGGATACCGCTGTATCCTCCCCAGCCGAAAAACGCTACCAGCGCGGGCCGGTAGTAGTAGTGAGGATGGCGATAGACGCCGGGCCACCAGCACCAGCCGCCACTGTAGAACCACCGCCCATAATGATACGGCGCCCAGCCCCACGGGTCATAGCTGACCCAGTTCCACCCATACCAGTCGAGCCAGGCCCAGCGACCCAGGCGGTAAGGCGCCCAGCCGGCGTTCACATACGGACGCCACACCCATCCATAGGGCGGAACGTAGATCCAGGCTCCGTATGCGTCCAGATCGTCGGCGCCATAGATATCCCGGTGCACATAACGATAACTGCGGGAGCGCTCCAGATCGCGATCCCGGCGTTCGTTCCAGACGTCCCAATCATCCTCTTCAGCGGCTCGAACCACCTGAAACTCGGGCTCCGAGGACGTGCCTCTGATCAGCATCGTCTTGCCGGACCGGAGACGCTCGACACCCCGGGGCGTGTAGACTTCCACTTCGCCGGATCGCACCGTGACTTCGGTCAGGCCATCGTCGCGCACGCTGATCCGGTACATGCCCTTCTTCGAGGGACGGACGGAGACCGACGGAGTGCTGACCTCCACGTCGGCATCCGAGTCCCGCAGGACGCGGTAGGTCACCGTACCCCGGGCAACCTGAATCTGGTAACGGCGGTATTCGAGCTCCGAGAGCCGCACCTCGGAATTGGAGGCCAACCGCAGCATGTTGGCATAGTCAAACTGGATCTCGGCGCGGGATGCCGCCCCGGTCGCCAGCCGGTCCTGAACCACAAGGGGCGCGTTGACTGCGGCGGCCACCCAGTCGCCGGAGTCGCCACGCCGCACCGAAACGTCGCCGTTGACGACGCTGATGCGGGCCACGCCGCGGCCGGGTCCGTCGCTGTCCGGGTCGTCGGCCCGCGCGGCCGGAATCACCAACAGGACCAATGCCGCTGCTGCCGGAATATACGCATGAGCACGTCGCATGGCGCTTCTCCTTTCCAACGCTCACCTCTCGAATGGCACGTATGTTGCCAAGCCACAAGTTGCTGATTTCGCCAACCTTAATTTATGATGGGGTCTCATGCCGGTGGCTGAAAAGCACCACCTTGGCCGCATTCGAGCACGAGTTCGCGACTCGGCGCTCACCGGGCCTCTCATCCTGCTGGCCGTTACCGTCGCATTCTTTTGGAAGCTTACGCTGACCCGGCAGTACACTTGGCTCGACGGTCCCGACCTGGCTTACCAGGTTCTCCCCTGGTATCAGATGCAGGCCCGGGAATTTCACGCCGGGCGGGTCCCCCTTTGGGATCCCTACCAGTGGGGCGGTCAACCCCTGATCGGGCAGATGTTGCCAGGAACCGCATATCCTCTGAACTGGCTCTTGTTCGGTTTGCCCCTCCGCGACGGCCGCATCCGGGAAGAGTTCCTGAACGCGTATTTCGTGGGGATCCATTTCATGGCGGCCCTGTTCTGTTACTGGCTGTGCCGTGAACTGCGCCGCAGCCGGGCGGCTTCCCTGCTCGCCGGAGCCACGTTCGGCCTGGGCGGCTACATCGGTTTCACCGACTGGCCCCAGATGCTGAACGGCGCCGTCTGGGCTCCTCTGATTCTGCTTTTCTTCCTGCGGGCGCTGCGCGGCGCCAGCCCTTACGCCAATTCCGCCTGGGCCGGGGCCAGTTTCGGTATGGCGCTGTTGAGTGGACACCATCAAATCCCTATTTTCATTGGGATTATGATGGCAGGCCTGTGGCTTTACTTTATCTATGAGAAAGGCGAGCTTGGGGTTCGTTTGGCCCTGCTTTTCGGTCTGTTCGCGCTCCTGGTTGGCTCTCTGCAAGTCCTCCCGGCGTGGGAGTATGGCCATCGTGCCGTGCGCTGGGTGGGAGCCTCACGGGCTCTCGGCTGGAGTGAACCGGTGCCCTATGTGGTCCACAGCGCCTATTCCACCAGCCCGGCGGCTCTGCTGGGAGTCCTCGTCCCTGGACTGTTTCCGGCCGGCGCCACCGCCTTCCTCGGACTGACCGCTGCATTGCTTGGAATTATCGGCTTGTCTGGCGCCTGGCATCACCGGGAAGTGCGTTTGGCGGCGGCGATTGCGGCCGGAGGTATCGGGCTGTCCCTGGGGGCCAATTCCCTGCTCCACGGTTGGCTCTACGCCCTGCTGCCTGCTTTCGAGAAAGCCCGCAACCCTTCCAGTGCAATTCTCATCTTTCACTTGGGAGTATCCGTTCTAATCGCTTATGGATTCGAATACTTACGTAACGATATAAAGCCTCGCCTGCTGCCCGTGGCCATCCGCTGGCTGGTCGGTCTCGGCGCCCTGCTTTGGGCGACTCTGCTGGTGATGAAGATCGCCAGAATCGATCTTACCGACGAACGAACCGGCATGGCTGCGGTTGCTGCGCTGGCTTTAGCCGCGGTGTTACAGTTGCGGAGCAAGGCGCTGCTTGGATCCCGGGCGCTGGCTGGCTGGCTCCTGTTCCTGCTGCTGTTCGAATTCAGCAGCGTCTCCACGGCCGGCTTGCAACCCAGGGAAAGCCCGAACCCGCACTCCCCGTTGAAGAAACTGGCCCAGTCGAATGATGTGGCTGAGTTTTTCAAAAGGCTGGGCCAGCCGGTCCGGGTCGAGGTGGAGGAACAGGCGGTCCCGTATAACTTCGGCGACTGGCACGGCATTGACGCTTTCGACGGTTACAGCGCCTCGCTGCTGGCGAATGTCGACAGAGTCCAGGGATCCTACCAGGCCAGGATGCGGTTTGGCGTGAACTACGCTCTCGGATCTAAACCGTTACGGGAACGGCAGACGCTGGTTTACGAAAGCTCCGATGGATTAAGAGTCTACTTGAACCCTGAGGCCAAGCCTCGCGTTTGGGCCGAACACCCCGGTCCCTGCCCGGCTGGCGATCGGGTCGAATTGGCCGAGCGCGGGCAAAGCCATCTCTCGGTACGGGCCGTGTTGGGCTGTCAAGGCACGGTCGTGGTGGGTGAAGCCTTCTATCCGGGCTGGGAAGCGCGTCTGGATGGCAGACCGGTCCCCATTCGCGAAGTTCATGGTTGTTTGCGGGCTGTCGATGCCGGCGCGGGCGAACATCGCATTCAGATGCGCTACCGCCCCTTGAGCGTGATTCTCGGCGCGGCATTGACCGGCTTGGGCTGGCTGGGTTGCCTTGGCGTGGGGTTGGTTGCCCGCAGGCGCCGCACCGCTTTGCCGCCCGCCGCTCAGTAATCCACTGAGACCAAGGTGAGCCCTTTGGCCGGAGCGGTCGGTCCGGCCTTTTGGGGGCACGGCGGGGAGAGCAATCTACAGAGGGCGCGCTCATCCAGGTTTCCCTTCCCTGCCTCGATCAGCGACCCGGCGATGTTCCGTACCATGTGCTTGAGAAAACCGCTGCCACGCACACGATAGACCAGGCAGGGCCCTTGCTGGAAGGCCCGCGAGGAATAGACGGTCCGCACCTTGGATTCCCCCAGGGCATCACGGTCGTCACTGGCGGCGAAACACGTGAAGTCATGCTCGCCTTCCAGCAGCGGCGCCAGGTCCAATATCCGCTCGACCTTAAGAGGGTACGGATAGTGATGCACGTAGGGCCATTCAAACGGCGGACAGACTTCGGGCCGCCAGATGCGGTACTCGTAGGTCTTGGCCACGGCATCGTGGCGGGGATGGAAATCGCTGGCCGCCTCTTCGGCCTCGAGGACGCGGATTTGGGGAGGCAGCAGGCGGTTCGCGGCCCGTCGCAGATTCTGGAGCGGGATGGGGTTTTCCAAAGTGACCGCCGCCACCTGGGCCAAGGCATGAACGCCGGCATCCGTCCGCCCGGAGCCGGCTACGTGGACCCGCTTTTTCTCGATCTGGCTGAAAACATCCTCGAGCACGCCCTGAATGGTCGGAAGGCCGGGCTGAACCTGCCAGCCGTGGTAGCCGGTTCCGTCATAGGCCACCGTGAAGCGGATGCGGCGCATCAGGACGGGCGCGAGCCGGGCTTGATGACCGGTTGCCCCTGCTCGCACAAGGGACAAAAGTCCGGGGGATAGGACGTTACTTCGAGAGTCGCCAGGGCTACGCGAGGCACGCCCACTTCCGCCTTCCCTCCGCTGCGGTCGATGATGGAACCGGCGGCGAGCACGCGCGCGCCGGCCGATCGGAGGTGCTCAACCACTTCCTGAGTGCTCCCGCCCGTGGTGACCACGTCTTCCACCACTACCGCCGTCTCGCCGGGGACGACGCTGAAGCCGCGGCGCAGGACCATCTTCCCGCTCCCCTCGCGCTCGGTGAAGATGAAGCGCGTTCCCAGCGCCCGGGCTACCTCGTGTCCAATGACGATCCCACCCAGTGCCGGGGAAGCCACCAAACCGATCTCTTCCCCGGCCGTCAGACGCTTGAGGACGCCCGCCAACTGCGCGCCCAGCAGCTCCGCGTAACGGGGATGCTGGAGCACCAGCGCGCACTGGAGATACTCGGCGCTGTGCAGGCCGCTGGTGAGCCGGAAGTGCCCTCTCAGGTAGGCGCCCGTCGAGCGGAACAGATTGAGAATCGACTCGGGTTGTGGCGTCACAGACGCCTACTATACCATTGAAAAGTCCCGGCGGAGCGGACGCCCGGCGGCACTGAGCCCCGTGGTGGCGAACCCCGCCGGTGTTACTTCGATAGCGTCCGGCACGCCATCCAACGATAATGGAAGATTCGAGCGAATCTTGTGGGAACAGAATCCCTCCCACGCACGTTCTTGACTACTTGGAGCATTTCTTATGTTTAGAAGACCAGACCCAGTGGCAGTGATGTGTGTTCTGCTTCTGCTGGCGCCCCCGCTGGGCGCCCAGACGGCGCCTCGCCCAATCCCGAACACAGACTTTAATGCCTCCTCGGTCATACAAGGGGGCGGGTTCACGCAAAAGTATCGTCCCCGGGAGGTGGCGCCCATCAATCTGGCCAACTCCTCCCGGCTGGATGCCCTGCTGCGCGCCGGGCGCATCTACCTGTCGTTGCAGGACGCCATCGCCCTGGCGCTGGAGAACAACCTCGACATCGAAGTGCAGCGCTACGCTCCCATGCTGGCCGATGTCAACATTCTGCGCGCCCAGGCAGGCGGCTTTGCCCGCGGCGTCTCCACCGGCGTTTCTTCAGGGCCGGGCAGCGCTCAGTCCCAGGGCGGCGGCACAACCACCGGCCAGGCTTCAGGCATCACCTCGAGCGCCGCCCAGACGGCCAGCAGCGCCGGCAGCCAGGGCGGTACCTTGCTGATGCAAACCGGCACGGCCATTCCGAATCTGGATCCGGTTCTCACCGGCATCGCCCAGTTCACCCACCGCACCAGCCCGCAGACCAGCGCTTTCGTCACCGGCACGAATGCCTACGTTCTCTCCAACAAGATCCTGAACTTCGGTTACCAGCAGGGATTCCTGACCGGCACCAACGTCAACTTCGGCTACAGCGACGTGAACCAGTCCACCAATAGCGTCCGCAATGATTTCAACCCGGCTCGCACCGGCAGCTTGTCGCTGAACATCACCCAGCGCCTGCTCCAGGGATTCGGTTCGGCGGTGAACAGCCGCCAGATCCGGATTGCCAAGAACCAGCGTGAGATCTCCGACCTCACTTTCGCCAACCAGGTGATTACGACCGTCGCTACGGTGATGAACCTGTACTGGGACCTGGTCAGCTTCAACGAAGATGTGAAGGTGAAGCGCCAGACGGTGGCCGCCAACGAGAAACTGTACAACGACAACAAGAAGCAGGTGGAGATCGGAACCCTGGCGCCCATCTCGATCGTGCAGGCAGAGGCCGAATTGGCCGGATCGCAGCAGGATTTGACCATCGCGGAGACGCGCGTTCTGCAACAGGAAACGATCATCAAGAACTACCTGAGCAAGACGGGGATCGCCAGCCCGCTGATCGCGGACGCCCGGATCGTCCCCACCGACCGCATCACCATGCCGGAGCAGGAAGCCATCGAACCGTTCCAGGACATGGTCGCCACCGCCCTCCAGGCCAGGCCTGAGGTAGCCCAGCAGCGCATCAATTTGGAAAACGCGCGCATCAGCATGAAAGGTTCGCGCAGCCAGTTGCTGCCTTCGCTGGACGCCTTCGCCACGGTGGCCAACAACGCGCTGGCCGGGCAGCTCAACACTTTGCCGGTGCCGCCGAATGTTCCGCTGGTGGTGCACAACCCGGATCCCTTCTTCATCGGCGGGTACAACACCCTGTGGTCGCAGCTCATCCACCGCAATTTTCCCGATTACTCCATCGGGGTGCAGTTGAACATCCCGCTCAGAAACCGCCAGGCGCAGGCCGACATGCTCAATGATCAGCTTACTCTGCGGCAGGGAGAGCTCCAGTTGCGCAAATTGGAGAACCAGGTCCGGGTCGACGTCCAGAACGCGTTGATCGGCTTGCAGCAGGCCCGCGCCAGCTATCAGGCCGCCGTAAAGCGCCGTATCCTCCAGGAGCAAACGCTGGACGCCGAGCAGAAGAAACTCGCCCTGGGCGCGTCCACCATCTACCAGGTGATTCTGGTGCAGCGCGACCTGACGCAGGCGCAGTCGGCCGAGGTGGCGGCAATGAGCGCCTACACCAAGGCCCGGGTCGAGCTGGACCGCTCGATGGGTCAGACCTTGCGGAAGAACAACATTTCCATCGAGGAAGCCTACCGCGGCAAAGTGGCGCGAGCGCCGTCTCCGCTGCCGGTCGTCAACCAGCCGTAACCAGCCTGTTCCTCCGAAGCGCGGGGCAAGGGGGCGCCCTCACGCCCTGGCTTGCCCCGCCAGCCTGCCGGGGAGCTCCACTTTGAAACATTGTCGCCACGCAGCGTGCCATTTTTGCGCAGCGCGCGTCAGCGAATTGACACGCCTGTTGAAAACAAAGCGGCTCTGAGGTTGGCAATCAAGTTGCACTACCTAAGGCGTGACTGAAACCACGCAGGCTCAAGCCGAGACGAGTCATCCCCTGCAAGCACCACTCCGAGAAGTCACCTCTTCACGGTTTCCCCTCTGAATACCCTCTTTTTCCCACACTCGTCTCCTTGAGCCTGGATAGCTTGCGCCCCACAGCAGAATCGCCTCTGGTACACTTGTCAACTGACGATAATCTCACGAGGTGTTCATGGCTGACTATTCCCGACTCTACGATGCAATTCTGAACGGCGACGCCAAGACCGCGGTGGCGGTCACGAAAGAGGCGCTGGCCGAAAACGCGGATCCCATGGAGCTGGTCTCGAAACACATGATCCCCGCCATGGACGAAGCCGGCAAGCGGTTTGAATGTGAAGAGTACTTTGTTCCGGAGCTGCTGCTGGCGGCCAGGGCCATGAAGGGTTCACTCGAACTCATTCGCCCGCTGCTGGCCGCGCGCGGAGCCGAGCCCGCGGGCCGCGTGGTGATCGGCACCGTGAAAGGCGACCTGCACGACATTGGCAAGAACCTGGTGTCGTCGATGCTCGAGGGCGGCGGGTTCGAGGTGGTGGACCTCGGCGCGGATGTCCCCCCCGAGAAGTTCGTCGACGCCGTGAAGACCAACAACGCCAACATTGTCTGCCTCTCGGCTCTGCTCACAGTGACCATGCCTTCGATGAGAACCACCATCGAGGCGCTCAAGCAGGCGGGCGTCCGCGACAGGGTCAAGGTCATGATCGGCGGCGCTCCTGTCACCCAGCAGTATGCCGATGAGATTGGAGCCGACGCATACGGCGAGAATGCTACGGCGGCGGTGACGTTCGCCCGTAAGCTGGTGGCAAAGTAACGCCCGGCACAGATTTTCGCGGCGGAGGGCGCAGGGCTCGGGCGTCCTGTCCTTATACTCCGCGGCTCCCCAGGTGAACCATGCGGCTGAAGCTGATAAGCTGCGAGATCTTTTACCGGGAGATGTGCGCGGTCGTGGCGCGATCTCCCAATATGGTCGATATCGAATTCCTTCCAAAGGGGTTACACGATATTGGCTCCGACAAAATGTTGGCGCGGCTCCAAAGCGCTCTGGACAGCGTCGAGGATGCCCGCTATGATGCCGTCGTTCTCGGCTACGGCCTTTGCGGCACCGGAATCGTGGGGCTCACCGCCCGGAGCATCCCCGTCGTTGTGCCCCGCGCGCACGACTGCATCACCCACTTCCTGGGCAGCAAGGAGCGCTACGCGGAATACTTCCAAAACCACCCGGGCGTCTACTTCAAGACCACCGGTTGGATCGAGCGGGGCACCGACCTCGAGCAACTCACCCGGCAGGCCTTGCACAAGTCCGGGCTCGGGTATACCTATTCGGAATTGGTGGAGAAGTACGGCGAGGACAACGCGAAGTTCCTGTACGAGCAGCTCTGCGACACCACCCGCAATTACCAGCAATTCACTTACATCGAGATGGGTATCGAACCGGACGGCCGGTTCGAACGCATCGCGCAGGAGGAAGCCGCCGGGCGCGGATGGCGGTTCGAGAAGATTCGCGGCGATCTCTCCCTGCTCGAACGCCTGGTCGGCGGCGAGTGGGATGATCGGGACTTCCTGACGGTGCCGCCGGGCTGGCGCGTGGTGGCGCGCTATGACGAAAGCATTATCGGGGCCGAGCCGGTGAGCCAGCCATGACCGGCCGGGAGCGGGTATTGGCGCGGATCGGCCACGAGCCCGTGGATCGCCTGCCGTTGATGCCCATTACCATGATGTTTGCAGCGGCCTTCAGCGGTGTGCCCTATCGCCGCTACGTGACCGACTACCGGGTCCTGGCTGAAGCCCAGGTGCGCGTGGCCGGGGAATTCGATTTCGACCACGTTTCTGTGATTTCCGATCCGGCTCGTGAACCTGCCGACCTGGGAGCCGTCATCGAGTGGTTCGAGGATCAACCCCCGGCGATCGTGGAAAGCAGCGCCCTGCTTGCCGACAAGGCCACCCTGGCGCGATTGAAGCCGCCAGATCCGTCAGGCGGTGCGCGCATGCACGACCGCGTGCTGGGTGTCGCCGAGCTGCGCCGCCGCGTGGGACGGGACAAATTAGTGGAGGGCTGGGTGGAGGGACCCTGCGCCGAGGCCGCCGACCTGCGGGGCATCAACACCCTCATGATGGATTTTTTTGACGACCCCGGCTTTGTCCGCGACCTGTTCGAATTCTCCGTCGACATGGAACTGCGCTTCGCCCGGGCGCAGGTCGATGCCGGCGCCGATATCATCGGCGTGGGCGACGCCGCCGCATCCCTGGTGGGGCCCGCACTGTATGAGGAATTCGTCTGGCCCTATGAGCAGAAACTCGTCCAAGGTCTCCACGCCATGGGCACGCGGGTCCGCCTGCACATTTGCGGCAAGACCCGCCGGCTGTTCTCCGGCATGGGCCGCCTGGGTGCGGAGATCGTGGATCTGGACTACTTCGCCCCCATCGACGAGGCCCGCCGCATCATGGGCCCCGGCCAGGTGTTGCTGGGCAACATCAACCCCGTGGGGGTGCTCCAGGACGCGGATCGCGACACTGTAGCCGCCGCCATTGCTGAATGCCACCGCCAGGCCGGCCGCAACTACATTGCCGGCGCCGGATGCGAGGTGGCCCGCGGCACGCCGGTTGAAAACCTGCGGGCCCTCACCGAGTACGCCCGGGCGGCGGTCGAGTAGCGGGCGCCCTATATCGGATAACTGTACCTGGAAATCCGCACTATAATGCGAAGTAGTGGAGGCAACTAACGGGAGAACCCCGGCGCTCCGGGATCGCGCCGGGATGGACGCCTGTCTGCGCAGGTGGTCTTCGGGTTCCCAGTTTCACGTCTATGTGGCGCAGGCCTGCAATCTGCGCTGCTCCTACTGCTTTAACGCCCAGGGCGCGTTCGGCGGGCCGCGCCGCTACATGAACCTGGAGACCGCCCAGGCGGCGGCCCGTTTCATCGCCGCCCACACCGCTCCGCAGGCTCCGTTTCTGAACGTCCGTTTCTTCGGTGGGGAGCCCATGCTGGGCCGTAACGCCATGGCGGAGATCATGCGCCGCCTGGTCGAATCCGGCAGGCCCGGCCTTAAGGTGCGTTTCGCCATCGACACGAACGGCACGTTGCTGGACCGCAAATCGCTTGAGTACTTCGATTCCCTGGGCTGTGTCCAGTTGAACGTGAGCCTGGACGGCAGCCGGGAGGCCACTGACGCGAACCGCCGCGGCAGACAGGGCGCGCCCACCTGGGACCGGGTGGTGCGCAACGTGCGCCGCGCCCAGCACTGCCGTGTCGACCTGGGCGTCACCGCGGTTCTGACTCGCGCCAACTGCGATGCCGGCCGCGTCATTGCCGAATTGCGCGGCTTGGGCTTCCACAGTCTCACCCTCACCCCGGTGTGGAGATCGCCCCTCAATCCCGGCACTGCCGCGGTCGAGATGGATGCCGAAGCCGAGCTGCGCTACGTGACCTCGATGGCGGCCGCGCTGCGCGAATACTTCCGCGAGTTGAGACAGGCCATGGAACAGAGCCGTCCCCCCGATTACTTTCTGGCCAACGCAGCCACAGTGCTCGAGTCTCTGCAAGCGCCGGTTGCGACCCGGCCGGTGCGCCGCTGCGCCGGGGGCGCCCTGGCCATCGACTGCGAAGGGAACCTGCTGCCTTGCGCCGCCATGGCGCATCTGCCGGCGTTCCGCATCGGCCATATCTCCACCGGCATCGACAGCGGCGCGGCGGAGCGTTTCTTCGCTGCGCGCCTCTCGATTCTCGAGATCGAGAAATGCCGCCGCTGCTGGGCCCGGCTGCGTTGCCGCGGTCCCTGCCTGCAATTCGTACCTCCCCTCGCGGACCTCTCCGCCCTGGAGCCCCCCGAATTCTACTGCCACATGCGCCAGCGCGATATCCGCCTCGGTTTGGCGGTGCTTAGAGAACTCGAACGCGAGCACGGCCCGGTTTTCGAGCCCCTGATCGCTTACGCCCGCGGCTGGTTCGGAACCTGCGGCCCTATTTCAGACTCGCCTCGAGGAAACGGGTAAGCGCCTCGAGCATCTGGCCCCGCGCCGGTCCCGTGACGCCGTGGGCTTTCTGCGGGTACACCAGCATCTGGTACTGCTTGCCGGCCTGGGCCAGCGCGTCAGCCATCTGGATCGAGTTTTGAAAGTGAACGTTGTCGTCCTCGATGTTGTGCACCAGCATCACCGGCGCCTGCACCCCGGCGGCCTTGGAAAGGGGCGAACTGCGCCGGTAGCCTGCTTCGTTCTCGCGCGGCAGTCCCATGTAGCGCTCGGTGTAGATGCTGTCGTAGTTCCGCCAATCGGCCACCGGAGCGCCGGCAATCCCGGCACGGAACAGATCCGGAGCGTTGGCGAGCGAATAGAGAGTCATGAATCCGCCGTAGCTCCATCCATAGATGGCCATGCGGGAAGTGTCCGCGAAACCCAACGACGCCAGGCGCCGGATACCCTCCCGCTGGTCTTCCAGCTCGCGCGCTCCCAGGTTCCGGAACACCGGCGATTCGAAGCCGTGACCCCGTCCCGCGGAACCGCGATTGTCCAGTTGCCAGATCAGGAACCCGCGGTGAGCCAGCGCCTGATCCCAGCTCAAGCCGCTCCACATATCGCGCACCGATTGGGCGTGCGGCCCGCCGTAAACCATCACCACCACCGGGTACTTCCGCCCGGAGGTAAAACCCGCCGGCCTGATCATCCGCGCGTAAAGCAGCGTGCCGTCCGCCGCCTTCACCGTCACGATCTCGGTGGGTAAAATCTCGTACTCCTCGAGCACCTTCCGGTCAGCCTCCTGGAGAATGCTCCGCTCAGAGCCGTCGCGGCTATGCACGCTGCGCCGCGGCGGACATTTCAGGCTCGAATAGGTATCCAGGTAGTAGTCGCAGTCCGGACTCATCGCCACGGCATGCGTGCCGGACTCGGCCGTCAAGCGGGTCCGCCGGCCGCCCTCCAGCCCCACCCGGTACAGGTGCCGTTCGAGCGGGCTTTGCTCGGTTGAAACGAAGAATACTTCGCGCCTGTTCTCGTCAACACCGGCGACCTCATCCACCTGCCACGCCCCGCGCGTAATCTGCCTGGTCTTTCCGTCCAGCGTGCAAAGATAGAGGTGCAGGAACCCGTCGCGCTCGCTGCCCCAGAGGAAGTGCCTCCCATCCTTCAAAAACCTCAAGTGATCGTTTACATTGACCCAGTGCGGATCCTGTTCCCGCAACACGGTGCGGGCGCCGCCGCCAGCCGGGTCGGCCAGCATCAGGTCGAGCCGGTCCTGGATCCGGTTCAAGCGCTGGACGGCGATGCCCTTCCCGTCCGGAAGCCAGGTTACGCGCGCCAGCAACGCATCGCGAGGGTCCCCGAGGTCCACCCATCGCGTGGCGCCGCCTTGTGCGGGCACAATCCCCAGCCGCACTTCCGCGTTGGGATCTCCCGCCTTCGGGTACCGCTGGGGCTCCAGTTTCGCGCGGGACCCCAGCAGATCCACCTGCGGAAATGCCGGTTCGCGAGAGACGTCGAATTGCAGATAGGCGACCCGGGTCGAATCCGGCGACCACCACTGAGCGCCCGGCAGCGCCAGTTCCTCCGGATATACCCAGTCCAGTTCCCCGTTCAGCAGCGTGGCAGACCCGTCGGCGGTCAGGCGCGTGACGGTGCGCGTCGCCACTTCGAGCGAGTAGAGGTCGTGCTCCCGGCGGAACGAGACGCGGCGTCCGTCCGGCGAAAGCCTCGGGTCCCGCTCGGCGGCGGCGGTCGCGGTGAGCTGCTCCCATGTCGCCGTATCCACGTGCACCCAGAACAGATCGCCGCCCGCCCGCACCAGCATCTCGCTGCCAGAGGGCGACCACTGGATCGTCCGCTCGGTGACGCCCCGGTTCTCCCATGTGAACACCTCGGCGGGCGGCGTCTTCACGGCCGCCTCTTCGAGCCTGGACAGGGCGAGCAGTTCCCTCCTCTCGCCGCTGCCGGCCGAATAGATCCAGATGGTCTTCTTCTCGAGGTAGGCGAAGCGCCTGCCGTCCGGCGCCCAGGTAATCGCCGATGGCCCTTCCCGGAGGCCTGCCGCCGCGGC
>Ga0272446_1004656_pt1 | contig 15959 bp, 11 predicted proteins | sample YNPCB0061_FD_194587 | JGI IMG/M metagenome (GOLD analysis project Ga0272446, IMG submission 194587) | Hot spring microbial mat communities from Yellowstone National Park, WY, United States - YNP-CB-006-1 | ecosystem: Environmental > Aquatic > Thermal springs > Hot (42-90C) > Sediment | place... | reverse complement strand
GCCTCGACCTGTCCGTCGAGAAAACAAGGAGCACGGGACAAGAGGATCGTCGGCTGAGCGATGTAATTGCGCGGCTCGGCTTCGATCAGTGTGCGAAAGTGCTGGCGTTCGGCGGCTGTGCTGTGCGGGCCAACCAACATCCCGTAGCCGCCCGATTCACCCACGGCCTTAACCACCAGCCGGTCAAGGTTCGCCAGCACGTAGCTGCGTTCCTGTGCGTTGCCGCACTGATAGGTCTCGATGTTAGGCAAGATTGGCTCTTCGCTCAGGTAGTAGCGGATGATCGCCGGTACGTACGCGTAGACGGCCTTATCGTCGGCCACGCCGGTGCCGATGGCGTTCGCCAGCGTGACGCTGCCGCTGCGATAGGCGTTGAACAGCCCGGCTACGCCCAGCATCGAATCCTTGCGGAAGGTCAATGGGTCGATAAAATCATCATCGATGCGCCGATAGATTACATCGACGCGGCGCAGACCGGCGGTGGTGCGCATGTAAGCAATGTTGTCGTGCACGACCAGGTCGCGTCCCTCCACCAGCGGAATGCCCATCTGCCGCGCCAGGAAAGTGTGCTCGAAATAGGCTGAGTTGAAGACGCCTGGCGAGAGTAACACAATGCTGGCTTCCTCGGCGCCAGTGGGCGAGAGCGCAGCCAGCGTGTTTTGCAGCGCCTGTCCGTAAAACTCCAGTGGACGTACGCCGTAGAGGCTGAAGAGACCAGGAAAGACGCGCTTCATCACCTGGCGATTGGCGAGCATGTAGGAGGCGCCCGACGGCACCCGCAGGTTGTCCTCCAGCACGGCAAAGCGCCCGTCAGGAAGGCGGATCAGGTCAGTGCCAGTGACGGCGACATAGACGCCGTGAGGCACGTCGAGATTGCGCATCTGGCGGCGGTAGTGTTTGCTGGATACAACCAGATCGATTGGCACCACCCTATCGGCGAGAATCTGCCCTTTGTGATAGATGTCATGTAGAAAGAGGTTGAGCGCAGTGATGCGTTGCACCAACCCGCGTTCCACTGTCTCCCATTCAGCGGCGGTGATGATACGCGGCAAGAGATCGTAGGGGAAAATGCGTTCAGTGCCGCGCGCATCGCTGTAAACGGTGAAAGTGATGCCCTGGTGGAGGAAGGAGAGATCGGCGGTCTGTTGGCGGGTCTCCAATTCGGCGGGCGTCAGATCGAGCAGACGTTGATAGAGCGACGCATAATGCGGACGCGGGACGCCATCTGGAGTAAACATCTCATCGTATGCTTCATCCAGTTGATAGGCGGCAAAGCGTGCATCCTGTATCACGCGCTCCGGTTCATGCATTTCAGCTCTCCTGTGCATCCTGCATACAGACACCCAATAGACCCGGGTGCATTATAGGGCTTGCCGAGAGAATAACCAATTCTGTTCGCCAGCAAGCAGACATAACGTGCAGACTATACAAAATTCTATTGTGCATATTGTCCAAGTGTCGTAGGATGGCATAATGCGTTCATGTCACCAGCTCACATGGCGCAAATGATCGGTTGGTTGCGTGTTGCGTAGCGAGACAGAGCACGCAGCACGCCACACGAGCGCCATTGGTATACTTAAGCCCATGAGCGCCAGGCCCATGGGCATCAGCCAGTTGTCACCGGAGTTCTATGCAACATCCATCACCGTTGAAACCTTCCGCCCAGAGAGTTCAAGACGCCCTACACGCGCGGGGATTCACCAACCAGGTGATCGAATTGCCTGATTCAACGCGCACTGCGGCTGAGGCTGCAGCGGCGGCTGGGTGCACCGTCGGGCAGATCGCCAAGTCGCTCGTCTTCGCCGGCAGGACAAGCGGCCGGGCGCTGCTTGTGATCGCCTCCGGCAGCAACCGGGTTGACGAGAAGCGGCTGGCGGTGTTGGTCGGCGAGAAGATCACCCGTCCCAACGCCGACTTCGTACGCGAACAGACCGGCTTCGTCATTGGCGGCGTCCCACCGATCGGTCACACCCAGGCGCTGCGCACCTTCATCGACGAAGACTTACTCGGCTACGACGAAATTTGGGCGGCGGCAGGCCATCCCAACGCCATCTTTCGCCTGACGCCCGCGGAACTGGTGGCAATGACCAACGGCGTTGTGGCAGCACTCAACGTTGCGCCTGACGCGTGACAGCCCATCCTCACAGCCCAGTTGACCAACTCTACGGGCGCAGCGGCCCGTTGTCAGTTGTCGTCCCTGTGTCACGCCGGGGGCGTTGACCAACGGCGAAAGTGACTTCACCTCAACCATGAAATAGCCCCGCGACCCGCGCGATACGCTTGACAGTTATTCACGCACTCGGTAGAATGCGATGCAGAGCATGAAAACTGAGCAAAGTTAGCGCATCTCAAAGCTGTCTGCAATGGCAGTGCCTCAGCATTGTCGTTGTTGTTTGCCCCATGATCTCGATTCAACAAGGTTGTAGTGCGACGGTTGATCCGGGTCGTAAGGCATCGCCGCAATCGATTCACTTGAGCTAGCGAAATAGTTCCATCTGTGTCAAGCAAGTCTGTAGTGTACAAAAGGAGAGTCTCATGATCGGTGGTTTCGCCAATCGCATTGCCTGGATTGACCTGACTTCGGGCAACATCGAGTATAAAGGCATCGACGAGACCGACGCGCGCAAGTACATTGGGGCGCGAGGATTGGGCGTCAAGTATGTCTTCGACAACGGGCCAGATGTTGAGCCGCTGTCGCCCGACAACATCCTGTGCGTGATGAACGGCCCGTTGACCGGCACCAATGTCAACATGAGCGGACGCCTGGCAGTTGTGACCAAGTCACCCTTGACAGGCACCGTTGCCGATGCGCACATGGGCGGCTGGACGGCGGCAAAGCTGAAATGGGCAGGCTTCGACGGCCTGGTCTTCAAAGGCAAATCCGCCACGCCGGTCTATGCCTTTGTTGAAGACGGTCAGGTGACATTGCACGACGCCTCGGACGTGTGGGGGAAAGGCATTCACGAGACGCTCAAGATTCTGCGCGAACGGCATGGCGAGGATTGCGACGGCATGGCGATCGGTCAGGCGGGTGAAAACCTGGTGCGCTTCGCCTGCTGGGTCAACATCAACGACCGCGCTGCCGGGCGCAATGGCACCGGCGCAGTGGCGGGCAGCAAGCACCTCAAGGCGATCATCATCAAGAGCGACAAGAAGAATCGCCCTGAACCAGCCAACAAGGAAGCCGACAAGGAAGCGCGCAAGAAAGCGTTGGCGGCGATCATGGCGGAGGAGAATATCACCTCCCCGCGCAAGGGCGGCCTCAGCGTTTATGGCACCAACGTGCTGATGAACATCACCGAAAGCATCGGCGCGCTGCCGGCTTACAACTCGCAGAAGACTGCATTTGGCAAAGAGAACGCCGAAATGATCTCCGGCGAGTATGTCAATGAGCATATCCTGATCAACAACCCGACCTGCCACGCCTGCCCTGTCGCCTGCAAGAAAGAAGTCGAAGTCACCGAAGGCCCCTTCCAGGTGAAAATGGAGAGCGTCGAGTACGAACCAGCCTGGTCGCTCGGCTCCAACTGCGGCAACAACAACATTGCCGCAGTGGCATTCCTCATCGACAAATGCAACGACTACGGCATGGATCCCATCGAGCTGGGCAACGTGCTGGCGATGTACATGGAAGCCAGCGAAAAGGGCTACACCAACGGCGACGGTCAATTGCGCTGGGGGGACGCCGAGGCGATGGTCGAAGTCACCACCAAGATCGCCATGCGTCAGGGTGTGGGCGACAAACTCGCCGGCGGCACGGCGCGCGGCGCAGCAGCCTTCGGCCACCCAGAGATTGCGATGACGGTCAAGGGGCAGGCGATCCCGGCTTATGACCCGCGCGGGCTCAAAGGCATGGGCATTGCCTACGCCACCAGCAATCGCGGCGCCTGCCATCTGCGCGCCTACACGCCAGCCGCAGAACTGGGCGTCATGCCCTTTGGCTCGCTCAAGGTCGATCCGCTGGAGTGGAAGGGCAAGGGCAAACTCACGCGCATCTTCCAGGATGTGCACGCCGTCTCCGACTCGCTCGACCTGTGCAAGTTCTCTGCCTTTGCTGAAGGGATGCAGGAGTACACCGAGCAGTTCAACGCCGTCACCGGCCTCAACTACTCTGTGGAAGAACTGATGAAGTGTGGCGAGCGCATCTACAATCTGGAGCGCTACTACAACAACCTGGCCGGTTTCCGCGAAGGTTCGGACTACCTGCCGAAGCGCTTCACCCACGAACCCAGCACCATGCCCGGCTCCGAAGGCCATGTCTGCGAACTCGACCTGATGTTGGAAGAATATTACGCCGATCGCGGCTGGGTCAACGGTGTTGTGCCGGAAGCCAAGTTGAAAGAGCTGGAGATCATCTGAGTGAGCGATGAATCTTCCCGGAAGCTCTGGAGCTTCCGGGAAGATTCTTTGCAACATCCTGTTCACCCCCCGACGCCAACCTCTGCAGCAAAGTGCTCCAGCGCTCGAATGTGCTGCCCTGGCGTCGTAAAACCACACCCCATCGTATTGACTGAGAAGTAGTCGGCGCCAGCAGCGCGCCACGCCGCAATCACTGCGCACTGGTAGTCGGCGTCGCCATCCTTGTAGTGCAGGCGTGGCTCGATGCCCAGGTCACGGCGCGTGCGCCCTTGCTGCGCCAGGAAGCCGTCTAGCTTTGCCAGCGCATCCGCTGCTGCCGCCGCCGTGCGGTGATTGGGCAACCAGCCATCGCCCAGCCGCGCCACGCGCTCCAGCACGGCATCCGCATGCCCCCCCAGCCAGATCGGGATGGGACGCTGCACGGGCAGCGGGTTGAGACCGGCGTCCGGGATCGTGTGCCAGCCATCCTGCACAGTGACCAGCGGCTCCGTCCACAGGCGGCGTAGCAGTGCGATCTGCGCCTCGCTGCGCCGACCACGCGTGCGGAAATCCGCCCCCAGCGCTGTGTATTCCACTGCATTCCAGCCGATGCCGACGCCAAGCCGGAAGCGTCCGCCGCTCAGCACATCGAGCGTCGCCGCCTGCTTGGCGACGAGCGCAGTCTGACGTTGGGGCAAAATGATCACGCCGGTGATAAAGCCCAGGCGCGTCGTCACCGCCGCCATGAAGCTGAAAAGCAGGAACGGTTCATGGAATGGGTCGCGGTAGGTGTACGGCCCTTGCCAGCCACCGGGACGATCGGGATTGGCGCCCAGGACGTGATCGTATGCCAGCACGTGTGTATATCCCAGCGCCTCGACGGTCTGTGCATACGCGCGCACAGCGCCCGGATCGTTGCCAAACTCGGTTTGCGGAAACACGACGCCGATCTGCATGAACCAGCACTCCTTTCGCGATCACACGGACGTTCGTACAGATGCAAAGTTTAGAAAATCCGGGCAGGTTTGACAAAGCGCCCGCTTGCCGGTATAGTGCCATGCGACATAGTCAGGGCGAATAGCTCAGTTGGTTAGAGCGCCTCGCTTACACCGAGGAGGTCAGGGGTTCGAGTCCCTTTTCGCCCACAGCCCCACACATTCGTAGCATGAACCAGCGCCGCACTGTTGACTTGCTGGTGCGACGCAGAAACGCTGCACGAGTGTCATCCCAGCGCCACATCCATCACCATCATCACCACGAAGCCGAGCAATGTAAAGGCAGTGGCAAGGTCGGTGTTGCGGCTCTGCTGCGATTCGGGGATGAGTTCTTCGACCACGACGAAGAGCATGGCGCCAGCCGCGAACGCCAGCGCATAGGGCAAGATCGGCGCCACAAGTTGCACGGCCAGCGCCCCGATCACGCCGCCGATCGGCTCCACCATGCCCGATGCCTGCCCATACCAGAACGCCTCGCTGCGATCAATGCCCTCGCGCCGCAGCGGAATAGACACCGCCATGCCCTCCGGGAAGTTCTGTAGACCGATGCCGATCGCCAACGCCACTGCGGCGCCGATAGTGGCGGCGGATTGGCTGGAGGCCACAGCGCCGAAGGCGACGCCCACTGCCAGCCCCTCGGGCAGGTTGTGCAGCGTGATCGCCATCACCAGCAAGATGCTGCGCTGCCACTGCGTTTTGATTCCCTCCGCCTGCGACTTGGGTAAGCCCAGGTGCAAATGCGGCAGCACCTTGTCGATAGCCGCGATGAACAGTCCTCCCAGCAATAAACCGGTCGCCGCTTGAAACCAACCGCTGTTGCCGTTTGCCTGCGCCATCTCGATCGCTGGCGCCAATAGCGACCAGTACGAGGCTGCAATCATCACGCCGGCGGCGAAGCCCAGCATGCTGTCCAACACGCGCCGCTCCACCGTCTTGAAGAAAAAGACCATCGCTGCGCCCAGTGCCGTTACGCCCCACGTAAAGAGCGTCGCCAGGAGCGCCAACCAGACTGGATTGACTGTTTCTAGCCATGCAAAGCTCATCATGCCCTGTAGCATACCCGGCAGCCGACGCAACGCTCAAGTTTTACGCTCCATCTGTGCAACCGCCGGGGCGTGTGCGGCATGAAAGCTGACACAGATCACTCGATACAGCGTTTGTCTGCAGCGGCGTCCTGAGTATAATTCATCAATCATTCCACAACAGACGACAGTTCTGCAGCGACGCAGCGAAATGCACACGACGATCCTCATTGCATTTATCAAAATAGCGTGCAGGATGAGATGACGTTTTTACTCAACCACACAAACACAAGGAGAATTCTGCTATGAACGGAAGACAACCTACCAGGCTTTGGCGCTGGACACTCGTGCTGGTGCTTGTTGCCATGCTGGTGTCGGCGTGTGCGCCGGCTGCGGCGCCCAGCGCGCCCGCCGGCGGCGCCGAGCAGGCCGCCGCCCCCGCCAGTGATGCGATCACGCGCGACAACACCCTGATCTTCGCCGCCGACATGACCGACATCATCACGCTCGACCCGGCTGTCGCCTACGAGTTTGGCGGCATCCTCCCCGTCGGCAACATGTACGAGACGCTCGTCTCCTTCAACCCTGGTGAACCGGAGATCGTGGGCGTGCTGGCGAAAACGTGGGAGATCGCCGACGCCGGCGACGCCTGGACGATGACCTTCACGCTGAATCCGGACGCCACGTTCGCCAGCGGCAACCCGGTCACCGCCGACGATGTCATCTTCTCGTGGAGCCGCGCCATCGACATCAACAAGTCGCCGGCCTGGCTGCTGATCGACGTTTGCCAGATGACAAAAGAAAATATCACTGCCGTCGATGCTGGCACGGTCGAACTGAAGATTCCCAAGACGGTCAGCCCCAATGTCTGTCTCTCGGTGCTCACCTTCACCGTGGCGGCGGTTGTGGAGAAGGCGGCGGTGGAGCCAAACATGGGCAGCGACTTTGGCGAAGCCTGGCTCAACGACCATTCCGCTGGCAGTGGGCCCTATGTGCTCAACGCGTGGGAGCGCTCGACTTCAGTGACGTTGGACGCCAACCCGAATTGGTGGGGCGGCGCCGCACCGGCGATGAAGCGCGTCATCCTGCAAAACATGCCCGAATCGGCCAATCGCCAGGCCGCCATCGAGACGGGCGACGCCGACATCATCCAGGATGTCGGGCCGGAGCAGGCTGCCGCACTTGAGGGCAACCCGGATGTCACGCTCGTCAAGGGGCTGAGCACCCTGCTCGCCTACGCGTCGGTCAATGCAAGCATGCCTCCCTTCGACAACCCGGATGCGCGGCAGGCGTTGCGCTACGCCATCAACTACGACAACATCATCACGCTGCTGGGCGGCAACGGTGAGCTTGTCCAGGAGATCATCCCGATTGGCTTCGCCGGGCATACAGGCAAAAACCCGTTCAAACAGGACCTGGAGAAGGCGAAGGAACTCTTCGCCAAAGCGGGTGTGACCGAAGGCGCCACCATCCCGTTCATCGTCGCCACAGGCACTGGCCCCGGCGGCGTGGAGTGGGCGACGATCGCCGCTTCGATCCAGGCCGACCTGGCGCAAATCGGCATCAACCTGGATATCCAGCAGATGCAGCAATCCGAATTGCTGACCAAGTACCGCGCCCAGGAATTGCCGATGTTGCTGATGAACTGGGGGCCGGACTTCACCGACCCTGACGCTAACGGCACGCCCTTCTCCAACTACGAAGCCAAGTCGCTGGCCTGGCGCAATAGCTGGAACGATCCGAAGGCAATCGAGTTGAGCAAGCAAGCTGCTGTCGAGCTGGACCCGGCCAAGCGCGTCGAACTCTACGCACAGTTGACCGAATACGTCCAGAACAACGGGCCGTTCGCCATGCTCTTCCAGCCGGCGCGCGTCTACGGCTTGCGCAACAACGTGCAGGGCTTCATCTACGATCCGGGCGACACGCCCAGCATCAGTCTGTGGCTGATCAACAAGCAGTAATGTGATCTAGAGATTCGGAGATTGGAGATTCGAGATTGGCTATCCGTCAGGAGGCAAATCTCTCAATCTCCAATCTCTAATCTCTAGTCTCCAATTTCACCTATGGCGCGATTCATTCTGCGCCGGCTGGGCGGACTGGTCTTCGTCCTGATCGGCGTCTCACTCTTGACCTTTTTTCTGGCGCAGATGGTGCCGGCTGACCCGGCCGGGGCGGCGTTGGGTTCCAACGCGCGCGAGGAGCAGATTGCCGCCTATCGCCAGCAATTGGGGTTGGACAAACCGGTCGTCGTGCAGTACGGTATTTACATGCAACGTCTACTCCAGGGGGACCTCGGCAACTCGATCCGGACGCGCCGCGCTGTCGCCGACGACCTGCGCGACTTCCTGCCTGCCACCGTTGAGTTGACGCTGGCAGCCATGCTCGTGACGCTCGTGCTGGGCATCCCCCTGGGGATCATCGCCGCGCTCAATCGCAATACATGGATCGACGCCGGCGCGCGCATCCTGGCGCTGATCGGCGGCGCCATGCCGATTTTCTACGTCGGGCTGCTGCTACTGGGCATCTTCTACCGCCAGCTCCAGTGGCTGCCGGGGCCGGGGCGCCTCGACTCGACCTTGCAGCCGCCGACGCAGCTCACCGGGCTGTACACGGTCGATGCGCTGCTCACCGGCAACTGGCCCGTTTTCGTCAATGCCATCGCCCACTTGATTCTGCCAGCCATCACGCTGGGCCTCTTTTCGACGGCAGTGTTGCTGCGCATGACACGTTCCTCGATGCTGGAAATGCTGGGGCAGGATTACGTGCGCACCGCCAAAGCCAAAGGGTTGGAGCAGCGCCTGGTGATCGGGCGACACGTCTTCAAAAACGCCCTGCCGCCCATCCTCACCATCGTCGGCATTCTGTTTGGCAGCCTGCTTAGCGGCGCCGTGCTGACCGAGACCATCTTCAACTGGCCTGGCATCGGACGCTACGCCACCACCTCGGTGACAACGCTGGACTACCCGGCCGTCATGGGCGTGGCCTTGGTGGCGGCGATCATCTATCCGCTGGCCAACACGCTCGTGGACATTGGCTATTCCGTAATCGACCCGCGCGTGCGGGCAGATTGACTGTATGCAAGCAACGGTATCTTCTCGCACCATCGCGCCGCGCCGCATTCAATCGCCGAATGCCATGTTGATGCGCCGTTTCTCCAAAGAGCGGACTGCGATCTTTGGCCTGTTCGTGATCGTCATCTTTGCGCTCATCGCCGTCTTTGCTCCGCTGCTGGCGCCCTTCGACCCACTGCAGCAAGATATTCCGAACGGTCTGGCGGCGCCCTCGCCCGATCACTGGATGGGCACCGACAAACTGGGACGCGATGTCTTTAGCCGAATGCTCTACGGGGCGCGCATCTCGCTTGGCGCGGGCCTGGGCGTCGTGCTGATGTCCGCCGTGATCGGCACTCTGATCGGCATTGTGGCGGGGTATGTCGGTGGTTGGGCCGATGAAGGCATCATGCGCGTGACCGACATCTTCTTTGCCTTCCCCAGCCTGATCCTGGCGATGGCGATCGCCGGGGCGTTGGGGCCTAGCCTGCAAAATGCGCTAATTGCGGTTGCAGTGGTCACGTGGCCGGTCTATGCGCGCCTGGTTCGCGGCCAGGTGCTGATTCTGCGCAATCTCGAGTTTGTGCAGGCGGCGCGTGCGGTGGGCGCCGGTCATGGATTGATTCTGCGCCGCCATCTCTTCCCCAATACGTTGTCGCCCTTGCTGGTGCAGGCCAGCTTTGACATGGGGGTGACCATCCTGGCGGTGGCGGGGCTTTCCTTCATCGGGTTTGGCGCCCAGCCACCGACGCCGGAGTGGGGCGTGATGATCAGCGAGGGGCGCAACTATATCACCACGCACTGGTGGCTCACCTTTTTCCCGGCGATGGCAATGCTTCTGGCGGTGGCTGGCTTCAACCTGGTTGGCGATGGCTTGCGCGACGTGCTCGATCCGCGGCTGCGGCGGTAGCCACGCAGTGGTGCATGGATGCACTTCTTTGTCCCCAGCAGGAGGCAGACCTGCGGTGCATCACGCTGCGTCGCGCAGTGCGCTCTTGCGATCGACGTTTTCAGCGCCAGCCAGCAGAGCGTGCCAGAGCAAAAAGCTGACAAACCCAATTCCCACACCCAGCCACAAAGTGCAGAAGCGAATCACCAGCGCCGCAGCGGTGGCGGTGGCGGTGCTCATGCCAAAGAGCCGCACCACCCAGAAGACGGCGCTGCCCTCGAAGCCGCCCAGACCACCCGGCAACGCCACGACAGCCCCAATCACTGTGCTGATGTTGAAGACAAAGACGGCCATGAACAGCGTTTGCCAATCCAGCGGGGCGCCAAACCCGATCAGAACAACACCAAAGGCAAGCCCAGAAGTGCCCCACGCCACGATGCCCAGGAGCAGCGCCCAGGTCAGCGGGCCGAGGCGAAACAGGGTGTAGCTGCTGTCATAAATCGTGTAGAGCTGGTCGGAAAACTTGCGGACGAAGGGGATGCGGTGGGCGATCCCCAGCGCCCGCAGCGCCAGCGGGCGAATCTGGATCACCAGGATGCCGGCCACAAAGGCGACCAGCAGCGCCACTGCCACCAGTTGCGCGCGCGGTTCAGGAAAGGCGATCAGCCCGAGGCTCGCCAGGATCAACATCGCCATCCCGTCGATGATGCGTTCGGCCACGATGATCGGCGCGGTGACGCTCATGGGCGCCCCGGTGATGTTCTTGACCATGTACGCTTTGAGCAGCTCGCCCACCTTGCCCGGCGTCATCACCATCAGGCTGCCGACGCCAAAGACGCGCGCGCTGTCCCACCGCGAAATCTTCACCTTCACCAGCCCCAGCCACCAGTGCCAGCGCAGCACCCGCACCAGGTAGTTGATCAGCGCCAGCCCCAGCACAAGCGGCAGCCACTGCCAGGGGAAGGCTTGCAAGGCGCTCTGCACCTCACGGATGTCGCTCCACAACACCAGCACGATGTACAGCAGCAACGCGCCCACCAGGGACAAAAGCAACTTGCGACGCAGGTCTTGGCTCATAAGGCGCAATTATAGCAGAGGCGACGGAAAGGGAGAAGGCAAGACCAGGGCGACAACCAGCGTGTCGGCAAAGCCCTGACCGCTGCCGATCTGCCCTTCCTGGCGTTTTTCGCGTGTGCGGTGTACAATGCTGCCCACCTCAACATCCTGATGACACGAGCGAGGAGAATTGATCATGAGTGAACCGCGCTACACCCGCGTTGCCATGTACTTGCAGGACAAGCACCCGATCCGTGAGGGCATGGAGTACGCCCGCTACGCTGAGGCAAAGGGCTTCGAGGCGGTCTGGCAAGCGGAAAGCCGCCTGGTGCGCGACGCGATCGTACCGATGGCCGCCTATGCCGCTGTGACCGAGCGCATCAAGATCGGCTCCGGCGTTATCAACAACTGGACGCGCAACATCGGCTTGCTCGCCGCCACTTTTCTGACGCTGGACGACCTGGCGCCCGACCGCATCATCTGTGGCATCGGCGCATGGTGGGATCCGCTGGCGAAGAATGTGGGCATCGAGCGCCGCAAACCCCTGACGGCCATGCGCGAGACGGTGGAAGTGATGCGCCGGCTGCTGGCAATGGAGCGCGTCACCTTCCACGGCGAATTTCACCACGTCGATGGCATCGAGCTGGATGTGGTGCATGGACGCCGCGAGCCGCGCAATGTCAAGATCATGATCGGCGCCACCGGCCCCCAGATGATGGAACTGACCGGCGAAATCGCCGACGGCGCGGTGCTCAACTACTGTGTTCCACCGGAGTACAACGTTGAGGCGTTGGAGCAACTGGAACGCGGTGCAGCGCGCGCCGGACGCCGACTCGACGACATCGACCGCCCGCAACTTGTCGTCTGCTCCGTACATGAAGATCGCCAGGTCGCGCTCGACGGCGCCCGTGAGCTGCTGACCCAATATCTGGCGCAGCAGCCGCACATTGCCAAAGCCAGCGGTGTCAAGCCCGAGGTCGTCCAACAAATTCAGTCGATCCTCGGCTGGCCGGCGACGAAAGAGCAGGTGCGCGCTGCCATGAAATACGTGCCCGACGAATTGGTGCAGCGCATCACGGCCAGCGGCGCCCCTGCCGAAGTCAAGGCCAAAGTGCGCGAGTACATCAAATATGGCGCCACCTGCCCGATCCTCTACCCGCTGGGCGATGTGAAGCTGATGATCGACACGTTTGCGGACGGATATTGAGTCGCTGAAAGCACGAGCATGATCATGGCTGAATCACTTGCGGCATCACTTGATCTGACGCCGTTGCGCTCGATCCTGGCTGCGCACGCCGACGCCGGGCGCAGCGCGCTGCTGCCCGTCTTGCTCGAGACGCAGGCGCACTATGGCTACCTGCCGCAAGCAGTCACCGCAGAGATCGCCCATCGGTTGGGCGTGCCGCTGGCGGAGGTGCACGGCGTCATCGAGTTCTACGCGCTGCTCTACAACAAGCCGGTGGGACGCACGGTGCTGCGCGTTTGCACCGACCCGGCCTGCGCGCTGCGCGGCGGCGATGCAGTGCTGGCGGCGGCGTGCGCAGTGGCCGGCGTCGAGGAGGGCGAGACCTCCGCCGACGGCGCGGTGACGGTTGAGCGGTCGCCCTGCCTCGGTCACTGCAACTCAGGCGTCTCGGTCAACGTCACCTTTGGCAAGCCGCAGCGCAACATCACCTTCGCCCACGTCACGCCCGACACGGTGGAGGAGTTGATCGAGGGGCGCGGACGCACCACCGCCGACTTCTGGAGCGAGGACTACGTCGGCGGCGACCTGAGCATTGTCACGCCGCTGTGTGGCCGCGGGCGACGCACGCGGCTGGTCGAGTACGAAGCCGTCGGCGGGATGCAGGCGCTGCGCAAAGCGTTGACGACGATGACGCCCGCCGCCGTGATCGAGGCGATGCATCAAGCCGACCTGCTGGGGCGCGGCGGCGCGGCTTTCCCGACGTGGGCAAAGTGGGATGGCGCCGCCAGGGCGCCCGAGCAGCCCAAATACTTCGTCATCAACGCCGACGAGTCGGAGCCGGGCACCTTCAAGGATCGCGTGCTGCTTGAAGGCGACCCCTGCCGCGTGCTGGAGGGCGCCATCATCGGCGCGTACGCCATCGGCGCCAGCCGCATCTACATCTACATTCGCGGCGAATATCCACTCGCCATCGAGCGCGTCGAAGCAGCACTGCAGGAACTGCGCGCTGCCGGCTACCTGGGCGAGAACATCCTCGGCTCCGGCTTCAGCGTCGATGTCGAAATTCGCAGCGGGGCCGGCGCCTACATCTGCGGTGAGGAGACCGCACTCTTCGAGTCGATCGAGGGCAAGCGCGGCTTTCCGCGCGTCAAGCCACCCTTCCCCACCACGCACGGTCTCTTCGGCAAGCCGACCGCCATCAACAACGTCGAGACGCTGGCGCAGACGCCCTACATTCTGATCCACGGGCCAGATGCCTTTCAACGTCTCGGCGCCGCCGAATCGACCGGACCCAAACTGCTCTGCGTTTCGGGCGACGTCGTGCGTCCAGGATTGTACGAAATCGGCTTTGGCGCCACGCTGCGCCACCTGATTGAAAACCTGGCGGGCGGCGTGATCGGCGGCAAGTTGCAGGCGATGTTGATCGGCGGCGCCGCGGGCGCGTTTGCGACGCCGGCGGAACTCGACACGCCGATCACCTTTCAGGGACTGCGCGCCGCCGGGTTGACGCTTGGCTCCGGCGCGATCATGGTCTTCAACGATACGCGCGATCTGCGCGACATCTTGCGGCGCCTGGCGCGCTTCTTTGCCCATGAGTCGTGCGGCAAGTGTTATCCCTGTCAGTTGGGCACACAGCGACAGTATGAGATTCTGGAGCGGGTGGCGAGCGGTGTTCCCCTGCCTGGCGATGTAGATCGTCTGCGCGATGTTGGCTGGACGATGAGTGACGCCTCGCTGTGCGGGTTGGGGCAGACAGCGGCGGCAGCGATCTTCAGCGCGATGAAACGCTGGCCCCAACTCTTTGAGAATGGGAAGGTTCAATGAGCGAGGTAACGCTGACCATCGACGGACAGACTGTCACTGCTGCCGAAGATGCAACGATCTTGCAGGCAGCCGGCACGCTGGGCATCGACATCCCGACGATCTGCTATCACGCGGCGTGCACGGCGAACGCAATCTGTCGGCTGTGCGTGGTGGAGGTGGAGAAGCAGCGCCTGTTGCAGCCGGCGTGCGTCACCCAGGTGCGGGCAGGAATGGTTGTTCACACGCGCAGCGAGCGCGTCGAACGCAGCCGCCGCACGATCCTGGAGATGCTCGACTCCGCCGTCGATCTGAGTGACGCTCCAGAAATCCAGGCGCAGATGGCGGAGTACAGCGCCCAGCTCAACCGCTTCCCGGACGCTGCACGTCGCACCCCTGCGCCGATCGACGACAATCCGATGTACATTCGCGACTACGCCAAATGCGTGCTTTGCTGGCGCTGCGTGCAGGTTTGCGCCGAGGATGCGCAGTACACCTTTGCGCTCAGCTTCGACGGGCGCGGCTTCGAGACGCAGATCGGGACATTCTTCGACCTGCCGATGCCGGAAACGACCTGCGTCTTCTGCGGGCAATGCGTCGGCGTCTGCCCCACTGGTGCGCTCAAACCGCGCCGCGAGTGGCTGCTGGAGCAAGGCAAGACGCCCGACGAAATCATGGAACTGACGCGCGCAGAGCGAAGGAAGTCGCGAAGGGCAAAGAAGTGAGATTGGAGATTGGTTTACTCTCGCCAATCGCTCAATCTCCAGTCTCCAATCTCCAATCTCCAAATCCCTATGTTCGAACTATCAGCCATTTTCTTCGGTCTTCTTTCCGCCCTGAGCTGGGGCGGCGGCGATTTTTGCGGCGGGCTGTCGACGCGGCGCGCCGACCCTTACACGGTCGTCTTTGTGGCGGAGTTTGTTGGTGCGGCGCTGTTAGCGGCATTGGCGTTAATTTTTGGCGAAGCGGCGCCTGATCTGATTCACCTGGTGTGGGCGGGCGCAGGAGGCTTGCTCGGCGCAGTGGGTTTGCTAGTGCTCTATCAAGCGCTCTCGACGGGGCACATGGGCATCGTTGCACCGCTGACAGCGGTTATCTCCGGTGGTATGCCGGTCATCTTCGGGCTGATCACCGACGGGCTGCCAGACGTGCTGCATCTCGCTGGTTTTCTTGTGGCGCTCATTGCAGTCTGGCTACTGGCAGGCGGGGCAGGCGAGACACTGACGCGGCGCGACCTGCTCTACACGCTGATCGCAGGGTTGAGCTTCGGCTTCTACTTCGTGCTCATCGACGCCGGAACGAGTGAGGGCAGCGTCTTCTGGAGCCTGACCTGTGCGCGTGCGCTGGGCGGGTTGCTGCTGCTCGCTGCGATTCTAGTCATGCGGCGGCCCCTGCTGCCGCCGCGCGCGGTGCTGCCGATCAACTCGATGACGGGGCTGCTCGACGCTGGCGGCAACCTCTTCTTTGCGCTGGCCGCCGTCGCCGGAAGGCTCGACGTCGCCGCAATCCTGGCGTCGCTCTACCCCGGCGTGACCGTGCTGCTGGCGTGGGGATTCCTGGGGCAGCGGCTCAACCGACCGCAGGTGGTCGGCGTCGCCGCGGCGCTGGCGGCGATTGTGTTGA
>Ga0272446_1004655_pt1 | contig 15965 bp, 12 predicted proteins | sample YNPCB0061_FD_194587 | JGI IMG/M metagenome (GOLD analysis project Ga0272446, IMG submission 194587) | Hot spring microbial mat communities from Yellowstone National Park, WY, United States - YNP-CB-006-1 | ecosystem: Environmental > Aquatic > Thermal springs > Hot (42-90C) > Sediment | place... | reverse complement strand
CAGCGCTCACAACCTGCTCGCCGACAATCTCGCGGATGGATACGCCCGCGTGGGCGCGGTCACTGCGATGAGCATGAAATTCGCCGAAGGCACAGGCTTGTGGACGGACGAGTTGGCGAGCGATGAAACACGGAGTCCCTTTGCCAACAGCGCGTTTCTGGCGTGCGCCTACGCCGTGTATATGTACGGCACAACAAGCTGGCGTTTGAGCCGCGACTTCAACGAGCTGCTGCCATCCCTGCCGAATATGGCGAGACGGCTGTTAGGTTTACGAAAAGCGAACCATTCCTAATCCCTAATTTGTAATTCTTAATTTAGGAATTAGGCGTTAGGAATTACGTTACAACAGGAGACCATCCTTCATGGCTAAATACGAAAAAGCAAAAGCGATCGAAAAAGAACACGTCGTCGTGGATGGGGTTGACGTTTCGGGTCACTGGAACCGCATGTTCGAACAGCGGACGATCTTCGAGTACACGCCCGAACTGATCGAAAAGGTGGCGTCCATCCCCAACGCGGAATCATTTGCGAATTGTTATCAGTGCGCCAAGTGCGTCGCCGTCTGCCCTGTGGACGTGGTCGGGAATTACGGTCCGCGCAAGTTGTATCGCTACGCCCAAACAGGCATGGATTTGACCGAAGCGCCCGAATTATGGCTTTGCACCACCTGCGCCAACTGCCTGCGCGTCTGCCCCAAAGAAGTGAACATGGTCAAGATCATGCCCGCTGCGCGCGAGCAGGCGATTTTGGATGGCAAGTTCGTGCCGCCCGAATTACAGCAGGCTTTCGAGAACACCGCCAAGAGCGGCAACCCGCTCGGTCAGCCCCAGCGCAAACGCGACGCGTGGATTCAAAACGCGGGCGTCCCCGTGCCAATCATCAAGGATTTGGGGCGCGCTGTGGATGTGCTGTGGTATGTCGGCTCGTATCCTTCGTATCACCCGCGCGGCATTGACGCGGCGTGCGCGGCGGCGCGAATCTTCACCGCGCTGGGAATTGACTTCGCCATTCTCGGCAAGGAAGAAAAAGACGACGCCGACTCGCAGCGTTTGGCGGGCGAAAAGGGTCTGTTCGAGATGATGACCGAGTACAACATCGCGACCTTCAACAAGTACGAATGGAAGGAAATGGTGGTCACGGGTCCGCATGAGCTGAACGCCTTCAAGAACGTGTACCCGAAGTATGGCTTTGAGCGCCCCGTCGTTCACTACACCACCTTCCTTGCGCGTCATCTCGATCAACTCAAGCCGCTGCTCAAACATCCCGTGGACAAGAAGATTACCTACCACGATCCGTGCTATCTCGGACGTCACAACGGCGAATACGAAGCGCCGCGCAAACTGCTGCAAGCCATCCCTGGCGTGGAGTTGGTCGAAATGCAGCGCAACCGCGAGAACGGCTATTGCTGCGGCGGTGGCGGCGGCGGGATGTGGATGGACTCGTTCACCGCCAAACACACCACCATGCGCCTCTCCGAAAAACGCGCGATGGAAGCCGCCTCCACAGGCGCAAACGTGCTGGCAGTGGCTTGCCCGTTTGAAGTCTCGCGCTTCGAAGACGCGGTCAAGTCCACGGGCAATGAGCATGTCGGCGTGTTGGATATTTTGGAGTTGTTGGATAAATCCATGCGTGGTGAGTGACTCGATGGTCGAGTAGGCGGCGGGAGGTAATTTGCCTGTGCAAGTCATCTCGTCTCCGCCGCCGTACCGAGACCATCAGTTTATAGGAGAAATCTTGTAGCAGGTGTTATTTTTGTTAATGGTGGTCTCTGTATGGATTTGGTCTCGATACGAGCAAGAAGAACACTCGTCACTCGACCAACGTTGATAGCTCGACCACCGAGTATGGATGAAACAAGAGTTTATATGGCATGGATGTATATTCTTCAATGTGCGGACGGTTCTTACTATGTCGGCTCAACGAAAAACCTGGAACTTCGTTTGGCACAACATCAAGAAGGCAAAGGCGCAAGATATACAGCAAGACGATTGCCTGTAAAACTTGTGTACAGTGAAGAATACGAACGAGTAGTAGACGCCTTCAATAGAGAAAAGCAAGTTCAAAATTGGAGTCGAGCAAAGCGCGAAGCATTGATAAAAGGAACTCCTGAATTGTTGCCAGCGCTGGCGAAGAAGAAATTTGAAAAGAATAAAGAAGTAACCGTTGGTCGAGTAGAACTGAGTGATAGCGAAGTTCGTACCGAGACCAACATTGAAGAGCAAACTTGAAAGAAGCATATCTGTCACTGGTGATCTCGATACGCCCCTCGAAGAGCACTCGGGGCTACTCGACCACCGAGTAAATCTGAAACAGGAGCCTTCATGAATATCGTAGTCGCAATCAAACACATCCCCAGCATTGCCGATGATCTGCCCGTCAAAGGCAACAACGTGGATTTCGACTCGGTGGATTTCGTCCTCAACGAATGGGACGAGCATTCCATCGAGCAGGCGGTGTTGATCAAGGAAGCCGTCGGCGGGACGGTGACCGTGATCGGCGTGGACTTGATCGGCGAGTTAGACAACGCGCTTCATCTCGCGCTGGCAAAGGGCGCCGACAAAGTGGTCAAAATCACCGCCGACGACCCCGCCGCCGATTCGCACATGCAAGCCAAATGGCTGGCGGAAGCCATCAAAGGCATGTCGCCCGATTTGATCTTTGCGGGCGTGCAGGCTTCCAACGACCTGGACGGTCAAATCGGACCGATGATCGCCGCCTATCTCGATATGCCTTACATCGGCGGGACGAGTTCGATTGAAACCGCAAACGGCGCGGCGACGGTGTTGAAGGAATTCCCTGGCGGCGTGGGGATGAAGTATTCGGTAACGCTGCCGTTCGTGGCGGGGGTGCAGGCTGCTCCCAAGCCGCCGCGTTATGCGCCCGTGAGCAAAGTCCGCCAGATGGCGCAAACCGCGACGATTGAAAAGGTCGCGCCTTCGGGTGAGGCGGACGTAAGAGAACGTCCGCTACGCATACTGAAGATGGCTCCGCCTGTGGTGACGGGTCATGCCGAGATGATCGAAGGTTCGCCGAAGGAAGTGGCGGCGAAGATCGTGGAGTTGTTGAAGAGCAAGGGGCTGGCGTAAATTCGGTGGTCGAGTAGGGCGAAGCCCGTATCGAGACCACAGGTAACATGAAAACATTTACTTCTTTGAAACGTTCTGGTCTCGATACGCTCGCAAAGAGCGCTCGCTACTCGACCAGCGGTTCATAATGTGGAGATAATATGAGTAACGATGTCTTTGTAATCACCGAACACATGGATGGCAAGTTCTCCGATGTATCGTTTGAGTTGGTGGGAAAAGCCAGAGAGTTGGCGTCCGCTTTGGGAGGGCAGGCAGTTGCGGTCGTGGTCGGAGGCGGGGTGAATCCCAATGTCTTCGCCTCCGATTCCACGATCCACGTGGACGACGCGGCGCTGAGTCAGTTCAATCCCGAAGCGTACGGCAAAGTGATTGAGGCGCTGGTCAAAGAAAAATCGCCGAAGGTTGTGATGTTCGGGTGGACGGTGACAGGCATGGACCTTGCGGCGTGGCTTTCCGCGCGGACGGGCGCGCCGTGCGCGGCGTATGCAAAGGATGTGCGCGTCGAAGGCGGCTCGCTGGTGGTGAGTTGTCAGGCGTATGGCGGCAAGTTGACGGCGGAGGTTGCGCCCGAAGGCGAGATGGCGATTGTCGCGTGTCTGGCGGGTTCGTTCCCCGCGGAGGCGGGACAAGGCTCGACGGCGGCAACGGTCATCGCTTCGCCCGTTGACCTGAGCGGGCTGAAGATGAAGTTCATCGAGATGGTCAAGCCTGCGGGCGGCGACGTGGACATCACCGCGCAGACCAAGTTGGTTTCGGTCGGGCGCGGAATCGGCGGCAAGGAGAACATCGAACTCGCCGAAGAGTTGGCGCAAAAACTGGGGGCGGTGGTCTCCGCTTCGCGTCCTGTGGTGGACGCGGGCTGGCTGCCGCGCACGAGACAGGTCGGCAAGTCGGGGCTGAAGGTCAAGCCGAAGTTGTATCTCATGCTCGGAATCTCTGGCGCGCCCGAACATCTCGAAGGCATGAAGAGCGCCGAATTGATCATCGCCATCAACACCGACAAGAAAGCGCCGATCTTCAACGTGGCGCATTACGGCGCGACGGCGGATCTGTTTGAAGTGGCGGAAGCGATGTTGGAGTTGTTGTAAATCTTTTAACCACGAAGGACACGAAGTACACAAAGTTGTGTTGAGTGACGATGGCGGCTCTTTGTTTATGACTTTCACGAATCAATGTCTGGGAAAAGTCGTCATGTTGCGCCTCCTATCAAACCTTCGTGACCTTTGTGTCCTTCGTGGTTGATTCTTTTCTGGAGGGCGCGTTGCTCACACCTGTCGAAAAAATCATCTTCATCCTTCTCGCGCTGGTCTCGGCGGGATTCACGATTCACGGATTCAAAACCATCATTGACACCATCCGCAAGGGACGCCCTGCGCCTGAGTTGAAGAACATTCCGTTGAGTCTCGTCAAGGCGGCGGTTACGGTTCTCTTCCAGCAGACCATCTTCAAAGCGCGCAAAGTCCTGAGCGCGATTCACATGGGACTGTTCTTCGGTCTCATCACCTACGCCTTCGTCAACCTGATAGACGTACTCGAAGGACTCGTCCCTGGCTTTGATTTGGTGTACAGCGGCAAGCACGTACCGAACGCGCCGACGGCGCTCGTCAACGCCTACAACTTGATTTCCGATGTGATGAGCGGCTTCCTGCTCGTCGCCATCACGGTCTTTCTCGTGCGCCGCTTCATCGTCAAAGACAAGGCGCTCGAATACCGAGAGAACGTTCTGCTTCATCCCAAAGTCAAAGCGGGCGGGCAAAAAACCGATTCGCTCATCGTGGGCGTGTTCGTCATCATGCACGTCAGCGCGCATTTGATGAGTCAGGCATACCGCCTCACCGACGGCGCCGACCCGTTCATGCCCATCGCCAGTGTTCTCAATTCCATTTTCGGCGCCTCGCAAACGGGTGTGCATGTCGCGTGGTGGATCAGTCTCGGCTGGGTGATGTTCATCATCCCTTACCTCTCGCGCTCCAAGCACACACACTTCTTCATGGCGCCCATCAATCTCGGCTTGGCAAAACAAAATCCGCGCGGGCAACTCGACCCCGCGATTCCGCTCAAGGTCATTGACGGTCAAAAGTTCGAGCCTGGCGCGAAGGTCATCCCCGATCTAGCCTGGACGCGCATCATGGACGCCTATGCCTGCGTGCAATGCAACCGCTGTCAGGATGTCTGCCCTGCGAATTTCTACGGACGTCCGCTCTCGCCTTCGGCATTGGAGGTGAACAAGCGTTATCTCCTCAAAGAAGCGACCTTCGGCTCTCACCCCGACCTCTTGCTGGCTCCGCTTACTGAGACAGTCATCTCCCCCGAAGCGGTTTGGTCCTGCACAACCTGCTATGCGTGCGTCCGCGTGTGTCCCGTCGGCAACGAACCGATGGCAGACATCGTGGACATCCGCCGCCGCATGTTGATTGACGGCTACGAAATTGACAGCGGCGTGCAAAACGCGTTGCAGTCTCTCGCCACCAACGGCAACTGGATGAGCAAAGGCAAACGTCTGCGCGGACGCTGGGCGAAGGAGATGGAATTCCCCGTCAAGAACGCGACCGAAGAGCCTGTAGAATATCTCTGGTTCGTCGGCGATACCGCTTCGTTCGACGAGCGCGTCATCCCGAACACCAAGATGGTCGCGCGGATTTTCAACGCCGCAGGCTTGGACTTCGGCATTCTCTACCAGAACGAATCCAACGCAGGCAACGACGTGCGCCGCGTGGGAGAGGAAGGTCTGTTCGAGCAACTCGTCGAGCAGAACATGCAAGCCTTCGGCAAAGCGCAGTTCCAGCGCATCGTCACCACCGACCCGCACTCGTTCAACACGCTCAAGAACGAGTATCCGCAATTCGGCGGCAAATTCGACGTGAAGCATTACACCGTCGTTCTGTTGAAACTGTTGGAAGAAGGCAAACTCACGGTCAAGAACAAACTCTCGCATTACAAAGTCACCTTCCATGACCCGTGCTATCTCGGACGCTACAACGGCGGATTCACCGCTCCGCGCAAACTGCTCGAACTGCTCGGCGTGGAATTCCACGAAATGCCGCGCAACTGCGAGAACTCGTTCTGCTGCGGCGCGGGCGGCGGTCAGATCTGGATGGGCAAGGTCGCGCCAGGCGAACGTCCCGCCGAGAACCGCATCAAGGAGGCGTTGTCCACGTTCGAGAAATATCCGAACGAGAAGAAACAGCTCTTCATCGTCACCTGCCCCAAGGACATGGTCATGTACTCGGACGCGGTCAAGACCACGGGCAACGAAGGCAAGATCGAAGTCCGCGACATCATTCAATTGGTGGCGGAAGCGGTGGGTGTGGAAATGCCGCTCGAAGCAGAAGCAGTTGCCAGTTAAGAAAGAAGCGATGTTCAAATGTCCCTATTGCTCGTTTAGCGGTAAGCGTTCCGAAGTCCACAACCACCTGGCAGAGACTCACGGCGATACGCTGGGCGTGCGCGTGGATGAATTTACGGGACACACGTTTTACGTCATCACCTGTCCCGTGTGCGGCGCGAGTTATGAACAGGTCACAAAGAAAGCGCGCCGCGACCCGAGTTTTGTGTCGGAATATGAACACGAGATTCGGTTGGTTGTTTTCGATTTGTTGTTGTATCACTTGCAAGGCGAACATGGAGAAGGCCTGGTGGTCGAGTAGTCCCGAATGCCTTTTGAGGGACGTACCGAGACCACCGCTAACAAAAAACGCTTGGCATGTGTTGGTCTCGATACGGACGGAAGAACACCGCTCCTACTCGACCAACAGAAATAACAAAGGAGAATACTCATGGCAACAGTTCGTGGATGTAACATTCCTGAAGACCGCTACTACTGGGTGGAGAAGCACGCCTGGGCGACGCTCGAAGCGGACGGCACAGTGAAAATCGGCATTACCGACGTGGCGCAGAATCTGGCGAAGGGCATCGTCAACGTCACGCCGAAGGAAGCGGGGCGCACGGTGCAGAAGGGCAAATCCGCTGGGACGCTCGAAAGCGGTAAATGGGTGGGACCCGTGACATCCCCCGTCACAGGTGAGATCGTGGAAGTCAACGAAGCGGCGAAGGCGAAGCCGTCGCTCATCAACGAAGACCCCTACGGCGCGGGCTGGTTCGTCAAAATCAAGCCGACCGACTGGGCAGGCGAATCCGCTTCACTCGTCACGGGCGAAGCGGCGGTGGAGGCGTATCGGAAGTTTATGGAAGAGCAGAATCTCAATTTCGAGTAAAAGGCCGGCTGTACCGGGCAAAAAATTTTTCACAAAAGGAGAGAGACAATGGCTAAAATTCTTATAATCGGCGCAGGTTTTGCAGGACACACTGCCGCTCTTTACCTGGGAAGCAAAATCGGCAGAAAACACGAAGTCACGGTGGTCAGCAACCGCGATGTCTTCAGTTACCTGCCTTCGTGGGTATGGGTGGGCGTGGGTCACATGAAGCCCGAAAAAACGGTCTTCAAACTCAAGCCCGTCTATGACCGAAAAAATGTCCGCTTTGTTCACGCGGCGGTCAAGGAGATTCATCCCGACGCGGGCGATCAGTATGTGCTGGCTGACGAAGTGGGAACCGGCAGAGAGACGCGCCTCGATTACGACTATCTCGTCATCGCGCCGGGACCCTTGCTCAACTTTGCCGGCACGCCCGGTCTCGGACCCGAAAACGGGTTCACCCACTCGATCTGCTCTTACCCTCATGCCATCAAAACTCGCGACGCCTACCTTGCTCTATGTGAGCGCATGAAAAAAGGCGAGAAGGTAAAGATTGTCATCGGCACGGGACACCCCATGGCAACCTGTCAGGGCGCGGCGTTCGAGTACATCGTCAACGTCCATAAAGATTTGGTAAAGAAGGGGCTGCGCGATAAAGCCGATATCTTATGGCTCTCGAACGAGCCAGAGCTCGGAGATTTCGGGGTCAACGGCGTGCAGATCAAGCGCAACGGTCACATGTTGCGAAGCGAAGAATTCATCAAATCGGTCTTCAACGATCACGGCATCCGCTATCAAATTCAGACGGGCGTGACAAAAGTAGAAGAAGGCAAAATCCACTGGCAAAACTACGAAGGCGAGGAGGGCGTGACCGAATTCGACTTCGCCATGCTCATCCCGCAATTCAAAGGACAGCCCTTCAAATATATTGGCAAAGACGGTTCTGACATCGCATCGAAGATCGTCAACCCAGCGGGCTTTGTTCTCGTGGATGGGAAATACGGTCTACCCTACCCCGAACTGGCACAAACGCCCGAAGCCTGGCCCTCCCGATATCAGAATCCCACTTATCCGAACATCTACGCCGCGGGTATCGCTTTTGCGCCTCCTGGTCCCATCTCCAAGCCATTCACGAACAAGAATAACCTTGCCATCGCGCCAGCGCCGCCGCGCACGGGCATGGTCAGCGGCACGATCGGGCGCGTGGTGGCAATGAACGTCATTGACGCCGTCAACGGACGCGAACCATCCCACCACGAATCCATGACCGAGATGGTGGCGGCTTGTGTCGCCAGCATGGGCGATTCGCTCTGGGATGGCAGCGCAGTGACCATCGTCATGCGTCCCGTCGTGCCAGACCGCAAAAAATTCCACAACGAATACGGACGCGACCTTTTCATTTCCCACCTTGAAATGGGTCTGAGCGGCGCGTGGATGAAGTTCATGCTTCACCATACCTTTATGTGGAAGTTCAAAGCCCGCCCCGGCTGGACGTTGATCCCCGAATAGCACAAGAAGGAGACCGACATGCAACAGGAATTTTCCAAAGCCGAGAAGTTCTGGATGAACTTCAAACTCTATCAATTGTGGCGGTTTATCGTGCTGAATCTCAAAATCTACACGGTAGCAGTCCAGAGCAAGAGAAAGTAGCGCTGAATGGAGATTGGTAAATGGTAATTACCAATCTCCAATTACCACTTACCAATGATTTACTACGCCTGCGACATCCCCGAAGACCTGACCTACGACATCGAGCGCGATGTGTGGATTCGCTTCGATGGCGAGTTCGCCACGCTCGGCATGACCGATGTCGCGCAGACGCGCTGCGGCAAGATCGCCGCGCTCAGTTTTCGGGAGGTCGGCAAGAAAGTAGCGCAAGGCAAGGCGCTGGCGACGATTGAGTCCGCCAAGTGGGTGGGACCGTTCCCCGCTCCGTTCTCGTGCGAGATCGTCGAGACGAACGAAAAAGGCTTCGCCGAAAACATCCTGCTCGCCAACAAAGACCCCTACGGCGCGGGCTGGCTCGTCAGGGTGAGACCAACGAATCTCGAAGCGGAATCCAGCCATCTCGTCACGGGCGAAGCGGCGATGGAGAGATATAAGGAAAGAATCAAGGAGTTGAAGGTCAATTGTTTGAGGTGTATTGATTAATTTCAAACAGTGGTCGAGTAGCCACGAGCGGTAGCGAGTGGCGTATCGAGACCATATTGTGACGAATTTTGAAAAGTTTAATTTTGGAAATTATTGCTGGTCTCGGTACGGCGGACGAGCGCCGCCTACTCGACCAGCAGACGACTTTGAAAACTTAGAGGAGAAACCCAATGTTCAAAAAAATCCGCTTGCTCTACATGGAAGGCGTCTCGCCCCTCCGCTCGCAGACCGTCTATCACGCGGTCGGATACGCGATGAAACAGGACACGCCCAACACCATCATTCTGGTCTCACCGAACGCGCCGTATGTGTCCATCGGCTACCATCAGGATATGCAAAAGGAAGTTGACCTGGAGTACTGCGCGGCGCACGGACTTCCTGTCTATCGGCGTGAGGTCGGCGGCGGCGCGGTGTATCTCGACAGCGGTCAATTGTTCACACAGTGGATTTTCCACAAAGAAGACCTGCCCGCTTCGCTGGAAGAACGCTTCGCGCTCTACATTGACCCCATCGTGCAAACCTACAAGGAACTGGGCATCAACGCCAACTACCGCCCCATCAATGACATCCACGTCAACGGCAAGAAGATCGGCGGCACGGGCGCGGCGCAGATGGGCATTGCCGAGATTCTCGTCGGCAGCCTGATGTACACCTTCGATAAGAAGACCATGTCGCAGGTGTTGAAAGTCCCGTCGGAGAAAATGCGCGACAAGATTTTCGAATCGCTCGAAGCCTACATGACCACCATGACCGAACAACTCGGCTCCACGCCCGACCGCGCCATGGTCAAAGACCTGTACATAAAGAAAGTTTCCGAAGCGCTCGGCGCGGAAATTTACGAAGGCGAATGGACCGCCGAAGAAGAAGCCATGGCGCGGGAGATCGACGCGCGCTTCGTCTCGGACGAGTGGCTCTATCAGAAGGGCAGACTGCAGCAGCCTGGCGTGAAAATTCATCAGGACGTACATCTCGTCGAAGCGGCATTCAAGTCACAGGGCGGTCTGATCCGAGTCATCGCCCGTTTGCGCGAAGGGCGCATTGACGACGTCTCCATCTCTGGCGATTTCACCCTGCTGCCCGTCTTCGCCGTCGGCGCGCTCGAACAATCGCTGCGCGGAGTCGCCGCCACGCCCGAAACGCTCAAATCGAAAATCGAAGAAGCCTATTATCGTTTGCAGATTCAATCCCCTGGCGTCACGCCCGCTGATTTCACGACCGCCATCATGAACGCGGTCGCGCCGCCGCAACCCGCTTAATGATTCACCACAAATGAACACATGTTGACACAGATGCTTGATGAACGTTTATCAAACTTACCCCGTTCATCTGCGTTTATCTGTGGTTAAAAGGTTTTTCACTTAATGACTCAAAACTACGGCTTTCTCATAGACCAATCCAAATGCATCGGCTGTCACGCCTGCTCCACCGCGTGCAAGTCCGAGAACCAGGTGCCGCTGGGCGTGTACCGCACATGGGTCAAGTACGTGGAGACGGGCGCGTACCCCGACGTGCGCCGCCGCTTTCAGGTGACGCGCTGCAACCACTGCGCCAACCCGCCCTGCGTGCGCATCTGTCCTGTCACTGCGATGTACCAGCGCGATGACGGCATCGTCGAGTTCGATCCCAGCGTCTGCATCGGCTGTAAATCCTGTATGCAAGCCTGCCCCTACGACTCGATCTACCTCGACCCCGAAACGAACACCGCCGCCAAATGCCACTTCTGTGCGCATCGTCTGGATGTGGGACTCGAACCCGCCTGTGTGGTGGTCTGCCCCGAACATGCGATTCTCGCTGGCGACTTGAACGACCCCGCTTCGGAAATAAGCCGAAAGTTGGCAACTGCCCAAGTGACCGTTCGCAAGCCCGAGCAGGGGACTGCCCCCAAACTCTTCTACGTCAATGGCAACGACTGGTCGCTGCATCCCACCGCCGCGCCCGCGCATGATTCGTACCTGTGGGCGGACAAAATCACCGAGCAAAATGTCGCCGCGTATCAATTGCCTGTAATTAGTGGCGGTTCAGGTGGTCGAGTAGGCGGCGATGTCTCGATACAGCCTTCGCCTTACTCGACCTCCGCCGCCGTATCGAGACCACAATCCAAATCGGGCGCGCCCATCCGCACCCCGCGCGAACAGGGACGCCCGCTCAACGGTCCCATCCAAATCGGCGGACGCATCGCCGAACACATGGTTCAAACCGCCTACAACGCGCAACACAAAATCAACTGGCACTGGGAACTGCCTGCCTATCTCGTCACCAAAAACATCGCGGGCGGACTCTTCATGCTCTTGAGTCTCGGCGCGATGTTCAACATCTTCACCTTCGACTCCGCCGCCTTCCTCGCCGCAGGCTTCACCGCGATGGTCTTCATGCTCATCACGACCATCCTGCTCATCAAGGACTTGTCGCAGCCCAAGCGCTTTTTGAATATTTTGCTCCGTCCGCAGTGGAAGTCATGGGTGGCGCGCGGCGCGTTCATTCTGGTTGGGTTCACCGCTGCGGCGGGATTATGGTGGCTGCTCGAAGGCGCGGCTCACGTGGAGATTCTGCCCCTCGAAACAGTATCAGCCGTCCGCCCGCTTGCCGCGTGGATCGTCTTCCCGTTGGCGTTGTTCACCGTCATCTACACCGCCTTCCTGCTCGGTCAAGCCGAAGGGCGCGACATGTGGCAAAGCAGCCTGCTTCCGTTCCAATTGTTCACGCAATCTGCGATGGTCGCAAGCGGCGTGTTCATCGTCCTGAACCTGTTCGTTCCCTATCCCGAATCGTTGAGCAGCCTTCTTTTCCGCCTCTTTCCCGCCAGCATCGCCGTCAACCTGCTGATGACCTTCGCAGGCAGATTCAACTCCTTCGCCTCCGAAGTGGCGCTGCTCGGTTACCGTGAAATGACGAGCGGACGCTTCCGCACTCACTACTGGTGGGGCGGCATCGCGCTGGGACATCTCCTGCCGCTGGCGATGATGATCCTTCTGCCGACCTCCATGCCCCTTGCGGCTGTGTGCGTTGCCATCGGTTTGTTCTTCTATGGATATGCCTTCGTGATGGCGCCGCAGTATATTCCGAATTCGTAAGCAACTCGGTGGTCGAGTAGGGCGAAGCCCATATCGAGACCACCAGTTTTCAAGAAATATCTCGTTTTCATATAATGTGTTGGTCTCGATACGCTCGCAACAAACGCTCGCTACTCGACCAACGGAGTACTCATGACAAAAACCAAAATCCCCAAAACCTCCGCAGGACTCACCCCGCCTCACTTCTCGACCTCCGACCGCCCTCCCGTCAAACTGACCGAAGTCGTCCACCCCGACGGGCGCATCAGCCAGTATCCGCCTCCCGAAGTGTGGGATGACTGGGTCGAATGGGACGGCAAGGAGTGGCCCCGCAAAGTAGCGCGGCGGTACACCCTCGTGCCGACCGTGTGCTTCAACTGTGAAGCGGCGTGCGGACTGCTCGCCTACGTGGACAAAGACACCTTCGAGATTCGCAAGTTCGAAGGCAACCCCGTCCACCCTGGCTCGCGCGGACGCAACTGCGCCAAGGGTCCCGCCACTCACAACCAAGTGTATGACCCCGAAAGGATTTTGTATCCGCTCAAGAGAGTTGGCAAGCGCGGCGAAGGGAAATGGGAGCGCATCTCCTGGGAGCAAGCCCTCAGCGAAATCGCGGAGAAAATGCGCGAGAGCAAATTGCGCCGCCCGAACGGAATCGTCTATCACGTCGGGCGACCTGGCGAAGACGGATACACCAACCGCGTCGTGCAGACCTGGGGCATGGACGGTCACAACAGCCACACCAACATCTGTTCATCGTCGGCGCGCGCGGGATATAACTTTTGGATCGGGCAAGACCGCCCCAGTCCCGACTATGCCAATGCCCGCGTCATCCTGCTGATTTCAAGCCACCTCGAAACGGGACATTACTTCAACCCGCACGCTCAACGCATTATCGAAGCCAAATCCGACGGCGCAAAACTCATCACCTTCGACCCCCGCCTGAGCAACACCGCCTCCATGAGCGATGTCTGGCTGCCCACCTACCCTGGCAGTGAAAACACCGTGCTGCTTGCCATCGCCAATCACCTCATCCAAAACGACCTCTACAACAAAGACTTCGTCCGCAAGTGGGTGAATTGGAAGGAAACACTAAAGGCAGTAGCCAGTAACCAGTTATCAGTAAACAGTGAACAACTGTCGGCGGAGATTCGAAACGCATGTTCTTCATCCGACCTTCAACCTTCAACCTTTGACTTTTTTGATCGCCTCCTCAAAGACCTCTACGCAGAATACACCTTCGAACGCGCCGCGCAAGAATCCGAAGCGCCCATCGAGCGCATCCAAGAAACCGCCCGCCTCGTCGCCAACTGTGACGGCAAACTCGCCACGCACGTCTGGCGGTCTGCCAGCGTGGGCAACCTCGGCGGGTGGCAGGTGGCGCGCTGCCTGTTCTTCCTCAATGTGCTGACGGGAAGCGTTGGCAACAAGGGCGGCACATCAATGACCAACTGGAACAAGTTCGTCCCCAAGCCGTTCAAAGGCGCGCCCAGCCCCGAAACATGGAACGAACTGCACTACCCCCTCGAATATCCGCTGGCGCATTACGAGATGTCCATCCTTTTGCCGCACATGCTCGAAGAGGGACGCGGCGAGATTGACGTATACTTCACGCGCGTCTACAACCCGATGTGGGTCAACCCCGACGGCTTCATGTGGCTCAAGGCGCTCAAAGACGAATCGAAAATCAAATGTTATGTCGCGCTCACGCCCACATGGAACGAGACCGCGTGGTTCGCCGATTATGTTTTGCCCACAGGTCACGGACCCGAACGTCACGACCTGATGAGTCAGGAAACGCACTCCTCGCAATGGATCGCCTTCCGTCAGCCCGTGCGCCGCGTGGCAATGGAACGCGCGGGCATGAAAGTTGATTTCACTTATCAAGCCAACCCTGGCGAAGTGTGGGAAGAGAACGAGTTCTGGATTCAACTCTCCGCGAAGATGGATCCCGACGGCTCGCTTGGCATTCGTCAGTGGTTCGAGTCGCCGTATCGCCCTGGCGAGATCATCACCGTTGAAGAATATTATCGCTGGATTTTCGAAAACTCCGTGCCTGGTTTGCCCGAAACGGCGGCGAAGGAAGGCTTGACTCCGCTGGAGTACATGCGCAAGTACGGAGTTTTTGAAGTGAAGAAGGAGAATTATGTTCCGTTTGAAAAGGGGATTGGTACATTGGTAAATGGAAAATTGGTGCAAGGCAATGACCAATCTACCGATTCCCAATCTACTTTAGTTGATGAACACGACCGCGTTCTGAAAGATGGTCAGGTTGTCGGCGTACACATTGACGGCGAAGTCAAAGCGGGCTTTGACACCCCCAGCAAAAAACTCGAATTCTTCAGCCAAACGCTCCACGACTGGGGCTGGAAAGAAAAAGAGTATGTCATCCCCTGGGCGCTGAAGAGCCACGTCAGCCCTGATACGATTGACCGCGAAAAAGGCGAGATGATTTTGCTACCGAACTTCCGCCTGCCCACGCTCATTCACACCCGCTCGGCAAACGCCAAATGGCTGTATGAAATCTCGCACAAGAATCCCATCTGGATGAATCCCGATGACGCCAAACGTCTCGGGCTGGAAACAGGCGATCTCGCCAAAGTGGAAACGGAAATCGGCTACTTCGTTGATTCTGTTTGGGTCACGGAGGGAATCAAGCCTGGCATCATCGCCATCAGTCATCACCTGGGACGCTGGCGTTTGAACGAAGATTCGGGCGTGAACAAAGGCTCCTCCAACCTCGTGGAACTGCACGAGGACGGCAAAGGCGGATTCCTCATGCGCGTCATCCACGGCGCGAAAGCCTGGGAATCCTCCGACCCCGATACCAGCCGCATCTGGTGGAGCAACGTGGGCGTGAACCAGAACCTCGCGCACGGCGTTCACCCCGACCCCGTCAGCGGGGTGCATTGCTGGCTGCAAAAGGTGTACAAGGTCAGTAAAGCCGAAGCAGGCGAAAAAGCGGGCGACCTGTTCGTGGATACGAACAAGTCCATGCAGGTCTACCGTCAATGGCTGGCAATGACCCGTCCCGCCGATACCTTCAGCCCCGACGGCACGCGCCGACCCTACTGGCTGACGCGCCCTCTCAAGCCGACGAAAGAGGCGTATAAATTGCCGAAATAGCGTAGTTGGCGTTCTCAAACGCCAACGGGCGAGAGAGCGAGTCCGCTTTAGCGGACTTCGTAGAATAGCGCGGGGGTTCATCCCCGCGCGGTGTGGAAGTGTGGAAGCGAAGGAAAATTCCTTCGAAACAGAATCAGCCTCGGGCAAGTCCGCTTTAGCGGACTTCGTAGAATAGCGCGGGGGTTCATCCCCGCGCGGTGTGGAAGTGTGGAAGCGAAGGAAAATTCCTTCGAAACAGAATCAGCCTCGGGCAAGTCCGCTTTAGCGGACTTCGTAGAATAGCGCGGGGGTTCATCCCCGCGCGGTGTGGAAGTGTGGAAGCGAAGAAAAATTCCTTCGAAACAGAATCAAGCCTCGGG
>Ga0272446_1004654_pt1 | contig 15966 bp, 14 predicted proteins | sample YNPCB0061_FD_194587 | JGI IMG/M metagenome (GOLD analysis project Ga0272446, IMG submission 194587) | Hot spring microbial mat communities from Yellowstone National Park, WY, United States - YNP-CB-006-1 | ecosystem: Environmental > Aquatic > Thermal springs > Hot (42-90C) > Sediment | place... | reverse complement strand
TATTTTTGAATATTTAACAGAGTAAAAATTTATTTCGCTAACAGCCTTATTGTTCATGCTTTATAAAAAAATTGTCGTCAAAGTTGGTTCTAACGTACTTACCCAAGCAGATGGCTTGCCTGATTTGCCAAGAATGAAAAACTTAGTCCAGCAGATTGCATATTTAAAAAAACAAAATGTAGCTGTCATTTTAGTATCCTCTGGCGCAGTGGCTTTTGGAAGAAGTATCTTACAAGCCTCAGAAAAAAATGACACGATTGCTCAAAGACAGTTGTTCTCTTCGGTAGGGCAGGTAAAACTCATGCAAAAATACAGTGAACTCTTTGCCGAGCAGGGGCTTACCTGCGCCCAAGTCTTAGTTACCAAAGAAGATTTTAGGGATAGAAGGCACTATCTGAACATGAAAAACTGTTTAGATACTTTATTGCAAAACAATATCGTTCCTATTATTAATGAAAATGATGTTATCTCTATTACCGAACTAATGTTTACCGATAATGACGAATTGGCAGGTTTGCTTACCAGCATGATGAACGTAGAAGCACTATTTATACTTACCAATGTTAATGGCATTTACAACGGCAATCCCAAAGACCCGCAATCTCGACTAATTCCTGTAATAGATAATCATATACTTGATTTTGAATCGTTTATTTCTGCTGAGAAATCTAATTTTGGTAGAGGAGGCATGGTAACAAAAAGTAATATTGCCAAGAGAGTAGCAAAATTGGGCATTGCAGTACACATAGTGAACGGGAAAACAGACTTTATACTTACCGAAACCATGCAAGGTAAATCGCATGGAACATTTTTCAAACCGCATAAAGAATCATCAAGCATAAAAAAATGGCTGGCTCATGCAGACGGATTTGTCAAAGGTGTAGTCTATATCAACGAGGGAGCAAAGCAAGCCCTATTTGAAAGCAAAGCCAACAGTTTGCTTTTAGTAGGCATCATTAAAATAGAAGGACAATTTGATAAAGGAGATATTTTAAAAATAGTAGATGAAAAGGGTACGCTATTAGGTTTAGGAATTTCTCAATATGATGACGAGAAAGCCATAGAAAGAATGGGTTGGAAAAATCAAAAACCATTGATTCACTATGACTACTTGTTTTTGTATTGAAAAGAAAGTAAGACTAACGCCCAACGGCTTATTTTATCGCATTGATGATGTCTTTCACAAACTGATTTCTGTTAAAATCATTTTCATTGGGCGTACATCCCAAACGCACAATGACCAATTCCTTAGAGGGAATGATAGTAATGGATTGTCCTTCAAAACCTAATGCCATGAAAGCATCTTGGGGAAATTCCTTATCGCTTGCTTCAAGCCAAAAATGTGCAGCGTATTTGCCGTTAGATTTTGGCGTAGGTGTTGCAGAGTATTTTACCCAATTTTCAGGAAGGATTCTTTCTCCTTGCCATACTCCATCTTGGAGAAATAACTGCCCAAATTTTGCCCAATCTCTTGCTGTGGCGTACATAAAAGAAGAGCCTATATACGTTCCAGAAGCATCAAGTTCCATGATGGCACTTTTCATGCCTATTTTTTGGAAAAGATGCAAGTGAGGAAAAGCGAGATAATCTGCATGACTATCAAACTGTCTGCGTATGATTTCTTGTAAAATATTACTTGTTCCACTGGAATAATACCATACTTGGTCTGGTTCATGCTCTAACTTGCTTGTAAGTGCGTACGCTCCCGCTCCTTTTTTGAGAAACAGCATTTGAGTTGCATCGCTGGGTTTGGCATAGTTCTCCTCGAAAGATAGACCGCTACTCATGCGTAGGAGTTGGTCGGTGGTAATTGCCTTGCGTGCATCGTTTTTCCACTCAGCTATGGGAGCGGGCTGGTAGATGTCAATTTTTCCTGCTTTGGCTAATAAACCAATCATAGCATTAGTAACGCTTTTGGTCATAGACCACCCTAAGAGAGGAGTTTGTGGGCGAATGTTGGGTGCATATTTTTCTGCGATAAGATGACCTTTGTAAAGCACTACCACCGCTCTTGTTCGAATAATACGACTTTTGTCTTTCTCCTCAAAAGCCCTATCTATTGCTTTTTGAAGTGCGGAGGTGTCCACATATTGAGGGATAGAGTCCAAAGGAAAATCTTGTGAGGGCAAGGTGTCCATGACTTGTAAGTTAGCTTGTTGTTTTATCTCCTCTTCAGAGACTTCATTGACTAAGGTACAGCCTAATCCCTTTCTGTAAATAGCTTTTGCTTGTCCAAGGTGATAAACTTTTGCTATTACCTCTTGCTTAGTTTCATCAAGCTGTACCTCAGCCATAGGAACAGCATACAAGTCCTCTGATTTGACCGACTCAGCAGCACGTCCTGAAACAAATACACATGAACACATTGTTTTAGCCGCATAAGCCGCCGCAATGTTGGCATATTCTAAGCCAAAATGGAGTCCATAGCCTAAACCTACTGCCAAGATAATCAGGCTACTTGCTATAATTTTTTTTCTTTTGAATAAAGGTAGCATGGTTATCTATATTTTTTATAAATAAAAATGTTGATGTACTTTTAGCAAGTTGCCAATCAATAAAGATTAGCAACATTGCTTAGCTAATTTGTCATCAGAATATCTTTATGAAGCCATCAAAGCGTTAAGTTTACCTAACCAATGTTGATATACCTCCTCGTATTTTTCTTGCAAATTGGCTTGTGGTGCTATGACTTGCGTTTTGTGCAGACCCACAAAAGCCTCTGGGAAAGAGCGATAGATACCTGCTCCTATGCCGCCTGCTCTTGCTGCGCCCTGCGAACCGTCTGTATTGTATAGTTCTACCACGGTGTTAGTCGCATTAGCAAAAGTTTGCGCAAAAAGAGGACTCAAAAACATATTCGCATCGCCTGCTTTGACGGTTTTTGCTTGCACATCTATTCCTTTCATTACATCAAAGCCATAACGCAAGGCAAAAACAATACCTTCCTGAACAGCTCTTGCCAAGTGAGCTTTGGTATGTAGGTTAAATTGCAAACCTAATATATTTCCGCCTATTTCCTTGTTACCCAGTACTCTCTCAGCACCATTTCCAAAAGGAAGGATGTAAAGCCCTCCTGCGCCTACGGGTGCTTGGCTTGCCAATTCATTAATTTCTTGGTAGGAAGTCTGTTCGGAAAAGATATTTCTTCTCAGCCAAGAGTTTAAAATGCCTGTACCGTTGATGCAAAGAAGAATACCTGCTTTTTGATTGACGTGTAAGAAAGTATTTACTCTTGAAAGTTTATCGTACTGAAAGCTATCGCTTACACCATATACTACGCCAGAGGTCCCCGCGGTAGCGGCTACTTCTCCCGCATGGAGTACATTAAGAGAAAAAGCATTATTAGGCTGGTCGCCAGCGCGATAGGCTATCCAAGTTCCTGCTTCTAAGCCTAACTCTTCGCTTGCTTTTTTACTTAATTGGGCTTGCTCTCCGAAAGAAGGTACGATAGTAGGTACTAAGGATTTATCAATTCCGTAGTGAGCCAAAAGAAAATCTGCCATTTGATTTTTTTTGAAATCCCACAAGATTCCTTCTGATAAACCCGAAGCCGTAGTTTGTACTTCTCCGCTCATTCTCATAGCTATATAATCTCCGGGAAGCATGAATTTATGTACTTGTGCATATACCTCTGGCTCGTTTTCTTTTACCCATTTTAGCTTAGAAGCCGTAAAATTAGCCGGGGAATTGAGCAGATGAGTCAGGCATTGTTCTTCTCCAATTTCATCAAAAGCTTTTTCTCCGATTTGCACTGCCCTACTATCGCACCAAATAATAGAAGGACGAAGTGCTTGTAAATCTTTGTTTACTACGACTAAGCCGTGCATTTGGTAAGAAATGCCTATAGACTTAATGTCTTGTTTGTTTACGCCCGATTTGGTCAGTAATTGTTGGGTAGCTTGTTTGACGTACTCCCACCATGTATCAGGGTGTTGCTCTGCCCAGCCTGCTTGAAGGGCAATCATTTCCATTTCATGGGAAGGTGCAGTAGCAGAGGCTTTTACCTTGCCTGTTTCTGCTTCTAACAAGGTAGCTTTGATAGAAGAACTGCCGATGTCATAACCTAAAAGATACATTTTGAAATAGTTATAATTTGAAAAAGATATAAGTTATTAGTTTAGGCTTTGAAAATAGGGAATTTTTAACGAAATTACTTATTTCTAACAAAAAGCAACATGTTTCGTTAAACATAAAAATCTGATACTACTTTCTTTTCAGTCCTCTAAAACCTTAAATGAATTATGGAAAAAAGAATCAAACTTTCTTCAATCATCTTATTAGCTTTTTTATCGCTCATCATAGGAGTCTTTGCTTGCAAAAAAGAAGTACAAGAGCCTGATATTGCGGATACTACCCCTTTAAATCCTATGCAGTGGCAAACTTTTGATGCCTTCCCTGCGCTTTCTTTTCGCTCCCCGGTGGATATGACTCATGCTGGCGACGGCACGAATCGCATTTTTGTAGTAGAGCAAGCAGGAAGAGTGCAAGTATTCTCTAATACAAGTAATGCTACTCAAAGCACTTTTTTGGACATTACGCCAAAAGTTCTCTCTGGGGGAGAGTTAGGTCTGCTGGGCATAGCATTTCACCCGAACTATCGCAACAACGGACAGTTTTTCATCAATTACACACGAAGGAACGCGAATGGACAGACAGAAACTGTTATTTCACGTTTTAGAGTAAGTAGTAGCAATCCTAATCAAGCAGACGTAAATAGCGAACAGATTTTGCTTACTTTTCCGCAACCTTTTGCTAACCATAACGGAGGAGCAGTATTTTTCGGCAATGACGGCTTTTTATATATTGCCTCAGGCGACGGAGGAAGTGGCGGAGACCCTCAAAATAATTCTCAAAACTTGGGAAACCTGCTCGGTAAAATCCTGCGAATAGACGTAAATCGTACCGAGGGCAACTTACAGTATGCTATTCCCCCTGATAATCCCTTTGTAGGGGTAGCTAATGCACGTAGAGAAATCTATGCCTACGGACTTCGCAATCCTTGGAAAGCTTCTCAGGATAAGCAGACAGGACGTATCTGGGCGGCAGACGTAGGACAAAATGCAAGAGAAGAAATAGACTTGATAGAAAAAGGAGGCAACTATGGGTGGAGATTTCGCGAAGGTAAAATCTGCTACAACCCTGCTACTAACTGCCCCTCACAAGATTTGATAGAACCTATCTGGGATTATAGCCACGCCGACGGTCGTTCCATCACAGGAGGCTATGTATATAGAGGTAAAAAATTTGCAGAACTACGAGGGAAATATATTTATGGGGACTATATCAGCGGTAGGGTGTGGGTGCTGACTTATGATGAGGCAAATAAAACAGTAAAAAATGAGAACCTCCTCCAAGTCTTAGGGGCTATTTCTTCTTTTGGACAAGACGAGGAGGGAGAAGTGTACATTTGTAATCATCAGTCAGGAAAAATCTTAGGCATTAGAAAAACTCCGTAAAAGGCTACAACTGCTCGTATTTGAGTTCGCCTCTACCCATTTTCATGACCAAAATTGCCTGTTGTTGCGCATAAATTTTTGTCATTTCCTCTTTGATGGAGGTCATTACTTGCTCTATTTCTCCAAAAACTTGCGTACTCATTCCGTTGGTAATGACCTCTAAATGTGTATTTTGGCGAATATTTGCAATGAAATCTAAGATAACCTGCTCGTAGTTTTCGTTAAGTGGATACAAGCTAATTTCTACACTAATTTTCATAGATAAGCCTACGTTTATTTGTTAAAGTTCCCTATTTTTGAAATCTTGTTACAAATCTCATAAAAATTAATTAGCAAACAAATGAAGATTTTGATTATAGGTGGCGGAAATATGGGCAAGACTTATGCAGATAGCTTCCTTGCTAATCACGCTATTCAAAAAGATGACTTATATATTTTAGAACATTTTGAGGAGAAGGTCAATTATTTTAAGGCTATCGGATTTAAAAATGTATTTTTCCAACCAGATGAATACATCAAAGCAATGGATTTGATTATTTTAGCTATCAAGCCTCAGGATACACAAGCCCTTTTCCCTAAGATTAGCCCTTATATACGCAAAGAGCAAACGGTATTAAGCATCATGGCGGGGGTGCGCATAGAAACTTTAAAAAAAGAGCTTCCTACCAATAAAATAGTCAGGGCAATGCCTAACCTTCCTGCTCAAATAGGTATGGGCATGACAGGGTTTACCTCGGCAGAGGAGGTAACCAAAGAAGAAGTTTTTAACATTCAAAATTTACTGAATACCACGGGCAAATCTTTGTATTTTGATGATGAAAGTAAGTTAGATGCCGTTACAGCTATCTCAGGGAGCGGTCCTGCTTATGTATTTTATTTTATGGACGCTATGATAGAAACCGCTATGCAAATGGGTTTTACCAAAGTACAAGCAGAACTATTAGTAGAGCAGACTTTTATGGGGGCAGTACATTTGCTTAATATTCATAATATTAGTTGCAAAGAGTGGATAGCAAAGGTAGCTTCTAAAGGAGGCACGACTGAGGCCGCCTTGGTACAGTTTACTAACCTGAAACTAAGCAATGCGATTCAAGAGGGACTGAGAGCAGCACGACAAAGAGCCACCGAATTAGGAAAGTAAATTTTTGTTAAGTGTGTAACTTTTGTAGCCTCTTGGGTATTATGAATATGTTTATGAAGGCTGTAATGCTACGCAATTAGGTCAAATTAGCTTGGTTTGCGAATATTTGTAAGGTTTTAAACCTTATAGACGTTAATTTTCAAAGTTTGTCAAACTTTATAAGATTGAGTACATAATCCAAATTTTAATATAAAATCATCATGAGATATACTGATGTCTGTATAAAATTGTGTTTGTTTTTGTTAGTAAACTTCTTTTTAGTAGGGTGCAACACAGAACGAAGTGCAAAGAATGGGAACTTAGTACCCTCCAGAGGCGATAGTGGGGAAATCCTACTTTTTATGGACTCTACCAAATGGGAGGGCGAGCTTGGCAGAGCAGTAAGAGAGGTATTCTCGGCTCGTCTTGCAGGGACACTTAGAGAAGAGCGAATTTTTACGCTTCGCTATATCAATCCCTTAGCCCTCAACGACGTACTGAAATCGCATAGGAATATTATCATGGTTACTTCTTTGGAGAGCAACTCTAAGGAAACGCGAAAGCTCAAAAGTTTTTATACAGAAGAAACCCTAAAAGCCATAGAGCAAACAGATAGCCTGTTTATGATACTCAAATACGACCAATTTGCCAAAGACCAAGTTTTATTGTTTTTGTTTAACAAAACAGACCAAGGACTTATTAAGCAACTCCACGCTAACAAGGAACGCTTACAAGAAATTTTCAATAGTGCCGAGGTAAGAAGACTATCGCAAAGACTATATAAAGTCAAAGAGCAAACCAATATAGGCAAGCAAGTAGCCCAAAAGCATAATTTCAAAATAAGAATTCCTTTTGGCTATGAGCAAGTCATCAATGAACAAAGTGAGGACGGTAAGGAAGGATTCCTATGGCATCGCTTTTTAGACCCCGAGGTAGATAAGTCATTTTTTGTAGCTTATAAACCTTACGAAAGTCAAAGTCAATTTGAAAAAGATAGTATTATCAACTGGCGCAATCAAATCTGTAAAAAATATCTCTACGGAGACCCAGCTAACAAAGAATCATATGTAGTTACAGAAACCTTAGAACCGCCTGTATCGAAACCTTTGATGGTCAAAGGCAGGTACACCATGGAAACTCGAGGACTTTGGAAAACTAACAATATCTCTATGGGAGGTTCATTTGTTAGCTATGTATTTGCAGATAACAAAAAAGGAAGAATTTATTATGCCGAAGGTTTTGTTTACGCACCCTCTAAAATGACTAAGCGAGAGTATATCAGGGAGTTACAAGTGATTTTGACAAGTATAGAATGAAGAAAAAATCATTTTTCTAAGATTTTTATAATAACCAAACAAGATTTGCGTTTTTTTAACAAAATCTCTATCAACTATTTTACTTAAAATACGTAATACAATGCTTGGTTGGTTTATTGCTTTTTTCCTGATAGTTACTTCTCTGGGAGGGGTAATTAGGATACTGAGAGAGAGGAACTACTCTCCAATGCTTACAGAATTTATTTTTGTAATTTTAGTAGTTGCCGTTTTTGCAGGGGCATTTTACTTTTTCTGCTCATGGTTAGGGTGGACAGGTATTATTCCTGCACTAATTTCGGCAAGTTTTGTTTTCCAAATCTTAGACAAGATGGGCTATGAGATGCCTAAATAAAAGCTACTATTAACTTCTTTGAAAAACCAATCACTTACCTAAACTTTTATATCCAAATTGCAAGAAATTATACACATTAGCCACAACGCCAATGCTTTACTCTTCGGAAAGTGGTTTCTGATAGGGCAGGAATTGTTTTTGCAACTTACCTGATAGAAGCCAAACTTCCTCATGCAGATTTAGGGCAGGGGGCAGTTGCTATGATGAAAATGTTTGTTTGACCTTTGTAGATTTATCCTTCCTATTTCCTTCTTACAATTTTTCCTATCCGTAGTTTTTGGTGAAAACTTATTTTTCATCAAAAAATATCTTCTCGAGTACTAAAATGTAGATACAAATTTTTATCATAGCAGGTTAAAAACAAGTAAAGATTTATTAAATACACTACATTACCATTTTAACATAGTAGATATGAAATTTTCAGAATTAGACATTGCTGTTTTTGTCGGCTACTGCCTGCTTATAGTAGCTGTAGGTCTTTGGGTTTCTCGCGATAAAAAGGGGCATCAAAAAGACTCCAAAGACTATTTTTTAGCAGGAAGCACCCTTCCTTGGTGGGCGATAGGAGCTTCTCTGATTGCCTCTAATATCTCTGCTGAGCAGTTTATCGGCATGTCAGGTTCAGGATATGCTTTGGGACTGGGTATAGCTACGTATGAATGGATGGCAGCGGCAACTCTTTTAGTAGTAGGCAAGTTTTTCCTTCCTATTTTTTTGGACAAAAAAATTTATACCATGCCCCAATTTTTGGAAATCCGCTATGATAAGCGAGTAAGGACAAGCTTAGCTGTATATTGGCTATTAGTGTATATTTTTGTAAATCTGACTTCTGTTTTATACTTAGGAGCATTGACCTTGAAAACAGTCATGGGCATAGACTTGACTACTGCCATCATTTGCTTGGCTATTTTTTCTTTGGTCTATTCTATTTACGGAGGATTGATGGCAGTGGCATGGACAGATGTGGTGCAGGTGGCATTTTTGGTATTGGGAGGGTTGATAACTACTTATTTGGCTTTAGATACGCTAAGCCAAGGTGAGGGAGTATTAGCAGGACTTTCCTCCTTGTTAGCCAAAGCTCCGGAGCGGTTTGATATGATATTGGATAGTTCGCACCCAAGCTACAAAGACCTGCCCGGTATCAGTGTATTGATAGGGGGAATGTGGATTGCAAACTTGAACTATTGGGGTTGTAATCAGTACATTACACAAAGAGCCTTAGCCGCCAAAAGTCTTTCAGAGGCACAGCGAGGGATTATTTTTGCAGGTTTTCTAAAACTCATCATGCCTTTGATAGTAGTTATTCCCGGTATTGTGGCTTTTGTACTAAAGCCTGACCTTCCCAAAGCAGATGAAGCCTATCCTTGGCTATTGAATAGCTTTGTACCAGTGGGGCTGAAAGGATTAGCGTTTGCAGCCTTGGTGGCGGCAGTAGTTTCTTCTTTAAGTTCTATGACCAATAGCATTGCTACTATTTTTTCTATGGACTTATACAAAGAATATATTAAAAAGGGAGCAAGCGAGAAAAACTTAGTTTTTACTGGACGCTTGGTTGGCATAGTAGCCATGAGCATAGCGATTTTAGTAGCGCCTTTCCTTTCTACTTTAGACCAAGCCTTTCAGTTTATTCAGGAGTTTACGGGCTTTGTAAGTCCCGGAGTAGTAGCTATTTTCCTGCTTGGTCTTTTTTGGAAAAAGACTACGGCTAATGCAGCCCTTTGGTCAGCTATCTTATCTGTACCAGTGTCCCTACTTTTCAAATTTCTACTCCCTGACCTGCCTTTCTTAGACCGTATGGGAGTGATTTTCTTGTCTTTATGTGCTTTGATGGTAGCTATTAGCTTGTATGAGAGCAAGGTAGAAAATCCCAAAGGCATTGCGCTAAGCAAAAAACTGTTTCATACAGACATGGTATTTAACGTAGGAGCGGTTACTATTTGTATCGTTCTTGCGTTTTTATATGCACGCTTCTGGTAAGTCATCTATGCTACAAAAGGCAGAAAATTAAATATTACTCATGATGCCTCTTCGGCTTCTCTTAACAAAATTTTAATAGAGGCGTTATATAACTCTTGTTTAAAATTTGAATATTAAAACTAAAATATGTATTTTCGTTAGTCGAGTTTAAGAACAATGCTCGCTGCTAATCGCTACTATAAACAATGCATAAATAATCAACTAAACAATATGTTTGTGTGTACTTTCATAGCTTTTATTGTTTTACAACAAAATTTTAGTTTTTCTATATGAAGAAAAAAACGCTTTACCTCTTTATTGCCGCTTCTTTATCGCTTTTAGTGGCATACAATTCACCCGACGACCATTACTTTGAGGTGATGAAAAATTTGGAAATTTTTGGCTCTCTATTCAAAGAAGTCAATACCTACTATGTAGATGAGATTAACCCCAATGAATTGATGAATGAGGGCATTAATTCCATGCTCAATTCCTTAGACCCTTATACTAATTATATTCCTGAAGACCAAATAGAAGACTATCGCATTATGACCACAGGGCAATACGCAGGCATAGGCATAGAAACTATCACGCGAGAAGATGGGAAAACACTGATTACTAAGCCTATGAAAGGATTTGTAGGAGAAAAATCGGGCTTACTTATTGGCGACCAAATTTTAAAAATTGATGGAATTGATGTTACTACTAAAAATGCCAATGAAATTAGCCATCTTCTCAAAGGACAGGCTGGTTCTACTATAGAAGTGGTAGTAAAGCGATTTGGGAATGATAAACCTTTGACTTTTAAAATGGTCAGGGAAAAAATATCTACGACAAACGTGCCTTACTTTGGCATGGTGAGTGAGGGCGTAGGGTTGATTCAACTCACTGATTTTACTTATAATGCGAGTAAAGAAGTCAAAGATGCACTTTTAAAACTCAAAGAACAAGGAGCAAAAGGCATCATTTTGGATTTAAGAGATAATCCCGGTGGTCTGTTGGGGGAGGCAGTAAATATTTCTAATTTGTTTGTTCCCAAAGGAAGCGAGATTGTCAGTACCAAAGGGAAAGTGAAAGAATGGAATAAAAAATATAATGCTTTGAATAATGCTTTGGATACAGACATACCTCTAACAGTACTTATCAACAGTTCAAGTGCGTCGGCAGCAGAGATTGTTTGCGGAGTTATTCAAGACTATGATAGAGGTGTGCTAATAGGGCAAAATAGCTTTGGGAAAGGCTTAGTACAGGTAACTCGTTCTCTTTCATACAATTCCAAACTTAAAGTTACTGTAGCCAAATACTATATCCCAAGCGGGAGGTGTATCCAAGCTGTAGATTACAGCAACCGTAACCCTGATGGAAGCGTGGGTAAAGTGCCTGACTCTCTTAGGGTAGCTTTTAAAACAAAGATAGGGAGAGTAGTGTATGATGGTGGGGGGGTAAAGCCTGATATAGAAAATGAGAAACCTCATGTGCCTCAGATTTTATCTGTCATGCTTCGTAAAGGGCTTATTTTTGACTATGCTACGGAGTTTAGGGTAAAAAATCCAAGTATTCCCCCTGCTAAAGAGTTCAAACTTTCTGATGCTCAATATCAAGATTTTGTAAAATGGTTAGCTAACAAAGATTTGGACTACAAGACCAGAGTAGAACGAACCATAGAGAGCCTCGAGAAAACAGCCAAAGAAGAGAAATATTACGATGATATTAAGCCTCAACTAAACACATTGAAAGATAAACTATTCCATAACAAAGACAATGATTTGCAGAAGTTTAAGACAGAAATCAAAGAAGAATTAGAAAAGGAAATAGCAAGTCGTTATTACTTTGCCGACGGACGCATGGAAGCCTCTTTTGATGATGACCCTGACATCAAAGCCGCTTTGGCTCTTTTCAAAGATGAAGCAAAATATAGAAAGATTTTATCAAAATAGAGGTTTGTAGCTTGTTAGCACAGCTTGATTATCCTCAATAAAAGTGGTTTTTAAAATAAGCAAGTCATTGATAAGTTTTTTTAAAATCTTATAGGGTTAGTTGTATTTGTGGTCGGTTTCAAATTGCTCTATTGAGGAGTCAAAGCCTTATTGTATTCATAGATGAAATAAGCCACTGCCATACCTACCATGTCATCAGGATTGGTAAAAGGACGAGAGAAAATATCTTGCTTCACAAACTCAGAGGTCATCGTATGGTTGTTATCAAAACACTCTTGCATGTATCCACTGGCTTCTATGCTTACTTGGTTAGTGCTTAAATTGAAAGTCAATTTTAAAAAGTCATCTTTACGAATTTCTACTGTGTAGCCTTTTTGAGTCCAAAGATTGATTTTGACGATGTACTCCTTGCTTACTGCTCTACTGTCTATAGTAAAAATATCGCCTGAATACATCAAGGTATTTTGATTCTTGATAGTGGCATTTATCTTCAAATCTCTTTTCTTGTCGCTTGATTTAAGGGCTACAAAGACATAGCTTGTTTCAGAAACTTTACCTTTTACCTTTGATTTTCTCGTTAGAATGCACCTTACTTCCGTAGGTTTTGTCTTAGTATTGCATCTATATAGCGTTGAAGGCGGTTTGACTTTGCAGTTACAATCATCTATTTTGGGGGTAGTGCGCAAAAAGAAATTAGAAGAACTCACTACACTGATGATTAGAAAAGTTAAAGAAAAAAAATGGGCTTTCAACATAATTTTTGGGAGTTAATGATGAATATACACTCTTTACATTAAAAAGATTCTTTTTCTCTTTAACGAAAATCAAGCCAAAATGCCTTCTTTGGTTAGTTACTTACTCTACTATTTCAAAGGTTTCTATGATACTAAAAGTAGGACCTAATGTTTCTGAATAAACCAAGCGCTTGTCGGTGAGTTCCAGTATAGTCAATCTCCTTTCGCTCGGTCCTCCCGGCGTTCCTCTGATGATTCCTCTGTTGTCAGAAGTTACCGCCCATACATCGCCCGATACTTCCAAACCTGCATTAGGACAGCCATTCCCTGCAAAAATTTTAACAAACCAATCTCGGCGAAAAGCATGCACTTGACGAGAAAAACAGCTATTGTCAGGAGTATTATTAATGAGTCTGTTTACCTGTCGCCAGCGTTTCTCATATCTTCCCGCTATGGTATTGGCGATAGAAGATTTAATCTTAACTTTCAAAGTATGGCTTTGTTGTTCTAACCTTGAAAAAACTACTTGCGTCTTGTCCTCCCAATTATTCTCATTTCCGCGTTCTACACTTACGAAGTACCGAAAGGTTTTCAAATCCAACCCTTTAAAAATAACATACCCTCTGCGATTAGTTGTTTCTTTTCTCACAGGATTAACGTCTGCTCTGAAATCTTCCGCTGTAGCGTACAAGGTAACGGTTGCTCCTTCTACCCCTATGTCTGTAGCATCGGTAACAAAAACTTCAAGTTCGTACCCTATCTCTATGACATCAGTGGGGCGGCAGCCCAATAATAGGCTAAGCAAGCAGAGCAACAACACTTTCTTGAAAGCTAATTTCTGAATCATAACTCACTCAATTTGTTAAAATTTTCGCAAATTTATAGCTAATAATCAATTTTTTAGCAAAATAAAAAAAGAAAAAATAAAGTATTGAGGAATTGTAATTTATGTCTGCTTAATCTGCGAAATTAAACCTGATAGGCTTGCTCTTTTGCTATCCTTTGCCAAATTCCTTAACGACCTCTTTGGCAACTACCTGCCCAGAAATCAAAGAAGGAGGCACTCCGGGACCTGGAACGGTAAGCTGTCCCGTGTAAAACAAATTTTCTACTTTTTTACTTTTTAATGAAGGTTTTAAAATAGCAGTTTGCAGGAGTGTATTAGCTAAGCCGTAAGCGTTCCCTTTGAAAGCATGATAATCTGCTATAAAGTCTTTATGTGCATAAGAACGCTTATAAACAACAGCCTCTCTAATGCTTTGCTTGGTTAATTTCTCGAACCTATCCATGACAATATCGTAGTATTTTTCTCTTATTTGCTCTGAATCATCTAAGGTATGAGCGACGGGGATAAGTATAAAAATATTTTCACACCCTTCAGGGGCGACACTTCTATCTGTTTTAGAAGGCACAGAAACATAAAACAAGGGTTCGGTAGGCCACTTAGGCGTAGTGTAAATCTCTTGGGCATGTTGCATGAAATCTACATCAAAAAATAAGGTATGATGTAAGGTGTTTTCTAATTTTTTATTCAAGCCAAGATAAAAAATCAGGCAAGAGGGGGCAAGCGTTCGCGATTCCCAATAATCGTCTGAATAAGAACGATAGGCTTTATCAAGGAGTTGGCTCTCTATGTGTTGATAATCTGCGCCTCCTATCAAAATGTCTGCTTCAAAAGTACCTTGCTTAGTAATAACTTTTTTTGCTTGATTCCTAAACACTTCAATAGATATTACTTCTTGGTTGTACAAAAACTTTACTCCTTTTTCTTCTGCTAATTTCTCCATTCCCTTAATGATTTGGTGCATACCTCCCATAGGATACCATGTTCCTAAACTAATGTCTGCATAATTCATTAGGCTGTAAAGTGCGGGTGTATTTTCGGGTAAAGCCCCTAAAAATAGGATAGGAAACTCCATCAATTGGATGATTTTGGGGTGCTTAAAAAATCGCCTAATGTGCTTATGTATAGAAGTAAATACGTCCATTCGAAACAGAGCAAGCAACAGTCGCATATCAGCAAATTCTAATATAGAACGGCTTGGTTTATACACTAAGTCGTTGATACCCACTTTATACTTGTAGGCGGCTTGTGCTAAAAACTGGTCTAACTTAGCGGCGCTGCCTTTTTCCAAAGATTCTAACATAGCTTTAAACTCCTCGAGGTCAGCAGGAATATCTAAGTAGTCATCTTTTCCAAAAACTACTCTGTAAGAGGGATTTAGACGCACAAGTTCATAGTAATCGGAAGGCTTTTTCCCAAATTTGCCAAAATAACTCTCAAAAACATCGGGCATCCAATACCAACTCGGTCCCATATCAAAAATAAAACCTTCTGCTTCAAATACTCTGGCTCGTCCTCCTGCAATACCATGCTTTTCTAACACAGTAACTTCAAAACCTTCATAAGCTAAGTTAGTAGCGGCAGAAATACCAGCGAATCCTGCTCCAATGACAATTACTTTCTTATTCATTTGATTTGACTTGATGTGTATGCATTTTAAAAATTAAAGGGAAAAATAAATTGTTTGTTCTAATAAAAACATCAAAGCGTGTAAATGTTTTAATTTTATTAGTATTTTTATACTTGCTTGCCAAAAGACGGCACAAATTCAAGTTTTTCTTTCATGTATTAAAATCAAAATCCTATGAAAAAAATATCCATGACTTACAAAATTGTACTTTTCTTGCTTTCAGGCATCTTACTGATTTTTGTTTCCCACTATTACGCCAAAGCTACCACTGCCTCTGACAAAAAAAAGCTACTGCGTCATGTTGTTTTGTTTAAGTTTAAGGATACCTCTTCTTCTGAGGACATCAAAAAAGTAGAAAATGCTTTCAGAGAACTTCCTTCAAAAATAAAGCAAATTAAAAGCTTAGAATGGGGCATCAACAACAGCCCAGAAAATCTCCATCAGGGCTTTACGCATTGCTTTTTTGTTACTTTTGCTTCTGAAAAAGACAGAGAAATTTACCTTCCGCATCCTGACCATAAGATAATGTTTTGCGAACTATAAATAATTGATAATAAAAGATATAAACGCGATTTGTAGCATTGCTTCCGCCGATTCAACAGTTTTTTCTACTTCTTTAAA
>Ga0272446_1004653_pt1 | contig 15973 bp, 13 predicted proteins | sample YNPCB0061_FD_194587 | JGI IMG/M metagenome (GOLD analysis project Ga0272446, IMG submission 194587) | Hot spring microbial mat communities from Yellowstone National Park, WY, United States - YNP-CB-006-1 | ecosystem: Environmental > Aquatic > Thermal springs > Hot (42-90C) > Sediment | place... | reverse complement strand
AAACTTTCATCATGGAGCACGTGGACCCATCTGCACGGGCGACCGTTGCCAGCCTGACCAGCATGGCATGGAATTTTGGCTGGGCTTTCAGCCCCACCATCAGCGGCTGGCTTCAGGTTCGCTACGGGTTTGGTCCGCCCTTCATTGGAACAATCATCCTCTACACGATTTCGGTGGTCATGTATTGGGCATTCTTCTGGCGCAGACAGCCCAAGCCCATCCCGCTGCACGCCGCCGCAGACTGAGCCATTACCGGAGCTTCATCCGTTCTTCCCCCTCCCCGGCGCGGGAGGGGGAAAAGGTTTAATGGCAGAGTCAGTTCACGGTCAGGAAGCCGAAGCGCATGCGGTTCGGACTATAATACACACGACAGCATCCACCCATCCAAAAGGAGAGAGATATGCTCGTCATCATCAGCGATTTACACCTGGGCGACGGGACGACCGCTGCATCCATCCCTGCCAGCGCGTTTTATCTGTTTGCAAAACGTCTGCGGCAAGACGCTCACTTCGCATCTTTGCGGCGGGGTAAATACCGCCCAATCGAAGAGCTGGATGTCATCCTGATGGGCGACATCATTGACCCGCTCCACTCCACAAAATGGCTGTTCCCTCCCAAAGGGCAGGAACAATACATCGAGGTGGGCGGGCAGAAACTCATCCGCATCACCGAAGAGGGCGAACCCGGCTACATCCGCCCATGGAGCGACCCTTCAAACCCGTTGTTTGCCGCTAAACTGCGCGAAGTGACACAGGCAATCATCGAACACAACCGCGCCTCGCTGGAAGTAATGCGAAAACTGGCAAACGGCGAATTCATCGAATTTGACCCCCCCACTGCAAACGGAGAGCGCGACGCCGCCAGCCAGAGCAAAATGCCCCTCAAGGTGCGCTTTCATTACATGGTGGGCAATCACGACTGGTACTATCACCTGCCCGGCGAAGCCTTCGACAGCATCCGCCGCGAACTGGTTGACGCCATGGGCTTGAGCAACCCGCCCAGCCCCTTCCCCTACGACTTGCGCAAACTGGACCCGCATGCCCCCTGGAAACAGGACGAAGCGCCCGAAATCGAGCGGCTCTTCCGCGAATATCAGGTCTTTTGCCGCCATGGCGATTGTTTCGACTCTTTCAATTTCAACGCAAAACTTGGTCGTGACCACGCCAGCCTCGGCGACGCCTTCACGATGGAAGTCTGCAATCGCTACCCGGAAGAACTCAAACGCAAAGCCGACCTGAACTCTCAAATTGTGGACAACCTGCGCCATATTACCAACATCCGCCCGGCGCTGGCAACTCCGCTGTGGATCTCCGGGCAAATCAAACGCCTCTCCGAAGAACACATGATCAACGGCTGGGATGAAAGTCAGCTCAAAAAAATTTGGGACGACCTCTCCGAAAAATTCGTCAACCTCAAATTCGTGCGCAGCAAAGACATCCCCTTCCGCATTGACATTGTGGACAAAATGCAGGCGGCAATCAAAATCTCCAAACTCATCTCCCTCGAAACCCTGGATAACCTCATCTACAAACTGCAAAACCGGCGGCTGTTCGGCGGCGACGGCTCCTTCATCCAATTCGCCCTGCAGGAACCCGCCTTTCAGGACGACACGGCGCGTTACATCCTCTATGGTCACACCCACCATCAGGAAACCATCCCCCTCGATTACGACGAGCGCAGCGGCAACCAAATCTACTTCAACACCGGCACCTGGCACACCTACTTCGACCTCGCGCGCAAAAACCCCAAAGAAAAAAAATTCGTCCCCTACAAAGCGCTCACCTACATCACCTTTTACAAGGAGGACGAACACGATGACCGCCGCTTCGAAACCTGGACCGGCGCCTACGCTTAACCCCTGATGCACTACGACACGCAAAAGCACGATGTCATCATCATTGGCGGCGGTCCCAGCGGGCTTTCCACCGCTTTGCATTTACAGCGGATCGCTCCGCATCTTTCTCCCCGCATCCTGCTCCTCGAAAAGGAACATTATCCGCGCCTGAAACTCTGCGCCGGCGGACTCACCCTCGACGCCGAAATCCTGCTCGAACGTCTCGGGCTGGACGTGAACGAAGTCCCGCATGTCCTCGCCGACGAACTCCGCTTCGACTTCGAATCCAGCGGGCTGAGAATCCGCAACCCCAAACGGCACGCCCTGCGCGTCATCCGCCGCGACGAATTCGACCACTGGCTGGCAAAACAGGCACAGAGCCGAGGCATAGAAATTCGCCAGGGGGTGACGGTGAAAAACGTCCTTGCGCAGGCAGATGGCGTGATCGTGGAAACCGACCAGGGAACCTTGCATGCGCAAGTCGTCGTCGGCGCAGACGGCTCGAACGGCGTGACCCGCCGTTGTATCTTCCCAAGCGACCCGCTCCACACCGCAAGGGTGCTGGAGGTCATCACCCCCTCCCAGCCTCCCCCATCCCGCTCTGGCGGGATGGGGGAGGTGCCCGAAGGGCGGTGGGGGCACGCGCACTTCGAATTCTCCCCCGTGCCAGAGAACATTGCCGGCTACATTTGGGACTTCCCCACACAGGTCAAAGGCAAGCCAATGCGCTGCTGGGGCATCTACGATACCAACCTGCTGGCAAATGGCAAACGCCCGCCGCTCAAAGCGCCGCTTGCAAAAGAGATGATGCGCCTGGGCTTCAACCTGAACGACTACGAAATCAAGGGGCATCCCATCCGCTGGTTCAGCCCGGCGAATCGCCTGTCTGCGCCGAGGGTTTTGCTCGTAGGCGACGCCGCCGGCGCAGACCCAATCTTCGGCGAGGGCATCAGCATTGCGCTCGGATACGGCTGCCTCGCGGCGCGCGAAATCAGCGAGGCGTTTCAGCGTGGCGAATTTTCGTTTCGCAGTTTCAAGCGTCGGGTAGTGCGAAGCGCCCTCGGTCAAACGCTCCTCGCGCGCTGGGTCATCGCCAACGTCATCTACCCGTTCAAGTGGCGCTGGTTCCAAATCCTGTTATGGCAGATGTTGAAACCGTTTGTCCTGCTTGCCGCCTGGATTTTCGTTTTGAATTGGGGGAAACGGATGCCTACTCCCTGATCTTTCGCAGGAAGCCCGGCGTGTTCAACTCGCGTTCGAGCAGGTAGGTGAAGTACCCCTGCATGAGACTTTCCGCCTCTTTCTGGACCTCGAGGCTGGGACGCGCGCGAGCGGCTTCGGCATAACTCGAACGCTGAAAGTGCCGCAGGTATTTGAGCGCTTCCACCGAGATGGGGTGTAAATGCTTCAACCCCTGCCCGCAGCGCGGACAGATGACGCCGCCTCCGCTGAATGAGAAGAACTGGTCTTCAGGCTGGATGGCGCGCCCGCAGTTGGCGCATTCGAAGAGCTGCGGGCGGAAGCCAGCCTGGTCGAGCAGGCGCATCTCGTAGTAGCGGATGACCAGCCAGGGGTCGTTGCCTGAGGCGAGGCGGGAGAGGGTGTCGGTGAGCAGACGGAAGAGGGTGGGATTTTCGGTCTGGTCTTCGTAGGAGAAGCGGTCGAGCAATTCGAGAACGTAGGCGGCGTGCGCGGTGAGGGTCAGGTCATCGCGCAGGGGCAGGTAGGCGTCCACTGTGTCGGCTTGGGTGACGATGTACAGGTCGCGTCCGTGGGCAAGTTGCAGTTTGACGTGGGTGAACGGCTCGATGTGACCCGCCTTGCGGGAGGCGATCTTGCGCGCGCCTTTGGCGATGGCGCGTGTTTTGCCGAGCTGGCGCGTGAAGAGGGTGAGCAGCCGGTCGGCTTCGCCGTAGTCGCTGTGACGCAGCACAACGGCATCCACACGGAAGGAACGGAACTTGGGTTCGGGCATGGTCTCGACACCTGCACTTGCACGCAGGTGCAAGTGTACGGCGGCGGCCGAGCAGGGCGAAATCCCAATCGGGACCCGGCCGCCTGTTAGTATTACAGTGCAAAGTTTGACGCTAGAGAGCGTCTCTTACGCTGGGGCGCAGGCAGACGTTCTGTAACGTCTGCCCAATCTTGCGCTGTAATGGTAGGCGAGGGTAAAGATTATTTCGCCAACTTCTCCGGTGTGAACGCGCCCGGCAGCAGGTCGCGCACAGTGGTTTCCTGGAGGATGTTGCCCTGTCCATCGGCTAAGATGACGAGGGTATCCAGTCCAAACTCTGCCATGACCTGACGGCATCCGCCGCAGGGCGAGCCGCCGTTGTCGGTGACAAGCGTGATGACTTCGAAATCGGTCTCGCCTTCGGAAACGGCTTTGAAGATGGCAATCCGTTCGGCGCACATGGTCTGCGGGTAGGCGGCATTTTCCACGTTGACGCCGGTGAAGATGCGTCCCGAGCGTGTACGAAGGGAGGAGCCGACGGGGTAGTTGGAGTAGGGAGCATAGGCGTGCCGGCGGGCAGTGTTAGCAAGTTCAATGAGGGCTTGTTTTTCCTGTTTTGTGAGGGTCATGGGTTTCACCTGTCGGTGCGGGGAGGGCAAGGGTCAGGGGAGAACGTCTCTTCCGCAACGCGTATTGTGCGCTCTCTGACGCACCTTTGCAACAGCATGATCATCCTTTTTTCTTCCGCTCCAATTTTCGGATCGCGCGCGCCGGCATACCGACGACCAGCGTATCTTCCGGCACGTCCTTCGTGACGACGGCACCCGCGCCGGTGCGTGCGCCGTCGCCCAGGGTGAGAGGGGCAACCAGCATGGTATCTGAGCCGATGAACACATCCTTGCCGATGGTGGTGGGATGTTTTTTCTCGCCGTCGTAGTTGCAGGTGATTGTGCCGGCGCCGATGTTGGTGTTGGCGCCGATAACGGCGTTGCCGATGTAGGAGAAGTGACCCATTTTGACGCCTTCGTGCAGGACAGAGTCTTTGACTTCGCCAAAGTTGCCCATATGAACATGGCTTTTCAGGTGTGCGCCCTTCCGCAGGCGGGCAAAGGGACCCATATCTACTTCGTCTTCCAGCACCGCACCTTCCAGCACGGAGGCAAGGATTTTGCACCCGTTGCCGATGATTGTATCGCGGATGATGGTGTTCGGTCCGATGATGTTCCGTTCGCCGATGACCGTATTGCCATGAATGAAGGTATTGGGCATGAGGACCGTATCACGTCCAATCTTCACGCCGGCGTCAATGTAGGTGGAGGCAGGGTTCATCATACTGACGCCGTTCAGCATGAGGTCGCGGTTGATGCGCGCCCGCATGGCGGCTTCGGCTTCGCTGAGATGAACGCGGGTGTTGATGCCGATGGTCTCGATGAAATCATCATGCAAAACTGCCTGCACGGGCAGGTTATCCCGCACTGCAATTTCCACTACATCCGTCAGGTAATATTCGCCTTTCTTCGGGTTTTTCTCGATGCGCTTGAGCGCTTCCCACAGCCATTCGGCGTTGAAGCAGTATGCGCCGACGTTCAACTCCTTGATTTTCTGCTGTTCGGGTGTGGCGACATATTCCTCGACGATTGCCTGCACCGTCCCGTCGGGTTTTCGGACGATACGCCCAAAGCCGCGCGGGTCGTCGGCGATGACGGTGAGCAGGCTCAACGGTCCGGGGTTGAGGCGCTGGGCATCCACAAGCCGCCGGAAGGTTTCGCCGCGCAGGAGGGGCATGTCGGCATAGGTCAAAATGACCAGGTCGGTCTTACCCCTGAGGAGAGATTCAGCCTGCATCGCGGCGTGTCCTGTGCCGAGTTGTGGCTCCTGTAGAACGGTGCGGGCGGAATCGCCAAGATACGTTGTCACCGCTTCCGCGCCATGCCCTACCACGACGACAGGCGGCTCGGTGGCTGCCTCCTTCAGCGCCTCCAGCACATGCCAGATCATCGGCTTGCCGCACAGGGGATGCAGCACCTTGGGCAAATCCGATTTCATGCGGGTACCCTGTCCCGCTGCGAGTAAGACTGCGGTGATTTTCATAACGTCTCCTGCTGCCCTCTCCTTTTTAGGAGGGGCTGGGGTGAGGTTAACAAAAAACAGGCTCCCACACTGCGAAGCCTGTCTTGAAAATAAGCCCCGCAAAAGCGGGAATTTGCTGGGGCACCTGGATTCGAACCAAGATCCACGGCTCCAAAGGCCGGTGTGCTGCCATTGCACCATGCCCCAATGCGGACGATATTTTATCACAAGAAATGGGCTTGCGTTGACGGCGTTTGCATGCCGCGCCTGTCTTCAACATTAGACTCTATCGGAAATAAGAGTTTCTATCCACGAAGAACACGAATGATCACGAAAAAGAGGCAAAATTCGCGTTTCTTCGTGAACTTCGTGGAAAAAACGTTAATTCCGATAAAGTCTATTGCACTTTGTGAAATCTTCGGGCGGTTTCAACAACCTATCCCGAATTCAGGTTTTAACATCAGTTCAAGGTCCGACGCTAGAGAGCGTCTTTTACGCAGGCGCAGGGGACGTTCGTAGCGGGTTAGGGTGGTTAGCGCGGCAGATACGTTTTTTACGCAGGCGCAGGGGACGTTCGTAGCGGGTTAGGGTGGTTAGCGCGGCAGATACGTTTTTTACGCAGGCGCAGGGGACGTTCTCTAACGTCCCACCTGCTTATCCTCAATTGAGGTTATTTACTTTTTTTAGATGGAGGAGTGGCGCTCAAAGGACCAGTCATTTTGATTGGCATCTCGCCGGGCTTCAAGCCCAGTTTTTGCGCTTCGGCAAAAGTAATGACATCGGGATTAATCGGGATATTGCCGGCTTTTTCAACGGCTTCCTCCCAAAAGGCGTCCACATCTTGAGCGAGTTTCTTTTTACTCGCGGCAGCGAGCAAGGCTTCCACATCCACTTCAGGTTCGGGCGCCGGTGCAGGCTTCAACACAAACGGAGAGACAGGCTCCGCCGCTTCTGCCTCAGGGACGGCTGGTTCTGCACCCGCTTCCATCGGCGTCACCCCAAGCGACTTCAGGATGTTTTCCAGGTCGCCGCGCACGAAGAGCATGCCATCCACCGTTTGCAAGATGCGGTCGGAACTGGCAAGCCCTTTGCCTGCCAGCAAGAGCGCGTGGGAGCTATCCACCGGGATGAGGATCAGGTCATGGTCGCCACCGCGGAACACGTGGAAATTGTCCATGTGTTCCTGACGGATAATGCGCGAAACTTTGAACGAAGCGGAATAGATGCCCATCAGCGCCGCCAGCAGGGAGACTTCCATACTGCTGTCGTAGAGGTCGCCTGCCCGCGCCAGAACGCGTCCGCGGTCGTTGATGAGGAAGACCGCATCTGCCTTGACTTTTTGGCGAAAGCCTGCCAGCACTTCGGAGAGCGATTGGCGGTGCGTTTCGGTTTCGCCGCCGCTTTCCATTGGGAAGATGGTACGCACCAATCCCAAGCCGCGTTCTACGGCGTCCAAAAAATCGGCAAGGGGAATGGGTTTGTCGAAAATGGCAAGCGCGCCAGCGCTCAGCATCTCGTCGCGTGCTTTACGTTCAGTTGTGCCGGTGATAAAGATGACCCGCATTTGCGGGTTACGCGCCTTGACCTTGCACATCAACTCCACGCCAGAGATTCCGGGCAGGAGGTAATCGGCAACCAGCAGGTCCACATTGCGACGCGCCGCAATGAGAAGGGCTTCTTCGCCGGAGGGCGCGTCCACGATGTCCATGCGATGACCGAGCGTTTGCAGGGTCGAATGAAGCAAACGGATGATATCGCGCTGGTCGTCAACAATCAGAACACACGGTGCGGTCATGGTTTCTATTCTACCAGCCAGCATGCCACCCAGTGATCGGGGGAAACTTCCTTGAAGACAGGTTCTTCTTGCGAACAGCGCTGCATCGCCACCGGGCAGCGTGGATGAAAGCGGCATCCCTTAGGCGGGTTGAGGGGGCTGGGCACGTCTCCTTTGAGGATGATACGCTGGCGTTTCAGGCGCGGATTGGGGATGGGAATGGCAGTCATCAATGCCTGAGTGTAGGGATGAAGCGGGTTGCGGAATAATTCGTCGCGGGTGGTCAATTCGACCATTTTGCCGAGGTACATCACCGCCACGCGGTTTGAAATATGCTCTACCACTGAGAGGTTGTGCGCAATGAACAGATAGGTAAGCCCAAACTCCTGCTGGAGGTCTTTGAGGATGTTCAGAACCTGTGACTGGATGGAAACATCCAGGGCGGAAACCGGCTCATCACAGATGATGAAACTGGGGCGCAGCGCCAGAGCGCGGGCAATGCCGATGCGTTGCCGCTGCCCGCCGGAGAATTCGTGGGGGTAGCGGCGGGCGTGGTACTCTTCCAAGCCAACTTTTTTGAGCGTTTCCAGCATAATGGCAACGCGTTCGCGGGGCGTGCCAATCTGGTGAATGCGCAAGCCTTCCATCACCGATTCGCCGATGGGGACGCGCGGGTCGAGCGAGGCGTAGGGGTCCTGAAAGATGATTTGCATGTCGCGGCGCGCTGCCTTGAGTTCCTCTCCCTGCATGCGGAAGACATCGCGTCCGTTCACCAGCACAGAGCCGGCGGTCGGTTCGATCAGGCGGAGCATGGTGCGGCCCACGGTGGTTTTGCCGCAGCCTGATTCGCCAACCAAGCCGAGCGTTTCGCCTTTCCGCACGATGAATGAAACGTCATCCACTGCTTTGACATGATTGACCACGCGCTGAAGCAGTCCTTTGCGCACCGGGAAATATTTGACCAGGTTTTTTACTTCGACAAGGGTTTCCCCTTTGTTTGTGTTGGGATTCGGCATTGCGGCATGCTCCAAAAGGATTGATTAGTATTACAGTGCAAGGTTGATTTTTTGCCGACAGACCATCGGCGAACACTTGAATCAGGGTGATTGTGTCCGCGCAAGTCAGAGACTTGCGCTGCGTGGCGGCGCGAGATTCGTTCAGGGGCGACCTGACCCATTTGATTGACTTTGCGCTGTGGCGCAGGCAGACGTTCTCTGACGTTTGCCTAGCCTTGCGCTGTAATGTCAGGCGATTGCAAGCGGAGGCGTGTGACCTTCGGCGTTCTGATACAACCAGCAGCGTACTTTGTGTCCTTCTTTGGCTTCTTCCAGTTCGGGTTTTTGCTTTGTGCAGATGGCGAGGTTGTATTTGAGGCGCGCCTGACAGCGCGGGGCAAAGCGGCAGCCCGGCGGCAGGTTGATGAGGTTGGGAACCGAGCCGGGGATGACTTCCAGGCGCTCTTTGACCTCGCCGAGGACGGGGATGGAGCCGATCAGTCCCTGGGTGTAGGGGTGGAGTGGTTCGTCGAACAGTCGGTATACATCGGTTTGTTCGACGATTTCGCCGGCATACATCACCGCCACACGTTCAGCCATTTCGGCGACGACGCCCAGATCGTGGGTGATGAGGATGACGGCGGTGTTCATTTCTTTGCGCATGTCACGGATCAGGTCGAGGATTTGTGCCTGGATGGTGACGTCGAGGGCGGTGGTGGGTTCGTCAGCGATGAGGAGTTCGGGGACGCAAGCCAGCGCCATGGCAATCATGACGCGCTGTGCCATACCGCCGGAGAGTTCATGAGGATAGGCGTCGACGCGCCGTTCGGGGTCTGGCACGCCTACCATTTTGAGCAGGGAAATGGCGCGCTGCCATCCGGCTTCTTTGCCGAGGTCTTGATGAACGCTCAGGACTTCTGCGAGTTGGTCGCCGATTTTGAAGACGGGGTTGAGGGCGGTTTGTGGCTGTTGGAAGATCATGGAGATGCGGTTGCCTCTTACTTTGATCATTTCTTCTTCGGATAATTCGAGCAGGTTCTCGCCGTCGAAGATGATTTCACCGGCTTCGATGCGCCCGGGTTTGGCGATCAGGCGCATGATGGAGAGCGACGTGACGCTCTTGCCGCAGCCTGATTCGCCGACCAAGCCCAGCACTTCGCCGGGGTAGACTTCGAAGTCCACGCCGTCCACCGCACGAACGATGCCGTCTTCGGTGTGAAAATAGGTTTTCAGTCCTTTGACTTCCAGCAGTGGTTTTCGTTCATTCATTGAGGGAGGCTCCCTGGTTGAGGTTGGTGGGATTATAGCAAAGTTTGGAAATTGTGAGGCAAATTGTCGGCGGGGGGAGAGGCTTGGGGTGTTTGAGGCAGGTTGAGGGGCGGGGTGAGGCGGAGGTCATTTGCAGGCGCTTCCGTAGTCGAAGGTTTCGATGTCTGCGAGGGCGTAGAGGGAGGAGGGGTCGAGGTCAAAGCCGCAAAGGTCAGGACGGGCGGCGGCAACTTTGAGGCGCATGTAGAGGGGGATGGCGGGCAGGTCGAGGGCAAAGAAGGTTTGCGCTTTTTGGTGGGAGGTGTAGCCCGGCTCGCTGGGGAGGGATTGGGAGGCTTCGGCACAGGCTTTGTCGAAGTCGGCGTTGGAGTAGCCGCTGATGTTGGCGCCAATCCAGTTGTTGGCGGCGCCGGGTATCTGGCTGGTGGTGAACCATTCGCAGGGGGGTTGGAGGGTGTTGGCGCCGATGGCGTATTGGGCAAGGTCGAAGCGGCGCCCGAAGAGGGGACCGTCGGGTCCCTGGGCGTAGAGGTCAGAGGCGGTGTGGTATATGGCGTTGATGCCAATGCCGCATTCGGCAAGGGATTGGGTGAGGATTTCGGTCACCTGGCGGCGCTGGGTGGCGGAGGTGGTGTGGTATTCGAGGATGAGCGGCGTGCCGTTTGGGACGCGGGTGACGCCCAGAGCCTGGCGGGGGGTGGAGGGGTTGTTGTCGTGGTCGATCCAGCCGATTTGCTGGAGGATTTCGCTGCCAGAGGCGGGGTTGTATTCGTAGGTTTGGAGGCTGCCGTTGTGGAGGGGGTGGTTGTAGGAGAGGTAACTATCGGGTACGCGGGAAAGCCCGAAGAGGACGGTATCTACCACGCGCTGTCGGTCGAGGCAGTAGGCAATGGCTTTGCGCATGCGTACGTCGCTGAAGAGGTCGGGGCGGTCGGGGTTGAGGCCGGTGGAGTTGAAGCCGTCGTCGTAGGAGGCGTGGCGGATGCCGAAGGCGAGCCATTCCATGGTGTCGGTTGGGGCGGTGAGGAGTTGTGCCTGTCCGTCGGTTTGCATTTGTTGGAGGAGGGCAACCTGTCCGTCGAGGGTGAGGGAGGGGTCGAGGATGTCGCAGTCGCCTTCAACGAGGGCGGTGAGGGCGGCGTTGGGGTCGGGTTTGAAGAGGAAGGTGAGCTGGTCGAATTTGGGGAGTCCGCTTTCGGCGCGGAAGTAATTGAGGTTTTTGACGAGGCGGATGCTTTCGCCGGGTTTCCAGCTTTCGAGGATGTAGGCTCCCCAGCCGAGCGGGGCGCGGGTGGAGACGTCCACCTGGAGGAGTTCGGCGGGGGTGAACTGGCTCCATTTGTGTTTGGGGAGAGGCATCCAAAAGTTGGTCTGGTAGTCTGGGTCGATGTAGCCGGGCAGCCCCCACCATTGAAGGGTGGTTTCGTCGGCTGCTTCGTAGGTTTGGGTACGTTCGATGAGGAATTTGTTGACGGGGGTATCGGGACTGGAAGCGAGGGTGAAGGCGTACACTGAGTCGTCGGCGGTGAGCGGTTCGCCGTCGGACCAGGTGAGTCCTTCGAGCATGACAAAGGTGACGACCATTTGATCCATTTTGATTTGGCTGGAGCCGTCGTAGGCAATGGCGCAGGAGTCGCTGCGGCAGCCGCTCGGGCGGATGCGGTCACCTGCTTTGAGGGAGATGACTTCTCCGTTGGAGTTGACAACGCGGTCGCCGGCGCGGACGGTGATGGGGGCGACCTGGGCGTCGCCGTCTTCGAGGGTGGGGATTTTTTCGAGGATGACGGGTTCGTACTGGTAGTTCAAGAGGTCAATCGGTCCATCGTAGATGGCGGAGAGGACGCTGCGGGCGGCGGAGGTCAAGCCGCCGTAGGGGTAGAGGGTGGCCGGCTCTTCGCCAAGGCAAATGGTGAGGGAGCGCGGGGCAGGCGTCGGTGAGGGGGGAGGCGTGGTCGTTTCGGTGGGCAGGGGAGGCAGGATGGGCGTCTCGGTTGTTTGGGGAGAGCAGGCGGAGAGGAGGAGAGTCAGCAGTAAAAGGAGGAGGAAAAGGGGGCGAGGGTTCATCTGCGGTGTCCTTTGTCAGTCTTTGTAGATCGTGTAAAAGTATTCGCCGGGGAAGATGGGGTTGAGGAGTGTGCCCCTGACCCAGCGCTGCTCGAAAGTGTGGCTGGTGGCAACAGCAAGCAGGATGGTGGGTACCTGGTCGTAGAAGAGGCGGTTGATCTGCTGGTAGATGGCATGGCGGGCGGCGGGGTCGGTTTCGGCGGCGCCGCGGTTGACCAGGTTTCTGAATTGTTTTTGCAGGTCGGCGGGGATGCCTTGATGGATTGCAAAGGCGCCGATGGTGTAGGGGACGTACCAGTTGTGCGGGTCGTGAATGTCTTCTGCCCAGCCGCTGACGAAGTAGGGCGCCTGGCGGTTGCGGATGGTGCGCAGGAAGGCGGGCCAGGGCAAGCCGACGGTTTCGATGATGAAGAGGTTGTTAATGGTGGCGACGTTGATCGCTAAAATGTCGGCGATGGTCTGGCGGCTGGTGTTGCCCTGATTGTACAACGCCTGCAGGCGGAAGCCGGTGGTCCATACGTCGCCTTCGGGGTCGCTTCCGGCGGGGATGCCGTCGTCGTCGAGGTCGGCAAGTTTGAATTCTTCTTCGCACTTTGCGGGGTCGTAGGAGTAGATGGGCGCGTCTGCCTGGTAACCGGGCATGCCTGCCAGCGGAATGACCGGCGACTGCACGGCTTCGCCGTTGAACACGTCACTGATGTACACATCCCAATCGAAGCAGTAGGCAAAGGCGCGGCGGATGTGGATGTCGGAGAAGAAATCGGGGGGGATGCCGTTGCCGTCCAATTGTCCGGAGCCGAGGTAGTTGGAGCCTTCGGCGACGTTAAAGTTGAAGAACATATCGGTGCGGCTGAGGGCGGGTCTGCCGAGGTAGAGGCGGTACGGCAGGGATTCGTCCACGACTTGACAGGGCTTGTAGCGGTTGGCTTCAAGGTCGAACGGGCATATTTCGCCCACCAGCGCGTCCATTTGCGAGCGGTTTCCTTCCGGCACTGCCACAATATCGGCATCGCCAGCCTGCATCATAGCGAAGCGGGTGCCCCATTCACTGACGTACTTGGTCACTACGCGCGCCAGACGGGCAGGTTTGCGCCAGTAGGCGTCGTTGCGCAGGAGAATCAGTTCCTCGCCAACCTTCCACTGCCCCAGTTTGAAAGGACCTGTGCCGTTGGCAATGCGGGAAAGGGGACTGCTTTCGGGGGGTTCAGCGTAGTAGTTTTGCCAGGTCTCGCAGGAGCCGTCCCAGCCGCCGTTGGCGATAGTCCAATCTTTATCGAGGATCCCGCCCCAGGGTTGGGCGAGGGTTGGCAGGAACGGTCCCCAGGGCTGCGCAAGGGTCATGGTGACGATGCCAGCCGCTTCATCTGCCACAATGGCAGACTTGACGCGTTCACAGGCGGCAATCAGCGCCGCCGGGTCACTGGCAGAGAGCGCTTCGCGGTTATCGGCAGAGGCGCACCGATCCACCAGGCAACTGATGTCATCCACGCCGATGCCCAAAAACGGCTCGGTCAACAGGCGCTGCGGTCCATTCGTGCCGCCAAGCAGCAACCCGCGCTGGAAGGAATACGCCACGTCTTCCGCCGTCAACACCTGCCCCTCGTGAAATTTCACGCCCGAGCGGATTTTGAAGGTGTACACTCTGCCGTCTTCCGACACGTTCCAGGACTCTGCCAAAAGCGGCACAAAGCGGTCGGTGTGAATGCCATCGTAGAAAATCAGCGGCTCGTAAATATTGAAGATGATTTCTGCGCTGGCGGTATCGTAACCGAGCGCGGGGTCGAGCGTCTCCGGCTCGCCAAAGGTGACCTGCACAAAGGTGTTGGGGTCGGGTGATTTTCTCTGCGCCGCCTGCTGGGTGAGGGGCGGGTCAACGGCTGGCAGCGAGGTCGCCGCAGGCGCTGTGCTCCCACCGCATGCGGTAAGAACCGTCCCCGCAAGGGTGAGCCAGAGCAGCAGGCGCATGAACTTGTTCGACATTCCTCAAATTGTAGTCTTATTTTGCCTTTTTTTGAGGACAAGCAGGATGCCCAACAGAGTGACCAGCCCGACAAGCAGCGCCGCCTCGGAGGTTACTGCGCTTCTTTCCTCGACCTGAGCCTGCTGCGGCGTCGGAGGCAGAGTCGGCGTCTGACGCAGGATTCGGATAGCGGCGGCGTTCGAGGCGTTTAGTTCCCCTGCCCCATCCCACAGACCGTTTCCGCGCAGGAGGTAGGCGGTCACGCGCCAGGCATCTTCGTCGGTTAAACTGCCGGGCTTCCAAAAGGGCATCGCTGCGCGGATGTATGCCTGAAGTTGGGCGGCGTCGCTAAATTTAGAAAGCGCCTGAGGGGCAATTACCGCAGGGATGGTTTTGGGAAGGGTAAAGCCGCTTTCATAGGGGTTCTCGCCATGGCAGCCGCGCTGCCAGCAATACTGTTCTTCGGGCGGGTAGGCGGCGCGGAATTCGTCGGTCAACCCCTGTCCGCGGTCGCCGTGGCAGGGCAGGCACGAGAGCCAGTACACCTGCGCGCCATAATCTGCCTGAGAGGGGGTTGGGGGAAGGGTCGGCTCGGCGAGGCGGTCGGGCGTGGGCATGGTCTGGAGGCTGGGAGAAGCCTCTCCGCCATCGAAAAATAGCCCTGCAATCAGCAGGGCTATTCCGAGAGAAAAGGCAAGCAACCGGATCAGGGATCGGGTTGTCACGAACGTTCTAGACTTTGCCGCGCAGGCGCGGGTCGAGCACGTCGCGCAGGGCGTCGCCAATCAGGTTCCAGCCAAGGACGAACAGTACCAGCGTCACGCCTGGCCAGACGATGATGTACCAGTAGGTGTTGAGGCTGGTGATCCAGTTGCGGGCAAACGCCAACACCTGTCCCCAGTCGGCGTAGCCCACTTCCACACCAATTCCGAGGAAGGAAAGCGCAGCAAAGGAAAGGACTACGTCGCCAATGCCGAGGGAAGCAAGCACCAGTGTGGGGAAGATAGCGTTAGGAATGATGTGGCGGAAGAGGATGCGGCTGTCTGGCACGCCAATAACTTTGGCAGCGAGGATGAAGTCGCGCTGTTTGACGGAGAGGATGTCGGCGCGGATGATGCGGGCGTACCCAAGCCAGCCAAAGGCAATGAGCGAGATCATGACCGGCAGGGTGGTGCGTCCGTAAAGAGGGGTCAAAACTGCCGCCAGGATGAGGGTTGCCATAAGCCCGGGCAAAACGTAGAGGACATCTACGATGCGCATGAGGATGTTGTCCACAATGCCGCCGTAGTAGGCGGAGACGGCGCCGACGATCACACCGATGAGCACTGTGGAGATGACCACGATTAGCCCGGCGCGGAAGGCTGTGCGGGTTCCCCAGATGACGCCGTAGTAGATGTCATATTGTCCCTGGGCGGTGCCGAAGATGTGTACCCATTCTTCTTTGCCTGTGACTGCCTTCCACCAGAAGGGCAATGGAGGCGGTTTACTGCGCCATTCGGCGCCCATGGGTTTTGGCTCTGCTTTGAAGCCGTCGCGCGGGATGGTGTAGGGATCGCCCAGCGGCGGCGCCAAAACAGGCGCAAATGCAGCCACCAGCACAAAGAACACAATCAAAACAGTGCCAGTGATTGCGGCTGGTGTTTTGAACAGCCCTTGTAAGATTCGATAGTTTTCAGGACCGAGGAAGCGTTCCAGGCGTCCAATTTTGCGCATGGCAACGGCTTCGCCGAGCAGTTGATTGTCACCGGTAGGGGTAATGGTTGTCATGGTGTGTCTCCAGTTACGAAAGTCGTACGCGCGGGTCCACCACGGCATACAGAATGTCTACAACGAGATTGGCAACAATCAGGATGAGACCGTTGAAGAGGGCAAACCCAAGGACAGTGACCACATCCAACTGTACGGATGCTTCGGCAGCGGCAGAACCGATGCCAGGGTAGTTGAAAACGGTCTCTGTAATGATGACGCCGCCCATCAAGCCGACCACTGTGAAGCCTGCCAATGTGACCACCGGGAGCATGGCGTTTGGTCTTGCGTGCTTGTAGATAACGTC
>Ga0272446_1004651_pt1 | contig 15980 bp, 16 predicted proteins | sample YNPCB0061_FD_194587 | JGI IMG/M metagenome (GOLD analysis project Ga0272446, IMG submission 194587) | Hot spring microbial mat communities from Yellowstone National Park, WY, United States - YNP-CB-006-1 | ecosystem: Environmental > Aquatic > Thermal springs > Hot (42-90C) > Sediment | place... | reverse complement strand
ACTCTTTTTCTAAACATCAAACATCTATTCCATAATGCTCTTTTATCACTGCGGGAATTGTTTTGTTCTCTTTCTTCGCTAATTGTTCTATCTGATATACTTTTACATCCACAAGGAAACGATACCAGAATGCGTGCAGGTAGTGAAAAATAAATCCTTCTTTACCATCCAGGAAACCAAGCTTAAATATGTACCGGTGAATGTAGTAAAGGAAAGGTCTAAGGAATAAGGGTATACGGAAATAAAGTTTCTCTTTTAACCATCTTTTCTTTTCTGTTTTATTACCAAAAATATTGGCAACAGAATCCATTTCTTTTAGCTTATGCTTTGCTATTAAAAACTCAACGGCTTCACGAGTTGAGTATTTATTATGCTTATCTGTCCATAATGAAATATTTTTCTGCCTGTCATAATTGGATTCAATCACATCAATATTGCTTATAATGGTTTTCCCATCCACTTTGATATGTTCATCCATCCAGCGGTCTTCCATCGTACCTTTGGATTTTTTATAAACTCTTAAAAAATAATTTGGGTAAAAACCTCCGTGTTTTATCCAGCGACCCATAAAAAATATTTTCATCTTAACATAAACACCATCCGCGCTATCCTGCTCAATTATTTTGCTAAGCTCCTCAAATCCTTCCTTAGTCCATCGCTCATCTGCATCAATTCTTAATATCCATTCATTTTTTATATCTGTGTTTGCAATAGCCCAAATAAATTGCTTTGCCTGGTTGATGAATTTACTTTGATAAATTTTATTTGTGAATTTCTTTGCAATTTCTAAAGTGTTGTCAGATGAAAATGAATCAACAATAATAATATCATCCATATAATCTTTAATTGAAGTTAAACATTCTTCAAGATTTTGTTTTTCGTTTAAGGTCATAATTATAGCTGTAATCGGCATCTTATCCATAATCAAACCTTCTTTGCTACAATTTGTATCAATTTACCTATTGGCCATTTTGATTCTTTTTGCATTGAGATAAAACCACTTTTCCCTAAAATTGGGCGGAGAAATAAATATGAAATGAATGACAGATAAAGATGTCTTAAATACCTGATATATTTTCTTATTTTATTTCGTTCAAAATTCCGATCAATAGAGATTATTTCAAAACCACTTTTATTTAACAAAATCTTAAGACCAGTTTCAGAAAAGACAAATAAATGCTGCAAAGCATCATACCATTGAGAATGACCAGTTAGAAATTTTTCAATTTTATCATTACCGAGTCCTGTATCTAAAAATAAATAGCCATTCTTTTTTAGACATTTATTAATTGATGATAATAAAGAAAATGGATCTGATACATGTTCAATTGTTGCCCAGAGAGTTACAATATCGAATTTATTTTGGTTAGACTCAAATTTGCTATATTCTTCTATGCTAATATTTTCAACATTTAACTTTAACGTATTCTTAGCGAAGTTAATTCCTGATTCTGAAATATCAATACCGGTAGCATCGAATCCATTAGTTATTGATTCCTTAACAAAAAATCCTTTTCCACAACCAACATCAAGTAATTTTTGATTGCTTTTACTTAAAAAGCTTTTAATAATTAGTACCTTGGAACTGAAATCAGAAATCATCCTTTGTTCCACCCAATCGTAATTACCACCTTCATTTGATGAAAGATGAAACATACTATAATATTTATTTAACTCCACTTTAGATGGTTGAGGCAATAACTGTGCGGTTTTGCAAAAAGAACAGATGTAATAAGTATAATTATTACTCTTAACTGTTTCAGATACAGTATTATTGCAAATTATACATTTAAAAAAGTTGTTATTCAATTTAGTATCATATTTATTTGATGAATAAAAGACTTAGCAATTTTATCCCAGCTAAAATAATCTTCAACATATTCTCTTCCATTATTGCCCATCTGAATAGGATCAGAACGCAGTATTTCAATTGTTGCTTCTGCAAATTTATCTGAAGTATTTTCAACCCACTTACCGCAATTAAATTTTTCAACATCCTGCCAGGGAGTATTTGTGCTGGCAACTACTGGTGTGCCTGCTGCAAGTGCTTCCGCATACACCATCCCGAAATTTTCGTGATGCGATGGCAATGCAAATACATCTGCATTTTTTAGAAAGTTTATTTTCTCTTCTCCTTCAATGTGTCCAACCAGAAATACTTTATCTGAAAGATTATTTGAAGATATGAGACGAAGAAGATTGGATTTTTCTCCAAAGTCCTCACCGGCAATTAAAAGTATTGCATCCTTAACTTGTGCTTGAACTTTTTTGTAAGCTTCAATAAGGATATCAAATCCTTTAACTTTCTGAAGTCGGCCCATTGAAATAATGACTTTAGAATTTTGATTAACTTTATCTGAATATTTTTTATAAAACAATTTATCTTTTTTGTGTTTAATGTCTTTGAACTTATCAATATCAATCCCGTTTGGTAATACCCAAATATTTGCTTCAGCATAAACCTTTTTTATCATCTCTTCTTCCTGCGATGAGGTAGCATGCCAGGTAAGATTTTTTGCGAAAGGAGTAATAATAATTTTTAACCATAGCTTCTTCAAAGCGTTTCCCTGTGCTAAACACCATTCACCCAGTTGTCCGCGAGGTGATATTATTATTTTCTTTTTGAAGAATATATTTAATAATAATGCAAGCAGAGTTGGTGGCGAAAAAATAGAAACCAGATAAATTAAATCTGCATTTAAGAAATCATTCCATAGTAATAAAAACATAAAAGGGGAGAATCCTTTATTCGAAGCCAAACCATAGTATTTAATAAAAAGATTTTTCTCAACTTCTAAAAAAGTATTTGTTTTTATTTTCAATCTTTTATCGCCATTGGCATTTGTAGTTACTACATAGACATTGATATCATTTTTTCCTAATGCTTTTGCCAATTCATAAGTGGAATAAATTGGTCCGCCATAATAAGTGGCTGGGTAAAAAGAAGGAGTAATAATTAAGAGACGCAAGGTTTATAAATACCTTATTAAAAAATATTAAATAAAAAACTTGATGTGAACCGCGAATATTGAATATTATTTAAATTTGAAGGAATTTGAACCAAAACTTCAACAACCAAATTATCATCGATAATTTCAATACCCGGAGCAAAATAATTATCTTCCGGAAAATTGAATGCTGGTAAGCCATATCTTAAAGATATTTTAATCGATTCACTAAAACTATATAGAATTCCTATTCTATAGTAAATATTTTTACCCACTGTAAAATCAGCAATTATATCAGAAGAAAAAATGGTGTTAAAAAATTTTACTGATTCAAGAGAAAATATTAAATGATAATATCTAAATCCTGTATTATAGTTACCTGATAAACTTGGGGATATAAAAAAATTAAAATTATTTAATGAATAAAAATTATAATAAAATTTAAAATAAAAGTTTTGATATTTAAATTTATCAATATACAGGGTATTATTAAAAACAATATTAATGTTTTCTTTAGGTTGGAATGTTAGAAGCAAATAATTATTTTCGACTACGCCAGCTGCCAGTTTGACTTTATTATATGCTGCGAATTCAATAAAAGATTGAGCATATGCAATTGAGCAAAAAAGAATAATGACAATTGGAAGAGTAATAAATTTATTCAATGTATTCTCGGATTATTGCGCTTAATAATTTATAACCAAAATCATTTAAATGTATCCCATCTTGTGAGTACGATTCAGATAAATAATTGTTAGAATTTAAAAAAATATTATATGCGTTTATAAATCTGGTTTTAGGATCCTCAAGTGTTCTATCGTTTAACCAATTATTAATTCTTGGATACAATGTATGAAAATATCTTTGATCATCCTTATAAGATGAACCCAAAGGCAATAATGAAATAATATAAATTTTATTAAATCTGATTTTTAGAGATATTAGTAATTCATCATAATCAGAAATAAATTCATAATAAATTATTTCTTCACTTTTACCCTCGTTAGTTTTTTGCATGCAGTCATTGGTTCCAACTAATACGAAACATATATCATCTTTATTAATTGGATATACTAAAGAATTATTAACATCGCTTATGTAAGCTCCATTTTCACCAAGATTAATCATATTATTAATAGGGAAATAATTTTTTAGATCCCATCTTTTAATGATAGAATCACCGAAAAAATAATTATTAGTCATTACATCATTATCAAAGCACCCGTAAAAAAATAAAAGGATTAAGATTAAATTAAGTGCGATAAAATTTATTTTATTGGGTAAACACATATTTATTTTTTACACCATAAATAAATTTTAAAATAAGAAATATAAAATATATTATCACTGAATTTCTTATAAAACCTAGAAGTGCTATAACAAATTCTTGTTCCATCTGAATTACCTGACAGATGAAAAAACTAAAAAAAATGAAAGGACCTATAGAATTTTTTCCTTGTAAGTAATTAAAATACTTGCCCATTAGGAATCCAAAAATTAAAAACCCTAGAAATAAACCAATAGTCCCAAACTCAACATAGAATTGATTAACCATTGTGAGTGCATCATCAATTAAGGGCATATTTAGCAAACCTTTTACAACCAATTGTGGAGAAGTAACTATTGGTTTTTCAGGATAAATAAATCTTGGAATAATACCGCTAAGTCCAATAAGTGTACTTTTTCCAAACAAGGGTGAATAACCTTCATCAAATTTGTCAATTATATCTGAGAGAAATAGCACACTCCCTTCTGCTCTGGATCTAATAATTGATTTATCATAATTATTTTCACTTATTGTGGATAGTGTACCATTAATAATAAAATCTAATGCAGTACTTAATTGATTAGATGACATTATTAATTTTTCTTTTAATGCTATCCTCTGTGCCTGAATTGCCGTTACAATAAAGATTGACAAAAAAAGAATAACGAAAGATTTAACAAGTTTCAATTGGTAGTGTTTGTAAAAACTAACGCTCACAACTAATAATATAAGTGCAGTGATTGCAGGTCTGGTTTGCGATGATAGAGTATAAATAAATGTTATCCCAATACTATAAGAAAAAAGTAATAATTTACCTTGGTGCGCAATTTTATTATCATTCACTTTGGTTAGTAAACCTAAAAGTATTATTAATGGTAATTGTGCTGATTGAATGAAAACATCCCTTATTGAGGAAGCAAGATCTGTTCGTTGATCATACATATATGCATGATTAAAAAATATATTTTCTGAGATACGCCAGTAATAGTAATATATGATCGCTATAATTAAAATAATACATATCAAGAGTAATGCGCGACCTTCGTTTCTGGAAAAATATTTATCCCTTAAAAAAGGTATTTCCTTAATTTTGCTTTTTTTGATTCCCAGGTAAAAACTAAAAAAACTAAATAGATAGAAAAAAGATATAAGCGACAAATTTTCATTTGAGATGGATTTGTCATAAAATGAAAATAGAGAAGGCAACACAAAATATAATGCAAAGAAAAATGCATAAAAATTTATTGGTTTATTCAGAGTAATATCAATTATATACCCAGGAAGTATGATTAGATTTAAGATAAAAGCTATAAGCAAAGACAAATTAATAAGACTAATAATTCTTAATGAAATTAATGATTCAGAACCACTTAAAAGTATTTCAGTTACTATTAGTAAAAAAAAAGCTAGAATAAATAAAAATATAAAACCGCTATATTTAACTCTTGATATTTTCATAAAAAATTAATGGCTTATCAGATTGTTTTTTAATTGTAAAGCACCAATACTTAAAATAACTACCCAAATTATATATCCAACTAAAGTGCTGATTGCTGCACCTACTAACCCAAATTGCGGGATTAAATAAATATTTAGCACTATATTTATTAAGGCTGCTAAAAATATAGCTATAAAATTTATTTTTAATCTTTTAGAAGCCAAAAAAACGGGTAAAATTGAATAACCAATTACTTGAAAAAAATGTGCTACAGCAATTATTAAAATAAAACTTTTACTTAATCTATAAGATTCATTTAATAATAGTTTAGAAATTAATTCACTAAAGAAATAATAAAAAAATAATAATAAAGGACATAATAATATTGCAAAGGCTAGCCTCCTTAAGATTATCTTAATTACAAAACCCCAATTTTCCTCTGAAGCTGATTTATAAATATGCGGTCTTGTCCAAACTTCTAACCAACCATTTATAATTAAAAATGGCATTGACCATAAACCATAATTCAATGAATAAGTCCCGACTTCCTTTAAAGTTCTAAAATGCTCTATAAAATATCGATCGCTGGTGGTTAATAGCCACATAACAAAATATCCTGCAGGTAAATACCATCCGAACGATAACAATGATTTATTTATCTCTTTTTTTTCATCTGCTTCATTTAAAGTTGGATTAATAAAATTATTAGATATTTTGGGAGGTTGTAAAACAAAAATGGCAATTAATATCGATAATGCTTGAGCAATAATAATAATAATGGTTTGGTCAAAAATTAGATTGACAAAAATCAGGACTATCAAAGGGTAAAGCAATTTTTGTAAACTATTAACAATAGCTAATTTCTTCTGCTGTTTATGAGCCTCTAAGTAATTGGTCTTCGCTGCAAAAAAAGATGTTGTTATCGCTAAAAAACTTATTGGGATTGAATAGTATATATAAATATTATTACCACTTGTCAAAAAGATCAATGAAATAATTAAATAAATTAATATAATAAGAAAGATAAATTTTATTATAAGGTATTTGAATTGGTCTTTAAACCATAAGCTCATTGATTTTTTCAAATAATCAAAATAAACCCTATTATGAGCGACCATTAGAGGTCCAAATACTAAACTATTTATTAGAAAAAATATTCCTAATACTAAATTTGCTTTACCATAGCTCTCCGGCTTTATTAAATTGGTTATAATCTTTATAGTGAAAAAATTAATTACTACATAAAAAATATTACCAAACAGAGGCCACATGCCTTCATTCAAAACAGTTCTATAACGTTTAATTAAATTATTTATATTTAAGATATTTTTTAACATAATACTATCTAAGGTATAACATTTTACTTAGATTATAATAAATAACACATATTCATAATATTAATTATTTATTGCAATTATGTTATTTAAAAAATTTTAAACCAATTAATTTTATTTCCATTCTTTCCAGGTAAAATCTTATTGAGAATTTTCTGTCAGATTGGATAATAGTTTTTCTTGGAAAATTTTCATCTGAGTTTATAGAAAGATATTGTATAATTTGTTCTAATAAATGATTTTGAAGATTAATCGGATAATTATTCTCATACCATTTTTTGCCATTCTTACCCAATTGGATCCGAACATCTTTATTCTGAAGCAAGTAGTTAATAGCATTATAGCAATCCTTTTTGCTTGTGCATCTTATTCCAGTACCTTCAGGGTTAGAAAATTTTCCTATAATATCATCAGCTGAAAGCACAGGAATACCCAATGCATGTCCATCTAAATATGCGCTCGGTCCATCTTCACCCCCCAAACTAGTTAATAGTATTTTTGACTTTTTTATTTCTTTAGCCAGTTCCTGACTATTTAAATTTTGTATAATTAACCTATCTTGAGGTAGATTAAGTCCAGAAAAAATAATTGGTAACTCTTTATTCTTGGGTAAATCGTAACTAGGTATGCATAGTTTCCAAATAAGGTCAGGATATATCTCCAATATTTTTGACATAGCATTACCCCATCTTCTTAATCCTTGTTTATTTAATCCTCCAACCCAAATAATTTGTTCAGTTTCCTCTATGCCATTAATTTCATCTCCATAATGATCCAATACTGATACATTTGGCAGCATCATAAACTTATTTCTATACCTTTTATATTTAACCGAATAAAAAGCAAATTGACCGTAGCCAACAAATGCATATATATCAATGAACTTGTCATTATTAAAGTGAGGCCCATTTTGGCATACTTCTATAATGCGAGAATGAGGCATATAAAATTTAAGAATATTGAGATCTTCCTTAATATTTATAAAAATAATATCAAACTGATCAAATTTTAGTTTTAAATACTCCTGCACATCGCTTTTTGTAGCACATCCTTTAAAAAAAACACCATTCTCATATTCATCTACATTCGATACACCTATTATAGTCACTTCATTTTCAAGTTCAACTAAGTAGTTTGCATGGCGCAACATTTGGATTTCAGTACCTCCTAAGCCAGTTTTATTTAACTTAGAATATGTTCCACTGTAACTTAATGGTGTCCAACCTCTTAGAAATAATATTCTGATTTCACATCTCCTTTGTTTTAATTAATCATTTTAAAGTATTTCCTTTTTACGATCTCGTAGAATCGTGCAAAGTATTTGATTTTGATATAATCTAAATATGTATATACTCTTCTATTTAAGAATAGTACATCATAATGATTTAGTCGGGAGAAATTAATTTGATAAAATCCATCCTCTTCAAGTCGTTTAATTATTCCTTCGACTTCTTTTTCCATTTTTAATGAGGCAATAAAATCATGAAATTCAATTGATATTTGACTTATTTTAGCTAAAGTTTTGGATGAAGTGGAGTTAAACAATAGAATCTCTGCACCTTCAATATCTATTTTGATTAAATCGATCTTATTCACATTTACTAGATTAATAAAATTTTCAAAAGAAATTGAAGGAACTTTAATAATGGCATTTGATTGCAAATTTTTAAATATAGTATGTGCTTCGGGATTTATGGAAGTATATAAGTCAATTTGTCCATCGTGATCACTAACTGCATAATTAAATTTTTTAATTTTTTCATTTAAAAAAATTTTATTAAAATTTTCTGGTAAAGCTTCTACTGCAAAAAAAAAAAAAAATGGTACCTAGTATTTATTTCTCTTGAAAAGTCACCTAAATGGCTTCCAAAATCAAAAATAATAGATTTATCATTTATAAACTTTGTACAAAAATGATGATTACGTATTGTATCTAAATTAAATAAGTTTTCTAATGACACTAATTAACTCCTCTGCTCTATTAATATAAGTATGATTTTTTGCGGCTTTAAAACCATTTTGTCTGATTTTTTTCGCTTCTGCAGGATTATTTATAATTTGAAAAATTTTTTCTTTTAACTCAATTATATCGTCATACATTAAGCAAGCCTCACCTTCAGGAAAAAATAGGTTTTGCTCTTCAGTACGTGTTGTCAACATTAATCCATTCATCGCCGGTATTTCAAAAGTTCTCATATTATGAGAATCTTTATTTTGACGTCTCAATATATTTAATGAAACAGCTGAGCTATAAACTGCTTCAGATAAATCATCTAAATAGATATTATAAGGAAATATTCTTTTTTGTTTTAACGAATTTTTTGAAATCCGATCCCAGCCATTACCAAAAACCAACAAGTTGAAGTTGGAAAGGCTATTTAGAACATCTTCCCTTTCTTTATCCCAGGCTCCAACAAAAATGACCTGGTCTTTTATAATTTGTACATGTTTAGTTGGTGGGTGATGATAAGTGCTGTCAAAAGCAAATGGTAAATAGATTACTTTTTTAGCATCGTTTTCACTTAGCTTTTCTACCAGCCGTTTTGACCAAATACAATATATATCGAAAAATTTAATTGAGTCAATTACATTTTGATTAGTTGATGCAATTGATTCTGTGTTAAATGGATTATCCGGATTAATATTAATCCAAATTGCTTTTTGTTGCTTCTCTTTCAGAGTACTCAAATTATCTAATGAAAATTCCATTCCTTTGAAAATAATAACAACATCATAAAAATTTTTTTTTTGTTCCAAAAAGTTATTTACTCCGTTAAATACTAAACGGGAAAGTAAATTATACGTGAAGCGGTTTTGAATAATCCTTTTTAATGACGAATGAGTGTGCATAATTTTTGAGTCTGACCTAATATCATAAAGAAATATATTTTCCTTTTTAAGTTGTCTGAAAGCATTGAAATAAATTAGTTCTAAATTACCAGGGGCAAACTGACCTATTAATAATATATTTAACATATTCATAATTAATTACTTTACGTTTGGGTTATGAATCCAGTCCTCATCTTCAATATCAATTTCATCCTTGGTTCTGTACCTAATTATTTTGGCTGGATTGCCTGCAACAACGGCGTAATCGGGTACATCTTTAGTTACTACAGCATGGGTAGCTATTGTTGCACCTTTACCAATTCTAATCCCACCAGCAATACAACAACCGGCAAAAAGATTTACAAAATCTCCGATTACCGGTGCCCCGCCTCTTGAACTGATGATACTTACATTGTGATAAACTTTTACTCTTTTTCCGATCCTAGCATGTTTTGAATACACAATTCCGAGAGGATGCGGCCACCAATGACCACCTCCAATTTCAGTGCTTGGCCAAATGTCAATATGGTACCAATGATACAAAATTTTACGACATAAAAAAGAGAAGGGAAACAAATATACTTTGTGCAACAAATGAGATATTCTGAATATAATTAAAGCATGAACTCCACTAAAAAAAAATAGTTGCACTAAAAGTTTTAACAACCTATTAAATTTTGAATCGTAATAGGGCATTAACGGTTTCAGATCTTCCCAAATAACTTTTATATGATTCATAATACTTTTTACTAATGCAAATATTATACTTTTGAAAATTTATAAAAATAATTTTCTTTATTTTTTAGATAGCCTACCAAGGTAGTTTTTAAAGTATAAAATTAATTTCGTGGGTAAGAAAAGTCCGCCAATAGTAGTAACAAAATATACGAAATAAATATGAAATCTATTCCATATCGAAAGTTTAATCTTTACTAAATTTGAAGGCCAATTACCAAGCGCTAAATTAATTGCGGCTTTATAAACACCAGCGTGCCGATAAGTTATAAGCCAGATCGGATAAGAAAAGATTAAAATCTGAGAATAAATGTATCGCACCACTTTACTCATTTCTTTAATACTTATCGAATCCTTGATACCGAGATAAGCAACATTAAAAACTTGATCTAGCCCACCGGTTTCAGCGTGCATTTTCTTATTTTTAATCTTTAAAGTATCTAAATAACTATTTGAATTTTCATTTGCTATCCTAATATCTTTAAGAACAAGTGCATCATAAAGCGAAGACACTATTCCTCCAGAAGAGATTATTTTTGTTGCTAGATAGATTTGAAAAAAAATTGATCCGTCAACTAAATTTGAATTATATTTATCAAACAAAGGTTTTTTTATAATAATTCCCCCCACAAAGCTAAAGCTTCTAAAAATTTTAACAGCCGTCTGCACACCTTGCCCAACTATTCCAGTACATGTTGCTCTGTTATTAATATCAGTTGTGTTACCATCTTTTAAATAATTACAAAAAATAATATCTGGCGAATTGAATTCATTTATATGACTAACAAGTATTTTAATAGCTTCTGGTGATGAAAGTGCATCATCATTACCTAAAGTGAATAAATAATCTCCAGTCCCATTAGCCAAGCTTGCTCTTAAATTTGCATCGTATCCCAAATTTTTATAATGTCTTATATATTTATAAATAATATTGCTATTATTTTTTATTTTACCATCAATATATTGCGGTATAACAATTTCCGAATCATCTGTGGAGCAATCGTCAGAAATTATCACTTCAATATTTTTGTATGTCTGTAGTTCAATCGAATCAAGGACTTTAAGTAAATATTTTGAACGATTATAGTGTGGTATGCAAATACTTATTAACATTAAAAAGTTTGTCCTCCGTTAAAATCCGGTAAAGGAATTTTTGAATACTTTAACTTACATCTTTCACAAACAAAATAATTATCATTTTCAGTCAAACATCCGTGGCATTCAGGACAAGCCAGGATATCTAGCAAATTAAATGTTCTCTTTTTTCTCCTATTATAGAATTTTCTTAAATAATTTAACCCTAAAGTTCTTAAATTAATTATAGTGTTAGTTTTTACAATTTCTTGGGATGGTGTTGCCTTAATCTTATTGATCCAATCAGCTTCAAGTTCAGGATTTACAATTCTATATTTAATTTCGTTTTGCCAAAAGTATCTGACATGAAAAAGTTCAGGATTATTATAGAAAAATTTGTTCCACTTCGGGAAATTCTCAACAACTTTAAGGTTGTTAATATATTCATCAGGTTTTGCAGAAGTTTTTTTATGAATAACCAATTCATTTTTCGGATTCATTATTTCTAATACGTGAACATCATATGGAATCAGCCTTTCAAAAACGGCGTTAGGAGTTTCAATATAACCCGCTTTGCCCACTCTTTGGAGTTCATTTAAAAATAATTCAGGCTTGTTAATATGTTCGAGTACATGAAAAGCAATAACGTAATCAAATGCTTTGTCTTTAAATGGCATTTTACATGCGTCAGCTAGTACAGTAGGTCTATCAGCTACTAGTGGGGCATAACGGTGTGTTATATCCACATATTTTTCGAGTAAAACATCAGCGGCAGGATGTGGGTTGCTACCTGAGCCAACGTCAAGAACCAACGCATCTGATTTTATTGGAAGGTTTACCTTCCTTAAACTCCATTTAATAAGATTATAAGAATATTTATTTCTCATTTTATTTGTTTATACAGGCAATTATATTTTGTGAAAAAAACCCTTTGGAATTTCCATTTTCAATTAATTGAATAAACTTGTAAAGCTGTTTTAATAAAATCCACAGTATAAATCTCAATCTGGATTTAATATTTTTAGGTACGGGTGCAATTTCTTTAATATATAAAGATTTAAATCCTGTAGCCTGTGTTAGTTGATTTAAAATTGCATCGCTAAATAAAGTTTCATGTGTATAATCACTAAAAAATATCTTGCCATAATTAGGGCTGTATCCATTTGGTACCTGAATGATTAACTTCCCGTTAGGTTTAAGCGCATCCTTAAATAATAATAATATTTCCACCACTTTAATCTTTTCAAAATGTTCTAGTACATCACGACAAAATATAATATCGAAATTACCTTTATTGTTTTTTAAATGCTCAAAAATATCATCTTGAAAAATGTTTTTTATGTCCAGTGATTTACCGAGTTCAATCATTTCTTTACTTATATCAATTCCTGAAGTATTTGAGTAACCAGTCTCAGTTAACCAATGTACAAAACCTCCATTGCCGCAACCAGCATCCAGTATCTTTGCAGTCTTATCTTTAGGAAGAAATTCAGAAAAGTAATATTTCCATGCACTAAACTGCTTTATAATTGAATCAATCGTTAATTCACCATACAAATTCTTTGTGTGGTAGCTATGATAATTGTTGTAAATGATGCTTTTATAATTCAGCTGCATAAAATTATTGTTTAATTATATTTTTATATATCTCAAAATATTTTTCACTAATATTATTAATATTAAACCTGTTTACGTTTTCAAATCCATTTTTAATCAATTCATTTCTGTAATCATCATCATTAATAATTTTAAGAATTCCGTTTCTAATCTCATCAATATTATAAGGATTAACAATTAAAGCTGCATCACCTGCTACTTCGGGCATTGAAAGCAAATTAGAAGTAATCACCAGTCTGCCAACTATATTTGCCTCAACTATAGGCATACCGAAACCTTCATAGGTTGAGACAAGAGAAAGTATGTCGCACTCTTCATATTTTTTAATTACTTCATCTTCTGTTAAACCGGTGCATATATTATAATCAACTTTGCTGTCATTCAATAGATCAATTTCTTCGTCAGGCACTTTCCCGATAATTTCAAGCTTACAGTTTATTCCTTCCAATGCTTTTATTAGTCTTTTCAAATTTTTATTCGGTGCAGAGCCAATAAAAAGTATTACAGGTTTTTCTTTATTAAAAGGTTTATCAACTCTTGTAAACTTATTGGAAACTGAAACATAAATAGGAATAATTTTGTCGGGATCGCATTTAACAAATTTTAGAATTTCATTTTTTGTTGCCTGCGAAATTACAACAACATAACTTGCTCTTTTTATTGGTAATGTAAACCAAAAAAACTTATAAAATTTATTAGCAAATCCTTTAGTATCATACAATAAACCGCAATCTAAAATTGTAATAATGCTTTTCTTTTTTCTGAAAAACATATTTAAGTAATTAACATCACCTGTTACGTGGTTAATTTCACCTTGTTTAAATGCAGAATAGATAGTATTAATTACTCTTTTAAAAATACCATTGCTTTCATAAGGACATTCGACAACTTCAAATTCAATTTTATCTTTCAGTGCTTCTCGTATCTGTGCATAAAAACCTTCAATACTATAATTACCAAACTTTCTGGGCTTTCTGTTAAAATGTACTACTTGCATTTAATATAATTGCCCCTGCTTTCAATCATTAAACTTATAACATCATTCATCTTATAAATAGCTTTCCAACTCAAAATATCATTTGCTTTTTTAGGATTAGCTTTGCTCACGCTAAGATCTGCCGGTCTTTTTAGATTTTCATCAATTATGCAATGGTCTTTCCAGTTAAGATTTAGCTGTTTAAAAGTTTCCTCAACAAACTGCTGCAATGAATAGCTTTTTCCGCTGGCAATCACAAAATCTTCAGGTGTTTTTAATTGCATCATCAAATAAATTGCGTTTACATATTCGGGTGCCCAGCCCCAGTCCCGCACAACACCAAGATTACCTAGTATTAGTTTTTCTTTACTTCCTTTAGAAATTCTTACTGCAGTTGAAACAACTTTTTGTGTAACAAATCTCTCAGGTCTGAGAGGGGATTCGTGATTAAATAAGATACCGGAACAGGCATAAATGCTATAAGCTTCTCTGTAATTAGATACAATCCAGTGCGCGGCAGCTTTTGCTGCTGCATACGGACTTCTCGGCATAAATGGTGTGTTTTCATCGGCAGGATTGTCAGAGTTGCCGTAGCATTCGCTGGAGCTTGCATTATAAAATTTTATAGAAGTGTTAGAAAATCGTATTGCCTCTAAAAGATTAATTGTCCCTACAGTAATGCTGTCAAAAGTTTCTACTGGCTGGTCAAAAGATAGTCCCACAGAAGACTGACCAGATAAATTGTAAATTTCTTCCGGCTCAACCTGCTTTATTATTTGAAGAACACTTCTGAAATCAATGGGGGACATAGAATGCAGTGCGATCTGATCAATTATCCCAAGCTTGTGAAGATTCTTAAAAGAATTTAGCTGGGCATCACGTGAGGTCCCGTGAACTTGATAACCTTTTTTTAATAACAGTTCTGCAAGATAGCTGCCGTCCTGTCCTGATATACCGACTATTAAAGCTTTTTTCATATTGTAAATTTAATTATTAAACTTTGAAAGAATAAATAACGCCCACAAACGAGACCAGTGAAGTCTATCAAGATCAAAAGCTTGTCCCGAATTCATTTCGGGAGCCAAAGAATAAAGATTAAAGTTAGAATTTAGATTCTTATTCTTTTCCCATAGGGATGTCTTCGGCACATTCATTAAATCTTTCAATTGCCCGTTTCTAATCCAATCTTCAAAAGGAAAAGTGAAACCCATTTTTGGTCTGTGTACTATTTCATCAGGAATATCGCCAACAGCTTCAACCAACATTTTCTTAGGAAAATTTTTATCGTAAGCACTATCAAGATAAGGAAGCACTGCTTCGTAAAGAAGATGATCAACAAACGGCACTCTTAACTCAATCGAATGAGCCATACTAAAAACATCGCTGTCCCGCAGTAATTGGTTGCGCATATAATAACAACTCTCTAGATATGACACTTTCACTTTACTATGCATCCATTCATTCTCATGCATCCATGCTTCTTCATTCAAACCCGCTGCATGACTGTATGGATGCATTGTTGCATGGTTCCACCCCATAGCATGTAACTCTCCGTTTGGGAATAGTCCTCTTACAAGTTTATACTCCGCATTTGGTGCATCAGGATTTTTCATATAATGAATTGCTTTTGCAGGCAATTTGTTTTTAAGCAGGGGAGCGGCAAACTTCATAAACATTTTAGCAAATGGTAAATTTTTTATCCTCTGATATTTGGGAATTAAATTAAAAGAAGGATAACCACCGAAAAGCTCATCACCGCCCA
>Ga0272446_1004650_pt1 | contig 15990 bp, 16 predicted proteins | sample YNPCB0061_FD_194587 | JGI IMG/M metagenome (GOLD analysis project Ga0272446, IMG submission 194587) | Hot spring microbial mat communities from Yellowstone National Park, WY, United States - YNP-CB-006-1 | ecosystem: Environmental > Aquatic > Thermal springs > Hot (42-90C) > Sediment | place... | reverse complement strand
TCGAGCACATGCAATACCGAGCGAACCATGATTGCGGTATTGCCGTCCTTTCTGGCGCTTCCGTTGAATGCGACCACCTTCATTTCAGATGACCTCCATGATGCACGTTGTGGTGTTCCGTCTCGATCCATTCACAATATTCCCGATAGCGGGCGATGATTTCCGTGGTTTCTCGAACGGTTGCCTTGGTCAAGAGGAGATTGGCGAAGTCCTCGGCCTTTTTCAACTTCAGCCGCTGAATCAGCCCCTGAACCTGGGGCAGATATTGGGGATCGAGGCTCAGGCGGCGAACCCCGATGCCGATGAGAAAGATCGTGTATTCGGGTTCGTGGGCCAATTCGCCGCAAACCGAAACGGGTTTCCCCTGGCGACGGGCCGCCTGAACGATGGCATGAAGCCCGCGCAACACCGCCGGATGACCGGGCTGATAGTAACGGGCGACTTTTTCGTTCGTTCGATCGACGGCCAGCATGTATTGAATGAAATCGTTCGTACCGATCGACAGAAAATCCGATGCTGCAGCCAGTTCATCCATGATCGGAATGACGGCCGGAAGCTCGACCATGATGCCGATGTGGGGAGTCTGCAGATGATCGAAGCCGTTTCGCCGCAGCTCTTCGAGGCAATGCCGGACGACGGCCTTGGCCTCGAGCAGCTCGTCGAGAGAGGCGATCATCGGAAACATGATCCCAAGGTCGGGATGTCCGGCGCCGGCTCGCAGGATGGCCCGAATCTGCTGCTCGAAGATATCCGTGTGCTGCAGAGAGAACCGGATCGAGCGAAGCCCCAGCTCCGGATTGGCTTCCACGGTAGCGTCCGAGTAAGCCAGCACCTTGTCTCCGCCGATGTCGAGGGTCCGAATGACGATGGGCTTTTGGGGCATTGCCTCCACGATGCGGCGGTAGATGTGGTACTGCTCTTCTTCGGAGGGAAAACTCGAACGGATGATGAAGGGGAATTCGGATCGATACAGCCCGATACCCTCCGCAAGAAGCTCGTTGGCCAGGGGCAATTCACTCAGGAGATTGATGTTGGCAAACAACTGAATGCGTTCTCCGTCCGCCGTGAGGGTCGTCGGAATCATTTGCGGGGCAAGCCGCGACATCTGCACCCGTGCCTGGTTGCGCTCTTCGAATTGGTTCAGAACGGCCGGGGAGGGATCGACATAGAGGTTTCCGATGTCGGCATCCATCAGCAGGGGCGTATTGTCGGGAATGGCGAGCAATTCGGGCTTGTCTGCAATGATGGTCGGAATTTTCAAGGAGCGAGCCAGAATCGAGACATGGCTGGTGATGCCGCCGCTGACCAGAACGATTCCCGCCACATCCTGAGATGCCAGTTTCAGAATGTCCGAAGGAAAGAGTTCCCGGGCGATGATGATGCGATGCTGGAGGCCATGCCACTCGTCGGGGCCTTCGGGGAGCAGGTTTTCGAGAAGCCTGGCCCCCAGATCCTGCATGTCGACGACCTTTTCCCGAAGATAGGAATACGGGCTGGAGGAGAAAAGTGCAATGTAATGCCGGGTAACGGATTTGACGGCCTGCACTGCATCCATGCCGCCCTCAATCTTGGAGACGATTTCCGCATGAAATCGGCTGTCCTTCAGGATCATGAAGTGGGCGGTGAAAATCATCGATGCGCTTTCGGGCAGGCGTTCGGCGAACCGTTCCTGCAGGAGCTTCAACTGATCCAAGGTCTGCTGAAGCGCCTGGTGGTAGGCGTCGATGCCGAGTCCGGTTCGTTTGACTTCCGGCTCTTCCCCGAACAGCAGGGAGGCGGCCATCTCGAGTTTCAGACAAGGCGCGAAAGCGAAGCCGGGGCAAGCGCTCTGACCACGGATGAAGCGCACTTGCTCGGAAACGACCGGTTCCTCCTGCGAGCGATCGACCATGTCCATCAGAAGGCGGGCGTTTTCGATCGCGCCCGCCAGCTGCGATGCCGTCGCCTTCAGGGTCAGGATATCGGTTTCTCCGAAAAAGTCCTTCCGGCCGTGTTGAACCACCAGAACGCCGATGTTTTCGACCCCCCGAAAGATCGGAACGGCCAAAAAACTCTCGAACCGTTCTTCTCCGGTCTCCGCGACATACTTGAAACGGGGATTTGCCTTGGCCGAACCTTCACAGATCGGCTGACGGGACATCATGGTCGTTCCAACCAACCCTTCTCCGCTCTTCAGGCGAACCTTTCCGACGGATTCCGGATTCAACCCGACGGTGGCCCTCAGGACGAGATCGTGGCGCTGGTTGTCGTACAGATAAATGGAACAGACATCGGCATCGAGATGCTGAGCGACCATTCGGGCCGTCTCCCGCAGGAAATGGTTGATATCCCGGGAATCGGCCAAAACGGCGGTCAACTCGCTCATATCGAAGAGCAGGTTCAGGTGATCTGCATATTTGTTCGAAGCGGCGTTCATCCTCACTGTCCTCATGAAGTTCGGCGGTTGGATGGCCGAACCTGACGGTCTTCTGTCTTCAGTTCACCGATGGCAGGAACCGACCGGCCAGAAAGAGCCCTGCGATGGTTTTGGCGTCCTGAATGATTCCTTCATGGATCATGTCGATCGCTGTCGAATAGGACACGGGATGGATGGAGAGGACTTCGTCCGGATCGAGATGCTGAGAGGCCGGTGTCAGCTCGGTGGCCAAAAACAGGTGAATCCGTTCGTCCGAATATCCTGGTACGGGAGTGATCTCCCCCAGTTTCCGCCACATGGTTGCTGCATGGCCGGTTTCCTCGATCAATTCCCGCTTGGCGCAGACCAGCGGGTCTTCTTTTCCGTCGAAGGTGCCGGCCGGAATTTCCCAGATGGTTCCAGAGACGGCTCGTCGATATTGACGAAGCAGGATCACCTCGCCCGATGCCGTAATCGGCACGATGGCCGAAGCCCCCGGATGACGGATGATATCGATGGTCGTATCGTTCCCATTGGGAAGCGACAGTTCTTCTGCGGTCAGGGTAAACACCCTGCCTCGATGAATGGTGCGAACGGATCGGACAACAGCCTCCATAACGGTTTCCTCGAAACGATGGGCAGCAGTGGATAAACGGTCTGGTTTCATCTCCTGGGACAGAAACGGTTGCCTATTCCCGGAAATCCTCCAGGACCACATGGTCCAGGTGTGCGGCGACCGTTTCCGGAGGGCCGGGGATTCGGAGAAAAACGGCGGCTTTCCCGGCCTCGATCGTTCCCAGATGTCCGAGCCCCAGCAGTTCGGCGCCGATGTGGGAGGCGGCTGCCGAAGCTTCGTGCACGGCATGACCCGCTTCGAGAAACAGCCGGAATTCTTCGAGAAAGCTTCGGCCGTGATGAACCCCCATGCTTCCGGAATCGGTGCCCATGGCGACGCGCACACCGAATCGTCGGGCATCATACAACTGATTCAACTGGTGATCGAGTGTTTTTTGGGCGATGGAGATTTGAGGGGAATCGGACGGCAGAGAGTCGGCATAGGCCTTCATGGTGCCGATAGTCGGCACCCAGACCACTCCCCGCTCACCCAGAACCTTCAAGACCTCTCTTCCCATGAAGAATCCGTGTTCGATGGACGTGCATCCGGCTTCGGCTGCAATCGATACGGGGATCGCCCCGTTGGCGTGGGTCATGACGGGCAGATTGAGCCGACGGGCGAGCGAAACGACCTCCCGGAGTTCCGATAGGGAAAACTGGGGAGCCGTCTGATGGGCGAAGCGTGTCAAGCTGTTCAAACCGGACTGAACGATTTTCAGGTGATCGGGTTTGTACGGGCTGCTGTTCCACTCCGATTCGATGGCTTCGGCAAGGGTTTTCCCGAAGTCAGGGGATCGGCCGATCAGGTTGCCGTAGCGCCCCTCGGCATGCCATGCGGCTCCAGGGGTTGCCACCTGAACGGGAAGCCGGATGCCTTGTTCCGTCATATCGCGGCAATAGCGCAACACCGATCGGTGTCTGTCTCCACCGTCCCGAACGGCGACGATCCCCCAGCGGCGATGGTCGTTCAGGTGTCGTTCGATCCTGGGAATCCGATTCGGATCTTCATCCGCCAGCTGGGCCTTTCGCTCATCCAGGTGCGTAGTGCCGGACATCGCCAGGTGAACGTGGCAATCGATCCAGGCCGGAAGGATGGTCGCCTCCGAGCAGTCCAAGATACCTCCGGCTTCTTCGGGTGGCGGTGTCGGATCACAGGGGCGAACGAAGTCGATCCGGCCGTTTCGAATGCCGATACTCATCCGCTGCCGTGCTTTCCGACCCGTTCCGTCAATCAGCCAGCCTGCAATGAGCAGACGGGGGGAATTCATGGGAATCCTTTCCTTCTTGGGGGGATGGACTTCATCGAATTCTCTTCTTATACTTTCGACAGGCATTCGGCTGCAAGAGGATCGTCGATCCTTTCTCTTTGCTCAGGGAAGGCAACGGAAGCCTGAAATGCATGGGATGACACTTCCAGGGGGGGCGTGAGCCATGATGATTTATAACGATCTGTATGAGTGGGAAGGGTGGGGCGGCCCCATGCGGTTGGGGAGCGGCAAGTGCCGTCTTCGACTGATCGATCTGCGCAAGAGCTCAGGCAAGCAGCTCTATTTCAAGCCGTTTCTGGCCATCGTTCAGGACGTTGCAGGCAGTCCCATGAGCGTTCGAAGTTGTGCGGGGCACATCGCAACCACCCTGGTCGAGCGCTTCGGGATCGATCCTGCGCGCATGACCTATGTCGAATATACGCCGGAAAAGCGATACGGTGCGCACAATGAGCACATCATTCCCGGACGCATGGAAACGGTTGAATTCGAATGGCGGGAAGGGAAAGCCATCCAACCGGTATGGCGCGACATTCGGCCGCCGCTGGACCGGATCGTAGAGGAATGGCTGAGTGCAGAGAAGGAGGAAGCGGAAGAGGCGAGGGAATCGGGAAAGGGAATCCCGCAAGAAAAGGCTTGATGCAAGAGGCTACATCCGGAAAGCCTTGAGCCCTTCGAGGGAAATCTCCCCTTTGGACTGAAAGGCCAGGGAATCGGGCTTGAACAGGCCGCCGTCCATGTAAAGCTTGCCGTTCATTTCGTAGGTGACCTTGTCTTTTGAGCGGATGTCCCGGAGGACGCGCGTCATGTCTTCAACGGACGAGTAAACGGTGATCGGGATGACGGCGGTCTGGCGGGAAGGAATGTGGATGGGCAGGTTGGAAACCCCGGTAGCCAGTCGCGTGTTGTCTACATGAAGTTCGCAGTTCAGACCTTTGAAATCGACGGGATCGTCGTTGACATTGATGACGCGCATCTCGACGCGCACCACAGCCTCGAACAAGTTGATGTCTTCCACCTTGATCTTGGAAACCGTGACCTGTGGCGAAGCGACGGAGCTGCTTTTCACACCGCAGGCGGGAAGAAACATCCACAGGGAAAGCATGCAAATGATCGCAAGCTGGAAACGCACCAACCGCTGCATGCGCATATCCTTTTCCAATAACTATAAAATTTGACCAGGCACCTATCGGAATTCCTGAGGTTTCAACAAACCGTGTGAAGAATATAGAAGCCGTCGATCAAAGTCAAGAACCAAGTTCAGTAAAAGCCGTCGGCAGCCTGCTGCCAACCGTCTTACGATAAATCGCCATGGCGGGGGCCGTCACCCCCGGAGATAAAAATATCGGCCCATGTAGGGGCACGTTGCAACGTGCCCCTACAGACGATTTTTACGATAAATGCTCATGGCGATGGGTGATCGCCGCCCCCGGGGATGAAAATAGGCCGGAAAACACTGCCCACTGCCGACTGCCTACTGCCCACTATTTTCACGACAAATAGACCGCCAGCATATTTCTTCTTGCTCCGGCATGCTGGATCGTCACCTGAACCGTCGACCCGGGTTTGAGTTCCATGCCGCCGCTGATCGGCATTTCACATTCAAGCATGAAATCGGGCAAGAGCACCTGCACGGCATCGCGTTTTTTCTGCAGCACCACAGCCTCGTATTTATGTCCCAGCTGAGATTCCAGGTACTTCAGCAGCCAGTAGCGATTCCGTTGATGTTGAATGCGGGACACCTGAAGAAGAAGCTGTTGGATTTCCTGAATGAGTCGGTCGATTTCCTCACGGGTATATCCCGCCTCCAGCCCCAGTACCGAACGGATCTGGCGCTGGGTCACGAGATCCGTATATTTCCGAATGGGGGAGGTGGCTGTGACATAGGCATCCACGCCAAGGCTTGCGTGGGGTTCGGGGTCGCTCCGAATGATGAAGCGGCTGAGCAGTTTTCGCTGCACGTAATTGAGAAAGACGCTCGAGACCGTCCCCGGATAGAGCCGTTCCCGGGGGCCGGGCTGGGAGCGGAAAATGGCTGCCACCCCGTGATCGGCCAGAAAACGCGCCATGACCCAATTGGCAAGAATCATCAACTCCGCCACCAGCATCCTGCCCGGGCTTTCCCGATTGATTCGGTTGACGCTGATTTCTCCGTTATCGCCGATCCACACCGAGATGTCAGGCAGAGAAATGTGAATGGCGCCCGCTTCGAGGCGTCTTTCCCGGTACTGACGGGCGATCTCATAGAGGACGGCAATGTCGGCGTCGGAATCGATGATCTGGTTCACATCGAAATAGCTCAGCTGCCGTTTGACCCGGATGACGCTCGGTTCGATTCGATAGGATCGTACCTGGGCCATTCGGTCGACATCCATCAGAATGCTGATGGCCGGCCGCTCGTGCTCTGCCTTGAGCGAGCATACCCCTTCCGAAAGGCAGGCCGGCAGCATGGGAATCTTGAGATCCGGCAGGTAGATGGAACTTGCTCGGTGGCGGGCTTCCTTGTCGAGCGGATCTCCTTTCTGAAGAATGTGGCCGACATCGACGATGTGCACGCCTACCCGATATCCGTCATCCAACGTTTCGATGCTGAGGGCATCGTCGTAATCGAGGGTGGACTGGCCATCGATCGTCAGAATCGGCAGATGGGTGAGATCCAGCCTTCCGCTGAAGTCGGAATCCATGCATTTTCCCCGAAGGGTGGTTGCATGGGCTTCGCATTCGGGGCCGAAGTGAATCGGTGTACCGTATCGCAGCAGATCGAGATTTTCGTCGGGATGAAAATCCCCTGTCTTGACGAAGACATCGAAGAGCTTTTCGGGATCTTTGACTTCCGCTCGTTGAAGGATATCCTTGGCGAGCTGGGCGTTGGGGGCATCGTTGTCGAAGAGATAATAGGATTTCAGGGTATCGAGGATGAACCGAATCGAATCTTCGCCATCGATCTTCAAGGAACCGTTGGCTGCATGAAGGGCATGCTTCAGCCAGGCCGCTCCTCGTTCGATCAGACGGTTCCGCCGTTCGGCTTCCTGCTGCGCTTCGATCAGGCGCTGCACCTGTTCCTGGGAAATGGGGAAGAAACGGTCGTGATCGAATTTGAAATACATCCGGTTTTGGAAAAAGGCGCGGATCACAGCGGACTCGTGATCGCAGGTGATGTCGTTCGAGAAACAGAAATGGGCCATTGTCGAAATGTCGATCCATTCCTGCTCGGTATTCAGGATTTCCCAGATTTCGCGGACTTTGATCTGGCGGCTCAGTTCCCGTCGTTTTTCGGCGATATGCCGTAGGAGTTCTACGAGGCGGGTTCGACCGAGGAAGGGGTCGAGGGTGCGGGTGCTCTTGTGGCAAAGTCGGTTTGTCGAAATGGAAACTTCGCGGTTCGTCTCTGTCAGCAGGCGAAGACGCTGGTGTTTCACCTCCTGCACGACGGCGCACGTCACTTTTTCTTGATCGATGAATTCGACGACAAGCCCGGTTTCCATAGGCGGCTACATTATCAACGGCATCTCCAAAAGTCAATGTACGACGAAAGATACAGGATTTTCGTGAAAGAGGCTATCTCCATTGAACGACGCTTTCATTCATGGTATGGTGCCGCATCGATCCAACAAGGGGAGGGCATCATGGATGCGATTCTGACCAGGGAGATTCTGGAAGACCGATGGAACCGCTTTCTTGTCTGTTCGGAAGCTGCCATTCGAAGTCATCCGGAATTGTTTCGGGAGATCAAAAGGCATCTGGAAAGCGTTTTTTCCCGTTCGATCGATGTTTCCGAATACTATCCCCTTGCCGAGAAACTGAGCGAGATGCTTCGGGAGCTGGGCAGGCATCACGAAGAGAGCATTTTCGCCTATTTCGGCACCCATCTCGATCCGCGGCAGGCGGGGGATCCGCGCTATTTTCGGGCGATGTGCCTCGATTTGATTCAGCAAATTCAGCAGATCGAACGGTGGCGGATACAGGGGCGCTCGCTCCGGCGGATCAAGTAACGAGACGTCATTCGGATATCCGTCCACCCAGGAAAAGGAAGCCATGCCCGAATTTCGCACCATCATGGATATTTTGAAGATTCTCGACAAATCCAATTGCCGAGCATGCAACGAAAAGACCTGCCTCGCCTTTGCTGCGGCAGTCCATCAGGGCAGAAGAGCCCTCGGCGAATGTCCGAAGGTTCCAGCCGACATCCTTGCTTCATTTCGAAAACCGGCCCCTTCGGCAGTGATCGAAGCCGTCAACAACGCGCCCATCGAATCCCTGAAGAAACGGATCGGAGAGATAGATCTGGAGGAAGCCGCAAGGCGGATCGGCGCCAAATACGAATCGGGACGTCTGGTGCTTCGGGTGTTCGGCAAGGAGGTGGCCGTCGATGCCACAGGTGCCTTCACGACGGATATTCATATCAATCCCTGGGTGGTCATTCCGGTGCTGACCTATATCCTGGAAGGCAAAGGGGTGGTGCCGTCCGGGCGATGGGTGCCGTTTCGGGAGCTCGACGGCGGTATGGCCTGGCTTGGGCTGTATGAACAGCAGGGGGAAAAACTCCTCAAGAAGGTGGCAGACACCTATCCGGACCTCTTCCGGGACATGATCGAGCTGTTCAACGGAAAGCGGGTCGAAAACATGGATGAGGCCGATATATCCCTCGTGCTGAACCCCCTGCCCCTCATCCCCATTCTGGTTTGTTACTGGCTTCCCGAGGAAGGCATGGCGTCGAGTATGACCCTCTTTTTCGACAAGAGCGCCGACCAGAATCTCGACATCCAGTCGATATACGGCCTTGTTGCCGGAATCGCCCACATGTTCGAAAAGATCGCCGTCCGGCATGGTTTTGCCTGATCCATTCGCGGCGCTTGCCTGCCGCTCCAATCCTGCAGCATCGGATGCGATCCCCTGGCCTTTCCTGCCGTATTCCCAATAAGAATTGGTATTCCTCCCATCCTTTCGGTATAGGTTCCTGCATTTCCGTTTCGAATGGCTCTTCGCCTCGGTTTTTCTTCCCGCTTTTTTCCCCTCGAACTCGAAAACCGGTAGAAAGGATGGCATCATGGGAAACGACTATCAGCAGATGTGGGAAAGGCTTAACCTTGATATTTCCGCGCACGACGGACTGTTGACCGTATTGGGGAAGTTTTACAACGACATCTATCTCAGTCAAGAAGGCCGATTGAAAGGAATGGAATACCTGGATTTCGTGCTCTCGGAAGTGCATGGGCTGCGTATCCAGGAACTTCAGGAAGCCAAAGCGGCAGGCCGGAAAATTGTGGGCACGTTTTGCATCTTCGTTCCGGAGGAAATCACCCTTGCGGCCGATGCCATTCAGGTCGGGCTATGTGCAGGCGCCGAAATCGGCAAGGAAGCCGCCGAGCAAGTTCTGCCGCGCAACACCTGCGCGTTGATCAAATCCTTTGTTGGTTTCAAGTTGGCCAGGCTCTGCCCCTACATCGAATCCTGCGATCTCGTTGTCGGAGAAACCACCTGTGACGGGAAGAAAAAGGCCTATGAAATCTTTCAGGAATATGCTCCGCTGTATGTCATGGAAATCCCCCAGATGAAATCTCCTGCAGACAAGGCTCTCCTGAAAGCGGAGTTTATGCGGTATCTCGAAAGGATGGAAGCGCTTTCGGGGAGACCGATCACTGCAGACAAACTTCGGTCTGCCATTCAAACCGTCAACCAACGCAGAAAAGTGCTCCAGCGCCTCGACAATCTCCGTAAAGACTCGCCGAGCCCCATTTCCGGAAGAGATGCCCTCTTGATCCACCAAATCAGTTTTTATGACGATCCGGTGCGATTTACGCAGCAGATCTCGGCCCTTTGCGACGAGTTGGAAAAGCGGGTTGTCGAAAAGAAAGGCGTTGCCCCGGCATCGGCCAAACGGATCATGCTCTCCGGTTGCCCGATGGCTGTTCCCAACTGGAAGCTTCCCTTTGTGATCGAGTCTTCCGGTGCCGTCATCGTCGGAGAGGAGTCGTGTATCGGGGATCGCAACATTCGGGATCTGGTCGATGAAACGGGATCGACGGTCGAAGAAATGGTGGATCGATTGGTCGATCGGTATTTTCAAATCGATTGCGCCGTGTTTACGCCCAACAACGAGCGGCTCGATCATATCAGCCGAATGGCCAAGGACATGAAGGCGGATGGTGTTATTCATTACGGCCTCATGTTCTGCCAGCCATATGCCATGGAAGCCCACAAAGTGGGAAAACGGCTTGAAAAAGAAGGGATTCCGTTGCTGTCGATCGAGACCGATTATTCGATGGAAGACATCGGGCAGCTGAAAACCCGGGTGGAGGCCTTCATCGAAATGTTGCAATAAATGCTCATGACGAAGGGGTTTCGCCGCCCCCGTCCATGAAAATGCCGTGGCGGTATCGGGCGGATGGGGCATGGTTGTCGCCACCCCGGAAGAAAGGCCCGTCGTGGCTGGTTCAGGTGCACCGGATCTGTTTGGCGAAGCCGAAAACGAACTCATGTGCCCGGCCTCGTAAGGCTGGACAATGGCCACACCCGCTCCGGGGAGGCCATCGGTTTTCGGCATGCAACACTACCCGATGCATGCCGAAGGAACTTCATTTGTCCAGCCCAACGAGGCCCGGCACATTCAAACAAGCGTTTCCGGCATTCGCCAAAAGACCCGGCGCACCTTCCCCGCCAGAGATGAACACCTCGCCGGGGTGGCTGACACGGGAGCCCGTCGCGCCCTCACCGCCAACAAGGGGCTCACGCGGGGGCGGCTGCATTTTCACGATAAATGACCCTGGAGAAAGTCGTTTCCTTTATCGGAAGTCAATGTACCCATCGGAAGAAAAAAGGAGGAACAATGGCCGTATTGACGATTTCGAGACACTTCGGCGCAGGCGGTCGAACCCTGGGAGAAATGGTCGCCAAGAAACTGGGCTACACCCTCTATGACGACGAGCTCATCCAGATGGTGGCGCAGAAGGCCAAGGTCTCCGTGAGCTGGGTGGAAAACATGGAAAAGGAGGCAGGAGGCGCCTTCTCGAAATTCATCACGAACCTCATCCCCCGGGCCTTCATGGACCGGCTCCTCGACGACAACAAGGGCTACCTCGACGAGGAAATCTATATCGACATCCTCACCAAACTCATCCAGAAAATCGGGGAAGAGGACAACGCCGTCATCGTCGGCCGAGGCGCCCAGTATATCCTGCGGGATCAACCCCATGCCTTTCACGTCCTCATGGTGGCCGATCTCGAAGACCGGGTCCAGTTCATGGAAGACCATTACGATCTCTCCCCCAAGCAGGCGCTTCAGATCGTCAACCGTCAGGACAAGCGCCGGATGAACCTCTATCGGAAATTCGGACGGGAAGACTACGACAATCCGGAGCTCTATCATCTCGTGCTCAATATGAGCAAACTCAAGCTGGAAAAAGCGGTGAGCGTCGTGCTGACGTTGCTCGAAAACGCAGCTGCATGATCGGAGAGCGGATCGAAACGCTTTTCGTCCATCGCGCTGCAAGCCATGCGCCTTTGGTCCAGGCGGCTGCATCCGCCACCGGATGTCACCCGATCTTCGTCGAAGAGGCCACAGACGTCTATCGATGGGTCCTCCGGAGCGCCCATCCCATCGAGACCGGAAAGCGAACCCTGTTCTTGACGGAAAACCCCGGGGCCTTCATCCGGGAATGCCCCGGCACCCGTCACTACCGCTGCTGCGGCTACCAGATCCTGCATATCGGCACCTTCTGCACGATGGACTGTGCCTACTGCATCCTGCAGACGTTTTTCCACCCGCCGGTCCTGCAGTGGTTCGTGAACCATGAGCGACTCTTTGCAGACCTGGACGAAGCGCTCGCCTCCCATCGCTTCAAGCGGATCGGAACCGGGGAATATACCGACAGCCTCATCTGGGAGCCCATCACCGATCTGAACCGTCGGCTCATCGACCGGTTTTCGAGGCAGAACGACTGCGTGATCGAGTTGAAGACGAAGACGACAGCCATCGGCCGCTTGAAGGGCCTGCGGCACAACCGCAAGACCATCCTTGCCTGGTCGCTCAACACGGAGCGGATGATCGCCGAAAACGAGCGGCACACGGCTGCACTTGAAGCACGGCTGCGGGCCGCGGCAGACGTGCAGGATCACGGGTACCCGCTGGCCTTTCATTTCGATCCCATCGTGCTCTACGATGAGGCGGCAACCGAATACGCCGAGGTGATCGACCGGCTGTTCCGGCATGTCGATCCTGCCGACGTGGTCTGGATCAGCCTGGGCAGCTTCCGGTTTCTGCCCGATCTGAAAACCGTCATTCAGCGGCGGTTTCCCGATTCGGGCCTCGTCTATGGCGAATTCGTTCCCGGCAAAGACGCCAAGATGCGCTATTTCCAGCCGCTGCGCATCGATTTGTATCGCCGCATCGTCGATCGCATCCGGCGGTATGCGCCCGACACCCGGGTGTATTTCTGCATGGAAGACGAGAAGGTATGGGAAACGGTTCTGGGGGTGGTTCCCGAACCGGAAGGCGGTCTGGCCCGAATGCTGGATGAAGCGGCCGTCCGGGTGTGCGGGCTGAACGCAAACGAACCACCTGCAAGCGACCCATCCGTTTTGAAGCGCTGATTCCCCCGCCATGCCGGTTTTCTCCTACACAGCCCTCACCCCGACCGGAAAAAGCGTTTCCGGATTTATCGATGCGGAAAGCAGCGCCGCAGCCGGAAAACGGCTTCGACAATCCGATCTCTATCCCACCCGAATCGAGGCGATCGAAGCAGCGGCCGTCTCCGGATCCGGCTCCGGGTGGCTCGAGCGCATCCCGAAACGAAGGATCGGACTCGATGCCCTTGCCGCCATGACCCGGCAGCTTGCAGCCCTCGTTTCGGCCAACATCCCGTTGGTGCAGGCCCTGGGCACCCTCATCCCCCACCTTTCCGGCACCGCCCTGCAGCATCGACTCACCCAAGTGAAGAGCGACATGCTCGAGGGAAAAAGCTTCTCTGCCTCCCTGGCCCGCCATCCGAGCGCCTTTCCCCCCGTTTATGTCAACATGGTTCGTGCAGGAGAAACCTCCGGCACACTCGATCTTGTGCTGAACCGACTTGCCGATATCCTCGAAAAGCAGCGGCACCTCCGGAATCGGATTCGGACCGCCACGATCTACCCCCTGTTTCTGACAGTCACCGGCCTTGCCATTCTCGTCTTCCTGGTGACCGTCATCGTCCCCGGCATGGTGCAGATCTTTGCAGACATGAAGCAGACCCTGCCCTTGCCTACGCGTATCCTGATCCGCACCGGCGACATCGTTTCGAAATGGGGATGGCTGATGGGCCTTGCAGCCGTCGCAGGCCTTGCGGCGTTTCGACGGGCGCTGAAGAACGAGGCCATCCGGAAGATCCTCGATCGCCGGCTCATCCGTCTTCCGTTGATCGGCGGCTTGCAGACCCAGCTGCTCACTGCGCGGATCGCCCGCACCCTGGGCTCTCTTCTGAGCAGCGGAGTTCCCATGCTGACGGCCATCGACATCGTGGGCTCGGTGAGCGGAAACCACACCTTCTCCGACGCCATGAAGGCCGTCCGCGCCAAACTCGAACAAGGCCGACCGCTGGCCGCATCCCTCGAAGAAAGCGGCGTCTTTCCGCAGCTGTCGATTCAAATGATTCGTGTGGGGGAGCAGACGGGGGAATTGGAGCGGATGCTCGAAAACGTCGCCGATTTCTTCGAAGGGGAAAGTGAGGCGCGCATCGCCCGCCTCGTCAGCATCGTGGAACCGTGCCTGATCCTGGCGATGGGGCTTGTGGTCGGATTTGTGGTGCTGTCGGTGTGCATGCCGATCTTCGACATGAACCGGCTGGTGCGAGTGGGGTAAAACCAGAAATCACATAGAAGGCATCAGACCCCTATGAACAAGCATTAGGCTGCATTCAATGGGCGAATTTTCGAAAGCTCCAGGTGATATCGCTGCTCCAGCTCCCATAAATCTCTTGAATGCTGCGCATTTAACCAAAATTCAGGAGCGTTCCCAAACAACCGAGACAACTTTAAGGCCATCACTGGGGTAATAGAACGTCGCTCCCGCAACAGCTCATGAACCGTCTTGCGAGATATCCCCAGTGCCGAAGCAAGAGAGGCAGCAGACAATCCATAATCCGGCATGAAATCCTCTCGAAGCATTTCGCCTGGGTGGGTAGGAGGGACCTGTCTTTGACGGTTATTCAGAATGGCCATGTGAAATATCCTTTATGCCGATGGTTTTTTAAAAATACTGTATGATCGTTCGACTCATCGGGCGTTCTTGCGATGTTATGAATGGTAGTCCGTTATCTCGACATCATACGCATCACCATCATAGAAACGAAAACAGATACGCCATTGATCGTTAATTGCAATGGCATGCTGCCCTTCTCGATTGCCTTTGAGTGCATGAAGACGGTTGCTGGGGGGAACTCTCAAATCATTCAGTGATATTGCCAGATCAATATATTCCAAACGGCGGATTGCTCTTCTAAGTAAATTCGGAGGTAGACGCTTCGATCTGCCTACCACATAAACCTGTTGCGTTTCCTTGTCGGCAAAGGTTTTAATCATATCTTTTGCAAATAACGCGTTATTCGATCTTTGTCAATCTCATTAAAAAATACGATACCATACAGTTTATGACAACCCACTCTTGTTTTGGGGAATTTAGAAGGAAGTTCCCGGCCTTTTTTAGCCATTAAGCAACTTTTGGCAAATGCAAAAGAATAATTCCCCGTTTGCCAAGCTCCCGCAGGAATTGGGACACCGACAATTCCGCCTCCTGTCGCAACACGCCGTAGCGTTCGGTAAATCGAATGGCGAGATCGGAGACGGTGGAAACCCCATCGATCCAGTCCCAGACGCTGGTCCCCATGGCATCGAGTTCGACCTTCCGAATTCGGCCTTCCGAAGCCTTTCCGAACGCTCTCCGGATGGCCGAAAGCACGGGATGCAGCGGCTCGACAAAGGAAATGACGACGGTTTGGCTTTCGGAACGGATCGCCTGAACGGAGGGCGCCTTGACCGGAACGCAGGACAAGGCCTGTTGCCGGGTCAAGACCGGTGATGTGGCGGATCGTCTTCGGCCGAATGGAATCATTTCATGTCCCGGGAAAATGTGGTATGCTTTTGTTGAGAAGTCAGAAGTTAGAAGTTAGAAGTTAGAAGTTAGGAGTCAGAATTCAGAAGCTAAGAACCTCTGAAACCAGAAACTAAAAACCAGAAATCAGAAACTATTCTACCGACGAAGCCATGCATCTGCAAGCGCAGCCTCTTCCCCCCGGCATCCCATCGAATCCGAACCGCACAAACGACCTGACCATCCGGTTCGCCCAGGAAGAGGACATTCCCGAAATCCTGAAACTGATCCGAGAACTGGCCGAGTACGAACAACTGGCCCATTGCGTCACGGCAACCCCGGAAATCCTCCGAACATCGCTTTTCGGCGATCGGCGGACAGCCGAAGTGCTGCTGGCCGTCGCCGCAGGCAAGGCCGTCGGATACGCCCTGTTTTTCCATAATTTTTCGACGTTTCTGGGCAAACCCGGTATCTACATCGAGGACATCTTCGTTCGACCGGCCTTTCGGAACAAGGGCGTCGGCAAGACCTTCTTTCAGAAAATCGCCGCACTCGCCCTTGAACGCGATTGCGGCCGCATCGAATGGAGTGTTCTCGACTGGAACCAGAGCGCCATCGACTTCTATCGGGCCATGGGCGCCCACCCGGTGGACGGC
>Ga0272446_1004648_pt1 | contig 15996 bp, 9 predicted proteins | sample YNPCB0061_FD_194587 | JGI IMG/M metagenome (GOLD analysis project Ga0272446, IMG submission 194587) | Hot spring microbial mat communities from Yellowstone National Park, WY, United States - YNP-CB-006-1 | ecosystem: Environmental > Aquatic > Thermal springs > Hot (42-90C) > Sediment | place... | reverse complement strand
CTACACCTGCCCTCCCGCTCCGCTTCGCTTCGGGGATGCTTCGCAATGGCGGGCGGCGCCAGGGGAGAGCGCAAATTACGCCAAGTTTTCGTGATCTACTGATTCTCAACACGAAAGGAAAAATCTCTATGTTCTGGCTTATATTCGCCATTATCCTTTGGGGCGCGGTTCACTCCATTACCGCCTCCCTTCAATTCAAAGACCTTTTGCGCCGGCGGCTTGGAGCTGGATTCATGCGCTTCTATCGCCTGCTCTACAACGGCTTTTCTGTGTTGAGCTTTCTTCCCATTCTTTACCTCATGAGGGTTTTACCCGACGCAGACTTCTACCGCGCCCAACCCCCCTGGAACTACCTCCTGCTGGCAGGGCAGGTGCTTTCTGTCCTCCTTCTTCTTCTCGCCGTGTTGCAGACCGACACCCTCTCCTTTGTTGGGCTGCGTCAGGTATTCGAGCAGGAAACCCCGAGCCGGCTGGTGACGAGCGGCTTTTACCGCTACATGCGTCATCCGCTTTACACCTTCGGTTTACTGTTTCTATGGCTCTCACCTTCGGTAACAGTTAACGCCTTCGTTGTTTACATTTTCCTCACAGCCTATATCCTCATCGGAGCGTATTTCGAAGAGCGGAAACTCCTGCGCGAGTTTGGGCAGGCATACGCAGCCTACCGAGCCGCCACCCCCATGCTCATTCCGCGCCTGAAGCCCGGCGGGAACAAATAATTGCCGCCATCCGTTAACTGGGGAACTTGCCCGGCGCTCATGCCGAATTAATTTAGCATCTCTCCCGCAAGGTATAATTTTCAAGATGACTTCGATTTCTCAACCTTATCAACGAGTGCCTCTCCTCCCTCAAATGATTGCCGCGCTCATCAGCGGCGTGACGTTGTTCCTCGCCGCCGTCCTCGTGTGGACGCTCGGCTATCAACTCGTTTATGCAGGGCGAATCTTTCCCGGCGTCTCAGTCGCCGGCGTGGACCTCTCGGGTCTGACCCCCTCCGAAGCGGCAGTCAAACTCCACCAAACCCTATCCTACCCTGTCAGCGGCAAGATTCTGTTCCGCGACGGCGAAAAAGCCTGGGTAGCCAGCCCTGCAGAATTAGGCATGGTCTTCGATCCGTCGTCCAGCGCGATGACCGCCTACCGTCTGGGAAGAAGCGGTGGGTTATTTCAGGCGCTATCTGACCAGATTCGTGCGCGCGCAAGCGGCATCTATGTTCAGCCGGTCATCGTCTTCGACCAGCGGGTTGCCTATCAATATCTCCGGCAAATTGCTCTGCAGGTTGACCAGCCAGTGCGCGAGGGAGGCTTGAGCCTCGAAGGCGCGAATGTGGTTGCCACGCCCGGTCAGGTAGGGCGCGAGTTGAAAATTGACGCCACGCTTGTCTATCTTGGCGCACAGCTGCAAACCTTCAGCGACGGTGAAGTGCCGCTCGTCATTCAGGAGATTCAGCCTCAGGTCATGGATGTGAGCGCCCAGGCAGAAACCGCCCGCATGATCCTCAGTCAGCCGCTGACGCTCGTCGTGCCGAATGCCGGAACATCCAGCGCCGGTCCCTTTGTGTACGATGTCCAAATCCTTGCCAGCCTGCTGGGCGTGCAAAAAACTGCCGATGGCGTGCAAGTGGTGCTAAACACCAACGGCTTGAGCGAAATGCTCCAGCTGGTCAAAAGCCGCGTGGATCGTCCCTCCAAAAACGCCCGCTTCATCTTCAACGACAACACACGTCAGTTGGAAGTGATCGAAGAATCGCAAACCGGTCTGGTGGTGGATGTGGATGCCAGCGTTCGTGCCATCAATGAGGCGCTTTTGCGCGGCGAACATACCGTCCCCCTGGTAGTGGTGGAAGACCAGCCGAAAGTCTCCTCCACAGCCAGCGGCGCGGAACTTGGCATTACCGAACTGCTCTGGGCAGAGACATCCTACTTTTACGGTTCCAGCGCCGAGCGCATTCAAAACATTCAGGCGGCTGCTTCGCGTTTTCATGGCGTGCTGGTGGCGCCGGGCGAGGTCTTCTCCATGGGCGAAACAATGGGCGACGTCAGCCTTGAAAGCGGATTTGCCGAAGCGCTCATCATCTATGGCGGGCGGACGATCAAAGGCGTGGGCGGCGGCGTGTGTCAGGTCAGCACTACCCTCTTCCGCACTGCCTTCTTTGCCGGCTTCCCCATCGTGGAACGCTATTCTCATGCCTACCGCGTATCCTATTACGAACAAACTGCCAGCGGCGCAACCGACCCGCGTCTGGCAGGGCTGGACGCCACCGTCTATTTCCCGCTCGTAGATTTCAAGTTCAAGAACGACTCGCCTTACTGGATTTTGATGGAAACCTACGTCAACGTTAATGCCCGCACCCTCACCTGGAAGTTCTACTCCACCCGAGACGGCCGCACCGTGACATGGGATACCACCGGCCCCACCAACGTCGTCCCTGCGCCTCCACCGCTCTACGAAGAAAACCCCGAACTCAAAAAGAATGAAATGAAACAAGTGGACTGGGCGGCAAACGGCGCGGATGTCATCGTCACTCGCACCGTGTACCAGAACGGCGTCATCCTCTTCCAGGATCGCATTGCCACCCACTACGAACCCTGGCGGGCAATCTGCCAATACGGTCCCGACTCCAAAAACCCCGAAAAACTGGCAGAAGAAAAAAGCCTCTGCCGAAACCCATCTGGCTGATTCTGCCGAATCAAGATGTCCAATCGTTGAACGTTCTCTAGCCTCGAACATGGTAAAATCCCCCCGCTTAAAAATGGAGTGCCAATGGTAAGTGAAACCCTCATCGAAATTCTGCGTTGTCCCAATTGCGTCCGCACAACAGGCGGCGAACTCACCCTGCACCGCAATGCCTGGTTCATCTGCAACGACTGCGGGCGCAAATACCCCATCGTAGACGACATCCCCGTCATGCTCATTGACGAGGGCGATAAATGGATGAACACCGCTGCGGCAGACCTGCCCGTGCCGCCCCCCGCAAAATAGAGTGAACACCCTTCAGAAACTCCTGAGCGACCTGACCAGCGGAGACGAGACGCTTGCTGAAAACGCCGTGGCTGCCCTGACCGCCTTCGGTGAGGATGCGCTCCCTCCCCTCCTGGAACTGAGCCGCTCGCCCGATACCGATACCCGCTGGTGGGCAGTGCGCACCCTGGCGCAATCGCCTCACTGCCAGACCGAATGGCTGATCCCGTTTCTGACGGGTGATCCTGCGCCGGAAGTACGTCAGTGTGCGGCACTGGGGCTGGCGGGCAAAGCCGATGAAAGCGCCATCCAGCCTCTCGTTCAGGCATTGAGCGATGCAGATGGCATGGTCGGCAGTCTCGCCGCGACGGCGCTGGTCAAAATTGGAAGCGCCGCCGTCCCTTCCCTCATTGAGGTCGTCAAAAATGGCGTGCAATCTGCGCGCATCCTTGCCCTGCGCGCGCTGGCAGAGATTCGCGATCATCGCGCTATCCCTGTCATGATGAAGGTCATGGAAGAAGATTCCTCCCTTCTCCAATATTGGGCGCAGGAAGGTTTGGAGCGACTGGGATTGAACATGATTTACCTGAAACCGGAATAAACAATGAACTTTCTGAAAACCATCAAACGCCCTTCTATGGGAGCGATTATCTTCTGGGTCTTTGCCCTTGCACTGGCAGTTGCCGCCTTCTTTTTTACACGCGGCGTTGTGACTTGCTGGAGCGCTACCCGCCTGCCCGGCATGGCGCCCGCCTCCTGTGGAACAACCACTCATCTGAATGGACCTGTCCTCAATGAGGAAGGGACGCCGATTGCTACCAGCGAGGTGGAAAACCTGCCTCCGCCGCCGGTCAACATCCCCAGCGCCGAATTGCCTCCGCCCTGGGACGGCGCCAGCCGCGTCAACATTCTCTTCCTCGGCTTGGATGAACGCGACTGGGCGCTGGGCTTGGGGGCGCCGCGCTCCGATACGATGATTCTCTTTACGATTGACCCGTTGACCAAATCTGCCGGTATGATTTCCATCCCGCGCGACTTGTGGGTCAACATCCCTGGCTTTGGGTACAGCCGCATCAATACCGCCTACTCCTCCGGCGAAGGCAACAAATTGCCCGGCGGCGGTCCTGCGCTGGCAATGAAAACCGTCGAAAATCTGCTTGGCGTGCCGATTCAATATTACGCTCAGGTGGATTTCCATGCTTTCGAAGAAGCCATTGACGCGATGGGGGGCTTGTATATTTGCATCCCCGAACCGATTCAGGTCAGCGTGATTGGCAAGACCAACAAGGTAAAAATCAAGGCAGGATGCCAGGTGCTGCCGGGCTATCTCGTGTTGGGATACGCTCGCAACCGCAAAACCCAGGGCGGCGATATAGACCGCGCACAACGTCAACAGCTGGTCATCATGGCGCTGCGCGATCAGGTATTCAACCCTGCTAACTTCCCCAAGATGGTGGCGATTGCGCCAAAAGTATATAAAGAAGCCTCTGCGGGACTGCGTACCAACCTTTCCTTTGACGACGCCATGCGGCTTGGCTCTTTGATGGCGCAGATCCCGCCGGAAAATATCAAGCATGGCATCATTGATTACACCATGGGGTCGCTGAATAACGTCACCCTGGGCGGCGAAAATGCCAGCATTCTCAAACCCTTCCCAGACAAGATCCGTGAACTGCGCGACCAGATCTTCGGCGGAGCCATCAGCCCGCTGGCGCAGGGCGAGCCTGCCGCGTTGATGCAGGCTGATGGGGCGCGCGTGCGGGTTTTGAACGGCTCGTTCACCCCCAATTTGGAATATAACACCGGCAACTATCTGCTTTCGCTCGGCGTGCCGGTGACGGAGGTCGGTCCTGCTGACCGCGCCTATGATCGTACGGTCATCGTTTTATACTCACCGAAACTGTACATGCTCAAATATCTCCAGGCGGTCTTTGGCGTGACCTCCAGCCTGCAAATACGCATTCGGCCTGATCCTGCTTCGACGGTGGATGTGGAGGTGCGGCTGGGCAACGACTGGGCAAACAACAACCCCATGCCGTAATGTAAGGCTTTGTGGTTTTTATCCCCTTTCCCGTTTTGGGAGAGGGGATTTTTTATGGCTGCTGGAAGGTGAGTTTATATCCGCCAGGGTAGGTTTCCCCGCTGGAGGTGCGGCAGTCCGGCGTGACCAGAGCGCTGACAATTTCACTTCCTGCTGCAATCTGAACGGCGTAGGAAACGCCAGGCGACATCAGAAAGTCGGCGTAGCCATTGCCTAGTTCTGGTTTGAAGCCGGTAAAAAATTCGTCTCTGCCCGTTTCCCAGGTCACGACGATTTTGACGCCGGGCAACTGCCTGCGGCTGGCGTTAACAACGATAACCTGAAGCAATCCCTCCGGCAGGTTGGGGTCGCAGACGGTCTCCTGCCCGATGAGGCGGAACGGCGCTCCCTGCGTGGGAAGCGGGGTGCGTGTTGGGCGCGGCGTGGAGGTAAGGACGGGCGGCAGGGTCTCAACCGGCGGGGCTTCCAGGGGCTCTGGCGTTTCTGTAAGCACAAACGCAGGCTCTGGCAGGGGAGATGGTTCGACAGAAACGGTTTCGGAGGTCTCGATGGGGAGGGGCGGCAGGGAAGCATTTGCCCCGCTTTGGATAGCAAATGCCAGGGCGGCAAGTTGATCGGCTTCGGTAAAATTTCCGCGGGCGATGCTTTGCTGCGCTTGAGCGCTGAGCGTTTCTGCGGGGTTTTCATCACCGAGAAGCGCCAGCCTTGCCTGGGCGCGCGGCAGGTTGCCGGTGGCGGCGTAGGCGGCGGCAATGGCAGAACGGTACTGGTCTTTGAAGTCAGCGCGCAATAGAGCAGGGGAGGCGCCGTTCAGGGGGCGGGGGGAGATTTGCCAGGAGTAGGCGAGACCGGCTCCCAGTCCGAGAAGAAGCGAAAGAAGAAGCCAGAAAATGTAGAGGGGGCGTTTCATTGGTTGATCCCGCTCCAGGCTTGCATGGCAGTGACAAGTTCCTGCAAAAGGGCAATATCGGTGTCGGCAAAGCCGTTGGTACGGGCGTAGTCCAGCGCTTCGGCGGCGATGGAATAAGGGGGTTGGGCGCCGAAGAGTGCCAGGCGGCGGGCAGCGGCAGCGGGGTCTTGATCGAGGCGGTATGCCTCGGCGGTCATCAAAACGTAATCGGTTTTGAAATCTGTGCGCAAAGCATCGGGGGGCAGGTCGAAGAATTCCACCGGCTCGATGAACCAGCCGTAAACGAGACCGGCGCCAACGCCCAGAAGAAAGGCAAATAAAATGAGAAACCAGCGGAATGTTTTCATGGGGAGAAATATCCGGGCAGGTGACCGGCGGCACCCAGAGGCACAGCCTTACCGTTGCTGTCTTTCGACCCTGGCGGGGTTTGGCAGGCTCTGCCGCGCCGGACCCGCCCGGACGGCACAAGCATACCCGATGCCGGGAGGGGTGTCAACTTGCCGGAGGCGAAGGTTACACCTAACAAGTCTGATGGGTTTCAGTATTGTTTTTGCCTTGAACGAGTTGTAAAATTTCGATAGTACTTTGGTACTGTAACAAGGCGGAGACTTGAGCCTCAAATTGATTTTCAGTACTTTACGAAAGCGCGTAATTGACGCTGCCGAATTTTGGTATTTTTCAAGGAGATGAGATGTTCACACATAACATGTTGCACCGCCGGGGTTATATTTTTTTTCATGTTATTCTCATTGTTGTTCTTGCTCTTAGTCTCGGCATGTGGACGGCTCCCGCGCAGGCAAAAGCGCCCGAAAAGGGGAATACAGCCCCGCTGCTCAACACGCCGCCTTCCCTTTCCCTCAGCGTTCCAGCCACAGCCTTCATCGGCGCCAATGTGACCTTCACCGTCACTTTCGACAATACCGATACTGTGCCGGGCTACGGTCCGCTGATTGATCTCATCATTCCGCGCAATGGGGCAGATGGCGCGCAGAACACCAACCTGCCGCTGGATGGGCTGACGTTCATCAACGCGACGTATCTTGGTTCTTCCATCGAAAACACGGTGCTGACCTTCCCCGGCTCCGGCGGCGTGACCTGTGTCAACCATCCCTATATGGTGGATAGCACCGGCGCTCCTGTTCAGGTCTGCGGCAATGCCGGCGATACCTTCGTGGCGCTGCGTCTGCCATTCGGCTCGTTCACGCCCGATCAGCCTCCGCTGACGGTGAACGTCACCGCCTCGATGAGCACTCTGGCGGATTTGGGCACGCCCCTTACCATTCAGGCGCGCGGAGGGTATCAGTTTGGTTTTACTCCGCTCAACGATTATTGCTGCGGTGACGACCCCAGTGTGAGCCTGAGCGCTTGGACAAGCGGCAGCGTCACCCCCACCCTGTTCACCCTCTCCAAAACCTACAACGGACCCGAAGATGAGACCGCCACGGGTCCCAACTTCCCGCGCCGTTACACGGTCACCGCCGAAATTGCGCCGGGACAGACGATGACTTCCTTTAATCTGACCGATGTCCTGCCGAACAACATGCAGTTTGTTTCGCTGGTTGGCACCAGCCCAGGCGGGGCGGCTTGTTCCCACACCAACCCCGCCGCGCCAGGCGGGACGCTCTCCTGTAACTTCACTTCCGTCAGCGGCACGGTGACGATGACCTTCGAGTATTACATCCCCCTGCGCGACTCTGCCAGCGCTTCGGTCATTGACCCTGCCAGCGGCGATGACGTCACCTCCTGCAACAACGCCAGCGGCGGCGGGACGTGGACTCCAATTGATGCGCGCGATACCGGCGGCACGTTCACCCAAGACCCTGCCGGCTGTGAACATACCCTGACCGACAAATCCATTGCCACGCAAAAGAGCGTCTCTGTTGTGGGCGGCGGGCAGCCCGCGCCCGGACAGGTGTTAGAGTACGTCATTGATGTGCAAATCTCCGACTTTTTTGCCTTCGATCAGGTCGTCCTGACCGACATTATCTCGGACGGTCAGCGCTTCGATACAACCTTTACTCCCACCCTGCAAATCATCGGCAATCCGGCTTCGCTCAACTCTGCCGGCGGGTTCAACGCCGCCAATTACACTGTCGCCCCCAACTATACTCCCGCCGACCCCGCCCCCAACGATGGCACGACCACGATCACCTTCCGCATTTCGGATGAGATGATTGCCCGCTCGGCGGATGGACGTCTCATCGGCGGATGTGTGCCGCCCGGCGGCGTGGCAGGCGACCCGGACTGCGGCGGCTATAACGACGGTCCCACCACTGCCCGCGTGGTTTTCCGCACGGTCATTCAGGAGGACTTTAGCGATACCTTCCCCTCCGGTGATACCAGCGTGGACCAGGGTGATGTGTTGAACAACACTGTGAATGTCAACGGGCGGATTCTCTCCACGACTGATGTTTCCACGCCTACCGGTTTTACCGAAGCCGATGGATCCAGCGCCAGTGTCACCATTGCCCGCGGCGCGCTCACCAAAACCATCTATGCCATCAACGAGTCCACCACCCTGCCCTCGCCGGTGCGTGTGACGGCGGGCGATCGCGTCACCTACCGCCTGACCTACACCCTGCCCACCAGCGACTTCGAAGACCTGGTCATTACCGACTATCTGCCTTTGCCCATCTTCGATGCAACCCAGGTGACCACGCACAACAACACGGTCTGTGGTATTCCTGCACCAGGGACCTCCTGCCTGCTGTCCAGCGATACTTACAATTCTCTGCCTGGTGCGGCCATCCCAACTGTGACCAGCAACGGTTCAAGCAACTGGGTGCGCTGGACGTATGGAGACTACGACTCCGCCTCCAACCCCTCTTCGGTGATTGACCTGCTCTTTACCGTAACCGTTCAGGATGATCCCTTTGCCGATAACCTGCACCTCACCAATCAGGCTTATGTTACAGAAGGCGCCACCAATGGCACGCCCGGCGAAGCCGCCTCCATTATTGAACTCACCTACACCGCGCCGGTCATGACTACCACCAAGAGTGTGGTTGCCACCGATAACCCCGCTCCCACCTTTACGCCGTCCCTGCCTGTTGCGTTCACCGCGCCGGGTTCGGCTGGTCCGCGCTGGAGCGGCACGATTAACTCCAGCCTGCTAACCAGCACCCCCATTGACAGCGACGTGAGCGGACTGGACGCCGGCGACCTGGTGACCTTTGCCATTATTCTGGTCAACGAAGGCAACGGCATCAAGGGCGCATTCGACATCACCATCAAGGATACGTTCGACGCGCTTGGCTTCGAGTACCCCACGCCCGGCGACCCGAACAGCCTCAACCTGCAAATTTATTATGGCAACGGTTCAGGTCCCATTTCCTATACTGACGTAAGCAACAACCCAACCACTGCCGATACTCTGTTCGGCGCAGGCATCAAACTGGTGGACCCGGTTGGGCAGGGCGTTTGCTCGGCGCATGACCCCAATTTGGGTAACAATGTTATCGTCATTACCTACGACCTGCGCATGCGCAGCGACATTACCCCCGGCACCTATCCCAATACCGCTTCACTTGTCAATTACTCCGGCTCCGAAGGCGGTCCCAACTTCCTCCCGCAGCCTGACGAAGATACCGCCAATGTGACCACCGATGCCCCGCTGCTCGCCAAAACCCTGGTTGGCACCGAATTCAACACCCCCCAAAACTCCAACACGCAGGCGGTGATTGGCGAATTCGTCACCTACACCCTCACTCTCACCGTGCCGGAAGGCGTGCTGCCCGCCGCCCAAATCGTGGATACCCTCGATGCCGGTCTGGCGTTCGTGGACTTGCAATCCGTGACCGTCTCGAACCCCGATACCGATGGCGCCGGAGCGGGCGACGATGGAATCTATAGCAGCGTGATGACCTTCGATGGCGGCACTGGCGCCTGTACCAACTGTACCGCCGGAACCGGTGCGGGCAGCAACCCGCTGATTTCAGCCTTCGGCGGGCAGAACGGACGACGGATTACCTTCGACTTTGGAAACCTGGTCAACACCAACCGCGATAACAATACCCCTGAAACCATTACCATTACCTATCGCGCAGTGGTATTGAACGTTGTCGGCAATCAAGCGGGCGGGCAGCGCAACAACTCCGCCGCGCTCACCTGGACGGGCGGCAGCCTGCCCTCGGTCTCCGCGCCGAACGTCACCATCATCGAACCGGTCATCAACACCGCCAAATCTGTTTCTCCCACCACTGCCGATGCGGGCGATACCGTTACCTTTACCGTTACCCTCACCAACCCGGCGGCTGGCTCTACCACTGCTTACGATGTCTCATTCAGCGATACGCTTCCCGCTGCGCTTACTTACGTCCCTGGCACGCTGGCTCTGGGCGCTTGCACCGCTTCCACCCCGCTGACCCTGAGCGACATCTCGGCTCCCACCCTGACCGGCTCCGGCGGCTTGTTCCAGCCGGGCGAATCCTGCGCGATTACCTTCCAGGCAACGGTCAACTATTCCGCCGCGCCGGGACAGGTCATCACCAACACGGCTGTCTCCCAATGGACAAGCCTCTCCGGTTCAGTTTCTGACCGCTCCACCTTCAACACCGATTCTGACGAGCGCACCGGCGCCGACGGCGTGGGCGGCGCCCTCAACGACTACGCCAGCCAGAGCGCGGCAAACCTGACCATCAACAGCATCCAGCCACAAAAAACGCTGGTCGCCACCTCCGAAGCCCACACCGGGGCAGTCAGCGGCATCGAGCGCGTTGCCATCGGCGAGATCCTCCGTTATCGGCTGGTGGTCAGTCTGCCCGAAGGGACCAGCGCCAACTTCCAGATTCAAGACCTTCTGCCCGGCGGTCTGACTTACCTGGATGACGGCACAGCCCGGCTGGCGCTGCTCTCCAACCAAACGCCTATTCTTTCCTCCGAGCCGGCTGGCAGCACCTTGGCGCTGGCTTTGGGCAGTGGCGCTTTTGGAACAAATCCCTGGGTCAACGGCAATGACCCCACCCTGGTGACACCCACTTATGCGTTCCCCGATCAAAACGTAGGGTCATCCAATTCTCTCACAGCCGACCCGGATGCCTTTGGCGACAGCACCGACCCCTTCTTCAAACTTGGCACGCTCACCAACAACGACAGTGACTCCGATGGTGAGTACGTGATCATCGAATTCAATGCCCTGGTGAACAATACCGCCGCAGGCAGCAACGACGCCGGGGACGCCCGCGATAACACCTTCAGCGTATTCATCAACGGCACGCAAAACGGCGCTTCATCAACCCCCGTTCAGGTCATCATCACTGAACCGTCTATCACCGACCTCAGCAAGACCGCAGTCCCGGCCAGCGGCGATGCCGGCGATGTCATCACCTACACCCTGACCTTCTCGAACACCAACGGTGTGAACAATACCACCGCCTTCGATGTCCAGGTGACCGATACCATTCCAGCCAGGATGACTTTCAACGCTGGCAGTATGAACATCACCAGCACCGGCAGCTGCGCCACCGGCATCACCGACAACACGGTCGCCCCGAATATCGCCATCAGCATTGACGCAGTACCGGCCGGCTGCGCGGTCACTATCACCTACACCGCCACGCTAAACGCCACCGTTACGCCGCAAGAAGTCATTGCCAACACGGCGGACATTACCTACACCTCCCTGCCCGGCGCAACCGGCACCTCGCCCAATCCCACCGGCTCGACCACACCGGGCGCGAGCGGCACAGATAACGGCGAGCGCGATGGCAGCAACGGTGCGCGCCCCTGGAATGACTATCACGACCAGGCGAGCGATAATGTCACCATCCCCGGCGTGACGATTGCCAAGCAGATTACAACCACCTCCGCCTCGCACACTGTCGGCACAAACGTTGCTATCGGCGAAGAAATAACCTACGACATCCTGCTGACCTTCCCCGAAGGCACTACCCCTGCTGATACGGTCGTAGATGACCTGCCCACCGGTCTGGAAGTCGTGGCTGGTACACCCCAAATCATCACGACAGCCGCCGCCAGCGCAGGCGTCCTTGCCAGCGACTTCAACGGCTCCATCGGTACCCAAAACATCACTGTCGTCTCCGGCGATGGCGGCAGCGTCCAGTTCGACCTCACCAATGTGGTGACCAATGAAGACGGCAATAACAATACCAACAACACCATCCTGTTGCGCTTCCGGGCGCGGGTGACCAACATCCTCGCCAACCAAAACGGCACGGTCATCTCCAACCAAGCCACCAACCAGGTGGGCAGCAACCCCGCCGCCACATCCAACTCGGTGAGTGTCACCGTTGTTGAACCAGAATTGAATATCACCAAAACCGTTGATGATGCCGCGCCTGCTCCCGCTCAGACCTTCACCTACACCCTGACCATTCAACACCTCGGCAGCAGCACCGCCAACGCCTTTGACCTGAACATCAGCGACCTCCTGCCTGCCGGCGTGACCGTGAGCGGCGCCCCCACAGTTTCCGATGCCCCTGCTGCGTGCGCTGGCACCGTCACCAACTCCAGCGTGGGCAACAACATCAGTCTCACCATTGCTTCTTTACCGCTGAACTGTGTCCTGACCATTCAATACTCTGCTCAGATTGCCTCCCCGCCCACCAACCCGGGCGATGCCATCATCAACACCGCCTCATTCACCTGGACCTCGCTGCTTGGCGTGGACCCGAACGAGCGCACCGGCGCCGGCGGCGTCAACGATTACGCAGATAGTGATGGCGAAACCATCAACTTCACCGCCATTGACCTGACCCTCAGCAAAGATGATGGCGGCATTGTCAGCAGCGCCGGCGGGATCGTCTCGTACACGCTTTCCTATAGCAATGCCGGCAACAGCCTTGCCACCAGCGTGACCATCACCGAAACCGTTCCAGCCGACACCACCTTCAACGCATCCAACAGCACGCCCGGCTGGAGTTGTGCACCCGACAACAGCGCAGGCAGTACATGCACCTTCAATCTTGGAACCCTCAATCCTGGCGATAACGGCTCTGTGACCTTTGCCGTGACGGTGGATAACCCCCTGCCTGCCGGCGTGACACAGATTACCAACACCGCTTCCATCGGCGATGACGGCACTCATGGTCTGGATGCCAATTCAAGCAATAACACCGATAGCGACACCACCCCCGTTAGCGCTGTACCCGATTTGGTCATCACCAAAGATGACGGCTTCACTGTTGCCTCGCCCGGGCAGGTCATCACTTACACCCTGACCATCTCCAACGTTGGCACCCAGGATGCCACCGGCGTTGTCGTCACCGACACGCTGCCTGCCAATACCACCTTCGTCTCTGCCAGCGACAGCGGTGCCTATAACAACATCACCGGCGTTGTCACCTGGCCCGCCTTTGACCTGGCAGCCGGCGCGCCCGCCGTGACGCGCACCGTCACCATTCAGGTCAACGACCCCTTCCCCGGCGCATCCATCCTCAACCAGGCGCACGTGGCAGATGACGGCACGAATGGCGCCGACCCGACCCCAGCCGACAACGATGCCAGCGATACCGACATCATCCTCACCCTGCCCGGCAGCGACCTGACCAAAACGCTTATCGCTACCAACCAGGGCTTTACCTCCAATCCATCGGTTGCTGTTGGAGAAGTCGTCACCTATCGCATCACTTTCACTGTTCCAGCAGGGGGCAGCCTGACCAACCTGACCCTGACCGATACCCTTGACCGCGGCCTGGCATTTCTGGATTGCTTGACCGTTGTCCCTTCCAGTGTGGACATTACCACGTCACTCCCTGGCGGCTTCACCGACGCCTGCAACGACCCAACTAACCCGACCATTGCCGCCGAACCGTCTGGCAGCTCCAATGCCGCTGATGCGGCTCGCCGCGTGACCTTCAACCTCGGCACGGTCAATAACAGTGGCGCGTCGAATGGGACCGTCGTTGTGGATTACACCGCTGTCGTGCTGGATAGCCTCGAAAATCAGGATGGACTGTCCCTCAACAATAGCGTTGTCCTGGCTTGGGACAGCGGTACACTTACCACTGCGGCTTCGGATGTAACCATCATCGAGCCGGACTTTGAACTGGTAAAGAGCGTGGATCGCACGGTTGCCCTGCCCGGTTCCACCCTTATCTTCACGCTGACTCTACGCCATTCCAACACCAGCAACGTAGACGCTTTCGACGTGGCGCTGACCGACGTCCTGCCTACCGGTCTGACCTATGTGCCCGGCTCGCTCACCATACTCAGTGGACCGGCAGGCGGCGTAACCGACGATTCATCTGCCCCCACCCTGCGCGTCACATGGGCGAACTTCCCGCTCCTGACCGGCAGCAGCCGCACGGAAGCGGTGGTGCAGTTCCAAGCCACGCTGGGCGCACTCAATCCCGGTCAGCAGGTGCGTAATACCGCTTCTCTGGCATGGACCAGCCTGCCCGGCAATGTCTCTTCGCCGCAATCGCCTTACAACACCCTTTCCACCGAGCGCTTCTACGATCCCCTCAGTGATGTGAACGTCTACGGCGTCGCAGCCAGCGCTCTGGTGAGTATTCCACGCCTGCCCGACACCGGCTTTGCCCCAGGGGTCATCACCTCCATCCCCGAACAGCCAGCCGAAAAAGCCTACCAGGCGCTCGGTGACTTTTGGCTGGAAATCCCCAAACTGGGTGTAAAACTGCCGATTGTAGGCATACCTGCTCAAGGCGAAGAATGGGACCTGACCTGGCTGTCGAATCAGGCGGGGTGGCTGGAAGGAACCGCCTACCCGACTCACGCCGGCAACTCTGCCATCACTGCCCACGTCTATTTGCCAAATGGTCAGCCGGGTCCCTTCCTGAACCTGAGCAGCCTGCGCTACGGCGATCAGATCATTGTTCACCTTGGCGGACAGCGCTACATCTTTGAAGTGCGGCAGGCGCAGCAGGTTTCTCCTTATTCACTGTCACCATTGCGGCACGAAAAACTTCCCTGGCTGACGCTGATCACCTGCCGCGAGTATGACGCGAAGACCAACACCTACAAACAGCGCGTCGTCATACGCGCAGTGCTGATGAAGGTGGAAGCAGAATAAAACGACATACAGCGACGCCCCGCTTCGGGGCGTCGCTGGTTTAGTGTAAGAGAACGTCAGTTCGGGATAAGCGAAACAAAACGCCCCGAAGGGTGGTTTTGCAGCCGGGGTCGCGCTCTGTAAAACCTTCGAGACGTTTCAACAGTCTATCCCGAACTTTCATGTCCGGGTGGGATAGCGCAATATTTTTCGGATAGACTCAGTAGATCACGAAAACCTCGCGTAGTGTGCGCTCTCTAGCGCAAAACTGGCGTTAGAGAACGCCAATTACGCGCTTTCGTGAAGTACTGAGACTCTTAATCAGGGATGCGGGGATTGGTGTTCCAGCCCAGCCAGTAAAAGCCGAGATCGTCCATCATCTTTTTGAATTCTTCGAACCCCACCGGCTTGACAAGGTAACTGTTGGCGTGATTGTAGTATGCCCGTGCTACATCTTTTTCCGCTTCGGAGGTGGTCAGCACGACGACGGGAATAGATTTCAATTCATCGGTTTCCTTGATGGCTTTCAGCACTTCAATTCCGTCCACGCGGGGCAGGCGCAGGTCGAGAAGAATGACATGAGGGCGGGGACTTTTTGAGTGGTCGGCAAATTCCCCGCGCCGGAAGAGATAATCCAGCGCCGACTGCCCGTCAAGAAAATGACGTACGCGGTTGGCGATTCGGTGTTCTTCCATGGTGCGGATGACCAGTTCGGCATGATCCACATTGTCTTCGACGAGCATGACGAGGATTGGTTCTCCAATCATGATATTCTCCTTTATGAGGGGTGTGTGCAATTCTAACTGCTTTTATGACACCCGGAACAGCCTTAAGGTTACAACTTTAACTTCTGGGTCGTATTGATAATACGACAATAATGTCGCGCCACCTTTTATACAGTTTTTGACTACATACTACCAGGAATTCAAAACGGCTGAACACCGCGAGGATTCTTCTTGATGAAGCATGACCACTGGTTTTTATCTAGCTACCTGACACTTTTCAAAATCGTGAGTCCTTCGCCTGGTCTTGCCGCCATCGCCAGCGGATAATGGTTTTTAACAAAATAATCTCGTAACGTCGTGTAGGGCGCGTTCTCTAACGCGCCTGTTG
>Ga0272446_1004647_pt1 | contig 15997 bp, 12 predicted proteins | sample YNPCB0061_FD_194587 | JGI IMG/M metagenome (GOLD analysis project Ga0272446, IMG submission 194587) | Hot spring microbial mat communities from Yellowstone National Park, WY, United States - YNP-CB-006-1 | ecosystem: Environmental > Aquatic > Thermal springs > Hot (42-90C) > Sediment | place... | reverse complement strand
GTCGTGTTGCAGGCCCTTTGGATCGCTCGCCTGTCCTACCCTGCCATGAGGGCGGATCTGTTGCTGCCGCTCATGTTTGGTGTGGCCACCGTCTGGTCCGCTCCCACCAGTCTGGCGTGGGCTTTCGTTTGGGGGTTTGTGTTGGATGTGCTGTCGGGAAAATTTTGGGGTTTTCATGTTGGGGCCTATGTGGCGGCTGTGTGTCTGGTGAATGTCACTTCTGAAAAGATCGAGCTGGAAAACCCTGTCTACCAGATGCTCTTCGTCGGTATTTGTGCTTTAGGTCAGTCAGTGGCTTTGGGGTTCTTTTTGCTTTTGGAGCCATCGAGTCTGGTTGACATGGCACTGATTTGGAAGGATTTGATCATTCGCTGCCTTTTCATCATGTTTCTCTCGCCTTTTGTCATTTATCCGGTCAGAGAAATTGGAAGGGCTGGGGGGTGATCGGACGTTGCAGTTGTGAGGGCATTGCACGTGAAATCACTCAAACTGAACAGGCTGGGTTTCCCTGCGCTCGCGGACGATAAGTGTGATGACAGCGAGAGCTTGCACCTGGTTAACTGGGAAGAGACCGAAGCGGCGGTGTTTAACCGGCAGTATCTCCTGCTGGCTGCTATCATGCTTTTGTTCCTGTTTGCATATGTGCTTCGGGTGTGGCATCTGCAGGTCTTGCAGGGAGCGAAGTACCGCTATCAGTCGGAAAATAATCGCATCAGGCTGGAGGATGTTCCGGCACCTCGAGGCATCGTTTTTGATCGGAATGGCACCCCGCTGGTGGAAAACCGTCCTGGCTACCATTTGCTGCTGATAAGAGAAGACGTCACCGACCTTGATCAGACCATAAAAGAAGTGGCGCGCCTCAGCGAAAAAAATCCGGAAGAGCTCTATAGTGTCCTGCAGGCAAATAAGAGTGTTCCGAAATTTCTCCCGATTCGACTCATTGCGGACCTTAATCGAGATACTTTGGCTAGAATTGAAGCTCAGCGGATCAGATTACCGGGTGTGATGATTCAGCTGGAGCCTAAAAGAGAATACAAGTGGAACGGCACGGCAGCGCACCTCATCGGTTATCTCAGTGAAATCACCGAATCTGAGCTAAGCACCGAAACCTATCGCGATTATTACGCCGGTGAAGACATTGGGAAGATCGGCATTGAGAAAGCATTTGAAAAGTACCTCCACGGCAAGCGCGGAGGGCGCCAAATGGAGGTCGATGCAGTCGGCAGAAGGATAAGGCTGTTGGACGAGGCCCTTCCCATACCCGGAAGGAACCTGTGGATAACCTTGGACATCGGGCTGCAGAAAGTGGCTGAAACCTGCCTGGAAGGCAAGGTCGGATCGATCGTTGCCTTGGATCCGCGGAACGGAGCTGTGCTGGCCATGGCAAGCAAGCCGACCTTCGACCAGGAGCAATTCATCCGTGGATTAACGGCGCAAAAATGGCGGGAGCTCAGTCGAGACCCCAGCCATCCGCTGTTGAATCGGTCGATTGGTTCAGGTTATCCCCCAGGATCGACTTACAAACCCTTTGTCGCCTTGGCTGCGCTGCAAGAGGGTTTGATGAGCCAGGATTCGACCGTCTTCTGCCCCGGATATTACGAGTTCGCCGGTCGCAGATACCGCTGCTGGCGAGACCATGGACATGGAACGGTTAGCCTGCAGAATGCGATCGTGCAGTCCTGTGATACATATTTTTACAGCACTGGAATGCGCTTGGGGGTGGATAAGATCGCCCACTACTCTCAAATGTTTGGGCTAGGACAAAGAACGGGAATTGGCTTACCGGGAGAAAACCCCGGGCTGATTCCGACCTCCAAATGGAAGAAGCAGGCAACGGGCGTTCCATGGCAAAAAGGAGAGACACTCTCTATCTCGATCGGACAAGGGTTTGATCTGGCGTCTCCGCTGCAGATGGCTCTTGCCTATTCAGCCATAGCCAATGGTGGAAAGCTATGGCAGCCCTACGTAGTGCGGCGGATAGAAGGAAGCAGTCTGGAGGAGGTGGACGAAATCAAAAGCACTTTGAAGAGAACCATTGCCGTTGATCCTCGTCATTTTCAAGCCGTGCAAAAAGGACTGCTGGGAGTTGTCGAGGATGGCAGAGGGACTGCCCACGGCATCAAGGATAAAGAAGTCTTGATTGCCGGCAAAACGGGCACGGCGCAGGTTGTGCGGCTGGCAGAGGGCGCCAATCGAAAGGCTGCCGCCAAGAGCGCCAAGGCCCACGAACAGGATCATGCTTGGTTTGTTGGCTATGCTCCCGCAGACAACCCACAAATCGTAGTTTGCGCTCTGGTCGAACATGGGGGACATGGCTCATCTGCTGCTGCGCCGTTGGTGCAGAAAGTCATTCTCAGTTATTTTGGAAGAGAAAAGGTTGAAGCCGTTTTACAGCCACAGGAGGAGGAAGCTGATTGAGAATTCATCCGCCCTGCTTTTTTCCCATGAAGGCTGGAGCGATAGATGGTGGCTGGGTTTTGCGAGTCATTCAGGTGAGATTTCTGTGGGCCAGTCGAGAGCTGCAAGACTATCGCGTGAGCGAAGCATAATCAGAACAGGCGGGTTGTAAATGATCGATCGACGATTAGTGGAAAATTTTGATTGGTCTATCATATGGGTTGTCTTGGGTATCTTTGCCGTTGGCTTGCTTAGCCTTTATAGTGCTCTACATCTACAGATTGAGGCCAATCCGACCCATAATTTATTTGTAAAGCAGATCGTGTGGATTTCACTTGGTCTGGTCACTCTTTTTTGCACTCTGCTGATCGACTATGATCGTCTGAAAGGGCTCAGCCTGTGGATATACCTCCTGACTTTGCTCATGCTGGTAGCGGTCCTGGTGATTGGTAAAGAAGTCAACGGTTCTAGGCGCTGGCTCGATTTTGGCGGTTTCCAGTTGCAGCCGTCTGAGCTCATGAAAGCAGTCATCGCTATACAACTGGCAAGCTACTTTTCTTCCCAGGACATTTCTGCCTACCCGAGTTTCTCCAAGCTCATCATACCTGCAATCCTGACCGCTCTACCCATTCTTTTGATTCTGGCGCAACCGGATTTGGGGACTGCCATATGTATTGTAACCATCTCCGCCACAATCATCTTTTTCATGGGGGTGCGATGGCGTTACATCATCATCTGTGCCTTAGGACTTCTGCCGCTCATATGGCCCATTTGGCATCATGTGTTGAAACCTTATCAGAAGACCAGGATCCTTATCTTGCTGCGTCCCGATCTTGACCCATTGGGGGCCGGCTACCATATCCGTCAGTCCAAAATAGCCATCGGGTCAGGCATGACATGGGGTAAGGGGTTGCTGAACGGGACCCAGAGTAAACTGCATTTCCTTCCTGAAAAACATACCGATTTTATCTTCTCTGTATGGGCTGAGGAGTGGGGCTTCGTCGGCTGCCTGGTGCTGCTGGTGCTGTTCGCTCTGCTGGTTTTCCTGATGCTGCGCGTGGCGCGCCGGTCAAAAGACCGTTTTGGCTCACTGCTTGTCGTAGGAATGACCGCACTCATCATGTGGCAGGTGCTGATCAACATCGGCATGGTCGTGGGGCTTTTGCCTGTGGTGGGCATCCCCTTGCCGTTTGTGAGTTACGGCGGTTCATCTCTGATAACCTTATGTTTTGCCATCGGCGTCATCGAAAACGTGAGCATGCGAAAATACGTCTTTCAGCCCCGCTGAACGCCCTCGCCACCCACAGAACTTCCATTTGTGATTTTTTTTACTTTTCTCCTTGCGCACCCTGCGAACTTGTGCTAAGAGGTCAATGCTGACTTTTTACATTGCGGTGTCACCTGCCGCCCAATTGCAGCGCGGTTTTGTGGGTTGTGAGGGGGGGCGGGTGAGACAACAGGCCCGGGCTGGTGGAAAACCATTTTGTCATGTGTTTGCAGCGAGGAAGAGTAAAATGATCAACATTGACGTAACGCTTTTCGTGCAGATGGTGAATTTTTTCATCCTACTTTTTGTGATGAACATCATTTTGTATCGCCCTATTCGCCGGCTCGTTGCTCAGCGCAATCAGCATGTCAGCGAACAGGAAGAACAGATTGCCAAGGCCAATGCTGAAGTTGTGGCGGCTGGCGAGGAGTTTGACGACCAGATTCAAGCCGCCCGCAACCTCGGTCGTCAGAAGGTGCTGGAATTGAAAGACGCGGCCTATCAGCATGAAAAGGACTTGTTGCAGCGAGCAGGCGAGCAGGCCGCCAACCGGCTGCAGGAGATGCGCAGCAAAGTGGAAAAAGACCTGGGCGTGGCTCGGGATCAGCTTCGATCTCAGATTCAGGCATTTGCGGTGGATTTGGCGCAAAAGATTTTGGGAAGGAGTATTTAATGGAAAAGGAGGGCATGGGCAATAAGGGTATGAAAAGACATCTTTTATCATTTGTCCTCGTTACCGGAGTGCTCCTGGGGCTCCAGGGTGTGGCTGTCGCCTCTGAGGCAGGGGGGCATGGCGCTCTGAATTGGACCGATTTTCTTTTCAGGGTGCTGAATTTCAGTATCATGGCGGCAATCCTGTTCAAACTCTTGAAAAACCCACTGCGCAAATACTTCACCTCGCGGCGTGAAGACATCCAGAAGATGCTGGCCGACCTTGAACAGAAAAAGCTGGAGGCCGAGCAGAAATGCGCCGAATACAAAGCAAAACTCGCCGCTCTGGAAAGCGAAACCCAAAGGATTGTTTCCGAATACGTCCAAGAAGGTGAGATGGAGAGAAAGAAGATTTTAGAGGCGGCTGAACGTCAGGCCCAATATATCAAAGAGCAAGCCGATGTTGCCATTCAGCAAGAGCTCAAGGCCGCCAAAGAGAGTCTTCAGAAAGAGGTTAGCGAGCTCTCGGTGGCTGCAGCAGAGGAAATTGTCAAAAACAACATGCAGCCAGAAGATCAAGAGCGTTTAATCCGGGACTTCATGACAAAGGTGGTGGAGGCGAAGTGAAAAACTTAGTAATAGCCAAACGTTATGCCAAGGCTTTGTTTAACCTGGCTCAGGAGCAGGGGCAGATTGAACAATACGGGCAGGAGCTGGATGAATTCGTGCGGCTCTTCGGAGAGCTTCCTGATTTGGCGGATGCCATTCAAAATCCTTTGTATCCGGAAGCGATCAGAAAGAGCGTTTTCATGGCGGTGGCGGATAAAATTCAAATGAGTCCCATCATGTTGAGCTTCATGAGTCTGCTGGTAGAGAAAAAGCGGGTCCAGAATCTGGGAGAGATTAAAGAATACTATCACAAGCTAATCGACGAACATGCGAACATTGCCCGCGCGAGGATCAAGGCAGCTACACCGCTTGACGACCAGTCCATCCAGAACATCGCTGCAAGTCTCGAGAAAATGACTGGGAAAAAGATCGCCATCGAGTTCGAACAAGACCCCGACCTGATCGGGGGAGTGCTCGCACAGATCGGCGATTTGGTCTTAGATGGGAGTGTGCGGAGACAATTACTAAATATCAAAGAATCTTTGAAAAGGGGTGAGTTAGGTTAATGGAAATCAGAGCAGAAGAAATCAGTCAAATCATTAAAGAGCAGATCAAAGATTACGAGAAGAAGGTTGAGCTCAGCGAAACCGGTCGTGTGCTCTCCGTTGGTGACGGTATTGCTCGTGTTTACGGCGTCGAGAAGTGCATGTCGATGGAATTGCTTGAGTTCCCTACCGAGCATGGAGTCGTCTATGGCTTGGCTCTGAACCTGGAAGAAGACAATGTGGGTGTCGCTATCATGGGCGAAGACATTCACATCAAGGAGGGGGGCGAAGTCAGAAGGACTGGTCGTATCGCCGAGGTGCCCGTTGGTGATGCGGTGCTCGGCCGAGTTGTGGACCCGGTGGGCAATCCCTTGGACGGCAAAGAGCCGATTCAAAGCAAAGAGACCTCACGTCTCGAAGTGATCGCACCCGGCGTTATCGCTCGACAGTCGGTCAACGAACCCATGTACACGGGTCTCAAGGCCATCGACGCCATGACCCCGATTGGCCGCGGTCAGCGCGAGTTGATCATTGGCGACCGGCAGATCGGTAAAACCGCCATCGGTGTTGATGCCATCATCAACCAGAAGGACAGCGGGATCATCTGCATTTACGTTGCGATTGGACAGAAAAAATCGACGGTCGCCCAGGTGGTCGAGACCCTGCGTAAACACGGCGCCATGGAATACACCATTGTGGTCGCCGCCTGCGCCAGTGACCCGGCTCCGCTGCAGTACATCGCCCCATACGCCGGCACTGCCATGGGCGAATACTATCGCGACCGCGGCAGACATGCTTTGATCATCTATGACGACCTCTCGAAACAAGCCGTGGCCTATCGTCAGGTGTCCCTGTTGCTGCGCCGTCCGCCGGCACGCGAGGCGTATCCGGGTGATATCTTCTACAATCACTCTCGACTGCTGGAACGTTCTGCAAAGCTAAACAACGAACTGGGCGCAGGATCTTTGACCGCGTTGCCCATCATTGAAACTCAGGCGGGTGACGTTTCGGCTTACATTCCTACCAACGTGATTTCAATCACCGATGGCCAAATCTATCTTGAGCCCTCCCTCTTTTTCGCCGGTGTTCGCCCTGCCATTAACGTTGGTCTGTCCGTTTCCCGCGTTGGCGGTGCTGCTCAGACAAAAGCCATGAAGCAGGTTGCCGGTCGACTCCGCCTTGATTTGGCGCAGTACAGGGAACTGGAGGCTTTCGCCAAGTTTGGGAGTGACCTTGATAAGTCGACCCAGGCTCAGCTGAACCGTGGTATGCGCCTGGTCGAATTGTTGAAGCAACCGCAGTACCAGCCCATGCCTGCCGAGAAAGAAGTCATGTCGCTGTATGCCGCGACCCGTGGGTTCCTTGACGGTGTCGCTGTCGAGCGAGTCGGCGAATATGAAACCCAGATGCTCTCGTTCATGGAGCGGAAGTATCCCGAGATCCTGACTGAAATCAAGGAGCAAAAAGTCATTGGAGACAGCCTTGACGAGAAGATGAAGAAGGCGCTCCAGGAATTTGCAGAGGTCTTTGCGGGTTAGGCGTCAATTAGTGACTGCTAAGGAAAGAGAGATTGCATTATGGCAACCTTAAGAGACATTAAGAGAAAAATCGACGCCGTCAAAAAGACCTCACAGATCACCAAGGCCATGAACATGGTGGCCGCCGCCAAGTTGCGCGGCGCCCAGCAGAATATGGAAAAGTTCAGCCCTTACGCCACAAAGTTTCGGGAAGTCATTGAACGCGTAGCGGGTGGAGTCGAAGAGCGCGCATCCTATGAACTGCTGAATCCGCGCGAGGAAGTGAAAAAGGTTGAGTTGGTCCTCGTGACTGCGGACAGAGGTCTTTGCGGCAGTTTCAACAACGGCCTGATCGTCATGGCGGAGAAGTTTATTCAGCAGAAGCTTGCGCAGGGGCTGGAAGTTTCTCTGACGGCCGCCGGGAGAAAAGGTGCGGATTACTTCAGGCGTCGTCGATATAATGTTCGCAATCGCCTAACAGGGCTGCTGAATAAACCCAATTATGATGATGCCTTCCATTTGGGGCAGGATCTCATTGGGTTGTTCGAAAATCATGACTGTGACGAAGTTTATATCATCTACAGTCACTTCGTCAGCATGGTGCGGCAGCAGCCAACCTTGGTCAAATTGCTGCCGGTTGAATCCAGCCAGGTTGACGGAGAGGGAGAAGGCGAAAGCATCGAATACCTTTTCGAGCCTTCTCACCAAGCCCTGCTGACCGATCTGCTCCCCGACTACGTCAACATCCAAATATTGGAAAGCCTTTACCAGACGGCCGTGAGCGAACATGCTGCGCGCATGGCCGCCATGGAGAATGCAACCAACAATTGTAAAGAACTGGTCAGGGCCCTCACCCTGACTTACAACAAGGCGCGACAGGCAGGAATCACCAAAGAACTCATGGACATTGTGGGTGGTGCCGAAGCTTTGAAGTAGGGCGGCGCGACCCGAGTTACTCAAGGAGGTATTTAGCCCATGAATGTGGGGAAAATCGTACAGGTTATCGGTAACGTGGTGGACGTCGAGTTTGAGGAAGGAAAGCTTCCTGCCTTGTTGACGGCGCTCCTGGTCAGTAACCCCGGATTGAGCGACATGGAAGACAATCTTGTTCTCGAAGTGGCTCAACATCTGGGTGATAATGTTGTGCGCACCATCGGTATGGACCTCACGGATGGTTTGGTTCGTGGGATGATGGTGAAAGATACCGGCAAGCCAATCCAGATGCCTGTGGGCAAGCCGGTTTTGGGACGGGTATTGAATGTTGTCGGCAGAACGGTGGATGGGCTCGGGCCGGTTGATGCCGAGACTTACATGCCGATTCACCGCGGCGCCCCCGCCTTTACCGAACAAGATACTTCAGTCAACGTTCTCGAAACCGGCGTGAAGGTTATCGACTTGCTGGTTCCGTTTCCGCGCGGCGGCAAGATGGGTATGTTTGGCGGTGCTGGCGTTGGCAAAACCGTCGTCATGATGGAAATGATCCACAACATCGCCATGGAGCACGGTGGCATTTCCGTTTTCGCCGGTGTGGGAGAGAGAACTCGTGAGGGTAACGACCTTTATCACGAAATGAAGGACTCTGGCGTTCTTCCCCGTGCAGGCTTGGTCTACGGACAGATGACGGAACCGCCTGGGGCCCGTGCGCGAGTGGCCCTGTCGGCTCTTACGGTTGCCGAATATTTCCGTGACGTGGAAGGCCAGGATGTGCTTCTCTTCATTGACAACATCTTCCGCTTCACCCAGGCGGGCGCTGAAGTATCGGCCTTGCTGGGTCGTATGCCTTCGGCGGTTGGTTATCAGCCAACTCTGGGCACCGACTTGGGCGAGTTGCAGGAACGTATTACCTCAACCACCAAGGGGTCGATCACCTCGGTTCAGTGCGTCTACGTTCCCGCCGACGACTTGACTGACCCGGCGCCGGCCACGACCTTTGCACACTTGGATGGCACCGTGGTGCTCTCCCGTCAGATCGCCGAGTTGGGCATCTATCCCGCTGTGGATCCCTTGGATTCGACCTCCCGGATCCTTGATCCAAATGTGCTGGGCGAAGAGCATTATACAACCGCCCGCGAAGTCCAGCAGATTCTGCAAAAGTACAAAGACTTGCAGGATATTATTGCAATCCTGGGTATGGACGAACTGTCTGATGAAGACAAGCTTACGGTTGCCCGTGCCAGAAAGATTCAGCGTTTTCTGTCGCAGCCCTTCCATGTGGCGGAAACGTTCACGGGTGTGGCCGGCAAGTACGTGAAAATGGAAGACACCATCCGCGGTTTCAGGGAAATTTGTGATGGCAAACATGATGACATTCCGGAACAAGCTTTCTACATGGTTGGGGGAATCGAGGAAGTTGTTCAGAAGGCCAAAGAGATGGCTGGCGAATAGAGAATGGTGAGGACATGGCGGAAAAAATTCTATTAGAGGTTGTGACGCCCGAGAAGAAAGTGTTGAGTGAGCAGGTGGAGATTGTTGTCGCCCCTGGCGAAGAGGGCGAGTTTGGTGTTTTGCCAAATCACATCCCCTTTCTCACAAAGCTCAAGGTCGGGGAGCTTCGCTTCAAAGTGGGCGGAGCGACTCGGCATGCAGCCATCATGGGAGGCTATGCAGAAGTTTTGCCTGACCGCGTGACAGTGCTTGCAACAGCGGCTGAAGAGGCGACCGAGATTGATGTGATTCGGGCTAGAGCTGCAAGGGAGCGTGCCGAACGGCGGCTGGCGGAGGCGAAAGACAGGCTGGAGTTTGTGCGCGCTCAAGCAGCGTTGCAGAGGGCCATCGCCCGTCTCAAGGTGGCGGAAAGACGTTAGCAATTCACTTTTTATAAAGACTGACAGCAAAAAACCCTTCCGCAAGGAAGGGTTTTTTTGTTTAATTGGCTTGAAATGAAAGACACCCGAAGTCTGGGGGGTTATTGGTCAGGGTGCTGGTTGAAAGTTCTCTGAGAACTGTTGCAGTGCGTGGTGGGGAGGATAGACGCTATGTGCGGTATTGTTGGGTTCATTGGTGAGAGAGACGGACTTGCCATTTTGCTGGACGGTCTCAAACGGCTGGAGTATCGGGGCTACGACAGTGCCGGCATTGCCATGATCGATGGAAATAAGGAACTGCGGTTGGTTCGCTGTCAGGGTAAAATCTCGGCCCTTGAAGGTCGGCTGAGGGAGCAGCCCATATCTGGCAACCTGGGTATCGCGCACACAAGGTGGGCCACGCACGGGCGACCCTCCGATGAGAATGCTCATCCGCACTGCGCAGGTCCTTTTGTGGTTGTGCATAATGGAATCATAGAAAACTATGCAGACCTCAAAGCGCAGCTGGAAAAAGAGGGTTTCAGTTTTAGTTCGGAGACGGACACGGAGGTATTGGCTAAGCTGGCAGAGCGGGAGTGGCTCTCGGGCAAGGGGTTTTTAGAATGCGTGGTCAATACGCTTCGACAGGTGAGGGGTAGTTACGCTCTTGTGTTCTTGAATCGCGAGTGCCCGGATCGACTGATTGCCGCTCGAAAGGAAAGCCCTTTGATATTGGGGTTGGGAGAGGCGGAGAATTTTCTGGCCTCGGATGTTCCTGCGATTTTGCCGTACACGCGCAGGGTGGTGTATTTGGAAGATGGAGACATTGTTGTGCTATCTCCGGACGGTTACCAAATAACAGATGGTGAAGGTAAACTGAGGGAGGCAGCCCCCCAGACCATCGACTGGAACCCGGTCATGGCGGAAAAAGCCGGGTTTAAGCATTTTATGCTGAAAGAGATTTTTGAGCAACCGCGCTCGGTCATTGACACCTTCAGATCGGCACTGGATATGAATAATCGCCGGGTTTCGCTGCCAGATTTGCAACTGTCAAAGACAGAGCTCGCAGCTGTCGAAAGGATTTTTCTGATTGCCTGTGGGACTTCATACCATGCCGGGATGGTGGCAAAATACATGATCGAGAGTCTCTGCCGGATACCTGTGGAGGTCGATCTAGCCTCGGAGTTTCGATATCGTAAGCCGGTCATTGATAAGCGGTCTCTGCTGATTGTCATCAGCCAGTCCGGCGAAACTGCCGACAGTAGGGCAGCTCTCCAGGAGGCTTTGGAGAGAGGCGCATCTTGTCGAGCTATTGTTAATGTGGTGGGCAGTTCGTTGGCGCGAATGTCGGCTGGGGTGATTTACACCCATGCAGGTCCGGAAATTGGTGTTGCTTCAACTAAGGCGTTTACCTCCCAGCTGGTTGCGCTCTATTTGTTGGGCCTCTACCTTGCCGATTGCAGAGGTCTCATAACAAACGAGGGTCTTTCTACCTACATTCAGGAGCTTCTGGAAGTACCCGGCAAGATGGAAAGCGTTTTGACAAATTCGGCAATTATTGTGGATTGGGCAAAACGATACATGCACGTCCAGAATTGTCTTTACCTGGCGCGAGGCATTCTCTATCCGATAGCTCTGGAGGGAGCTCTGAAGCTGAAAGAGATATCTTATATTCATGCCGAAGGTTACGCCGCGGGGGAAATGAAACACGGTCCCATTGCTTTGATTGACGAGTCTATGCCAGTTGTCGTGCTGTTGCAGCGCGGACCGCTGTTTGAAAAGATGCTGAGCAACGTCGAAGAGGTTAAGGCCCGAGGGGGACAGGTCATCGCGATTGTTGAAGATCGGCTTGAGCCAAAGGTCGGTGATGCGGGGAATCAATTGGTAGTGCCTCAGACATCTGAGTGGTTGGCACCCCTGGTTTTTACCGTGCCTTTACAGCTCCTTGCCTATCATATTGCGTCGCTGCGCGGGACGGATGTTGACCAACCACGAAATTTAGCCAAAAGCGTCACGGTGGAGTAGCCTTGGCGTTCGTAGATTCAGCTTGACTTATGCGCTTTATTCTGACTAAAATGACTTGCTGTTTTGAATTATTATGTAATTTTAGATGCTTGTCGATATATCAAGCGGCCTTTGGGGCGAACTAAAGAGTCTTTGAGTGGGCTGATAGACCCACTGGGGTGAAGTAGAGATTGATAGCCGCGGAGAGAGTGAGAAGGGCACGCGACCTAATGTTCTGCTGGTCATTGACTGACCCAGTTCTATAAGGCATCCAAGGCCCAAGCCTCTCATGGGTTTTAGAATGAAAAGGCATGGCATCCATCACCATTGCTGTTAGCGGATTTTGATCGGAAACTACAAGAGAAGTTTGATTATGGGCTGTTGGTTTGCTGAAGAGAGACACCTTATATCCGTGTTTGTGAGGATGTGAGTTTGATTGCCGCAGTTTTTGATATCCGCTTTAACAGAAAATAAAGCAGCCCCTGCAATGTTTGTGATTGGTAGAACGTTCCTGACCCAACAGCAGCAATGTCGGGAGTTCTCTCTTGTTCTGGTGTGTGAGTCATCTTGATGACTTGCCTAAAGGAGCAATGGAGCGCCCACCTTTACATCTCGGTTCAAGACCGACTACCGACACGGCAAATGCGGGGGTTTTGACCTTTGTTTGCATGTTGTGTGAATGCGTTATTTGCCTTTTGTCTTAGCTCCTTTTAAGTGATGCCGCAACTGGGCCCCATCGGCAAGCCTCGCCAGCTCTCGTCGCAATTTTAAATTCGTTCATTTGTTAAGGATGGGTACAGTCCCATTGCACCTCCATGTTGGAGTTGCAGTGGTAGAGGTGGTCTCTGTGCGGACAGCCGACCTGAGACTTTAGAACCCCATGCAGACAACAACTGTGGAATGGGTGTTTCTGGAAAAATGCCTCAGAATTTGCAATGCTGTCAATCTCTCTCATAAGCAAGTAATTATTTCGAATAAGCAAAATGGTCATGCACAATTTGAAAGGAATGAAACTTCATGAGCCATGTCTCGGTGATGATAATCTTCTTCTCTAGTTTACTGGGCGGAGTTGCCCTCGGGATGGCGATTCGCCATTATTGGATCGAGCGAAGGAATAAACAGCTTCAGGCGCAGGCTGACAACTTTCTTACCGAAGCTCGGAAAGAGGCCGAGACAATCAAGAAGGAAGCCATACTGCAGGCCAAAGACACTCTATTTCAAATGCGGGCCGATTTTGAGCGGGAGAGCAAGGAGAGCCGTCGAGAGTTTCAGAATCTTGAAAAAAGACTGCTGCAAAAAGAGGAAAACCTCGACAAGAAGTCAGAAGCCCTAGATAAGCGCGAAACGACAATTGCAAAGCGGGAAAAAGCCATCCTGAGCCAGGAAAAGGACCTGGAGGAAAAAGAAAAAGAACTCAATGAGCTGCTAGATGAGCAGCGGAGGAGACTGGAGAGTCTGTCGGGGATCTCTTCGCAAGAGGCTAAAGACATGCTGATCCGGATCGTGGAAAACGAGGCCAGGCATGAGGCGGCTTTGATGATAAAGAAGATCGAGACCGAAGCTCGCGAGACGGCAGACAAAAAAGCTAAGAACATAACCGCATTGGCCATACAGAGATATGCCGGGGACTATGTGGCGGAAAAAACGGTGTCAGTGGTCAATTTGCCAAATGAAGAGATGAAAGGTCGCATTATCGGACGAGAAGGAAGGAATATCCGCGCTATCGAGGCCACGACTGGCATTGATCTGATCATCGATGATACCCCCGAGGCAGTGATCTTGTCAGGATTCAACCCAATTCGCCGGGAGGTTGCTCGCGTCTCCCTGGAAAGACTCATTTCTGATGGCCGGATACACCCGGCTCGCATTGAAGAGATTGTCGAGAAGGTCAATTCCGAAATTGAGAATTCGATTCGTGAGGCAGGCGAACAGGCTGCTTTTGACGTTGGAGTTCATGGCATCCATCCCGAGCTGATAAAGCTGATCGGGAAACTGAAGTACCGGACAAGCTACGCACAAAATGTGCTGCAGCACTCGCGTGAGGTCGCTTTCCTGTGTGGCATCATGGCGGCGGAACTTGGATTGAATGAAAAACATGCCAAGCGGGCCGGGTTACTGCACGATATTGGTAAGGCCATGGATCATGAGATGGAGGGACCACATGCGTTGATCGGCGCAGATCTCGCCAAGCGCTATGGTGAATCATCCTTGATTGTGCACTCGATTGCCGCTCATCATGAGGATGTGGCGGCGGAAGACATACTTGCCATTCTTGTGCAAGCAGCGGATGCTTTGTCGGGTGCCAGGCCCGGTGCCCGAAAAGAGCTTTTGGAAACTTATGTTAAGCGTTTGGAGGACTTGGAGAGAATAGCCTCGTCCTTCCCTGGCATCAGCAAAGCGTATGCAATTCAGGCCGGGCGCGAACTGCGAATTATCGTTGAGAGCGAAACTGTGAGCGACTCGGAGGTTGTTCTTTTGAGTCGAGACATTGCAAAGAAAATAGAGAGCCAGTTGAGCTATCCCGGCCAAATCCGCGTCACTGTCATTCGCGAAACCAGGGCGGTTGAATACGCACGATGAGGATCTGCTACAAGCGGATCTTGCTGTATTTTCGAGATAAATGAAGTCGAAGAAGATGCCTTTCAACGGATTGATAAATGCAAATTCGATACAATAAGTCGCCTCCCTGGAGACACTTCTTTTCTGCTGCCTCTTCACTCTCTCTCCTGAGTTTCTAGTACTGTGTACAAGTTATAAGGAGTCAATCTTGCCGGAAATGGAAAATGTATTTGATGTGCTGGACGCAAGAGGATTCGTTGCCCAAGTCACCGATTCGGATAATATCAGGACTCACTTGCAGGCTCCGACTACGTGTTACATCGGTTTTGATCCCACCGCTGACAGTTTGCACATAGGCAGTTTGGTGCCGATTCTTGCTCTGGTTCATATGCAGCGTCACGGACATCGGCCGATCGTATTAGTGGGCGGCGGCACCGGGCTAGTGGGAGATCCGAGCGGCAAAACCGAAATGCGAAAGCTGCTCGGTCTAAAGGAACTGGAAGCTAATGTGGCAGCCTTGAAGCGCCAATTGTCTCAGTTTCTCGATTTTACAAACGGTCGGGCATTGCTCTTGAATAATGCTGAGTGGCTGCTGCCCCTGGGTTATATCGAGTTTCTTCGGGATATCGGCAAGCATTTCAGCGTGAACCGGATGCTTGCCGCGGAGAGCTACCGCATGCGGCTGGAAACGGGTCTGAATTTCATCGAATTCAACTACATGTTATTGCAGGCATATGATTTCTACTACCTTGCCAAAAAATACGATTGCTTTGTGCAGATGGGGGGAAATGACCAATGGGGAAACATCGTTGCGGGCATTGAACTCATCAGGCGGAAGAAGCGCGAAGCTGCTTTCGGCATCACCTTTCCTTTGCTAACGACAGCGTCCGGCGCCAAAATGGGCAAGACAGCGAGTGGGGCAGTTTGGCTGAGTGCCAAAAAGACCTCTCCTTTTGATTTTTTCCAATATTGGATCAATGCTGACGACCGCGACGTTGAGAGGTTCTTGAAGCTCTATACGTTCCTGCCTCTCGGGGAGATCGCGCAAATTAAAGATTTGCAGGGTGAGGATCTGAACGCATGCAAAACCATCCTGGCGTATGAGGTGACCGCCTTGACTCACGGACGAGAAGAAGCGATTGCGGCTTACGACGCGGCTGCGGGTGTGTTTGGGAAAAGACTGTTGCCTGCTGATTTGCTGCCGAGCAGCAGCATACCCCGAAGCGCGCAGGAAAAGGCTGGCTCGGTACCGACGACGTTTATCGAGGCAGGCAGGCTGGAGGTGGGTGTTCCCATCTGCGATTTGTTTGTGGAAGTGGGTTTGTGCGCATCCAAAAGTGCTGCGCGGCGACTCCTGCAACAGGGTGGGGCGTATGTCAACAATGAGAGAATTCAGGAGGTTGATAGTCTCCTTACGTTGAGCAATTTGACCGAGCAGGGCATCATGCTCAAAGCGGGTAAAAAGAAGATTCATTGCCTCCAGCTGCAAAAAAAATCAATTTAAGGCTTGACGCCAGAACCTTGGTTTGATACATAGCCAGGACTTTCGGCGGGGAGAAAAAAGCAGGAAAGAAATCTGATTGACTTAGGGCCGCCGTGAAGTTATAGTAAATTGGGCTTTTGTTCTTTGAAAACTAAATAGTGAGAAAACGTGCTGGGTTTTTG
>Ga0272446_1004646_pt1 | contig 15998 bp, 9 predicted proteins | sample YNPCB0061_FD_194587 | JGI IMG/M metagenome (GOLD analysis project Ga0272446, IMG submission 194587) | Hot spring microbial mat communities from Yellowstone National Park, WY, United States - YNP-CB-006-1 | ecosystem: Environmental > Aquatic > Thermal springs > Hot (42-90C) > Sediment | place... | reverse complement strand
CTCCTGCTCGATCGCCTGCAGAAACTCCCAGCGCACACCACAGCCCTCGCCGGCGTCGTGGAGGCTCAGGCGGCGCTGGCGGCGCGCCTCGGCGAGGGCCGGGCCAAGCCGCGGCGGCCGCGCGGGCGGCCCGGCGCTGGCCAGTGGGGCCGGTGCAGGCGCGGGCGCTACGACCGGTAGGCCGGTTGCCGGCGTGAGCTGTGCGGGCGCGGGCGGGCCATGACGGCTGCGGCGGTCCTGCGCACGGCGCAGGACCGCCTCGATGCGCGCAATGAGTTGCTGCGCGCTGAAGGGCTTGCCCACGTAGTCGTCGGCGCCCTGCTGCAGCCCGGTGACGACGTCGTCGTCGCCGCACTTTGCCGTCAGCATAATGATCGGGACCGACGAGCTCGCCCGGATCTGGCGACACAGGTCCCACCCGCTGATCTCCGGCATCATCACGTCAAGCAGAATGAGCTCGGGCTGCTCGTAGGCCAGCCTGAGCAGCGCGTCGTAGCCCCGCTGGTACGAGGTGACCTGGTAGCCGGCATCAGCGAGCTGATATTCGATCAGCCGGCAGATCGCCGGCTCGTCGTCGATCACCATGATGCGTGTTGCCACAGGCGGAGCACCTTTCCCTATGTGCCAAGCAACACTTCTGTCGCCCAGTGGCGCTGTTCGTCCGGTTGGTCGGCCTCGCCGGCCAGCGCTGCGAGCCGGGCCAGGGCAGCGTCAGCCGTGGGGCCGCCGCTGCGCGCCAGTTCGCCGAGGACCGCGATGCAGCGCCGGCGGAGCAGTGCAGGGGCTGGTGCGGTCTCAGGTGTGGCGCTGAGCACCGCTGCGAGCAGGGCCGGCGCGTCCTCGCCGCCCCGTGCCAGGGCCGCGGCAGCGGCAAGCCGCAGCTGGGGCTCCTCGTCGGGCCGGGTGAGCGTCGCGCCGAGGGTGGGCGTGGTCGGATCGTGGCGCGCCAGGTGGCCGAGGGCCTGGAGCCGCAGCGCCAGCGGCGCCGTGCGGTCGGAAAGCGGCTCGCCGAGCCGTGGGTCGTCGGGGCACACGGCGGCCAGGGTGGCGTAGGCCTGCATACGCAGCGGCGGCTGCGTGGCAGCCAGGTGGTCGCGCAGCAGGGGGAGGTGGTCCGCGCCGCAGAGCCGCAGCAGGGCGGCCACGGCGGCGAGGCGCACGCCGGGCGGCGCCAGATGGCTCTGGCTGAGTGCCACCAGCAGCGGCTCGACGCTGGTGTCGCCCAGGTCGGCGATGGCTTCGAGGCTGGCCACGGCCGCGGCGCTGGTATCGTTCTGGGCCAGGCGCAGCAGAACGGGCAGCGCCTCGTGGTCGCCGCTACGAGCGAGCGCGCGGGTAAGGGCGACACGCAGCTCGGCGGGAAGCCGGGCGACCCTCAGCGCTGCGTGCAGCTGTGCGCGGGCCTCAGGGCTCAACGCGCGCGGCAGCCCTGAGGCCGCCAGGATGCGCAGCTCGGGTGAGGCGCTGGCCTCGGTGGCCACCGCCAGCAGCGCCGCGCTCGCCTCGGGGTTGCTGAAGTTGGTCAGGGCAGTGACCGCGGCGCGCCGCAGCTGCGGCTCTGCCGCATCGTCGCGGGCCAGCCGGCGGATGGCCGGTAGGGCCGCCTGGTGGCCCCGCGCGCCCAGGCTGGCAACGATCGTCGCCCGCAGGAAGCTGTCGCCCTCGTCGAGCCGGCGGGCCAGCAGCGCGCGCGCGCGGGCCGAGCTGCTCAGTTGCTCCACCGCCAGCCAGCGTAGCTGGGGGGCGATGCTGGCATCATCGAGGATGGCTGCGAGCTCGGCCTGCGCGTCGCCGATCTGGGCCAGGGCGTCGAGCGCCGCACGGGCAACCTCGGCCCGCGGATCGCTGGTGGCCGTGTGGCGTAGCGCGCGCAGGGCGGCCGGGCACAGCTCGGGGCGGGCGCGAACCAGTGTGGCCAGCGCTGCAGCGGCTGCAATGGCGATGCGGGTCGCCTGGCGGGTCACAAGCTCGCCCAGGCTGGTCGGCTGATCGGCCAGGGTCTCGCCGCTCGCCAGTGCGTCCATCAGCGCGATGCGCACCTCGGGCGCCAGGTCCAGCGCGGGCCAGCGGGCGGCGGGTTGGTGCGCCAGCTCGGGCGCGCGGCGCTCCCAGGCCGCGCGGAGCAGCTCCGTCAGCCCTGGCTTGAGCAGGGCGACGAGGGTTGGCAGGGCGGCGTTCGCGCCGCTGTGGCCGAGGGCGTGCGTGATCCGCAGCGCAAGCGCCGTGTCTACCCCGACCCGGCGCAGGCCGGTGATCAGCGCGGCGGCCGCCTGGTCGCCGCGGTCGGGGCGCCGCCCCAGGGCGCCAATCGCGGTCGCGGCGGCGCGCCGCAGCAGGGGCGGTGCGCCACGCTCGAGCAGGTTGCGTAGCGCCGGCAGGGCCTCAACCGCCCCCAGGCGCCCCAGATGGCCGGCAGCGGCGGCGCGCAAGACGGGGGGCAAGCCCGCCGCTTCCAGTATACGGCGCAGCAGCAGGAGCCCGGGATGCCCGCAGCCCGCCAGCAGGTCAACCGCGTGCAGGCGCACCGCGGTGTGCAACTGGCCATCGAGGGCGGCGCGGGCCAGCAGCCCCAGCGCCTCGGGCTGCGCGATCGCGGCGGCGGCGTCGAGCGCCTCGCGGCGCACCGTGTCGCTGGCCGCGGGGTTGGCCAGCAGCCGGGTAATGGCTGCCAGGGTTGGTGCTGGCCCGTCAGCCTGCAGCGCGGCAAGGGCGGCGCGGCGCAGGGCCGGCACGCCGCCGATGGCCACCTGCTCGATCAGGCCACGGTCGCCGGCCAGGCGCAGGGCCAGCGCGCGTAGCTGCTCGGGCGCCGCCGCGTCGTCGGCGATGGCGCGGGCCAGCGCCAGGCGTCGCTCGCCCGCTGCCGGGTCGTTGAGCAGCGCTGCGGCGCCGTCTGCCAGTGGTGGCGCCGCGAGCAGCGCCACGCCTGCCGGACCCGTGGTGACAGCGAGGTAGGCCCGGGCCTGGAGGCTGAGCGTGTCGGCATCGCGGGGCGGCGTCGCCAGGGCCTGTGCGGCAGGCGGCTCCCGGGCGATCAGATCGGCGGCAGCCCAGCGCAGGGCGTCCGGGGCCGCCGGGCGATCGACGAGGCCGAGCCAGTGGCCAGGCGCCAGCTCCAGGACGCGCTGGGCTGCGCCCAGTGCAGCGCGCGCGCGGGGCAGGTCGCTGGCGGCGGCGCTGGCCAGGATGCCGGGCAATGCCGGGCTGAGCCGGGCCAGTGCGGCCCGCGCCTCCGCGCTGGCCGTAGGTGTGGCCAGGTGCTCGATCAGCCGCAGCGCCCAGCTCGCGGCACGCTCGGGCGCCGTGCTGATACAGGCCACGAGCGCGGGCAGGTCGGCGGGCTGCAGGGGGCCATCATGCCAGAGCGCGGCCAGCACCGGCGTCGGGTCGCCGAGCAGCTCGGCGGCCAGCGGTGCCACCGCGGCCCGCTCGGCGGGCGGCAGGTCGGCCAGCCGCGCCAGCTCCGCACTGCCGGCAAGCCCGCGGGCGATCCGGTAGTGACGTAGCAGCGCGCGGCCAACCCGGAGCGGCGGCTGCTCGCCAGCAGCACGCTCCAGCCCGGGCTGGACCAGCGCAAAGGCTCGCTCGTAGAGCTCGGCGCGCGAGGCCGGCATCCCAAAGCGTGGCACCGTGAGCGCCAGCAGCGCAACGTCGGCCAGGCCGGGCTGCAGCGGGCCGCCACCCTCCGGCAGCAGGGCAGCGCGCAGCACGTGCTGATCATGCTCGGGGAGCAACTGGCTGAGCCACATGGCGGCGCGGGCCTCGTCCGCGCCGGGTAGGTGCAAGGTGCGCAGGCCGGGCCATGCCTCCTCGGATGGCAAGGCAACGACAATGTGCAGGGCTGGCCACGGGCTGCTGGCGAGCGTGTCCCGCCAGCTACGACGCCGGTCGGCCGGCAGCAACTCCCAGTCGTCCACCAGCAGGAGGCCCGGGTGGCGCGCCTCGCCAAAGGTCGGGGGCAGGCCGGTACGATGGACCAGGCCGGCAACCACTGCGCGCGGGCTCAGGTTCGGGGCGTCGTCTCTGGCGAGGGACAGGTACAGCGGCGGGCTGGCCAACCTGCTGGCCGCCCAACGTTCAACCACCTGCAGCAGGGCCAGCGTACGCCCCGAGGCCGGCGGGCCGCAGATCGCGAGCTGTGCGTCCTGGGCGCGTATGGCTTCCGGGTCGGGCAGAGGCTCGAGGGTGAGCGAGAGACCGCGGAGCGCGGGGAGCAGCTGAAAGGCCACTTCGCCGGTCAGGGTCTGCTGGAGGGACTGGCGGTAGCGGTGCAGGGCTCGGGCGCCCGGCAGGAAGGGCAACGCCCTGGATGTGAGCATGGAGCCTCCCGTGGCTGCCAGTTGTGCACATGGCTCTCATGGATGCTAACGATGTGCAACTGCCCCGGACAAGGCTCGCAGATTACAGTGTTCTGACAGAGGTTAAGAGTAGATTAAAAGCTCATCGATCACCCGGCGGCGGCAGCTGTTCGCCGAAGCGGATGAAGCGCCGGCGGAGCAGGGCCACCTGGAGCTCGCGGGTCTCGCTGGCCGGTGGCAGGCTCGCCTGGCGCCCGCGGTAACGCTCGGCGGCATAGGCGCGAGCAATGGCGCGGATCGTGTGACGGTGGGCCGGCAGGAGCGCGCCGAGCGTCTCGCCATACTCGAGGGGCGTCTGCTGCGGCTGCTGGCCGAGCCCGCTCCAGCTGGCCAGCAAGGCCATCGTGGCGTAGGCTCGTGCGGCCGGGCGCAGACCCCGCAGCTCTGCGCGCCAGCGCCAGCCGATCGCGCCTGCTGCCAGCGCGAGGACCAGCAGGACCCCGCCCAGGATCGCCAGTGGTCGCCCATACCCGGCGGCAGCCGGCGGGGTCGTCGGCAGGGTCACCGGCGTGCGGGCCGGCGTCAACCCCGCATCGAGCTCCTCGCGGGCGGCCCGCGTGTCGGGCGGCGGCACGAGGCTCCCGGCGAGCGCATCGTCCGCGTCGGGGCCGAAGCCGCCGCTGAGCGGGCGTTGCGGCGGGGTGGTGTAGTCGGCCGGGGTTGGCTCGAAGCGCTCCCAGCCGAAGCCGGGGAAGTAGACCTCGGGCCAGCTGTGGGCCACGCGCTCACGCACGGTGTACAGGCCCTGTTCCGCATCGAACGCGCCGCCCGCGTAGCCACGCACCCAGCGGGCGGGGATCCCCTGGGCGCGCAGCATCACCACCATCGCCGACGCAAAGTAGTCGCAGTAGCCCTCCCGCTGCTCGAAGAGGAACCAGTCCACCAGGTCGCCCCCGGCAGGCGGCGCGGCGATCATCTCGTTGTAGCGCAGGCTACGCAGATAATCCTGGATGATCAGCGCCTGGTCGTAGGCCGTGCTGGCGCCGGCCTCGGCCACGAGCCGCGCCGCCAGGCTGCGCGTGCGCTCGCTGACCGTGGCGGGCAGTTGCAGGTAACGCTCGCGTACCCACTGCGGGTACTCGTTGCCGGCGGCGCGCAGGCTGGCCACATCAGCGAACGACACCAGCGCGGTAACCGTGTAGCTGTTGCCGGCGCGCAGGCGCTCGGCGGCGACGATCAGCGCCGTATCATCGAAGTTGGCTTGCAGACCCGGCCTGCCATCGCGGTAGTTGTGCTCCACCAGGGTCGCCAGGCTGATGCTCTGGGCCGCGCCGCCGACGAGCACCAGGTCGTCCAGGCGATCCCTGGCCAGCGTGAAGGTCTGGGTGATCGCGCGGCGACCGCGGATGTCGTTGAGCGGGAAGGGCTCGTCGGCGGCGCGCGGGGTGCGGGCCTGCTCGGCGGTGCCGACGCCGAGCGCGGCGCGCGCCTGTTCACCAGTCGTATTCTCCCAGCCGGCGCCCGTGTAGCGGTCGAAGGCCACTGCCCGCCAGTAGTCGTAGCGGGTGGAGCGCACGGTCATCACAACTTCGTCACTGAGCTGGCGCGACCCGCCGAGCAGCGCCCCGCGCGCGGTAAAGGCGCCGCTGCCCGCCCCGGGCGGCGCGCTGATCGTGCTGAACATGTCTTCCCACTGCTCGCGGGCAGCGCGGAACGGGCTGCTGAGCAGCTCCCAGCTGCGCGTAGCCCGGTCCACCGAGACGCTGCCGGGCAGCATGGCAGTGAGCGCGATCAGCGTGCCGCAGACCAGGGCCGCCGACCAGAGAAAGCGCAGCGGCAGCAGGTCGGGATACGCGATCTGGTGGGCGTCCCACAGGGCCTGGCGCTGCAGCACGTGCTGGTAGACGAGCAGCAGCAGCGCGGCACCCAGAAAGACGAAAAAGGCCAGTGTCGGTTTGGGCAGCACATAGGTGTAGTTGACCAGCGCGATCACCGCGTTGAAGATGATCGGGCGCCAGACCTGGCCCTTGCGCAGCACGGCCCAGGCGGTGCCATAGGCCACCACCCAGACCAGCAGGCAGAGAGCCAGCACAAAGAGCACGATATCCTCACCGCGGCCGCCCGCGCCGAGCACCCGCGCCCAGAGCAGGCCACGGATGAGCAACTCGCTGGCCTGGTCGCGCCAGGTGAGCAGCCGTTCGTCGAGCAAGGCGCCCAGCAGGTGGACGGCCCAGGTGAGGGCCAGGGCTGCGCTGAGCAGGTGGGCGAGCCAGGCGGGCAGCCAGCGCAGGCGGGCGAAGATGATACCGGTCACCAGCGCCAGCAGGGCCATCGGGCGCAGTAGTTCCAGCCCGGGGGCCCAGCCCGAGACCGAGAGCGCGTAGACCACTGCACCGCTCATGGCGAGCAGCAACAGCGCGCCGGGCACCAGCTCGCCAAGCTCGCGGGCGAGGTTCGGCGCGCTCTGGGGGTGGGCTGCAGGGCTCATTCGTGCCATGGCTCGTCACAGGTCACGCGTCACGACGCCGGGTCATACGCGGAAAGATCCGCTCGGCGTTGGCCCAGAGCTGGGCAGCGATCACCGGGAGTGGTTCGCCCCGGAGCGCAGCGAGGCGCTCGGTGACAAGCCGCACATAGGCGGGCTCATTACGTTTGCCCCGGTGGGGATGCGGGCAGAGGTAGGGGCTATCGGTCTCGGTGAGCAGCATGGCCAGCGGCGCCTGGCGAGCGACCTCGTGCAGTTCAGTGGCCTTGCCGAAGGTAAGCATCCCAGAAAACGAGAGCAAAAAGCCGAGCTCCAGGCAGGCGCGGGCGTAGGCCCAGTCGCCCGAGAAGGAGTGCATAATCCCGGCCAGCCCGTCGGCCCCGTCGGCGAGCACACGCAGTGTATCGGCGTGCGCGTCACGACTGTGGATCACCACTGGCAGCGCGAGCTCCCGTGCCAGCGCCAGCTGTGCGCGGAAGACCTGCTCCTGCAGCGCGGCAGGCGCGCGCATCCAGTAGTAGTCCAGGCCAATCTCGCCGATGGCAACCACCCTGGGGTGCGCAGCCAGCGCGCGCACCTGCTCCAGCCAGTCGGGCGGCGCCTCGTGGGCGTGGTTTGGCTGGAGGCCAACCACGGCATAGATCGCGGGGTGGGCCTCGGCAAGGGCCACAGCGGCGCGCGAGGAGGGCAGGTCGTAGCCAACCTCAACGATGCGGGCGACGCCGGCCTCCAGCGCCCGGCTGATGACCGCCTCGCGGTCGGCGTCGAACTGGTGCAGGGCCAGGTGGGCATGGGTATCGATCAGGTGTGGCATGTGCTCCATAGCGCCGGCATTGTAGCACAGTCGCCAGCCACATCCCCAGTTGTCCGGTGGTTTTGGTGGTTACCGCGCCAAAACCACCGGACAGCATCTCCCAGGGCGGCGCAGCCGCCCCACACCCCACCGCCGAAGGCGGAGCGGAGGCTGCGCACACCCTGTCCGGCCGTCAGGGCTGCAGAAGAACCGTTGTACAATGGTATGGCGTCGCGCGGGACGCCCGGCAGACGCGCGTAGGAAGGATGCGAGTGATGGCGCGCAGAAACGGCAGCCAGGAGTTCGCCGTCATTGGCCTGGGGCGCTTCGGCAGCGCCGTGGCCCTCAACCTGATCGAGCGTGGCTACACGGTGCTGGGGATCGACCGCGACCCGGCAATTGTGCAGAACCTCGCCGACCGGATCACCCAGATCGTCGCCCTGGACTCAACCAACGAGGATGCCCTGCGCGCCGTGGACATCACCTCGTTTGAGACCGTGGTCGTCGCGATCGGCACGCACTTCGAGAACAACCTGATGACGACGGTCACGCTCAAGGGCATGGGGGTGAACCGGGTGGTCTGCAAGGCGGTCAGCGAGCGTCAGCAGCAGATCCTGCTGCGCGTGGGTGCCGACGAGGTGGTGCTGCCCGAACACGAGGCAGGCGCACGTCTGGCCTGGCGCCTGGCCGAGCCACGGGTGCTCGACCACCTCGACCTGGGGTCGGGCTTCAGTGTGGCTGAGCTCCGGGTACCGAGCTGGCTGGTTGGCCAGTCGCTGATGCTGAGCGGGCTGCGCAAGCGCTACGGGATCAACGTGCTGGCCGTCAAGCGGGGCGCTCAGATGATCGTCGCTCCGTCGTCTGACCTGGTACTCGCCCGCGACGACATGATCCTGGTGATCGGCGCCGACCAGGCGATTAGCAGCTTCTGTAGCCAGGCGCGCTGATGAACAGCACCGCGCGGCAACGGGCGGCGTCGCCGCGCCGGCGGCTGCCGTCGCTTCAGCGGCAGCCGTTGCCGCCTGCCCCGCGCATCGTGGCTGGCCTGGCGTTGCTTGTCGCGGTTGGCACCCTCCTGCTGCTGCTGCCGATCTCTGGCGGCAGTCACACGCTGGCCTGGAACGAGGCGCTCTTCACCGCCGTGTCGGCCCTGACGGTCACCGGCCTCTCGACGATCACGGTCTCGCGCGACCTCTCGTGGTTCGGCCAGGTGGTGCTGCTGCTGGGCATCCAGATCGGCGGCGTAGGCTTCATGGTCCTCACCGTGGTGATCCTGCGCCTGCTGGGGCGGCGCATCCGGCTCACCGAGCGGCTGGCGCTGAGCGACTCGCTGGGCCTGCTCTCGCCCGCGGCGATCGTGGCGCTCACCCGGCGTGTGCTGACCACGGTGCTGCTGATCGAGGGCCTGGGGGCGCTGCTGCTCTACCTGCACTGGCGCGGCGATCCACGGCTGAGCGAGGGCCAGGCGCTCTTCTTCGCGCTCTTCCACGCTGTCTCGGCCTTCTGCAACGCCGGGTTCGATCTCTTTACCGGCACCCCCGGCTTTGCCGACGGCATCCCGCGCGACAATCTCACCCTGGCGATCATGGGCAGCCTGATCTTCATCGGCGGCCTGGGCATCCCGGTGATCGCCGACCTGCTGACCTACTACCGCGAGCGGCGCCTCTCGCTGCATACGCGCATCACGCTGCTGGTGGTCTCGTTTCTGGTGATCAGCGGCATGCTGGGCTTCTGGGTGGCCGAGATCCGGCCCGGCGGCACGCTGGCCGGCGAGCATCCCTTCCGTGCGCTGCTGATCTGCCTGTTCCAGTCGGTCTCGGCGCGCACGGCCGGTTTCGCGGGTATTGCCCGCTTTGAGGAACTCACCGCGCCGAGCCAGCTGCTCATGACCGTGCTGATGTTCATCGGCTGCCCACCGGCCTCGATGGGTGGCGGGATCACCACCGGCACCTTTGCCGTCATGACCATCTCGCTCTGGAGCTATGCCCGCGGCCTGCCGACCGCCCAGTTCGGCGGGCGCTCGCTGGCGGTGGGCACCTCGCGCAAGGCGGCTGCGGTGCTCACGATCGGCCTCTTCGTCGCGTCGCTCGCCTCGTGGCTGCTGGCTATGACCCATCGCGTCCCACTGGAACTGGTGGTCTTCGAGGTGGTCTCGGCCTTCGCGACCTGTGGGCTCAGCCTGGGCATGACCGGGGAGCTCAACCTGTTTGGCCAGCTGGTGATCTGCCTGGTGATGTTCTGGGGCCGCCTCGGCGCACTGACGATCATCGTCGCGATCGCCGGCCAGCCGGGCCGCCCGCAGCCACTCCAGTACCCGGAAGAACAGATCCTGATCGGCTAGCCCCGTGCTACAATTGAGGGTGTTCCCTCGCTGGATCAGAAAGGCCGGTATCGTGAGCGAGCGCGTCTATGACCTGGTGATCATCGGTTCGGGGCCGGGCGGCTACATCGCAGCGGTGCGCGCGGCCCAGCTCGGAATGACTGTGGCGATCGTCGAGGCCGGGGCGCTGGGTGGGGTCTGTCTCAACGTCGGCTGCATACCCACCAAAGCGCTGCTCCACAGCGCCGACCTGCTGGACGAGGTGCGGGAGGGGAAGCGTTTCGGCATCATGGTCGAGGGCCTGAGCTTCGACCTGGCCGGAGCGATGAAGCATAAGGACGCGGTGGTGAAGGCCAGCACCGATGGCGTGGCCTTCCTGATGAAGAAGAACAAGGTCGAGGTGGTGGCCGGTTGGGGCCGCCTGGCGGGCCGCGGCCAGGTGCACGTGCAACTCAATGCAGGTGGGGAGCGCACGCTCGCGGCAAAGCAGATCATCGTCGCCACCGGCGCCCGCCCGCGGCCCTTCCCCGGGGTCGAGTTCGATGGCCAGCGGGTGCTCTCCTCCACCGATGCGCTCAAGCTCAGCGCGGTGCCGAAGAGTCTGCTCGCCATTGGCGCGGGCGCGATCGGCGTTGAGTTCGCCTCGATGTACCGCGCCTTCGGCGCCGAGGTGAGCGTGGTCGAGGCCCTGCCGCGGATCGTGCCCAACGAGGACGAAGAAGTCTCGGCCGAACTGGTCAAGGCTTTCCAGCGCCGGGGGATCAAGACCCTGGCCGGCGCGCGCGTCGAGAGCATCGACGTTGGTGACGAGCAGGTGGTGGTGACGCTCACGGCCGCTGATGGCAAGCAGCAGCAACTCGCCGTCGCGCAACTGCTGGTCGCCATCGGCATCCTGCCCAACACCGAGGATATCGGCCTTGAGGCCGCCGGTGTGCAGCGCAACGCCCGCGGCTTCATCGAGACCGACGGCACCATGCGCGCCGCTGACGGCATCTATGCGATCGGCGACTGTGTGGCCGCCGTGCCGTGGCTGGCCCACAAGGCCAGCGCCGAGGGCGTGCTGGCGGTCGAGCATCTCGCCGGGCTCCACGTAACGCCGATCGACTATGGCAAGATCGCGGCCTGTACCTACTGCAGCCCCGAGATCGCCAGCGTCGGGCTCAGCGAGGCGCGCGCTCGCGAGCAGGGCTACGATGTGAAGGTCGGTAAGTTCCCCTTCTCGGCCAACGGCAAGGCCCGCGTGCTCGGCCAGAGCCGCTTCGGCTTCGTCAAGCTGGTTGCCGACCGGCGCTACGGCGAACTGCTGGGCATGCACATGATCGGCCCCCGCGTCACCGAGCTGATCAGCGAGGGCGGGCTGGCGCTCACCCACGAGGCTACCGGCGAGAGCCTGCTCCAGACGATCCACGCTCACCCGACGCTCTATGAGGCCATCGGCGAGGCTGCCCACGCCCTCGAGCACGGCACGGCGCTGAATCTGTAGGGCCGTTACGCTGTGAAGATGAATAACGATCCGAATTCATTTTCACATCTCCTCACGGCGCCGTGCCGCTGTCGCCTTCCGCCTCCTCGCGCATCAGCGCCCACAGGGCGGCAATATCGTCGTGGCTGGTGAGCTCGGCGCCAATGCTCACCCGGCACATCCAGCGCCCATCAAGCACAGCCGGGGTGAGGAAGGCCGCCCCCGAGTCGTTGATCCGCCCGACCCAGGCCAGGGTGTGTTTGTCTAGCTCCTCGCCCTCCAGCCCGGGCGGCTCGTGGCGCACGCAGACCGTCTGGAGCTGCACCTGGTTCAGCAGGCGCCAGCGGGGCGCGGCCACCACCTGCTCGGCCAGCCAGCGCGCCCCGGCGAGGTCGCGGCGCAGCCGGGCGCGCAGGGCCTCGGCCCCCTCCAGGCGCAGCATGAACCAGAGTTTCAAGGCGCGAAAGCGCCGCCCGAGGGGGATGCCCCAGTCGCGGAAATTGGTCACCGCGCCGTCCGTGGTGGTCTGTAGATAGCTCGGGTTGGTGGCCATCACCCGGATCAGGTGCTGCGGGTCGCGCACATAGAACAGCGAGCAATCGAAGGCGACGCCGAGCCACTTGTGCGGGTTGAGTACCAGGCTATTGGCAGCCTCGATGCCCTGCCACATCCAGCGGCACTCGGGCAGGATCATGGCTGAGCCGGCCATCGCTGCGTCCACATGGAGCCAGAGGCCGCGCTCGCGGCAGATGGCGGCGATCGGCTCGATCGGGTCGAGCCCGGTGGTCGCGGTTGTGCCGGTGGTCGCCACCACGGCGCAGGGTCGCCGCCCGTAGGCCAGGTCGGCGCTGATCTCGTCGGCCAGTTGCTCGACGCTCATAGCGTGGCGCTCGTCGGTGGGGATGAAGCGCAGATTGGCGTGACCGAAGCCGGCCAGCAGCGCGGCCTTCTCGACCGAGCTATGGCTCTGTGCCGAGAGATAGACCGTGAGCGGCAGCTCTTCGGCCTGGAGACCGCCGCGCATCTGGCTGTAGCTGGTGCTCCGCTCGCGGGCGCAGAGCAGGGCGACGAGGGTCGCGGTACTGGCGCTATCGTGGATGACGCCGCGCCAGGCATCGGAGAGACCGAGCAGCTGGCGCATCCAGTCGACCATCTGCTCCTCTAGCTCGGTGAGCGCGGGGCTGGCCTGCCAGGTGAGGCCAAGCTGACCCAGGCCGGTGCTGAGCAGGTCGCCGAGGACCGAAGCGAGGGCGGCATTGGCGGGAAAGTAGCCGAAGAAGCGCGGATGCTGCCAGTGAGAGAGTCCGGGGAGGATGACCCGCTCCAGGTCATCGAGGAGCGCTGCGAAGGGCTCGGGAGCCTCGGGGGGCGTGGCGGGCAGCTGGGCGCGGATCGTGCCAGGGGCAACGCGCGACCAGACGGGCAACTCGGCGGCCCGCTCGCGGTAGGCGGCGATCCAGTCGATCAGGGTATGGCCCGCGCGCCGAAACTCATCGGGATGCATAGGTGGCTCCTTTCTCGCAAGCTTGCCTGACATGATACACCCACCGCCCGCTTCCGTACACTGGCGCGGAGCGCCAGGGGCGTGGGCAACGTCCCTGGGGCAGGCCTCGGACCCCAGGTGAGCCCTCGCGCAACACCCCCTCGGAGGGTGCTCTCAGGTGGAGGGTTTTTGGGCGTTGCGCCCCCAGGCCCCGCATACCCCACCCCCCTACCCCCTCCCCTGCCAGGGGCGGGGGCCAGAATCTGGCGTTGCGGTGCGCCAGCGAAGCTGGCGCACCGCAACGCCAACAACATACCCTCCTCTCCCAGGCTGGAAGAGAGGGGGAGAAGGGTGAGGGCAAGCAGCGCATCAGGACGCTTTCCGCCAGAAACCCTCCACCTGAGAGCTCGGAGGGTGGCGCAGCCCGGGGCTTGACAGGACGGCCCGTGCCCGCTATAATAGTGTAATTAATACACTATTAACCCCGCCGCCCGCTTTTCCCAGGGAGGACGCGATGCGACCAGAGCAGCAGCGCACGGCCGAGGGCATTCTCTTCACCGACCAGTACCAGCTGAGCATGGCCCAGCTCTACTTCCGCGCCGGGCTGCACGAGCAGCCGGCCCAGTTCGACCACTACTTCCGGCGCTACCCGGACTATGGTCTGCACGCTGCGGGCTACTGTATCAGCGCCGGCCTGGAATGGTTGCTGGACTGGATGCGCAGTGTCCACTTCCGCGAGGAGGATCTGGCCTACTTGCGCGCCCAGCGCACGCGCAGTGGGGCCCAGCTCTTCGCCGATGATTTCCTCGACTACCTGCGCCGTCACGGCAATTTTGCGGCGATCAGCCTCAGCGCCATCCCCGAGGGGCGCGTTGTCCACCCCGGTATGCCGCTCAGCGTCGTACACGGGCCGCTCGCCATGGCCCAGATCCTCGAGACCCCGCTGCTCAACCAGCTCAACTACCAGACCCTGATCGCCACCAAGGCGGCGCGGATCCGCGAGGTGAGCCGCGCGAGCATGGTGCTGGAGTTCGGGCTGCGCCGCGGCCAGGACCGGGGTGCCAATGCCGGCACGCGCGCCGCCCTGATCGGCGGGGCCGATTTCACCTCCAATGTCGGGCTCTCGAGCACGCTCGGCCTGCCGCCCAAGGGTACCCACGCCCACTCGCTGGTGCAGGTCTACCTGGCGCTGGGCTACAGTGAGCTCGATGCCTTCCGCGCCTACGCCGAGGTCTACCCGGATGACTGTATCCTGCTGGTCGATACGGTCGATACGCTGGAGAGCGGCGTGCCGAACGCGATCCGGGTCTTCGAGGAGCTGCAGGCAAAGGGCCACAAACCGCTGGGCATCCGCCTCGACTCGGGTGACCTGGCCTACCTGGCCATCCAGGCGGCCTTGCTGCTCGACCGGGCCGGGTTCCGCGATGTGGCGATCGTGCTTTCGAGCGACCTGGACGAGCTGGTGATCTGGCAGATCCAGACCCAGATCGCCGGTGAGGCCGCGCGGTACGGCGCTGACGGCGATGCAGTGATCCGCCGGCTGGTCTATGGCGTCGGCACCCGGCTCGTCACCTCGCACGGCGAAGGCGCGCTTGGCGGCGTGTACAAGCTGGTAGCGATGCACAACGGCGCCGGCTGGCAGCCGGCGATCAAGGTTGCCGACTCGCCGGCCAAGATCACCACCCCGGGCCGCAAGCAGGTCTGGCGGATCTATGACCAGCGTGGCCTGGCCACCGCCGACCTGGTCTGTCTCGATGATGAGGACCCCACGCGCATGGAGCGGATCGTGCTGCGCCACCCGAGCGACGCCTCACTGTTCCGCGTGCTCGAGCGGTCAGCGATCACGGCGATCGAGCCGCTGCTGGTGGACGTGCTCGACGCGGGCCGGCTGGTCTACGAACTACCCCCGCTCGAGGCCATGCGCGAGCGCCGCCGCAGCGACGTTGAGCGGCTGGACCCGGGGGTGCGCCGTATCGTCAACCCGCACGTCTATCACGTCTCGCTCTCGCAGCGGCTCTGGGACCTCAAGCAAGCGTTGCTGGCCAGTCTCACGGTCGACGGCTGATGGCACTCGTACGGATCGTCTATCAGGTGACGGCGGGTGATGCCAGCCTCACGGTGGGCGCGCTGTCCGAGCGTCTGGCCGGCGCCAGCGGGGCGCTGGCCGCTGCGCGGGGCGGGGTGTGGCTCGACGGGCGCCGCGTGGCCGCGCCCGATGCGCGCCTGAACACCGGCGCAGCCCTGGAGCTCTGCCTGCCGCCCGAGGCCGGCTACTACGAGGTGGAGCTGGCGCCCGCCGATATCGCCTACGAGGACCAGTGGCTGATCGCGCTGCACAAACACGCCGGCTGGTACGTGAGCGCCACGCCCTGGGATGCCCAGGGGAACGTGCTGGCGGCGCTCACCGGCTACCTGGCCGCCCGTGATGGTGCCGCACCGCCGCTGCACCTGGCACACCGGCTCGACCGCGACACCTCGGGCGTGCTACTGCTGAGCAAGGATCCGGCAGCCAACGCCGCGCTGCAGCGCGCCTTTGCCGCGCGAGCGGTGCACAAGCGCTACCACTGCCTCTGTGCCGGCGTGCCAGCCTGGGAGGCGCTGGAGCTCCGCACCGGCCACGGGCGCTCACGTGGCGGGCGCTGGCGGCTCTATCCGCTCGCGGCGGTGGGCGAAGCGCTACCGGCGGGCGGTGGGACCATCCGCGAGGCCCATAGCAGCTTCCACCTGGAGCAAGCGCTGCGCGACGCCGCCCTCGTCGCCGCGCGCCTGCACAGCGGGCGCACCCACCAGCTCCGCCTGCACATGGCCGAGCTCGGCCATCCGCTGCTTGGCGACCTGCGCTACGGTGGCCCGCCGGACTATGCCGGGCAGCCGCTGGCCGGGCACCTGCTGCACGCCAGTGAACTGGGCCTGGCCCACCCGATCAGCGGCGCGCCGCTCAGCCTCTGGAGCCCGCTGCCGGCCAGCTTTGCGGCCGTGATTGGTCATGGGCGTTCCCCATAGGCCATGGCCCTGTGCGCTCAGGTGCAGGGTTTCTGGCGGATGGCGTCCTGATGCGCTGCTTGCCCTCACCTCCCCTCTCCCAACCTGGGAGAGGGGGGTATGTTGTTGGCGTTGGGGGGGGGGGGGGGGGGGGGGGGGCCGGCCCCGCCCCACA
>Ga0272446_1004645_pt1 | contig 15999 bp, 15 predicted proteins | sample YNPCB0061_FD_194587 | JGI IMG/M metagenome (GOLD analysis project Ga0272446, IMG submission 194587) | Hot spring microbial mat communities from Yellowstone National Park, WY, United States - YNP-CB-006-1 | ecosystem: Environmental > Aquatic > Thermal springs > Hot (42-90C) > Sediment | place... | reverse complement strand
TTTCCAAGGACCTCCACAGCCTGCCCCTGGAATGCTGAGTTGCTAGACACCTGTACCGACCCCCGTTTTTGGGGCGAGAGGGGATTACTTATATCAACAATTTCCAGCTTTTTACTGGTAGTTGCAATGTAGGCGTAGGAACCGGAAATTGCCAGGGCAGAAGCGCCACTAGAAAGGGAAACCGAGGAAACCAGGGTCGGCTGTGCCCGATTGTCTAACGAATATATACGCAACCCATAATAAAAATCAGCCACATAGAGGTAGGAACCAGAGATGATGCCATCAATTGGATACGCCGTGTTAGTGAGGGTGGTGATATAGGCATCGTTGCGGGCAGGAAGGAAGTCCGGAGAAGCTTCAGCGTACCAGCTCTGCACCGTGCTGTATTGGGCAGGCTTTACCAGGTAATAGTAGGTAGCCCCTTGGCTTATACTAAAATCTTTGAACTTCGATCCGGTCACCGGGCCGGAAACCGAAACATAGGGTCCCACAGGATCGGAGGCCCGGAGCACTTCATAGGTGTTGATGTTTGGATAGGTTTTCCAGCTCACTTCTATCGCGTTGAAATAGGAATAGGTAGATGGAAACAAATCAAAACGGGAAAGGGGTATGGACCGCTTAACCTCGGAATAATTCTTCTTGCCATCACTGTTAGTCCCTTCTAGCAGGAAACTATAGAGCTTGGTATTGCTCAAGGACCCCATCACATAGGGAGCTTGAACACCATCTACATAGGGGGAGCTGGCAGGATTAGGCGTCTGGGAGGAGGCCTCATAGTACAAGCGATAGGATTGAACCCCTGGAACCGGATCCCACTGAAGGGTTACCTGACGATTTCCTTCGGTTGTGGAAAAAGCAGGAATATCATTCCCCGCGTATACCAGGGGAGCCAGATCCTTCATCGATTATCCAATCCATATTTGGGGACGAATCTTGCTCACTTCCCCGAACTCCCGCAACGGTGGTGGAAAGAGGCGCCTTGTGGGTAATAATTTTTCCAACCTTAGAGATAATCGAAGCCCGTTCCTTCTCTTGTTTGACTCCGTTAGCTAAAAACTTCTCCAGGAAATAAATCCCTTCGGTACTGAGTACCAGGGTAGTCCCCGCGTAGGAAAATTCAACGAAACTGTCTTTCTTTAGTCGTATTAGGCTAGAGCTTTCAACCGTAGCTCCCACGTCAAGGTCTTTCCAGGAGTTACCTGTCTTTATCATAACAGAACCTTCTGTCCAAGAAACCTTGAGGGGGGCTGAAAAAACCGTTACTGAAAAGAGAAGAGCCATAACCATGAGTAAACTTAACTTTTTCATAAAAACCCCTTTCGAGTGTTGAATACCGATAACCCACTCAAACTGATTTTTAGTTTAGTATTTTACTCATATATTATAGCATACATTATTAAATTTCAGGTTAATTGATATTTTTATTTGTTAAACCACCGTAAATACTGGCCCAACCCCGCTGTTTCCAGTTCCGACTTGGGAATAAAGCGTAGGGATGCGGAGTTCATACAGTACCGAAGGCCCGTCGGTTCAGGCCCGTCGGTAAAGACGTGGCTCAAGTGGGCTCCCGAAGATTTGGACCGCACTTCCACACGCCGCATCCCAAAGGAGGTGTCTTCGATCAGCTCCAGGGCGTTCTTATCCAAGGGTTCCCAAAAGCTCGGCCAGCCCGTACCGGAATCGTATTTGGAGTTTGACGCAAAGAGGGGCGTACCGTCGATAACATCAACATAAAGACCCTCAGCATGATTATCCCAATAGGCATTAGCAAAGGGCCGCTCGGTACCCCCCTGAACCGCCACCGCATATTGTTCGGGACTGAGGGTCTTCCGTAAAACATCATCCGGCACCACACAAATATTGTCCCCACTAGCCTGTTTTTGTACCATTTTAGTCGTATCCTCCTTACCAGCATTGCCGGTAGCCGCACAGGAGCTTACCCATAAGCCAGTAATGATTATCAATACTATATTCATAGGAGAAATATACTACATACATGACTAATTTACAAATATTTATGGGAAGAAAAGCTTAAGTCCCCTCTAAAAACTGATGTTTTTAGAATTGTCTCAAGCTTGTTAAGCTTATTTTTTAATAGGCTTGTCAAGCGTTATACAGGTAGTATAATCAATATATAATATATTATTAATATATTAGGGAGGGCTGGTGCGCTATAATTATTGAAATATATCGCTATCCATGAATCCAGTAGTATTCATGGATAGGAATTTTTCAGGTTTTTTTCAAAAGTATTTCTATAATTGTGGAGGAAATAATAAAAGTACCTTCCTCCGACATATACAAAAAAACACCAAAATTATTTTGCTATCATTCCTGATATTAAGCCGCCCGTGACTTCGAGGCAAGTAGCGTCTACAGAATCGTTCTCAATAGCAAATTTAATGGTAGCGGCAATCTCTTCGGGATCTATCAATCTTCCAATATGAACGCCGGATAGGATTTTTGAGAGCGCAGCTTGATCCATTCCTTTCACCATGGGCGTTCCAACGTATCCTGGAGCGATCGAAACAACACGGATCCCCGTGATCCCACGCATTTGGAATTCTCCTACGAGTAATTTCGGCCACATCGCTACAGCCGCTTTCGTTGATGAATAATTAAGTTGGCCCACACCTCCGACTTTTTGTACAGAAGATATGGTGAAGAGAATCCCCTTCCAACCACCGTTTACCATCCGAGTCGCTCCTTCGCGTAGAGTGATGAATGTTCCCACCAGGTTGACGTCGATCACTGCTCGGAAATCTGCGGTGGACATGAATTTTTTTACTTTACCGGTTTCTTTATCTGTTGAAAGGAATAAACCGTCCTTGATTATCCCCGCGCAGGGGATGACGATATTTATCCCGTTGAATTTTTTAATTGCCAAATCCATGAGGGCACCTGTCTGGGTATCGTCGGTCACGTTAAGTGTCGCGCCGACAGCCTGGATACCCTCAGATAATAGATCCGCCACGACCCTGTCAACCCCTTCCTGATTCATGTCTCCTATTACGATATTAACGCCCCTTTTCCCAAGGTAATGGGCGATAGCTTCGCCTATACCGCTTGCTCCGCCCGTTATGACCGCTGTTAATCCTTGTAATTCCATAATATCCTCCATATTTAAAATGACTATAGTCAATGACTGTATATATTGACTGTGGTCATTATAGATATGATTTTTAAATTTGTCAAACTTTTTTCTTGCTAATATGTGATAGTTGTAGTATAAAGGATATGGACCGTCTTTATTCAATCAAACATAATCTCTTGCGCGTTCAACGCGCTTAATAAGCAAGGAGTCTATATGGCTAAGGCTAAGATAGTATCCGCAGACGAAGCTGTCGCCTGCGTAAAAAATGGTGCCACGCTAGCAACCGAAGGGTTTGTCGGCAACGGTTTCCCAGAACAGTTAGCGATCGCTTTGGAGAAACGTTTCAGTGAAACCCATGAGCCAAAGGATTTGACTCTCGTTTACGCAGCCGGTCAAGGCGATGGAAAAATGAAGGGTTTGAATCATCTTGCCCATGAGGGACTCATCAAAAGAGTTATAGGTGGACATTGGGGGTTGGCGCCTGCCTTGGGGAAGCTTGCATTTGAAAATAAAATTGAAGCGTATAATTTACCACAGGGTTGCGTCTCCCATTTGTTTCGTGATATCGCTGGCGGTCGTCCTGGACATATTACTCCTGTGGGGCTGAAAACCTTCGTGGACCCTCGGAACGGTGGCGGTAAAATAAACGAACGTACGAAAGACGATGTGGTTGAACTAGTTCGGCTTGATGGTAAGGAATATCTATGGTATAAGGCGTTCCCAATCGATGTTGCTTTCATACGGGGTACCTCCGCAGATACTGAAGGAAATATCAGCATGGAAAAAGAAGCGCTTACCTTGGAGAGCTTGGCCATCGCTCAAGCGGTTAGGAACTCCGGGGGAATCGTTATAGTCCAGGTGGAACGGATCGTTGAAGCAAAATCTATTCCCGCACGGGATGTGGTAATTCCAAGGATACTTGTAGATTATGTGGTCAAAGCGGAGGCTGAGAATCACTGGCAAACTTTTGGAACCCAATATAGTCCTGAATATTCGTCGGAAATACGAGTTCCCCTAGGGGCCATAAAGCCCATGGCTCTTTCAGAACGGAAGATTATTTGTCGTCGTGCAGCCATGGAACTCCTGCCAGATACGGTGGTGAATTTGGGGATAGGCATGCCCGAGGGTGTTGCTATGGTTGCAGCAGAAGAGGGCATCATGGATAGGATGACTTTAACCGTCGAGCCTGGCCCTATCGGAGGAGTTCCCGCAGGCGGCTTGGATTTCGGAGCGGCTATCAACATGGAATGCCTCGTAGACCAGCCAGCTCAATTCGATTTTTACGACGGTGGTGGACTGGATCTGGCGTTTCTCGGTTTGGCACAGGTTGACGAGAAAGGTAATTTGAACGTCAGCAAATTTGGTCCTAAATTCGCTGGAGCCGGAGGCTTTATTAACATCACGCAAAACGCGAAAAAGGTGTTCTACCTGGGAACCTTCACCGCCGGAGGATTGGAAATCGAGGTTCAGGACGGTAAGCTTCGTATTCTCCAAGAGGGAAAGGTTAAAAAGTTTATCAAGGAAGTAGAGCATAAAACCTTTAGCGGCGAGTACGCGGTCCAGGTTGGACAGCCGGTGCTATACATTACTGAACGAGCTGTTTTTGAATTGAGCGCGGAAGGCTTAATTCTGACAGAGATCGCCCCGGGCATTGATTTACAAAAAGATGTACTCGATCTTATGGATTTCAAGCCGCTGATTAAAGGGTTTCCCAAAGTAATGGATCATCGAATCTTTGTTGATTTTCCCATGGGTCTCGGTAACATAACGGGAAAATAATTAGAATAGAAGGTATTGAGGACGACCCCCAATTTGTGGTATTATTATATTATCACTAAGGGGGCCGTCTTTATTGTTGTCTCAACCCACTCAACGTCAGTTAAAGGCGAAGGATACGAAGCGCGCTATTTTCGAAAGTGCCATCGCTCTTTTCAAGAAAAAGGGTTTCGATCAAGTTACCGTGGAGGAAATATCCCGCGAGGCTGGAACTGCCAAAGGAAGCTTCTATACTTATTTCCGAACGAAAAGCGATATCATTATCGAAGAATTTCGTACCATCGACGGGTATTACGAACGATATCAGAAAACTCTGCGGAAGTATTCCAGTGCTACTGACAAAATTAAAGCCTTTACTAAAGCCCAGCTACGGTATGTCCGTGACCAGGTGGGGAATGAAACGCTTAAGATCCTGTACTCAAATAATCTGATGGATGCCTCCGCTGATAAGATCCTTATAGACCCTTCAAGGTACTTACACGCGTTAGTAAGGGATATCATAGTGGAAGGTCAGGAAAAGGGGGAATTTCGCTCTGATAAGACCGCCGACGAATTATCCACGCTATTCAACAGGGGTATGCGGTCAGTTTTCTTAGATTGGGCTATTTCTTCAAACGCATGGGATCTGGTAAAGGAAGGTTGCGTCTTTTGTGAGACTATACTCCTACCCGCGCTCTGCTTCAATCCTAAGATTGGGTCAGCTATAAAAGATATGGCCAGTCAGGACAACTAAATTCGTCGTTGTTGTCTCCGGTAGCCTTAATATTTGAAGAATCCTTCGCCCGATTTTCTCCCCAGAAGCCCAGCTTGGACGTATGAGCGCAGAAGCGGACAGGGTCGATATTTATCGTCTCCTAAGTCAGCATGCAATGTCTCCATGATATGGAGGCAGGTATCTAACCCGATAAGATCCGCCAGCGAAAGCGGGCCCATGGGGTGGTTTGCCCCAAGCCTCATGGCGGTATCGATGGACTGCGCGTCCGCGATTCCCTCTGCCAAAAGAAAGACTGCCTCATTTATCATTGGCAATAGTACTCGATTTACCACAAAACCAGGGGCGTCCTTGACGGCAATTACTGTTTTTCCCATGGCCTTTGCTGTTTCTTCAGCGATTTTTAATGCTGGGATAGAGCTACGGAGGCCCTCTATCAGTTCGACTAATTCCATCACGGGCGCAGGGTTAAAGAAATGGAGTCCCACCACAAGTTCTGGCCTGCGGGTAAACGAAGCTATCTTGGTGATAGATATGGAAGATGTGTTAGAGGCGAAAACAGTTTCGCCCTTGCATTCTGCATCCAGACGTTCAAAGATAGATTTCTTCACGTCCAAGTCTTCACTGGCCGCTTCTATCACGATATCCACATCAGAAAGATCACTTATATTGTGGGTTGTCACAATCCGCGAAATCGCTATATCTTTCTCTGTAGCTAGAAGCTCCCCTTTTTCTACTAGACGACCGAGACGTTTAGCTATTCCTGCAATAGCCTTTTCCAACATTGCTTGATTCACATCATACAATAGCACATTAAATTTTGCTCTCTGCACCGCTATTTGAGCTATTCCAGAACCCATGATCCCAGCTCCGATTATCCCTATTTTCTCTATCTTCATAGCAATCTCCTTCTTATTGACTTTGGTCATAAATAGAATATATCTGAATTCAGAATAGTGCAATAAAATTTTTGTTGACAGAATAGAATTTCAGATTTATTCTTAGATGACCATGGTCATTGACCATGGTCATATATTAGGAGGTCCTATGGCTAAGGTTAGTATTATAGGTGGGTATAACACCAAGTTCGGCGCTTTTGTTAAAAAGGACAAAGAAACGGGAGTCATAACCGACACTAAGTCGATTTACGAATTGATGATTGAAGCCCTTCGAGGGGCGGTGGAAGATTCGGGGCTTGATCCAGCCGAGATTGACGCGATATGGGTAGGATCTTTCGCACCAGGTTTGTTTACACAACAGGACCATTTAGGGCCTTACACGCTCGAAGCTTTTCCCGACGCTTGGCGTTTTAAACCGACTCAGAGAGTGGAGGGGGCCTGTGCAAGCTCATCCATGGCGGTTTTTAACGCCATATACGGAATTGAAAGCGGCCGTTACAAAGCCGTGGTAGTTGTTGGTGTCGAGAAGATGAACCTTCTAAAAACAGCGGATGTAACCCATGCGCTTGCGGGAGCATCGTTCTGGCCATCTGAGGGAGGGCAAGGAATGACATTCCCTGGTTTGTTTGCAGAATATGCAAAAGGCTATAAGGCTCAATATGGATTTTCTGACGACCAATTACGTAGAATGCTCGCGACCGTAGCCGCTTTAGATTATACCAATGCCATGGAGAACCCCTTAGCTCATTTCGGCGTAGGAAGCCCGGCAGAAAAATATGGTCTCTTCACTGCAGATGCGATTCTGAATTTACCTGATGAGAAAAATCCCATTGTGGCGACCCCTTTACGACTACATGATTGTTCCCTCGTTACCGACGGAGCCGCCGCACTCGTTATTGTGGCCGATGACATCGCAAAATCAAAAAAATCCGGTGTTGTAGAGTTTGCTGGAATAGGGCATACGTCAGAACGGCTAGCCTTAAAGGATCGACAAAACATGCACGAGCTTGTTGCGGCAAAAAAGGCGGTCAACATAGCCATGAAAGAAGCAGGTATAGAATCGAAGGATCTCCAGGCTGCGGAAGTGCATGACTGTTTTACTATTAATCAACTGCTTTGCACTGAAGCTTTAGGTCTTTCCAAGGACGGAAAAGCGGGCTACGACTATCAGGAAGGACGGTTTGGCAAGTCTGACGTCTGTCCGGTTAATCTCTCGGGTGGTCTTAAGGCAAAAGGTCATCCCGTAGGAGCGACTGGCGCGTCCATGCACGTGCTTATGTACAAGCAGATGACGGGAAATCCAATCGGAGCTACACGGAGTCTTGGTGTACCTGAATATGGAGCAACCTTGAATGTCGGAGGATCCGCAGCGACGAACGCGGTAAGCATACTTCGAAGAATCCGATGAGGGGAATTCAATTCCTTTATTTTGTTAAAAAGGAGGAAAGAAGCTTATAAACGATGCGGCGAAGAACCGCCGAACTTGAAATGAAAATTGACGGTCCAAATGATGGTAAATCTCGTGTCTGTTTTCAATTAATTCTTAGGAGGCAAAGAATCATGTTGGGAGTTATCGGTATAATTTTATCCTTGGGGCTACTTATGTATTTGGCCTACCGGGGTATCAGCGTTTTAATTTTAGCGCCAATTTTAGCCTTATTCGCCGGTCTCTTCGTCGGAGCCCCGATGATGGCAACCTACACTGAAGTATTCATGCCGAATCTTGCTGGGTATCTGAAAACTTATTTCCCGGTTTTCTTGCTTGGTGCCATCTTCGGTAAAGTCATGGAGGACAGTGGAAGCGCTAAGGCTATCGCCCACGCGATAGCATCTAAGCTCGGAAAGCACAACGCGATATTGGCCGTAGTTCTTTCCTGTGGCGTTTTAACGTATGGTGGTGTATCGCTTTTTGTAGTTGCTTTCGCTGTCTACCCTATCGCGGCTCACCTGTTTAAAGAAGCGGGAACTCCCAAGCGACTGATCCCCGGTGCCATCGCACTCGGATCTTTTACCTTTACTATGACCGCCTTACCGGGAACACCGCAGATACAAAATGCGATCCCCATGCCATTTTTTGGGACTACTGCTTGGGCAGCGCCGATTCTCGGTGTAATTTCGGGATTGCTGATGTTCGTCCTGGGAACCTGGTGGCTTCAAGCCCGGGCAAAAAAGGCAAATTCGAACGGCGAGACGTACGGCGACCATCCGCAAGAAAATATCAAGGCCTTTGACGATAGTAACCTGCCCAATGTTTGGGTCGCGCTGTCTCCAATCGTGATCGTCCTGGTGCTCAATTTTATCATTGTCAACTATATTTTTGTCGCCGACAATCCAGTGTACGAGTATTTACAGAAATATAAGACTACCATCGGGGCAGTCCGAGGTCTTTGGTCATTAATTGTAGCTCTAGTGATCGCGATCATATTCGTGATTGTCGTGGACTGGAAACGATTCAAAGACGTGCGTGGTTCGGTTAACTCGGGCGTGTTTGGCTCGATGCTTCCAATCCTGAACACTGCTAGCGAAGTAGGATACGGTAACGTCATAAAGACTTTGAGTGCCTTCGCGATCATTCAAGCTTTCATGCTCGGTATTTCGAATAATCCGCTCATCGCCGCTGCCATAAGCACTAACGTGCTGGCGGGGATTACCGGTTCTGCGTCCGGGGGCATGAGCATTGCTCTGGGTGCCATGGGAGCCCAGTTCCTCCAGATGGCTAATGCGGCACACATTAATCCGCAGGTTTTACACCGCGTCGTCGCCATAGCCTGTGGCGGTTTGGACAGTCTGCCCCATAATGGTGCGGTCATTACCCTACTCGGGATAACCCAATTAACCCATAAGCAGAGCTACGCCGATATCGGAATGGTTTCCGTCGTGATTCCTATAATCGCCCTCATAGTAGCTATAATTTTAGGTACCATGGGTGTAGTTTAAATTTTAATTCCTAAGTACCAACAGCCTTGATTCGCGTCTCCTCAGGCGTGTATCAGGGTTTTTTTTAATAAAGGTGAAGTATTACGGTACGTTGAAAGGATTGCACATATTTATACTATGGACCTGTAGGGAAAGAATTTAAAAGTTTCCTGCATCTAATAATTTGCTCAATGATTTCGAAATATATGCGACTTTTATGGTATGGGCACTTCCAGAAAACAGTTTTATCGTCCCTGAGAGTTGGTTGAAGGTTTTCATTCACACTTCAATACCATTCTACGCCATTATGGTCGACCAAATGGGTTAAAATAAAATTCCAAGTGGCTATGGCTTTATACAGGTAATCCTAATTTCCTGTCAGTTCAGAGGCATTAACATACCCCACAACCGACCCTGCCTGAGGCCACCAGTGTCGAAGGGAAGATGCTTTTTGGTTTTAAGGACACGGCAAGCTTTAGAATGGGTAGTGTTCCTTTTCGGCACACTCCCTACTGGCTAGACTCCAGCTTGCCCAGGGCCTCGGCGTAGAAATCCTCCACGCTGGTTATCATACGGTAATCGCCGTAGTTTGACATTATTTGTTCGCAGGTATCCCGTACCTTGAGCCAATCCTGGGTTTCGCGATACACCAGCAGTTTCTGATAGATCAATTCAGGGAGGAATGGATCCGTGGGATACGCCTTTTGGGCCGCGTCGGCCAGGGAGAGGATCTTCTGCCTGCAGTAAACGGCAGTTTCACGGTCACCGAAATACTCCACCGTCTTTCCGGCCAGGTCGCGGTACAGGTACTGCAGGAACCAGGTCGCTTCCACGGGGGTACTGCCATTGAGCACGTTGGGGCGAGAGCGATAGAACGCGCTCGCCTCCTGTGCATCCTTGAAACCGAATTTTTGGGGATCCCGGACCATATCGCCAAAGGAATAGAAAACCGGCGCGCTGATACGCTTGGTCAGATCGGAGATATCGGCGATCAGACCGTTGATCTCCCGCTGGTAACGCTGTTTGCGGAAATCCTTTAGGTAGCGATACGCGTCTTCTAGCCCCTTTCCCGGCTTCAGGAAGCCAGGGTCTTCCCGTGATGAAAGCCCGAAGAGTTCCACCGCCTCGGTATAGCGTCCCGCATCCAACAAATCGATACCCCGGTAGTAGGTCTCGACTGCCTTTAAGGATGCCGTCGCCGGACTGGTATGAATCGGCGGAGCGCCGAGGCCGGAGGCGAGCCTGTTCGCCAGGTCCCTCTCCATATCCAGCGCCTGGTCCACAGTTCCCAGTACCGATGCGGCGCATACCACCGTGCCGGTTTCCACGTCCAGCGCCTTGGCGTCAAATCGCAGGTCCGTGCCTTTGAAAATGTACGATCCGACCACGAGCACTTTGGCGCCCAGCAGTTTGCCTATTTGTGGGGCGCTTTGCTCGTCCACCAGACCGGATAGGGCTAACTCCTGTTCCCGCAGTATTTTCTCCAGTTCTGCCCGCTCTATAATCGAAAAGGCGCCACTGGCGGCCAGGTCCGACACCAGCATATCCGCAAGGCCCTTGGACAGCCACGCGGCATCGGGATTGTTGGTGGTGTTGGCAAAATAGAGCACCGACAGGGGGCGCTCTTTTGGGTCGGCAAAACTCTTGGGCGTGAAAGCCAAGGACAGGATCAATGCCATGAAAATGGCGAAAGGGCCAACATTGATGATTGTGCTAAGCTTCGAACTGGACAATACTTTTTGTGCCATGGTCATTCCGTAGGGTAAAGGTTCCCCTTAGTTCTTCCGCCAACATGTGAACCAGGGTAAGGCCAAAGCCAGTTGTTTTTGCCTGTAGTTTTTGTTCATCAATTCCAACTCCATCATCCTGTATGACCAGGTGTATCTGGGGACCTGCTTTATCAAGCTTGATAGAGATGGTTCCCTTCTTGCGACCCGCAAAGGCGTATTTTAGAACATTGGTCAGTAATTCGTTGGTGATAATCCCCAGGGTACCGGCCCGTTTCGCATCCAAGGTAAAATCGGTGATGGATGTTTCTACTGAAATGTTTGGGTTGATTAAAAATATTCCAACGATGGAATTCACCAGGTCGTCTAGATAATCCTTCATCGATACTTCCTGATATTCTCCAGAAATGAGGAGCTTTTCGTAGAGCCTCTGCATGCTTTCGGCCCGGGCTACGGCTTCTAACAGGCCATTCCGTACTTCCGTACTTTCGGCGGTATCGGCCTGAAAATTCAGCAAAGATATCAGGGTGGCAATGTTGTTCTTTACCCGGTGGTGTACTTCCCGAAGGAGGATTTCCTTTTCGGCAAGTTGTTTTTTAAGCGCTTCTTCTGCCTGTTTTTTTTCCATCATCGCGGTGATGATTTCATCTTCCACAAGGAGAATAAGGGTTTCTTTTATTTCCACTAAAATTACTCCTTGTTAACCGTTTCATCAAATTATAGTGGCTAAATCGGCGGGGCACAACGGTACTGGGGTCTAAAAGGCTGGTGTTTTGGGGTTTCCGTAATACCTCCCGCAATAGGTACTCTCCCACACTATTAAAGATAAAATTTTTGTTGACAGCAGAATAAACCCGTGTTAGCATAAACTCGCTTCTTACGAAACGAAAGCGAAACGAAAGAAACAAAACTGTAATCATGGATTGGTTTAATGAAGGATGACGAACCGATAAGTAGTCAGGCCCGGCGGCTCCAAAAGATACTGTTCCTTTTAAAGAGCCGGGGTCGTGTTTCCGTTAGTGAGCTGAGTACCCTCTTCGGAGTTTCCCTGGTTACCATTCGAACGGACCTGACGGAACTGGAACGCCAGGGGCTGGTGGTCCGTAGTTACGGTGGTGCGTCCTTGGTTTCCGACTCATTGGAACCCAAGCATAGACGGGAAAAGCCGCCCGTGGAGACATCGGCCATAGGTCGCAGGGCCGTGGCCTTGGTGAAGCCTGAGGATACGATCTTCTTGGATGGTAGTCCCGAGGCCCTCTCTTTGGCGGACAACCTGGGGGGAATAGAGCCTTTGACGGTGCTGACCAATAGTCTGGAGGTGGCCCTCAAGCTTTGTCGTAGCTCCGGTATACGGGTGTACATAAGCGGAGGAAGGGCCTCGGCGGATGGTACGGTTGTTGGTCCAAGTTCTTTTTTACCCCCCCCGGAGCTGAGGGTAAATAAGTGTTTCCTGGGTGTCACCGGAGCGGCGGAGGATGGGTTCTTTGACTCGGGCTTTGAAGGGGCTGTTTTTAAAAAGCAGGTGCTGGCTAATTCCCGGGAAAAATACCTGCTCCTGCGGTCTGTTCGCTGGGGGAGGACCACATCCTTTAATTTCTCGGCCCTGGAAAGCGGAATTTGTATCATAACGGATGCCTCCTATCCAAGATCCATGGCGAAAACCTGCGCCGCCCATAAGGTTCGGCTTATCGCGGACACGGAACGTGGCCGTGTAACGGGGGCCTATGATGTTTTCGAGGCCTATCGTGCCGCCGCGGCGGAGGGGCTTCCCTACGAAGGTTCTCCCGGCAAGGGAAAGCGTTTAGCCTTTGCCAATGGTAATCGTAACGAGCCCTTCTGCCTCCGCTTGGAGGAGGGCCTGGTGAGAAACGCGGTCTTGGCGGGATTCGCGAAGGAGGATGTTCTCGTATTGGACAATGGCTACGAGCCAGAACGGGCTGTGGAGAACGCTCGATACATAGTCGAGTGGGGGGCAGACGTGGTTATTGACTTTAACGCCGACGCGGTCTCCAACGCTCGTATTGCGGAAATTTTTCATAGGGCCCACATACCCGCCATCGCTATGGAGGGCGCCATACCTTCCGCCCCCTTTGTAGGTACCAATAATTGGCGGGCGGGTTCCCTGGCGGGAGAACATGCTGTACGGCTTATCGCTGAAAAATTTGGCGGTTGGGACCAGGTGGATCGGGTGATTTTGGTGGAAATGGTGAGTGCGGGGGAGTTGGTTCTTCTGCGCACCGAAGCCTTCGCCGCTTCTCTCGAAGCGGCCTTTGGCGAGGAAGCGGAGGCGAAGATACTCCGTGTCCTGGGGGGTAATCAGTACCAGGGGGCCCGTTCTGCCGTAGAAAAGGTCATTCCGGGTTTGAAACCCCGGGGTTGCTACGTAATAACCGCGGTGAATGCGGAAGCTCTACAGGGAACGGTGGACGCTTTAGTGGATGCGGGTCTGTGGAATGTCGATCGTTTTGTGTGCCTATCCCACGGGGATGGGGAGGTTATTAAAAACCAGCTTAAGCAAGGAATCGCGGATGCCGCGGTGATCTACCACGCTGAACGGTACGGTGTCGTTGCGGTTCCCGCTGCCTGTGCTCTCTTAGGTCGGACTGCGGTGCCCCCTTATATGTATATAGAGCAAACTTTGGAGGTTAAGGATCTATCATGACTCGACATGCTTTTAAGATGCAACTGAAAAAGGGTTTTGAAGCGGAATACAAGCGTCGTCACGACGAACTCTGGCCGGAAATGCTTAAGGAATTGGAGGACGCGGGTATTAGTGACTATTCCATCTACCTGGATCCCCAGACCCTCACTCTTTTTGCCTTCCAGAAACTCAAGGATTATCATAGCGCCACTGCACTACCAACCAAGGAAGTCGTTAAGCGGTGGTGGAAGTATATGGGGGATATTATGGAGACCAATCCTGACGGGTCTCCGGTATCCATAGACCTAACCGAAGTTTTCCACATGGATTAGGTGAATAGGATGACATCCCGAGAACGAGTTTTAAGGGCCTTTAGAAAAACGCCTGGTAATCCCGACAGGGTTCCTCTGCAGTTCGACCTTTGCCGAGCCTTGACGGATCATTTTTCCAAAAAAATGGGGATAGACCCCGATTATGCGCTCTCCTACTACGAGGATCTTACCTATCGTATCTCCGCCAACGCAATCCGCACCCAGTTAGGTTCGGATTGCGTGGTGGTGGGCGGAACCATTCCCCAGGATTTTAAGGCCGCCGACGTTGGAGACGGTATGACCCTAAACGAATTTGGTATGACCATGCGGCCCTCTTCTCTATACGTGGAAGTGGTCAAATGTCCCTTGGAAGAAGCTTCATCCGTAGATGACGTGGAGGCCTATCCCTTCCCCGATCCCTTTGCTCCGGGCCGTTTCACCGCGGCGGAACGGGATATTGCCCGTTTTGGAAAGGACTACTTTGTCATAGGCGACGTGGAACTCTCCCTTTTTGAGCTAGCCTGGCATCTAACAGGTATGGAGAAGTACCTCATGGCTCTCGCTATGGAGGAGCCCTGGATTGAACGGTTAAATGATCGGGTTGAAGATTGGACCACCGGTTTAGCCCTTTCGTTGGTATCCCGGGGGGTGGATGCGATCTGGCTTGGTGAAGATCTGGGGACTCAGATATCCATGCTCATTTCCCCGGACATGTGGCGCGAACGCTTTAAACCCCGGTACCGGCGTCTCATAGCCCGTCTTAAGGGTGCTAATCCTCAGCTAACGGTAATCTTCCATTCCGACGGGGCGGTGGCCCCCTTGATCGACGATTTTATTGAGTTGGGGGTGGATGTATACAATCCGGTGCAACCCAACGTGCCCGGTTCGGATCCTCAGGAATTGATGGATAAATATGGTGGAAAAATCTGCTTCTTTGGGGGAATCGACCAACAGGAACTTCTGCCTAAGGGGGACAAGAATGCCATTGCCTCGGAGGTCAATCGTCGGGCCCGGATTATGGGCAAGGATGGTGGCTATCTGATGGCCCCAGCCCATATCATTCAGGCGGATGTGAACCCCGAAATGGTGGAATTTCTTTGTTCCCTGGCAAAGGGATAATTCAATCAAAATCAATCCGAGTGAAATGATTGTTTTTGATCTTTTATGAAACGTGAAGAAACATAGGTTGCTATGCGGAGCCTGGCTCCGCTGAATGTTAGTAAGGAGGAAAAGATGAAAAGAATCAGTGCGGTACTGGCAATTCTCTTGATTGCGGGCTCGGTGTTCGCTTCGGGCGGGGCCGACGGAAAGGCTACGGGGAACAAAGTGTACAAGATCGGTGTCATCCCCAAGTTCATTGCGGAAGACTACTTCATCGCCTGCGAGCGGGGCTTCCGCCAGGCGGAGAAGGAACTGGGGGGTAAGATAAAGATCGACTGGGTGGGAGATACCATGTCCCAGACTTCTGCGGCAAACCAAAAGAACTACATCCAGGGATTCATCGACAAGCGCTATGACGCCATCCTGGTGTCGGCCCTTGATCCCTCCAGCTATGCTGACACTCTAAAGGCCGCCATGTCCAAGGGAATAAAGGTAATCACCTGGGACGCGGATGTGAACACCGATGCTCGTAACTACTTTGTGAACCAGGCGGAATTTGACCAGATCGCCATTGCCCTACTTAAAGGTATGGCCGGAAACTTGTCGGACTTTACGGAAGTCAATAAGGCCACCGTCGCCTTAGTATCCACGACCAATGATTCCCCTAACCAGAACGCCTGGATCAAGGCCATCATTGGGGAATACAACGCTAAGAAAACCACGGGGCTCTTCGCTATTTTATATGGGTAAGTAACCCAGTTTACCAGCGACCCGGTAAATAATAAGCTTAAAATAATCAACGGAGCGAAAACCCCTTGCCCG